>Ga0126309_10000539_pt1 | contig 12740 bp, 7 predicted proteins | sample Plot56_FD_92541 | JGI IMG/M metagenome (GOLD analysis project Ga0126309, IMG submission 92541) | Serpentine soil microbial communities from UC McLaughlin Reserve, CA, USA - Plot56 | ecosystem: Environmental > Terrestrial > Soil > Grasslands | place: USA: UC McLaughlin Reserve, Lake County...
CTGGAGGCGATCCAGGAGGAGCTGCGGGAGCGCCGCTTCGCCTTTCCTGTGCGCCTCGAGGTGGCCGCCGGCATGTCGGCCTGGATGCGCTCCCTCCTGATCCAGGAGCTGGAGATCCACGAAAACGAGGTCTACGAGATCGAAGGCCCCCTGGCGCTGCGCGACCTGATGCCGCTCGGGTCGGTGCCGCTGCCGTCGCTGCGCTACCGCCCCTGGTCGCCGGTGACCCCGCCGCAGCTCCCGAAGCCGGATCCGGAGGAGAGCTTCGACCTCTTCGGCGCCATCGCGGGCGGCGACATCCTGGTCCATCATCCGTACGACTCCTTTGCCAACAGCGTGCAGCGCTTCATCGAAGAGGCGGCGGTCGCCCCGGCGGTTTTGGCGGTCAAGCAGACGCTCTACCGCACCTCGGCCGACTCGCCGAACATGCGGGCCTTGATCCGCGCCGCCGAGGACCGCAAGCAGGTGGCCGTGACGGTGGAGATCAAGGCGCGCTTCGACGAGGCGGCGAACATCGAATGGGCCGAGCGCCTGGAGAAGGTCGGGGCGCACGTCTGCTACGGCGTGGTGGGTTTGAAGACCCACGCCAAGGTCGCGCTGGTGGTGCGGCAGGAGCGCGGCGAGCTGCGCTGCTACGTGCACCTCGCCACCGGCAACTACAACCCGGACACCGCCAAGGTCTACACCGACCTCGGCCTGTTCACCGCCCGCGAGGACATCGCGGGCGACGCGGTGCAGCTCTTCAACATGCTGACCGGCTACGTCCACAAGCCTTACTTCAAGAAGCTGCTGGTGGCGCCGATCAACATGCGGCAGCGCTTTCTGGAGCTGATCGAGCGCGAGGTAGAGAACCACCGGGCGGGGCACGGCGGTCACGTCATCGCGAAGATGAACGCCCTGGACGACCGGCAGCTCATCGAGGCGCTCTACGAGGCCTCGGCCGCCGGCGTGGAGGTCGATCTGATCGTGCGGGGGATCTGCCGGCTGCGGCCGGGGCTGCCCGGGCGGAGCGAGACGATCCGCGTCTTGAGCATCGTCGGCCGCTATCTGGAGCACGCCCGGATCTTCTACTTCGGCAATGCCGGGACGCCCGAGTACTTCATCGGCTCGGCCGACTGGATGTCGCGCAACCTCGACGCGCGGGTGGAGGCGATCGTGCCGGTGGAAGACCCGCGCCTCCAGGAGGAGCTCGAGGCGATCCTCCGCCTGCAGCTGGCGGACAACGTGAAGGCCTGGGACATGCAGGCCGACGGCAGCTACGTGCAGCGCAACCCGGCGCCCGGGGAGGAGCCGCGCTCCAGCCAGGACCTGCTCATGCAGAGGGCGCAGGAGAGAGCTGGAAGGTAGCCGCGCCCGCCAACCGCGCCAGCCGTTCGACCGCGGCCTCCAGCGCGGCCATCCTCCCCTTCGACTCCCGCACGCCCGGCTCCCACCAGACCCGGCGGATCTCCAGCACCCCCTCGTCACGGCGGAGCTTCGGATCGAGGCGGCCGATCAGGCGCTCGCCTTCCAGGATCGGCAGGATGTAGTACCCCCAGCGGCGCTGCGGCGCCGGGACGAAGGCCTCGAAGCGGTAGTCGAAGCCGAACAGGCGCAGCGTCCGCTTGCGGTCGCGCAGGATCGGATCGAACGGGCTCAGCAGGCGGACGCGGGGCGGGGCGGGCGACAGGGCGGCGAGCCGCGCCTCCCAGTCCGGCAGCGCCCAGGCACGCCGCGGCGCCGAGCCATCGGTGGCCTCGACCAGGACCGGCACGATCGCACCCGCCGCAGCCGAGCGCTCACACCAGGCCTTCGCCTCCTCCAGAGACACGGCGCGCCAGAAACCGGCGATCTCGTCCGCGGTGGCGATGCCGAGCCGCTCCAGGGCGCTGCGCCCGGCCCACTCCAGATGCTCCTCGGGGTCGGGCCGGGGCGCGGCGTGGGCCTCCGGCAGCACCCGTTCGGTCAGGTCGTAGACCTTGTGGAAGTTGATCCGCCGCGCCACCGCCAGCTCGCCGGTCCGCCAGAGGTATTCGAGCGCCGCCTTCTCCGGCTTCCACCCCCACCAGGTCTTGTCCGTCCCCTCGGGCCGCTGGTCCTCGAAGTCCCGGGTCATCACAGGACCTTCGCGGCGCACGCGGTCGAGGACCTCGGCGGTGAGCTCCCCGGGCCGGTCGCCGACGCGCTCCCTCCACCACGGGTGCTCCAGCACCTTGCGCCGGTAGCGCTCGAAGCGGTAGTGCCACTGGGGAAACCAGCGGGTGGGGATCGCCGAGGCGTCATGGGTCCAGTGCTCGAAGAGCCGGCGGTCGCGTTCGAGCAGGCGGTCCAGAAGCTGGGGCCGGTAGCCCTGGAGACGGGCCGCCAGGGTCAGGTGGTGAGCCCGCTCGACGACGTTGATCGAGTCGATCTGGACGAAGCCGAGGCGCTCGATGATCTCGTACAGGGCGTCCGCCGTCGCGCGCCGCCGTGGGTCGTCGAGGAGACCCTGAGCGCCCAGGAGCAGGCGCCGTGCGGCGGCCGCGGGAACGGTTGGCAGGGGAGAGGGGCGCGCCATGGGGCGCAAGTATAGCGGAAGAGGCTACGCCCCCTGGAACCGCAGCGCCGGATTGCGTTGCGCCCGCATCAGGTAGGCCCCGACCTCGCGGGCGAGCAGCGGCGTGCCGCGGTCCATCTCGACCGCCTGCTGGAAGGCGGCGAGCGCGGCCACGGCCTGGCGGTGGATGTCCTGCGAGAGGAAGAGGGGGAGCATCTCCCGCGCCAGCTTCTTCACCTCGGCGGTCCGGCCCTGCTGCAGATAGAGACAGGCGAGATCCAGGGTGACCATCGAAGCCTCGTAGCCGATGCCGTGGATGAGGAAGCGCTCCCGCGTATCGCGCAGCCCCGCCTCGGCCTCGATCATCCGGCCGAGGCCGAAGGCGATGCGGCTCTCCAGCCAGATCAGGCGGAGCTCGGTCCAGACGTCGGGAAACTCCTGGTAGGCGTTGCGGAAAGTCTCCAGGAGATCCCGGGCCTCGGTGGAGCGTCCGCAGTCGTTGAGGAACCAGGCGAGGTTGTGGTACGCCATGAGCTCCAGGCGCGGCTCCCGGTGGAGGTCGATCCGCGCCAGCCCGTCGGAGATCAAGGCCACGGCGTCCCCCGGACGGCCGGTATAGCCCAGGAACACCCCTTTGCTGATCAGCGCCCGCCCCTGGCGGTGGGAATCCCGGATCTCGGCGTAGATGTCGATGACCAAGTCGATCAGCTCCGCGGCCTCCTCGAACCGGCCCCGGTCGCTCAGCAGAGAGGCTTTGAAGTCGAGCACCCGGGCCTCTTCCAGAGGATCCGCGGAGCCCCCCTCCTGGTGCGATTCGGCGATCGCCAGGGCCTGCTCCGCGCCGAGGAAGTCGGAGGCGAGCCGCCGCGCGTTGCCCAGGTGGGCCCAGGCGCGGGTGCGCAGGTCCTCTACCACCGAGCGGCCATAGAAGACCGGATCCAACTGCTCGGCGATGCCGACCGCCAGATCGGCGAGCTCGATCGCCTGCGCCGGATCGGGAAAGCCCTGGGCGAAGCTCCGCTCCAGCAGGAGGTCGCAGACGGCGGGGGTCCGCAGCTGCGGCCGGGCGCGGATCAGCGCGAGACGCTCGGCCTCCGCGGTATCGACGAGCTCGGCGACGAGCCGCGGGGCGGCGGTCCGCTCGCGCCGGGCCAGCGACAGGCGCCATCCCAGGCCGGAGACGAGCCGGTCCCATCCCCGATCGATCCCGGCAGTCCCTTCGCCCGGAGCCTCGTCCCCCAGCGAGATCTCGAGCTGCAGGAGGACGTCATCCACTTTGCGCTGGCAGAGGGCGCAGCCCGATCGCAGGTGCTCCTCGATAAGAGAGCTCTCCTCGGCGGTCAGCTCGCTCCGGGAGTAGCGCTCCAGAGCTTCGTGATCGGGGTGGAAGATCGGCTCGTCCATGGGGCATCCTCCCAGATGCAGTGCGCGGCCGTCGCTCGCATCCTACATCTAAGTTGCTCAAGAGCGAAGAATGAGGACAACGGAGGTCAGAAAAGACGAAGGGGACCGGTTTCCCGGTCCCCTCGGAGCTTGGCACGCGCGAACCGTACAACGGCCGCGGGAAGGAGGGTTAACCGCGGGGCGTTTACATCCGCCTTGGGGGTTCGCGGAACCGGCGACGGACGCCGCCGGTGGACCCCCGGAAGGAGTGGCCGCCTCGCTGTGCGACCTCGGACGCAAATATACACCCATAAGCATGTTTATGGAACAGGAATCTTAGAGACCCGGTTTTTGGCCCATGATGGGCCCATCCGACGGATCGGTCGGATCGGACGGATGGGTCTGATTCCTCTCTGATACCCTGTCGCCCATGGGAGCACGCTCGGCGGCCTGGTGGCGTCGCGTGCGGGAGTGGCTCCGGGCTCTGGACTTCACCCTGGCCCGCCGCTTCGGCCTGGCCACCCGCGAGGACCGTGTCTTTTTTGCCCTGATCGCCGCCGTGGGAGTGGTGGGCGGCCTCTTGGGCGTTGCGACCGACCGGCTGATCGCCGCGGTCCAGTCGCTGCTGTGGGGGCGGGAGGGCGAGCTGCTGCAGGTGGCCCGGGAGGTCCCCCGCTGGGTCGTGGTGGCGGCTCCGGCGATCGGCGGCGCCGTCATCGGGCTGATCATCTGGTTGGGGCGGCAGTCGGTCTCCGGCGAGGGGATGTCCTCGCTCATCGAGGCGGTGGCTCTGCACGGCGGGCGGATCCCGCCGCGCCCGGTGCTGATCAACGCTCTCGCGGCGATCGTCACCGTGGGCAGCGGCGGCTCGCTGGGCCGCGAGGGGCCGATGATCCGGCTGGGCGCCATGGTCGCCTCCTGGGTCGGCGGGCGCCTGGGGGTGCCGGCCCACCGGGTCAAGATCCTCGTCGGTTGCGGCGCCGCCTCGGGCCTCGCCGCGACCTACAACATCCCGATCGGCGGCGCGCTCTTCGCCATGGAGGTCATCCTGGGCAATTTCGCCCTGGAGATCTTCGGGCCGATCGTCGTCTCCTCGGTCATCGCCACGGTGATCGCCCGCTCGTTGACCGGCAACGTTCCGCTCTACGCGGCCCCGGGGTACACGCTGGCGAGCGGCTGGGAGCTCCTCCTCTACATCGGCCTCGGCGTCGTCGGCGCCCTGGCGTCCGTCGTGTTCGTGGTCGGCATCCGGACCGGGCGTCAGCTCTTTCGCCAGATGCGCTGGATCCCGCGGCCGTTCCACCCCGTGCTGGGCCTGTCCCTGTTGGGCTTGATCGGCCTCTACGTGCCCTATGCCCTCGGGCGGGGCTACGGCACGATCAACCTGACGCTCGCCGGCCAGCTCAAGCTGCCTCTGCGGTTCGGCCTGCCCGAGGGCATGACGATCGCCTTCCTGCTCGGCCTCGCTCTGGTGAAGCTCGCCGCCACCGCGTTGACCACGGGGAGCGGCGGCTCCGGCGGGTTGTTCACGCCGTCTCTCCTCTTCGGGGCGCTCGTGGGGGGAGCCTACGGCTTCTGGATGCATTCGATCTGGCCGGAGATCGCTTCCCCGTATGGCGCGTATGCCGCGGTCGGCATGGCCGCCGTCATGGCCGGCACCAGCCACGCGCCGATCAGCGCCATCCTGATCCTGTTCGAGCTCTCCGGCAACTACGACCTGATCCTCCCGCTGATGGTGGCGGCCATCATCTCCAGCGTGCTCTCCCGCCAGCTCCGCCGCTACTCGATCTACACCGAGCCCCTGCACCGCAAGGGAATCGAGCTGCCATGGCGGATGGAGGAGGCGGTGCTCGCCGGGCTCAAGGCGGCGGACCTGGCGCGGCTCGACCCGGACACCCTGCGGCCGGGAACCAGATATGGCGACCTCGTCGAGAAGTTCCTGGCGACCCGCCGCCAGCGCCTCTTCATCGTCGGAGAGGACCAGAAGCTCCTCGGCGCCGTGTCGCTCCACGACATCAAGCACGCGCTCGAAAATCCCCAGGGGCTGACCGCGGTCGTCGCCCACGACCTGATGGTCCCGGTAGGGCAGGTGGTCCAGCAGGCGGAGCGTCTCCACCGGGCGACCGAGATCTTCGCCAAGTCCGACTTCGAGCGGTTGCCGGTCGTGGACGAGGCGGGCAAGTTCCTCGGGGTGCTCGCCAAGCGCGACCTGCTGGCGGTCTACGCCCAGGAGGTGCTGGGCCGGCCGGCTCTCCTCGCCACGTTCGTGTCGAGCGAGGAGGATTCAGCCGGCAGCCGGCATTATGTCGAGATCCCGCCGGACTTCACGCTCCGCCAGGTTCCGGTGCCCCCTGCGCTCGTGGGCAAGACCCTGGCCGAGGCGCGGCTGCCGCAGGTGCTTGGCGCCCGCGTCCTCGAAATCCGCCGGGAGGGCGTTGAGGAGAGGCTCATCCCGCTGGGCGAGACGCGGCTCGAGACGGGAGACCTCCTGACGCTCCTCGGTCCCACCGAGACGCTCGACCGGCTGGGCAAGGGCACGCTGGACCTGGATGAGGCCGTGGCCCACCTGCAGGTGGATTGATGGATCCCGAGACGCTCCGTCTGCTGCGGGGACTGCCGGCACACCCCGGTCTCTGCGCCACCTGCGAGCACCTGCGGCTCCTCGCCTCGAAGCGAAGCGTGTTCGTCCGCTGCGGGCTCGCGGATACTGATCCGGCGTTCGTCCGGTATCCGCCGCTGCCGGTCCGCGTCTGCCCGGGATACCTCCCAGCGAGCGATTGAAGGTCAGATGCGGAGGAGCTCGGAGTCGCTCGGGCGGGACAGCGCGGAGGCGACAGGCCGGCGGCCGTCGAGAGAGGCAGCGGTCTGGAGAGGGCGCCGGAGCTGCTCCTCGCCGAAGAGGCGTCGTAAGAATTTCATGGCCTCCTCCTCGACCAGGGCCGGCGTGAGCTGGGTGAGCGGCACCCGCTTGCTCAGCAGGCCGAATCCGATCCCCTCGTGCGTCACGCGGACGACCCGGGCCGCGTCGTCCCCGAAGAACAGCAGCGACCGCTCGAAATCCTCCCAGCGGTCGAGCTTGATGCGCAGCCCCGCCGCCGTGACGCGGTGGAAGATGGAGGCGGACTCCACCTTGCCGACCATGATGTCCTTGATCTCTTCCAACATGGGGACGATCATCGTCCGGACCGACCGGCTGAACGCCTCGCGGAACGGCTCGTTCTGACGGAGGAAATCCTCCGGGTGTGTCCTCTTCTCCTCCAGCATCTCCTCGTGGCGCTTGAGGAGTAGATGGAGGCGCTCGATGTTGGTCTTGTCCATTTTCATTGGCTCCCTCCCCCGTCGACAGACGTGCTCCAGGGGTCGGCAGCAGGTTGTGCGAGATCTGTGCCAGTGATGAGCTCCGCGCCGATGCCCAACCTGTCGGATTCCCGGTCCCCGCATCACATCGGCCGGGGAAGATCCTGTTCAGGGTACGAAAAAGCCGGCCGGTAATTCTCTCCCGTGTCACGGATGGCCGGCCTCCGGCAACCTATATAGATGTAGTGATCAACGCCGCCCTCTTTCAAGGAGACCGCCCCATGGCGCAGACCGTCGTGCCCGACTTGGGAATCGCCCTGGCCTTCATCCGCGACGGGCAGGGATGGAGCCAGACCCGGCTGGCCCAGGCCGCGGGAACCACCCCAAAGGTCATCAACGACTACGAGCACGGGCGCCGGACCCTGACCCGGGCCCGGCTGGAATCTCTCCTGGCGCACATGGCGGTCCCTCCCGAGCGCATCGACGCCACGCTCTCGTGCCTGGCCGGCCACCGGGCCTCTTCGCGGGCTCCGGCCGAGCCGGGCGACGTCTTCGCGAGCTCGCGGCGCCGGATCGAGGGCGTCTCCCTCCGCTTCGGCCGCCTCGCCGAGGAGTTTGTGCGGGGAGCGCTCCAGCTCCTCACCGTGGAAGGACAGGTCCTTCATGGCCTGCAGACCGGCGAAATCCTCTGGCGGCATCTCAAGAGGAAGGCGCCCACCACGGCGGAGCGCCGGATGCTCGTCGAGGACGTCCGCAAGCTCCGGCACTGGGGGATGGTCGTCGCGGCGGCCGCCGAGAGCATCGAGAAGGCCGCGAACCACCCGCGGGAGGCCCTGGAGCTGGCCGAGCTGGCCCTGTACATCGCCGAGCGCGTACCCGGCGACGCGGCCTGGCGCGCGCGTCTCGCCGGATGGGCCGGGGTCCATGTCGCCAACGGTCACCGGGTCTGCAACGACCTGAAAGCCATGGAGGCGTCTCTCGAACGGGCGCTCCGCCTCTGGGACGAGGGAGCCCCCGGCGACCCCGGCCTCCTCGAACCCGCCGTCGTCCCCTGGATCGAGGCGGCGTGCCGGCGCGCCCAGCGGAAGTTCCGGAAAGCCATGAAGAAGATCAACGAAGCGCTGGCGCTCGACCGCGGGGAGCTCCGCGGGAAAATCCTGCTCACCAAGTCGGTCATCCACAAAGCTCTTGGTGACTTTGAAGCCTCAACGGCGGCTCTCTCCGAAGCGGCGCCCCTGATCGACGGCAAGAAGGAGCCGAGGCTTGCCCTTTACTTGAAGTTCAATCTCTTGTCGGACCTCAGCAGGCTGGGAAGGGCCCAGGAGGCCGAGGGGGGCCTGGGGGAGGTCAACCGGCTCGCGGAGCGGATCGGCGAGCAGCTCGAGCTTTCCAGGATCGTCTGGCTTCGCGGGCTCATCGCTGCTGGCCTCGGCCGGTTTGTGGAGGCCGAGGCAGCCCTCAAGCAGGCGCGGCGCGACTTCGAGGTCCATGGACTCGCCTTCGACTACGCCCTGGTGAGCCTGGATCTGTCCCTGGTCCTTCTGGAACAGGACCGGCATGGCGAGGTGCGGACGATTGCCGGGGAGATGATCGGGATCTTCAAGAGGCTCGAGATCGACCGGGAGGCGTGGATGGCTCTCGGGATCTTCTGCGAAGCCGCGCAACGGGAAGCCGCCACGGTGGAGTTGACCCGCCGGGTCCTGCACTTCCTTCTGCGCGCTCAGCAGGACCCCGGTCTGCGGTTCGAAGAGGAGACGGAAGGGGCCGAAGTCGAATAAGGCTCCGGCCCCCCGGCGTCGTTATCGGCTTCAGCCGCGGCAGCCGCCTAGGGGATCCATGGCGCAGCCTTCATCGGTGTGCGGTGCCCAGGTCTCTGCCGAACAGCCGCCCAGAGGGTCCACGATGCAGCCTGAGTCCATCGAGAACCAGAACAGGAGGGCGAGAAGAGTGGTCATGAAGAATCCTTTCCGGAGGCAGGCCGGCGGCGGCCGTCATGGCCGGCGGGCGGAGCCTCTCCGGACCAATGGTGCCCGGATTCGGGGGGAAAAATCCGCCGTCCTGTGACGTGACATCACGATGAGGAGAGACAGATGGGAACAAAGAAGCGCAAAAACCGGGAGAGGATCGACCCCGCCCCGCGGCTCGGCATGGTGCTCATCCGGTATTCCCTGGGGCTGTTCGAGCAGCAGGAGCTCGCGGCGGCTCTGGGGGTCGCGCCCAGCCAGGTCTCGATGTGGGAGAGCGGCGACCGGCCGATCCCCAAGGAGATCCTGGAGAGAACCGGGCGCCTGCGCGATCTCTCCCGGCCCCTCCTCGCGCAGCTCCTGCGCGAGATCCGGTCGTTCCTGCAGGTGTCGCAGGGGAGGAGCCGCGCCGGCCGCGCTCTGGCCGCCGCCGTGGCCGTCGACCTGCTTCCCCTGCTCGTGGACGTGCTGGCCGCCGTCGTTGCGCCCCTGATCCAGGCGGCATCAGCCCGGTCCACGGCCGGCGATCCGGCCGAAGCGCAGGAGCTTTGGAGCCGCCTCGAACGGCGCACCCCCGCGCAGCGCCTGCTCATCGTCGAGGAAGGAGAGGAGTACCAGACCCTGGCCCTCCACGACCGCGTGCTGGCGGAGAGCATGGCGTGTGCCGCAACCGAGCCGGGCGAGGCCCGGGAGCTGGAGCGGCTCGCTGCCCGCATCGCCGAGCTGGCCGGCCCTATCCCGACGGGATAACCGCTAGATCCCGGAGAGAAACGGCGCAGCGGAATCCGGTATGCTTCCCCGCCGATGCCCAGGCGCACAGACATCCACTCCATCCTGGTCCTCGGATCGGGGCCGATCGTCATCGGCCAAGCCTGCGAGTTCGACTATTCCGGCACGCAGGCCTGCCGGGCTTTGAAGCGCGCGGGCTACCGCGTGATCCTGGTCAATTCGAATCCGGCGACGATCATGACCGACCCGGAGCTCGCGGACGCCACCTACGTCGAGCCGCTGGTGCCCGAGGTCGTGGAAAAGATCGTCGAAGCCGAACGGCCGGACGCCTTGCTGCCCACCGTCGGCGGCCAGACCGGGATCAACCTGGCGATCGCCCTCTCCGAGCGCGGCGTCCTCGCACGCTGCGGCGTCGAGGTGCTGGGGGCGGACATCGACGCCCTGCGCCTGGGCGAGGACCGCCTCCTGTTCAAGCAGGCGATGGAGGAGGTCGGCTTGAAGGTCCCCAAGAGCGGCTACGCGGGGACCGTCGAGGAGGCCCGCGCCATCGTGGCGGAGGTCGGCTACCCGGTCATCATCCGCCCGAGCTTCACCTTGGGAGGAGAAGGCGGCGGCGTGGCCTACAACCGCGACGAGCTCGAAGACGTGGTCGAGACGGCGATTCATGCGAGCCCGGCCGGCCGCGTCCTCATCGAGCAGTCGGTCCTCGGCTGGAAGGAGTTCGAGCTCGAGGTCATGCGCGACCAGGCGGACAACGCCATCGTCGTCTGCTCCGTCGAGAACGTCGATGCCATGGGCGTGCACACCGGCGACTCGATCACCGTGGCGCCGCAGCAGACTCTCTCGGACCGCGAGTACCAGGCGATGCGCGACGAGGCCTTCCAGGTGATCCGCCGCGTGGGCGTTGCCACCGGCGGCTCGAACATCCAGTTCGCCGTCAGCCCGGAGACCGGCGAGCGGCTGGTCATCGAGATGAACCCGCGCGTCTCGCGCAGCTCGGCCCTGGCCTCCAAGGCGACCGGCTTCCCGATCGCCAAGATCGCGGCCCTCCTCGCCGTGGGGTACACCTTGGACGAGATCCCCAACGACATCACCGGGAAGACCTTCGCGGCGTTCGAGCCGACCCTCGACTACACCGTGGTCAAGATCCCGCGCTGGGCCTTCGAGAAGTTCCCCGACGCGGCGACCACGCTCGGCACCTCCATGAAGTCGGTCGGCGAGGTGATGGCCATGGGGGCGACCTTTCGAGAGGCTCTGATGAAGGGGCTCGCCGCCCTGGAGCTCGACAGCGCCGCGACGCGCGAGCAGCGGGTCTCCGATCCGGTGCAGCTCCGCGGCCGGCTGGCGATCCCCAACTGGGAGCGGATCTTCGCGGTGTTCGCGGCGCTCCGCCAGGGCTGGACCGTCGAGGAGCTGAACGCGGTCTCGCACATCGATCCCTGGTTCCTGCGGGAGATCCGGGAGATCGTGGAGCTGGAGGCCGAGCTCGCCTGCTGGGATCTGCGCTCGGTGCCGCCGCATCTCCTCGACCGCGCCAAGAGCTCCGGGCTGACGAACGCGCGCATCGCGGGACTCCTCAACTGTCCCGAAAAGGATCTCGCCGCGGCGCTGGCCGCCAAGAGCACCGCGGACCCGACCGGCTTCCGCCGCGTCTACAAGCGGGTCGACACCTGCGCGGCCGAGTTTCCGGCTCTGACGCCGTATCTCTATTCGACCTGGGGGACCGAGGACGAGACCGATCCGGACGAGCGGCCGAAGGTGGTGATCCTCGGCTCCGGGCCGAACCGGATCGGCCAGGGGATCGAGTTCGACTACTGCTGCGTGCACGCGGCCTTCGCCCTGCGCGAGGCCGGGTATGAAGCGGTGATGATCAACTGCAACCCGGAGACGGTGTCGACCGACTACGACACCTCGGACCGCCTCTACTTCGAGCCGCTGACGCTGGAGCACGTGCTGGCGGTCCTGGAGCGGGAGAAGCCTAAGGGGGTGATCGTGCAGCTCGGCGGGCAGACGCCCTTGAAGCTGGCGCGCGGTCTCGCCGCGGCGGGCGTGCCGATCCTGGGAACCTCGCCCGACGCCATCGACCTGGCCGAGGACCGGCAGCGCTTCGGCGCCCTCCTGGCCGAGGAGGGGATCCTGCAGCCGGAGAACGGCACGGCGACCTCATCCGCCGAGGCGCTGGAGGTGGCGCGGCGGATCGGTTTCCCGGTGGTGGTGCGGCCGAGCTACGTGCTCGGCGGGCGCGCCATGGCGATCGTCTACGACGAGTCCACGCTCTCGCGCTACATGCGCGAGGCCGCCGACGTCTCGCCCGGCCACCCGATCCTGATCGACCGTTTCCTGGAGGACGCCTTCGAGCTGGACGTGGACCTGATCTCCGACGGCCGGCAGGCGGTGATCGCGGGTCTCCTCCAGCACATCGAGGAAGCGGGCATCCACTCCGGGGATTCGGCGGCGGTCCTGCCGCCGTACCGGGTGACCCAGGCGGACCAGGACGTGATGCGGGACATCGCCCGCCGCCTGGCGCTGCGGCTCGGCGTGGTCGGCCTGATGAACGTGCAGTTTGCGCTGAAGGACGGGCGGATCTACGTCCTGGAGGTGAACCCCCGGGCATCGCGGACAGTTCCCTTCATCGCCAAGGCGGTCGGGGTGCCGCTGGTGAAGATCGCGGTGCAGGTGATGGCGGGGAAGACCCTGGAGGAGCTCGGCTTCACCGAGGAGCCGGAGGTGCCGGGCGTCTTCGTCAAGGCGCCGGTCTTCCCGTTCCGCCGCTTCCCGGGGACCGACCCTGTGCTCGGTCCGGAGATGAAGTCCACGGGCGAGGTCATGGGGGTGAGCAGCGCGTTCGGCAA
>Ga0126309_10000540_pt1 | contig 12731 bp, 14 predicted proteins | sample Plot56_FD_92541 | JGI IMG/M metagenome (GOLD analysis project Ga0126309, IMG submission 92541) | Serpentine soil microbial communities from UC McLaughlin Reserve, CA, USA - Plot56 | ecosystem: Environmental > Terrestrial > Soil > Grasslands | place: USA: UC McLaughlin Reserve, Lake County...
CCCTCGAGCGCGGCGGCCTCCTTCGCGCGGACGATCGGCGCGTGGAGGAGCTTGTTGACGATCTGGCTCGTGAGCGAATCGACCGTACGGCGCTCGCTCTCCGAGAGGCCGCCCAGCCGCCCTTCCGCCTTCGCGAGCTCGGCTGTCCGGATCGCCTCGGCGTGCTCGCGGAGAGAGGCGATTGCGGGCACGACGTCGAGCGAGGCCTGCCACTCGCGGAAGCGCCGCGCTTCGGCGGCCACGATCCCTTCGGCGCGCTCGGCCTCGCGGTGCCGGCCAGTAAGGCTCTCCGCGACGACGGCTTCCAGGTCGTCGATGTCGTAGAGGAAGCAGCCGTCGAGCATTCCGACCGTAGGCTCGACGTCACGCGGGACCGCGAGGTCGATCAGGAACAGCGGCGCACCTTTGCGTCCGCGGATGCCCTGCTCGACCGCGGCTCGTGTCAGCACGAAGCCGGCCGCGCTCGTCGAGGAAACAACGACGTCCGCACGTTCGAGCTCGTCGGCGACGCCTTCCAGTGGCAGCGGCTCGCTCCCGAGCTTGCGGGCCAGCTCCGTGGCGCGGTCGGCCGAGCGGTTCGCGACGAAGGCGACCTCGGCGCCGCGCGAGATCAGGTTGCGAGCCGCAAGCTCGCCCACCTTCCCCGCGCCGACGATCAGCACCCGTCGGCCCTCGAGCTCGCCGAACACCTGCTGGGCGAGCGCTGCGGCGGCCGCGGACACCGACGAGGGGCTCTCGCCGATCGCGGTCTCCGCCCGCGCCTTCCGGCCGGCGTGGAGCGCACCGCGGAAGAGGCGGTCGAGGACGGGCCCGCAGGCGCCTGCCTCGTAGGCCGCTCGTACCTGCCCGAGGATCTCACCCTCACCGGGGACCATCGAATCGAGGCCGGCCGCGACGCGGAAGAGGTGCAACGCGGCAGCCTCGTCCCCGAGCCGGTAGAGGTAGGGTGCCAGCGGCCGGCCGCCGACGCGCTCGAGCTCCGCGATCGCTTCTGCCTCCTCGCCGCCGACGACGTAGAGCTCGGTGCGGTTGCACGTCGACAGGACGGCCGCCTCCCCGCCGTCGCCGGCAAGCCGGCGTGCGAGCTCCGACGCCTCGTCGGCGCCGAGCGCGACCTGCTCGCGCACCTCGACGGGCGCGAGCTTGTGCGAGGTTCCGACGAGGGTCAGCTTCATGACAGGTGCGTGAGGAGGAGGCCGAGGGGCGCGGTCACGACGAGGGCGAAGCCGGCGAGCTGAACGTGAGCCGCTCGCCGGCCGCGAGGATGAGCGATCAGGAACCCTGCATACAGCGCCCAGGCGACGAGCGTCACCACGATCTGCGGGTCGAGCGAGGCGCGGTGGACGAACCCGGCGACCATGCCGAGCGTGAGCAGCGGCACCGCCACGGCGACCGTCCTCCAGCCGAGCTCTTCGAGCGTGAGCAGTGAGGGAGCGCGAAGCCGCAGCAGGCCGGGCCGGTGAAGCTTGAGCGCACGCTCCTCCCAGAGGTAGAGCCCGCCGAGCGCGGCGGCGAGCGTGAGCCCGGCGAACGCTGCGAGCACCAGGCCGACGTGGAGCACCAGGAACGCGGTCGAGAAGTGGCCCGACCCGCTCGCATCGGCGCCGCCGCCGAGATACGAGGCAGCGAGGAGCAGCGCGGCGAACGGCATCACCGCGAGACCGAGCAAGCGATAGCGCGGCTTGCAGCCCCACACCAGGTACCCACCGACGACGAGCCAGACGAACAGGTTGAGCGAGCCGGCCCAGGTGTCCCACGGGAACCCGTCAGCGCGATAGGCCTGGACGACGAGCAGCGCGGTCTGGACGATCCAGCCGGCCCGCACGCCCCAGGTCGCAACCCTTCCGAGAGCGGGATAGCGGACGTTGCCGGCGTACGCGACCGCCGCCTCGCCGTACGCGAGGAGCGCCGGCCAGAACAGGAGCTCAGCCACGACGCGCCCTCTGTTGACGCGCAAGGTCTGTCAGCTCCGCCAGGTCTCGTTCGAGGCGCGTCACCTTGAGCGAGATGATCACGAGGTAGAGCAGGACCGCCGCGAAGACCACGAGATAGGCAGCCGCGAGGTACTTCTCGCCGGTGCTCACGAACGGACCTCGGTCAGGACGGGCTGCCGGGCGGGCTCCCTCGCCAGGAGCTCCCTGAGGTCACGGATCCGCTCGTCGATTCGCTTGCCGGTCAGCTCGACCCGGTAGAGCGCGGCAGCGAGCGCGAGCATGCCGGCCAGGCACACGCAGAACGCCGCGAACATCGAGTTCGACATCTGCGGGCCCTCGCGCGTGAAGACGACCGGGTGGATCAGGCCCTCGGCGAGCCTGATGGCGAGGAAGCTGATCGGGATCAGCACGACGCCGAAGAGCGCGTAGACCGCAGAGCTTCGCTGCCGGCGCGGCCCGGGGTCGAGCGAGTAGCGCAGCATGAAGTAGGCCGAGTAGAAGAGGAAGAGGATCAAGAACAGGACGAGCTGCCGCTCGCTCCAGCTCCACCAGACGCCCCACGAGACCTTCGCCCAGATCGAGCCGGTGACGAGCGTGAGCACGCCGAAGATCGTGCCCATGTGGACGGCCGTGTAGCTCTCGAGGTCGTAGCGCTCGTCGCCCGTCCAGAGCAGCCGGAGCGCCTTCCACGCGGCCCACCCGAAGCACGCGTACGCCGTCAGCGCGACCGGCACGTGGACGTAGAAGATCTTCTGGCTGATGCCCTGGTCGGCGTCCTCGGGCGCCCAGAGGAGGGCCAGCCCGAGACCGAGCAGGACCAGCACGGCGGCGGCACACGAAAGCACCGCGGCCAGGGGACTATTCCGTGACCACGTACTCAAAGCTCGCGAAGCACAGGATCGCAAAGATGGCGTCGTACAGGGCGAGAAACGCCAGGCTCTGCGCGGGATCGTCGCCGACCGTCGCGCCGACGCCGCCGACCACGATCGGGATCGCCAGAGGGAGGAAGAGCAGCGGCAGCAGCAGCTCGCGGGCGCGCCCGGCGACGGCCATGGCGGCGACGAGCGTCCCGACGGCGCAGATGCCGAGATCGGCGAGGGCGACGCCGGCGATCGCCGCCGCGCCGAGGTCGGTGAAGAACAGCGAGTAGGCCGGCAATGCGACGGCCTCCGCCGCGACGAGGAACGCGAGCACGGCGAGCGCCTTGCCGATCCAGATGGCTGCCCGGTCGCACGGGGTGAGAACGAGCGCGTCGAGCAGCCCCTGCTCGCGCTCCGCGACGAACGCACGCGTGAGCCCAAGCAGGGCGGTGAAGAGGATCGCGACCCAGAGCAGGCCGCCGGCCGCGCGGTCGGAGACGTCTGCCGGAAGCGCGAAATGGAACACCACGAGCGCGGTGACAACGAAGAGGAGCATCGCGGGCAGCGTCTCGCGAGCACGGAGCTCGAGCAGCAGATCTTTCCGCGCCAGGGCCGCTGAGTCGGCGACGAGGCCCGTCATGCGAGGGCGAGCCGGCCGGTCGCCAGCGGGCCGAGCCGCTCCGGGTCGTGAGTTGCGACGACGAGCGTGCGCTCGGCGCGGAGCGTGCCGAGCTCGCGCTGGAGCAGCTCGACGCCCTCGGCGTCCAGCGCGTTGAAAGGCTCGTCGAGCAGGAGGAGCCGGGGCTCGTGGAGCAATGCGCGGCAGAGCGCCAGCCGCTGCGCCATCCCGCGCGAGAACGACGCCGCCCGCTCCTGCCGAACGTCCCAGAGCCCGTAGCGCTCGAGGAGCATCCCGATCCGCTCGCGCCGCTCGGGTACCCGATAGAGCCGGCCGAACAGCTCGAGGTTCTCGAGGGCGGTCAGCTCCCGGTAGACGAGCGGCTCGTGGGCGAGCAGGCCGAGCTCGGAGCGGTCGACACCGAGCTCGAACTCGCCTCCGGTCGGCGCGACGAGACCCGCGAGCACGCGGAGCAGGGTCGTCTTCCCAGAGCCATTCGGGCCCGTGACCACGACGAAGTCGCCCTCAGCGACGTCGAGGTCGAGCGGCGCGAGTACGCGCTTGGCGCCGAACCGCTTGGCGAGACCGCGGGCGCGGATCATGCGTTCGAGTCTAGTCCGACCCGTCCTCGGATCCGCGCCCGGAGGCGACCGGCTCAGTCTGCGGTCAGCGTGTTCGTCAGGACGATCGGCAGGACGACGAAGACGACGATCAACACGACCACGACGGCGATGACGAGGCGCCGCCGCGATCTGGCTCCGGCCTCAGACGACACCGACGCGCCTCGACATCGTGTTGTTCGCGAAGAACGTCAGCGTGACCCACGGATGCCGCTCGGGCCCGCAGCCGTACTTCAGCACGCAAATCGCGGCCGTGCCTCGGTACCGGAACTCGACGGCGGATGCCGTGATCCTGATCCCGACCGGATACCCGCTGGCATTGCCTCTCCATTCCCAGCCCGAGAACGGTCGCACCCACTCGGCGTCGCCGACGACCTCGCTCCAAGAGACGACTCGCGATCCGAGGACGTAGCAGACGCGGAAGCTGCCGGAATAGTGGATCACGTCGTAGAGACCGCTCTGGCTGAAGCTCTGCGTGAAGATTTGGAGCTTGCATCTGCTGCCGTAGAAACCCCACGACGTCGATACGGTCGACGTAGTGAAGCCGGTGGGCGCGAGCTCGACGTTCAGGTCGGGAGCGGGCGGAGGGGGAGGCGGTAGGGGCGGCGGCTCAGGAGCGTTGTACTCGTCGGGATCCGTCTCCGAGCTGCAGCCTGGATCGGAGAGGTAGTCGATGAGGCCGTCGCCGTCGTTGTCCCAGCCGTCGCCACACGCGGGGAAGGACGGCGGAGGCGGGGGAGGCGGCGGAGGAGGCGGTGGTGGAGCGGGCGGCGGCGGCGGCTGCGAGCAGTCGTCACCGGGCAGGCAGGGGTACTGCGGGACGGAATCGCTCGGAGAAGTCGCCACCACCGTCGATGGTCCAGTGTCTCCCGCCCAGGCGGCGCCCGCAACGGCCAAGACGGCCAGCGCCAGAACAGACATGCAGCTGAAACGTGCCATGTGACCTTACCCCCTGTTCGCGGATGTGTTGCCTACGCCGCCAACAGATACCGGCCACGGACGCGCGCGTCTGCGACGCCTTCGTGCCGACTTCGCTACAGCACGTCGACGAGCACGAACGCGCAGAACACGAGGCTGATGACGCCGTTGACCGTGAAGAACGCCGCGTCGAGCCGGCGCAAATCGCCGGGGCGAATGAGCGAGTGCTCGTAAGCGAGGAGCGCGGCGACCGCGCTCACCCCGAGCCAGTAGGCGACGCCGACGTCGAGCCCGAGACCGACCACGGCGAGCAGGACGACGGTCAGTGCGTGCAGCGCGCGAGCGCCGAAGAACACACCGCGCGCGCCCCACCGCGTCGTCCACGAGTGGAGCCCTTCCCGCCGGTCGATCTCGGCGTCGAGGAGCGAGTAGAAGAGATCGAACCCGGCGATCCACGCCGCCACTGCCGCGCCGAGCGTCCACGCCTGCCACGGCAGCTCACCGGTGATCGCGACCCAGGCGCCGACGGGAGCGAGCCCGTCCACGGCGCCCAGCCACAGGTGCGAGAGCCAGGTGAAGCGCTTCAGGTACGGGTAGATCACGAAACCGGCGACGGGGATCGGCCAGAGCCAGCGCACGACCGGATCGAGGTGCCAGACGGCCACGAGGAAGACGGCGAGCGACACAGCGCAGAAGATCCAGACCTGCGGCCGGCTGAGCGCGCCGCGCGGAAGCTCGCGGGACGCCGTCCGCGGGTTGCGTGCGTCGATCTCGGCGTCGATCAGCCTGTTCAGGCCCATCGCGAGCGAGCGAGCGCCGACCATTGCCACGGTGATCCACAGGAGGTCGCCGGCGGAGGGAACGTCGTCCACGGCGAGGAGCGCGCCGACGTAGGCGAACGGCAGCGCGAAGACGGTGTGCTCGACCTTGACGAGCGAGGCGAAGCGCCGAGGCAGGTCGAGCGCGTGACCGCTCACGTCTGCCGATGTGCGGTGTCGGTGCCCGCGAGCAGCGAGACCGCGTGCTCGAGCGCCGGCCGGATGACCGCGTATCCGTCCCGGCAGCCCCCGGTCGAGCCGGGGAGGTTGACGACGAGCGTCGTCCCGCAAACGCCCGCCACGCCCCGCGACAGCAGGCCGTGCGGCGTCCTGGCCACCGCGTCTGCGCGAATCGCCTCGGCGATGCCCGGCGCCGGCCGATCGAGAGCCTCCGCCGTCGCCTCCGGCGTCACGTCGCGAGGCCCCAGCCCGGTCCCGCCGGTGGTGAGCACCAGCGCTGCGCCGCCGGCGAGCTCGGCGAGCGCGGCCGTGATCGCGTCCCGGTCGTCCGCGACGACGCGCCGCCCGACGTCGTAGCCGTCCGCCTCGAGGAGGTCCGCGAGCAGGTCCCCGCTGCGGTCCTCGCGCTCGCCGGCCGCCACGCCGTCGGAGATCGTGAGCACGGCCGCCTTCACAGCTCCTCCTTCGTCTTCTCGAGCAGGCGCACCTCGGTGACCACGAGCTCGGAGTCGACCGCCTTCGCCATGTCGTAGACGGTCAGCGCCGCCGTCGAGGCCGCGACCAGCGCCTCCATCTCGACGCCCGTCTGCGCCACCGTCTCGGCAGCGGTCGTGATCTCGACACGATCGTCCCGCACCTCGAGGTCCACTTCGACGACCGAGAGCGGCAACGGGTGGCAGAGCGGGATCAGGTCGCTCGTCCGCTTCGCCGCCATGATCCCCGCCAGCTGTGCTGTGGCGAGGGCGTCGCCCTTCGGCAGCTCGCGGAGCCGGCGCGCTGTCTCGGGACGCATTCGCACCTCGGCGCGGGCACGCGCGCGTCGCTTCGACAGCGGCTTCGACCCCACGTCGACCATCCGAACCGCACCGGTCTCGTCGACGTGCGTGAGCTCGCCCGTCACGTCCGCGCGGAGACCGTCAGGCGATCGAGGTCCGCGAGCTGTGCCTCGAGCCAGTCGGACACGTCGGTACCGCGAACGTGCGCGCGGATCGCCGCGAGGCGCGCCCGGCGCTCGTTCCGCGGCATCGTCAGCGCGGCATGGATTGCCTCCGCCTGGCCTTCGACGTCGAACGGGTTCACGGTCAGCGCCCACTCGCCGAGCTCCTCGTGCGAGCCGGCGTTCTCGGAGAGGACGAGCACGCCGTCCCGCTCGTTCACGAGCGGAGCCTCCTTCGCGACGAGGTTGAGACCGTCGAAGATCGCGTTCACGAGCAGCACGTCGAACTGCTTGTACGCGGCGACCGTCTCGAGGAAGTTGTCCTCGATCCTCAGGTCGATCGGCATCCAGCCCTCCCGCTGGAAGCGGTCGTTGACGCGCCGGGCTGCGCGCTGGATCGCGCCGAGGTACTCCGCGTACTCGGGGATGTCCTGACGCGACGGATCGAGGAGCGCGAGCATCGAGACGCGCCCGTGGAGCTCGGGGTGGGCGTCGAGGAAGAGCTCGAATGCGTGGAAGCCGCGGACGATGTTCTTCGACGGATCGGTGCGGTCGACGCGGAGCACGAGGAACTCGGGCCGCGACTCCGTCAGCCCGCGCTCGCGGTCGAGCACGTCCTCGCTCGCGGCGAGCTCGTCGAACTCCGCCGAGTCGACCGACAGCGCCCGTGCGACCACGTGCGCACGCCGGCCGTCGTAGTCGACGGTCCCCTCGTCGAAGTCGCAGTCGCCGCCGAGCATGTCGGTCGCCGAGCGGAGGAAGTTACGGCGCCAGCGCGTCGTGTGGAACCCGACCAGGTCGCATGCGAGCAGCCCGTCGTGGATCGCGCGCCGGATCGGCAACGGGAGGACGCGCCAGTAGTCGGGCTGCGGCCACGGGATGTGGACGAAGTGAACGAGCGGTGTCTCAGCACGGCGCTCGCGGACCATGCGGGGCGCCAGGTAGAGGTGGTAGTCGTGGAAGAAGACCGCGCTGTCGGGCTCGGCCTCGAGCTCGGCGAGGACGGCGTCCGCGAAAGCCGCGTTCACGGCCACGTAGCCCTCCTCCCAGGCGTGGTGGAGGCCGCGGTCGAGGCTCGGGTCGTAGACGAGGTTCCACAGGTAGTGCTGGAGGAACCACAGCATCGGGTTGGCGACGACGTTGTAGTACCAGTCGTAGGCCGCCTCGTCGTGCGCGACGAGCCGCACGCGATAGGGCGCTCCGTCGCGGGAACGCTCCTCGATCGCCCCGCCGCCCGCGTCTTCGGCGACCGCCCGGTCCTCGTCGGTCATCGCGCTCGCGATCCACGTGACGTCGTGCTCGACCACGAGGCTCCTGAGAGCCGTGACGAGGCCCCCGCCCCCGCGCCGGGCCACGCGCTCGCCGTTCTCGCGCCGGTACGAGACCGGGCCGCGGTTCGAGACGACGATGAGCTTGCGCCGGCCGGACACGAGGGCAGCGTAGTAGCAGCCCGCCGGCCGCCGTACCGGTCGGATGCCTAAACGGCTTGCGCGGCCGTCTCGAGCGCCGTCTCGCCGGTGTCGTTGCCGTCGAGCCGGTTGTAGAGCGCGAGCCAGTCGCGGAGCAGGCGCGGCGTCAGGAAGTGACGGCGGACGTGCTCCTTCCCACGGAGCGCACGCTCACGGGCGCCCGCCGGGTCGGCGAGGATCTCCTTGCAGGCCTCGGCGCACTCGGCGGGTGAATCGACCAGCCAGCCCGTCACGCCGTCGTGGATCTGCGCCACGACCCCGCCGACGCGCCCGGCCACGGTCGGGCGGCCCTTCCAGAGCGCCTCGGTCACGGTCAGGCCGAAGCCCTCGCGGATCGACTTCTGGATCACGGCCGCGGAGTGCACCTGGAACGCGTTGACCTCGACCGAGCCGATGTTGTTGAGGTTCGAGAGGATGAAGATGTCCGGGTCGCCGTCCGCGTAGCTGACGGTCTGGTTGTAGAAGTCCCAGCCCTCCGGGTCGTCGTGCGCCATCGAGCCGACGAGCGCAAGCTGCACGTCCGGGTACGCCTGCTTGACGCCGCGATACGCGTCGATGACGCCGAGCGGGTCCTTCCACGGGTCGAAGCGGGAGACCTGCGTCAGCAGCGGCCGCTTCACGTCGATCCCGAACTGGTCGACGATGTAGGCGGCGTCCTCGGCGGACAGGGCCATGTTCTTCGGGTTGAGCGGGTCGATCGCGGGCGGCCAGATGAACGCCTCGGGCAGGCCTTCGTGCTTCGGGACGTATTCGCGCATGTGGTAGATGTGGGCGTCGTAGCGCGCCAGCGAGGGGACCAGGAAGTCGAGGACCCTGGGGTTCGGCGTCGAGAGGTCGATGTGGCAGCGCCAGATCCAGCGCGCGCTCGACCCGTCGAAGTGCTCGATCATCGCCGCCGGCTGCGGGTCGTGGACGCAGACGTAGTCGTAGTCGTCCTCGAACTCCCCGGCGTTCAGCGCGTTGTAGCGCCGGAAGACCTCCTGCTGCTCCCCGGTGAGCCCCGTCTCGGCGCCCTGGAGGGCGTTGTGGATCGTCTTCGTGACGTCGAAGAACTCGTCGCCGCCCTTGATGATCCGCCACTCGACGTCGAGGCCCGCGTCGCGCATCAGCGGGATCAACGTGTAGTTGATCTCGGCGACGCCGCCGCCGAAGGCCGTCGCCGACAGGTGCACGACACGCTTGCCCTGGAGCGGCTCCGCGAGCCGGCGGATCTCGTCCATCAGTCCGCGCGTGGCGATCGTCGCGTAGTCCGCCAGTGACTTCGAGCCGACGTTGACGAGCTGGAGCATGAGGCGGAGTCCTGGCGCTAGAGGGACGAAGGCGCGAGAATAACGTTCGCTCAGGCGGTCAGAAACTTGACGAAGCGAAGGCGGGAGCCGCGGCCGTCCTGCCGCTCGCCGACCTCGAACTCGTCCACGACGGCACGGATGATCGCGATGCCGAGACCGCCCTCGGTGAGCTCGCCCGCCTCGACCAGCTCGTTCGGATCGAAGCCCGCGCCGTCGTCGGAGACCTCGACCACGAGCCGGTCGTCGTGGAGCTCGTAGAGGATGTCGACGATGCCGCCGTTCCCGCGGTACGCGTGGCGGACGGAGTTCGTGCACGCCTCGGTGACCGCGAGCTTGAGGTCGTTGATCGTCTCGTCGTCGAGCGCCCGCATGCGCGTGACTCCGCTCAGCGCCAGTCGGCCCAGCAGAACGTATTCGGCCCTCGCGGGAATCGTCAAGCGGACTTCGCGCATGGCGAGATGCGGAGGCTGCGGGCCTTCGCTCACGGACGAGGGATTGCCGAAGGTTTCGTCAACTAAACCCACGAGGCCTGCGAAGGCTAGCTGCAGGCGTATGCGGCCGCTCCGCGCGGCCGCTCGGCCAAGCGGACGGCGACCGTCTTTCGCTCGCCGCCGCGGACGATCTCGAAATCCGACTGCTGCCCGGGCTCGAGCCGTTCGCTGACGATCCGGACGAGGTCGTCGGCGCTCCGCACCGGCCGGCCGTCGATGGCCACGATCACATCGGCACCCTTCTTGATCTGGACGCCTCGGAAGAGCTCGGGGTCGCGTCCGCAGCGAAGGCCGGCGCGCAGGCCCGGGCTGTCGACCGCGATCCGGTCCACGACAGCGCCACGGTCGACGCGGTAGTCGAAGCGCTCCGCGAGCGCCGGGGTCAGCGTGCCCGCGGTGACGCCGACGTACGCGTATGCGACGCGACCCTTCTCGATCAGCTGCTTCATCGAGCGCTTGGCCGCGTTGATCGGGATCGCGAAGCCGACGCCCTCGGAATCGCCGGACTCGCTGCGGATCTGTGCGTTGATGCCGATCACGCGCCCCTGCGAGTCGAGGAGCGGCCCGCCCGAGTTGCCGTGGGTGATCGGAGCGTCGGTCTGGATCGCGTCGACGACGTTGAAGCTCGACGTCAGCGACGGGATCGAGCGGCTGTTCGACGAGACGACGCCGACCGCGAGCGAATCGATGTTCCCGAACGGGCTGCCGATCGCGGCGACGGGCTCGCCGACGACGACCTTGCTCGAGTCCCCGAGCGGAACCGGCGTGAGCGCGTGGTCCCCAGGGTTCAGCTTCAGCACGCCGACGTCGTCGTTTAGGTCGACGCCGACGACGTCCGCGTCCACGCGGTCGTTGTCGCGAAAGGCCACGTACACGCGCTTGGCCATCTTCGTCGGCTGGTTCTCGCCGGCGGTCGAGATCACGTGCGAGCTCGTGAGCAGGTAGCCCTCGCGCGAGACGACGAACCCGGAGCCCTGCGCCGCATGCTGGCCGTCGCCGCTCGTCGGCTGCTCGTCGAAGATCGAGTAGATCGTCACGACCCCAGGCGAGCGCCGGCGGTAGATCTGAGCGGGATCGAACTCGTTCCCCAGCTGCGGCTTCACGGCGGGGGCCGCCTGCGCAACATCGTCCTCCACCGTGCTCAGCGTGACCGTGTCGCCTTCGTCACCCACGCCGAGGAGGGCCACGCCGCCGAGCACGACGAGGCCGCCGAGGGCAGCCGCGACGAGAGCGATCACGGCGACCTGGCCCGCGCGCATCAGGCGGTCACTGTAGCGAGGACCTTTTCAGACCGTTTTCACGTGGAAACGGTCGGCGCGGCCAGCTCGTTTTCACGTGGAAATGCCTCAGAGACCGGTAGGCGCAGCGTGAACCGGGTGCGACCGTCGTGCTCCGCGAGCTCGAGCGTCCCGCCCATCAGCTCGGCCAGCTCCCGCGCGATCGCGAGCCCGAGCCCGCTGCCCGACGCCATCGCCCCGTCCACGCGGTAGAAGCGCTCGAAGACGTGGGGCCGGTGCTCCTCGGGGATGCCGGGACCGTCGTCCTCGACCATGAGCTCGACCGCGTCCTCGCCGCGCTCGGCACGGATCGTGACCCTGGTCCCCTGCGGAGTGTGCCGCAGCGCGTTCTCGATCAGCGAACGCGCGACCTGGAGGACTCGCTGGCTGTCCCCACGCGCCCAGACCGGCCCGCCGACGGTCGCATCCAACGTGTGCCCGCTCGCCTGCGCGAGCGGCGCCAGCTCGTTCACGGCGAGCGCGACGGTCTCGGCGACGTCGACAGGCTCGTCCTCGACGTGCAGCCGGCCCGCGTCGAGCCTGGAGAGGTCGAGGAGCTCGGCCGTCAGCTTGCCCAGGCGGTCGAGCTGGGCGCGCATCTCCCGGACGAAATCACGGCGGGTCGGCTCGTCGAGCTCCTCGTCGTCGAGCAGCTCGAGGTGGCCGCCGAGCGAGAAGATCGGCGTTCGTAGCTCGTGCGAGGCGTTCGCGATGAACTCGCGGCGCGCATGGTCCAGGCCGGCGAGACGCTCGCGCATGCGGTCGAACGCCCGAGCGAGCTCGCCGAGCTCGTCGCTGCGCGGGTCGACGATCGGCTCGTCGAACTGGCCGGACGCGATCCTGTCGGCGGCCCGCTCGAGCCGGCGGATGCGCCCTGCGAACACGTTCGCGCCCGTGAGCCCGACGAGCAGTGCAGTGCCGAACGCCAGCAGGCCCGCGATCAGGATGCTCTGCTTGACGTAGTCGACCGCCCCGAGGGTGTCGTCGAGACGGGAGCTGAGCAGAAGGAACGGCCCGGTCTCGATCACGGGGACGGCGACCTCGCCGTAGAGGCGTCCGTTCCGCTCGACCGTACCGCGCTGGAGCCGAAGCGTCCTGCCCGAGCGCTCGACGATGGGGTCGTCGTTGAAGGAGGTGGAACGGAACCCGGAGTCCGCCTGGAGGCTGAGGTCGGGCGGAACGATCGTCAGGTAGACGTAGAGCAGGACCCGGGCGTTCTGGCTCCGCGACGTCTGGTCGACCCAACGCTCCCACAGAAACCCGTCCTGCGGGACCTCCGGGCGGAGATTGAGCGCGGCGCTCTGAAGCTGGTCGAGGCG
>Ga0126309_10000541_pt1 | contig 12726 bp, 10 predicted proteins | sample Plot56_FD_92541 | JGI IMG/M metagenome (GOLD analysis project Ga0126309, IMG submission 92541) | Serpentine soil microbial communities from UC McLaughlin Reserve, CA, USA - Plot56 | ecosystem: Environmental > Terrestrial > Soil > Grasslands | place: USA: UC McLaughlin Reserve, Lake County...
GAGAGGTCGGGCCGGCACGTGGCCATCGGCACCTTCGACGGCGTCCACCTGGGCCACCGCGAGGTGATCCGCGGCGCCGACACGGTGCTCACCTTCGACCCACACCCGCTGTCGGTGATCCACCCGCAGGCCACGCCCAAGCTGCTCAACCCGTTCCCGGTCAAGCGCGACCTGATCGCCGCGCTGGGGGTTGAGGAGCTCGTGGTGATCCCGTTCGATCGCAGCTTCGCGGCGCTCGAGGCGGAGCAGTTCGCGGGGGACGTGCTGGCGGGCCGGCTCGGGGCGGCGAGCGTGTCCGTGGGCGAGAACTTCCGCTTCGGCAAGGGCGCCCGCGGCACGCCCGAGTTCCTCAGCTCGCGGCCGGAGTTCGAGACGCGCGTGGTGCCGCTGGTGGAGGTCGCCGGGGAGACGGTGTCGTCGAGCCATATCCGCGGGCTCGTGGCAGCCGGGGAGGTCAAGACCGCCGCCGACTTCCTGGGCTGCCCGTTCCTCTTCGAGGGCGAGGTCGTGGCCGGCGACCGGCGCGGCCGCGAGCTCGGCATGCCCACCGCCAATCTGGTGCCTGACGATCGCCTGGTGTGTCCCGGCCACGGCGTCTACGCCGCCTGGGCCGCAGCGCAAGGCGCCTCGGGGCAAGCCGCCGCCGTGAACGTGGGTGTGAGGCCCACCTTCGCGACCGGCCGCGGGCTGGTCGTGGAGGCGCACCTGATCGACTTCGAGGGCGACCTCTACGGCCAGAGGCTGCGCATCGCCTTCCTCGAGCGCCTGCGCGGAGAGCGCCGTTTCGAGACCGCCGAAGCCCTCGTGAAGCAGATGAACAGCGACGTCCGGGAGGCCGCGGAGATCTGCGAACGGGCTGCTACGGTTTCCCGCCGATGAGCCTGAGCACAGAGGCCAAGCAGGAGATCGTCGGCAAGTACGGGCGCGACGGGCAAGACACCGGATCGACCGAGGTCCAGGTGGCGCTCCTGACCGCACGCATCAACGAGCTCACCGAGCACCTGCGCGAGCACAAGAAGGACCACCACTCGCGCCGCGGCCTGCTGATGCTGGTGGGCAAGCGCCGCCGCCTGCTCAAGTACCTCCAGGGCAGCGACATCGATCGCTACCGCCAGCTCATCCAGCAGCTCGGCCTGCGGCGATGATCGAGGCCGGTGAGCCGGCCCCCGAGTTCACGCTGCGCGATCAGGACGGGACTGCCGTGTCGCTGGCGGACTTCCGCGGCCAGACGGTGGTGCTGGTGTTCTACCCGGCCGACTTCAGCCCGGTCTGCACCGACCAGCTGAGCGTCTATCAGGAGGTGCTCGGAGAGCTCGAGGCGCGCGGCGTCAGCCTGTTCGGGATCTCGGTCGACTCCTCGTGGGCGCACAAGGCCTTCCGGGCGCACCTGGGTGTGACGATCCCGCTGCTGGCGGACTTCCACCCGAAGGGCGAGGTGGCGAGGGCCTACGGCGTCTGGGCCGACGACTACGGCGTTGCTGCCCGGGCGCTGGTGATGGTGGGACCGGACGGCCGGGTGCGCTGGTCGTATCGAGCTCCCAGCCCGCTCGAGGTCCCCGGCGCCGAGCTCATCTTCGATGCCCTGGAAGGTCAACGGGTTCAGCCGAGGCAGAAGGGCTTCTTCAGGAGCTTCCACTAAGCTCCTCCGCAGCCATTCCGCGAGGATTGAACTAGTGGGCCGCCAACCGGAGGCGGCGCTGAAAGGAACACATGAGTGATGCAGCAAGCCGGGTCTCCGTGCAGATCGGCGAGACCGAGATCGTCCTCGAGACCGGCAAGCTCGCCAGGCAGGCGAGCGGCGCAGTCACCGTCCAGGCGGGGGACACCAAGGTGCTCTCGACCGCCACGGCGGGCAACGACCGCGACGTTGACTTCCTTCCGCTGACCGTTGACGTCGAGGAGCGGATGTATGCCGCCGGCAAGATCCCGGGCAGCTTCTTCCGGCGCGAAGGCAGGGCCGGCGAGAAGGCCACCCTGACAGCTCGCATGATCGACCGTCCGCTGCGCCCGCTCTTCCCCAAGGGCTGGACGCGCGAGACCCAGCTCGTGTCGATCCCGATGTCGATCGACCACGCGAACCCCTACGACGTGCTGGCCATGAACGGCTCCAGCGCGGCCCTGATGATCTCCGACATTCCGTTCCCGGCCCCGGTCGGCGCCGTGCGAATCGGGCAGGACGCCGAGGGCAACTTCATCGTCAACCCCGACGAGGAATGGATGCTGGAGAGCCCGCTCGACCTCGTCGTAGCCGGCACCGAGGAGGCGATCCTGATGGTCGAGGCGGGGGCCGACGAGATCGCCGAGGCGGAGATCCTCGATGCACTCGACATCGCGCACGGCGAGATCAAGAAGCTCTGCGAGGCGCAGCGCGAGCTGCAGCAGCAGGCCGGCAAGGAGAAGACGCAGATCCAGCCGCTCCAGGTCGACGAGGGCGTCCTCGCGCAGCTGCGCGAGCGCTTCGGCGACGCGCTCGAGCAGGCCACCCAGGTGCTCGACAAGCTCGAGCGCCAGGAGGCCACCAGGCGCGTCGAGGAGGAGGCGATCGAGGCGCTCGCCGGCGACCCCGACGCCGAAGGCCACACGGAGCGCCGCGCTCAGGCGCAGCTGGCCTTCGACAAGCTCGAGAAGGACATCATCCGCAAGCGCATCGCGGTCGACAAGAAGCGGCCCGACGGCCGCGCCGCGGAGGAGATCCGCGACATCTCGATCGAGATCCCGGCGGCGCCGCGCCTGCACGGCTCGGCGATCTTCACCCGCGGCCAGACCCAGGCATTCTCCGTGGCGGCGCTGGGCACCACGCGTGACGAGATGCGCCTGGACACGCTCGGGCTGCAGGAGGCCAAGCGTTACTTCCACCACTACAACTTCCCGCCGTTCTCGGTGGGGGAGGCCGGCTTCATGCGCGGTCCCAAGCGTCGCGACATCGGCCACGGGGCGCTGGCGGAGCGGGCGCTCGTGCCGGTCATTCCCGACCAGGACGAATTCCCGTACACGATCCGTGTGGTGTCCGACATCCTGGAGTCGAACGGCTCCTCGTCGATGGCGTCCGTCTGCGGCTCGACCCTGGCGCTGATGGACGCCGGGGTGAGGATCAAGCGCCCGGTGGCCGGCATCGCCATGGGCCTGATCAAGGAGGGCGACGACTACATCGTGCTCACCGACATCGCGGGCGTGGAGGACCACCTTGGCGACATGGACTTCAAGGTGGCCGGCACCGACCAGGGCATCACGGCCCTGCAGATGGACATCAAGATCTCGGGCGTGACCTTCGAGATCCTGAAGGACGCCCTCGATCAGGCCCAGACCGCGCGCAACTCCATCCTCGGCACGATGGCCGACGCGATCGCCGAGCCGCGCGAGGAGATGTCGCAGTACGCGCCGCGCATCAGCCAGATCCAGATCGAGGTCGACAAGATCGGCGCGGTCATCGGCAAGGGCGGCGAGACGATCCGGGCGCTGTCGGAGGAGTTCGACGCCCAGATCGACATCGACGACGACGGGACGGTGCGCGTCTATGCCGCGACCGGCGACCAGGGCGACGCCCTGATCGACCGCATCCGCCAGATGACCAAGGAGGTGGAGGTCGGCGACGAGTTCACCGGCAAGGTGGTCAAGACCACGACCTTCGGCGCCTTCGTGGAGCTGGCGAAGGGCACCGACGGGCTGCTGCACATCTCGAACATCTCACCGGGGCAGCGCGTGGACACCGTCGAGGACGTGGTCAACCGCGGCGACGAGGTGGCGGTCAAGGTGGTCGAGGTCGACCGCGAACGCGGCCGCATCGGCCTGCGGCTGGCGGAGGACCCCGACGTCGCCGGGAAGTCGGCCGAGGAGCTCGCCTCGGTGGGCACGGGCGACAAGGGCCCGCGCGGCGGCGGCGGCGGGCGCCGGGACCGCGGCAACGGCCGCGGCCGGCGCGACGGCGGCGGCGGGCGGGGCAGGGATCGCGAGCGCGGTGGCGGCCGCGATCGAGATCGCTAGCGTCGGACGGGTGACAGAGCGCGCTCGCCTGACCACGCTCGACTCGGGCGTGCGGGTCGTGTCCGAGGCCGTGCCCTCGGTACGGTCGGTGGCGCTCGGCTTCTGGGTGCGGGCGGGCTCGCGCGACGAGTCCAGCGAGCAGGCGGGGATCTCCCACTTCCTCGAGCACCTGCTGTTCAAGGGCACCGACCGCTACAGCTCGCTCGACATCGACGAGGCCTTCGACGCCATGGGCGCGGAGGTGAACGCCGGCACCGGCAAGGAGACCACGTCGGTCTACTCGCGCTTCCTCGACCGCAACCTCGAGGAGGCCTTCGACGTGCTCCAGGACATGGTGCTGCGGCCGTCCTACCCGGACATCGACTCCGAGCGCCAGGTGGTGATCGAGGAGATCGCGATGTACGAGGACGAGCCGCAGGACAAGGTGCACGACGTGCTCGCCACCGCGGTCTTCGGCGACCACCCGCTCGGCAGGCCGATCATCGGCAGCGCCGACGTGGTGGGCAGCGTGCCCGTGCCCGACATCGCCGCCTACCACGACGGGCGCTACCTGCCCTCCAACATCGTGGTGGCCGCGGCGGGCAACGTCGACCACGAGCGGCTCGCCCAGCTCGTGGACTCCGCGGTCGACGGGCGCCGCGCGGCCCCCGCACCGGCCACTCCCGGCGGGCCCGGCAACGGCCGGGCGGCGATCCGCTTCCACACGAAGGACACCGAGCAGTACCACCTGTGCGTCGGCGGCCGCGGCATCCCGCGCGATGACGACCGCCGCTTCGCGCTGCGGATCCTCGACACGGTGCTCGGCGGCTCGACCTCGTCGCGGCTGTTCCAGGAGGTGCGCGAGAAGCGCGGGCTGGCCTATGCCGTCTACTCGTACTCGAGCCACTACGCCGACTCCGGCCAGGTGGCGGTCTATGTGGGCACCCGGCCCGACAACGTGCGCGAGGCGATGGACGTGATCGGCACGGAGCTGCGCCGCCTCCAGGAAGACGGCGTGAGCGAGGAGGAGCTCGAGCGCGCGCGCGAGAACGTGAAGGGCCGCACCGTCCTGACCGCGGAGTCCACCCTGGCGCGCATGAACCGGCTGGGCTCGTCGCTGTTGATGGGCGTGCCGCTGCTCACCATCGACGAGATCCTGGCCAAGCTCGACGAGGTCACGCTCGACGACCTCACCGGGCTGGCCGGTGAGCTGTTCCGGCCGGAGCGGATGTCCGCCGCCGGAGTGGGTGCCGACGAGGACGCCTTCTGCGATGCCCTCGAGGCCATCAACCCGGGGCTGGCAGGCGCACGGGGTGAACCCGACAGGGCTCACCCCGCCGGCAGCGCGTGATCAACGTAGCGGTCTCGGGCGCCGCGGGGCGCATGGGGGAGACGGTCTGCCGGGCGGTGGAAGGCGCCGGGGACATGGCCCTGGTGGGGCGCGCCGACCCGCGCCTGCAGCACACGTTGGCGGAAGTGCTCGGCGACGCCGACGTGGTGGTGGACTTCAGCACGCCGGATTCCGCGCTCGACAACGCGTGCCAGTGCCTGGATGCAGGGGTGCACTGCGTGATGGGCACCACGGGCGCCGACCTGTCGGAGCTCGAGGCCCTGAGCGGGGCCAACCTGTTCGTCGCTCCGAACTTCGCGATCGGGGCGGTGCTGATGATGGAGGCGGCCAGGCTCGTGGCCGCGCACATGCCGGAGTGCGAGATCGTCGAGCTGCACCACGACCGCAAGCTCGATGCCCCGTCGGGGACCGCCAAGCGCACCGCGGAGCTGATCGGCGAGTCCGGCGGCAACGTGCACGAGCCGATCCACTCGGTCCGCCTGCCGGGCCTCGTGGCCCATCAGGAGGTGATCTTCGGGGGCGAGGGCCAGACGCTCTCGATCCGCCACGACTCGATCTCGCGCGAGTCGTTCATGCCCGGCGTGCTGCTCGCCGTCAGGAAGGTCGGGTCGCTCGACCGCTCGCCCACCGTGGGCCTGGAGCAGCTGCTCTAGTAGCGCAGCAGCAGCGCGGTGATCTGCTCCGCCGGAAGCGGCCGGCAGAGCTCGAATCCCTGCGCCAGCGGACAGCCCTGCTCGAGCAGGAAGCGCCGCTGCTCCTCGGTCTCTACGCCCTCGGCCACGACCTCGCGGCTGAGCGCCTCGGCCAGCTGGATGATCGCGGTGATCACCGCGGTCGGCTCCGCGTGGCCGGGGACCTCGCGCATGAAGGAGCGGTCGATCTTCAGCCGGCCGACCGGCATCTCGCGCAGCCGGCTCAGCGACGAGAAGCCCTCGCCGAAGTCGTCGATGGCGGTGCCCACGCCCAGCTCCTGCAGCCGGGCCAGCAGCCGACGCCCCGTTCCGGCCTCGTCCATGGCGGCCGACTCCGTGACCTCCACGATGATCTGACTGGGCTCGATGCCGCGCCTGTTGAGGGCGCGGTCGAGCGCCTCGACGTACTCGGGGCGCCGCAGCTCGCGCGGGGAGGCGTTCACACTGAAGGTCGGCCTCAGTCCCAGCTTCGCCCATTCGGCCGCCTGCCGGCAGACCTCGTCGAGCACCCACTCGCCGATCGGCTCGATCAGGCCGCTGTGCTCCGCGGCGGGGATGAACTCCGCCGGCGGCACCAGCCCGCGGGCGGGATCGCTCCAGCGGATCAGCGCCTCGACGCCCACCGGCCGCCCATCGGCCAGCGAGAAGATCGGCTGATAGTGGAGCATCAGGTCGCCGCCCTTCAGCGCCTTGCGCAGCCGGGTGGTCAGATTCAAACGCTCGAGCGGGTCGTCCGCGCTGGGCGTGTAGAGGGCGAAGCCCGAGCGCGCGTCGCGCTTGGCCTGGTACATGGCGGAGTCCGCGTGGCGCAGCAGCTCGTCGGCGTCGGCCGCGTCGCGGGGGAACAGGCTGACTCCCACGCTGACGCTCGAGTGGAGCTCCGCGCCGGCGACGTCGAACGGCTCCTGGAAGGCCGCGGCCACCCGCTTGGCCGCGGTCAGGGCCGCGCCCTCGCCGTCCTCGGGCAGGTCGGGAAGCAGCAGGAAGAACTCGTCGCCCCCGGCGCGGGCCAGCGCGTCGCCGTGGCGGCGGCTGCCTTCGAGCCGGTTCGCGATCGCCACGAGCAGCTCGTCGCCGACGGAGTGGCCGAGGCTGTCGTTGACCAGCTTGAAATCGTCGACGTCGAGGCACAGGAGCGCCGCCGACATGCGCGTGCGCTTGGCGCGCGCGACCGCCACCATCAGGTGGTCCGACAGCATGGCCCGATTGGGAAGGCCGGTGAGCTGGTCGTGGTAGGCCAGGTAGACCACTCGCTCCTGGGCCTTGCGCCGCTCGGTGATGTCCTCGCCCGAGCTGAGCGTGCCGACCACACGGCCGTGCTCGTCCCGAAGCAGCTTGTTGTGCCACGCGATCAGCCGCTCTTCGCGCTTCTTCGAGACCACCCAGCCCTCGTGCGTCTCGGCGCCGGCGAGCTGGCCGGCCATCAACTGGCGAAAGACGCCGCGGCTCGACTCGCGCTCGGAGGCGGGGCAGACGAGGTCGTGCCAGTCGCGCCCGAGGAGCTCCTCCTCCGAGTAGCCAAGCACCTCGCAGGAGCACCGGTTGAGCAGGGTGACGCTGCCGTCGGTGTCCAGCACCACGATCATCGTGGCCGCGACGTCGAGGTAGCGCTGGGCGCGGTCGCGCTCCTCGCGCAGCAGCGCCTCGCTCTCACCGAGCGCGAGGCGCGCCTGCGTCGCCTCGGTCACATCCATCAAGACGCCCTGCGTGCACACCGGCCTGCCCTGGTCGTCGCGCACGATGGTGTCACGCTCCCACATCCAGACCACGCGGCCATCGCGGGCGATCAGCCGGTACTCGGCCTCGAAGCTCTGCTGGGCGGCCAGCGTCCGCTGCTCCTCGGCCAGCACCCGCTCGCGGTCGTCGGGATGCAGGATGCCGTCCCAGAAGCCTGGGCTGGCGGTCCAGGCCTCGACCGGGTACCCGAGCAGGTCCTCGGCCTGCGGGCTCACATAGAGGAACGGGCGCTCGCCCTGGAATTCGGCGATGTAGGTGATCGCCGGGATCTGCTCGACGAGCAGGCGGTAGCGCAGCTCGGCGGAGCCGGTTTCTGCGGCGGGCGCTTGGTCGGACCGGAGGGGCTGCACGTACCCCTCGTATCGACCGCCGCAATGGCCCTCTTTAGGAGCCGGCGCCGTCCCTGCGGAGGGCCCGGGGCACCACGAAGCGGATGCCCGAGCGCTCGTCGTCGATCGAGCAGGTCTTGTTGTCGATCAGCCCGATGCGCTTGGCGTGGGGCACGAGGCTCATCTGGTCCAGGTAGCGCTCGTGGCCGCGCTTCCAGGTGACGAGCCAGAGGAAGCCGGTGTCGCGCAGCCGCGAGCGGTAGCGCACGAGCGCCTCCTTGCCGCCCTCGAGCGACTCCACGAGCACGACCGCCCCATCGAGGTCCCCTGAGCGCACGAGCCCGCGTCCGGCCGCCTCCTTGACGTCGCGCCGCAGGCCGCTGCCCACGTCGCCGGCCACCTCGAGCCGCTGGTCGGGCTTGATCCCGAGCTTCTGCACGGTGCGGCGGTGGCTGTAGTCGGTCTCCTGGGCCATGTTCCCTCCTGCAATTTTGACATTCTAAGGTGCCCCGAAATCGATCCAGGAGGACCGATGGGCTTCATGGACAAGGCCAAGCAGCTGGCCGAGCAGGCACAGCAGAAGCTGGACGAGGCGCAGAAGCAGTTCAATCAGGTTCCGGACTCCGAGGGCCAGGAGGGCTCGGGGGGCCGGCGCTACGATCAGCACGGCCGGCCCGTCGAGGAGCCCCCGGCGGGCAGCGCACCACCGCCTTCCGCCGAGCCGGTGGACGCCGGCCCCGCTCCGGCCGAGCCGGCCGCGGAGAAGCCGCCGGCCAAGCCCGCCGGCGACAGCAACGCCAAGCCCGCCGGCGACAGCAACGCCAATCCCGATCCCTTCAAGCCGATCCAGTGACGATCGGCGGCGTCCTGACCGCCATGGTCACGCCTTTCGGCGCTGACGGCGGGCTCGACGAGGAGGCGGCCGCTGCCCTGATGCAGCACCTGCTCGAGCACGGCTCGGACGGGCTGGTGCTGGCCGGCACGACGGGCGAGAGCCCCACCCTGACCGACGACGAGATGGGGCGGCTGTGGGAGCGCGGCGTGGCCGAGTGCGGCGACGCGCTGGTGGTGGCCGGCACGGGCTCGAACGACACCCGGCATGCGATCGAGCTCACCGAGCGCGCGACGGAGGCCGGCGTAGACGCCGTCCTGGTGGTGGCGCCCTACTACAACAAGCCCAACCGGCGGGGGCTGGTCGAGCACTACAAGGCCGTGGCGGGCGCCACCGACAAGCCGGTGATCCTCTACAACATCCCCTCGCGCTCGGTGATCGACATGCCGAACGACCTGCTCGCCGAGCTGGGCCAGATTCCCAACGTGGCCGCCGTCAAGCAGGCGCGCTACGAGCAGCTGGCGCCGGTCGAAGGGCTCGACCTGCTCGCCGGCAACGACGACATGTTCGCCGAGGTGCTCGACATCGGCGGCACTGGCGGCATCCTCGTGGCGTCGCACCTGGTAGGCCCGGAGATGCGCAGGATGCTCGATGAGCCCGACGCGCGCCACGAGCTGCACGAGTCGCTGCGCGAGCTGTTCAAGGTGCTGTTCGTGGCTCCCAGCCCGGCCCCGGTCAAGGCCGCGCTGAACATGCTCGGCCACGACGTCGGGGGCCTGCGCCTACCGCTGGTCGAGACCTCCGAAGAGGAAAGGGCGGCCGTGCGCGCGGCGCTCGAGCGCCACGGCCTCCTGTCGACAGTTTGAGCGACGGGGCACTGCGGGTCCTGCCGCTCGGCGGACTCGGCGAGATCGGGAAGAACATGACGGTCGTCGAGTACGGCGGCCACATCGTCGTGGTGGACACGGGGCTCATGTTCCCGGCGCCCGACCAGCTCGGGATCGACCTCGTGCTGCCCGACTTCAGCTATCTGCGCGAGCGCCAGGACGACATCGACGCGGTCGTGCTCACGCACGGGCACGAGGATCATGTGGGCGCGCTGCCGTTCGTGCTGCGTGAGCTCGACCGGCCCCCGCCGATCTACGGCGGCCCGCTGACCGCGGCCATGGTGCGCTCCAAGCTCGACGAGCACCGCATGCGCGACGTATCGGTCGAGGACGTGCTGGCGACCCAGGTGGTCGACGCCGGGCCGTTCTCGCTGGAGCTGGTGAAGATGTCGCACTCGATTCCCGACTCGTTCGCGGTGGCGCTCACCTGCGAGCTGGGCACCACGCTCGTGACGGGCGACTACAAGTTCGACCAGACCCCGGTGGACGGCGTGCCGGCCGACGTCGCGCGGCTCGCCGAGCTGGGCAGGGAAGGGCTGCTGCTCCTTTGCGGCGATTCGACGAACGCGGACCGGGCCGGGGTGTCGCTGTCCGAGGCCAGCGTTGGACCCAAGCTCGAGGAGGTCTTCTCTCGCTGCCGTGGCCGGATCGTGGTCACCTGCTTCGCGTCGAACATCCATCGCGTGCAGCAGGTGGTCGACGCGGCCGGGCAGCTCGGGCGCAAGGTCTCGCTGGTCGGCCGCTCGATGCGCAAGAACGTGAACATCGGCAAGAGCCTGGGGCACATCGACGTGCCCGACGGCATGCTCATGGGACCGAAGGAGATCGAGGACTTCCCCGACCACGAGCTCGTCGTGATCTCGACCGGCAGCCAGGGGGAGCCGCTGTCCGCGCTGCGGCGCATGGCGCACGGCGACCACCCCAACGTCGAGTTGCACGACGGCGACACGGTCGTGTTCTCGGCCACACCGATTCCGGGCAACGAACGCGCCGTGAACGAGACGATCAACCGCATCTACCAGCTCGGCGCGGATGTGATCACCACGCGCGACGCCGCCATCCACGCCTCCGGGCACGGCTACGCCGAGGAACTCAAGCTGATGATGAACCTCACCCGCCCGCGCCACGTGATGCCCATGCACGGCGACCATCGGCGGCTGCGCCTGCACGGCGACCTGGCGGAGGCCGTCGGCGTCGACCCCGAGCGGGTCTTCCTCGGCAGCAATGGGCAGCCGCTCGAAGTCACACGCGACGGCGCCCGCTTCGGCCGGCGCGAGCAGGCCGGGATGATCTTCGTGGACGGCGTCGACGTGGGCGATATCGAGGACGTCGCGCTGCGCGATCGCCGCATGCTCTCCGCCGACGGCATCTTCATCGTCGTGGCCACGATCTCCGAGCAGGACGGGCGCTCGGTGGCCGACCCGGAGATCATCTTTCGCGGCGTCCCGTTCCTGGACGAGGCCGATGGGCTCGTGGACGACATCCGCGAGGCCGTCGACGACTCTCTGGCGCGTTCCGCCGCCGAGGAGATCACCGAGATCGACCTGCTCCAGGACCACCTGCACGACGACGTGGCGGAGTTCGTCTACGAGCGGCTCAAGCGGCGGCCGATGGTGCTGCCGGTGGTCGTGGAGGTCTGAGCCGGCTCGCCGGAGGCCGGCAGCCGCACCACGAAGCGCGCGCCACCGCTCTGTGCCGGCGAGAGCGACACCTCGCCGCCGTGGCCCTCCGCCACCGCGCGCACGATTGCCAGCCCGAGCCCGCTGCCGCCGCCGGCGGGCGCGGCGTCGCCGGCCGCCCGCGCGAAGCGGTCGAACACGCGCTCGCCGAGCACGGCGGGCACGCCCGGGCCGCGGTCCGACACCTCTACCACCGCCGTGCCGCCCTCGGCGTGAACCGACACCGTGACCGGCGTGCCGGCGGGCGTGTGCACGTAGGCGTTCTCGATCAGGTTGAGCGCCATCCGGTGCAGGTCGTCGGCGACGCCCTGAACGTTCACCGGCCGGGGGATGTCCAGCGAGAGCACGTGGTCCGAGGCCACCGCGGCGGCCTCGGCGGCAGCCTCCCGGGCCACGGCCGCGAGGTCCACGGAGCTGCGCGGCGCCCGCCGGCCGGCGTCGGCCCGCGCCAGCAGCAGCAGGTCGGCCACCAGGCGGCGCATGCGGCGCGAAGAGCGCAACGCCGAGCCGGCGATCTCGCGCGGCTCGCCCTCGAGCTCCGCCTCCAGCAGCTCTAGGTTGGCGAGGATGCTCGTGAGCGGCGTCCTCAGCTCGTGCGAGGCGTCGGCGATGAACTCGCGCTGGCGGGTCAGCGCCGTTTCGGTCTCGTGCCGCGCGGCGCCAAGCTCGCGAAGCATGTACTCGAGGGTCAGCGCGAGGTCTGAGACCTCGTCGTTGGCGGCGGGCTTGGGCAGGCTGACGTCGGGGTCGCGCGTGCGCGCGACTTCGCGGGCGGCGCGCGTGAGCCCGGCGATCGGCCGCATGGCGCGGCGTGCCACCCAAAGCCCTGCGAAGAACGCCAGCAGCGTGCCGCCGCCCACGCCGAGCGCGAGGAACAGACGCACCCGCCCGACGGTGCGGTCGACGCTGCGTTCGGGCTTGCCGTACTGCACGAAGGCGAGGGCGCCCTCCACAGGCGCCGGCAGCAGCTCGAACGGCTCGCGCCGAACCGTCGCCGGGACGAACAGCTCGCGCGAGACGACGCGGTACCGGCCGACGTCGCGCAGCCCCTCCACCGGCGGCCCCAGGTCGGGGGCGCCGGCCGGGCCGATCAGCCGGCCGCTGCGGTCCACCACGCGGATGACGGCTCCGCCGGCCGCTGCCGCGCGCACCGTGTCGCGGTCGATCCGGAAGACGATGTGGCCGTCCTGGTCCTGGCGGAAGCTGATCTGGCCCTCGAGGTCGGCGGCGGTGGCGCGCAGGTCGTCGTCGAAGTTCGC
>Ga0126309_10000542_pt1 | contig 12722 bp, 15 predicted proteins | sample Plot56_FD_92541 | JGI IMG/M metagenome (GOLD analysis project Ga0126309, IMG submission 92541) | Serpentine soil microbial communities from UC McLaughlin Reserve, CA, USA - Plot56 | ecosystem: Environmental > Terrestrial > Soil > Grasslands | place: USA: UC McLaughlin Reserve, Lake County...
GCGCCGCCCGCCGGTGAGATCGCGGGGCGGCGCGCGCGGCGGCCTTGCGCGGCTCGGCGCGCGCTACTCGGTATGCGCTTGATGCCGACGGTCGTGTCAGAGTTGCGAGGTCAAGTCCTGTGGGCCTTCGGGTTCGCAGAACTTGTCGTTTACGGGAATCGACCTCCTCCCTGCTAGGAAGGGGTCAAGATCTCGCCAGCCGGGGCAACAGAAGTTGCCTCTTAGGGGGGATTTCCTGGTCAACCTGTCGACCAGCCTTGTCACAGACGTGTCGGAAGACGACGCGAGACGTCGCAGTGCGTCGCGCGTACCGCAGATGTGTCCGGAATGTGTCCGCGTGTTCAGCGGACAGACAACAACAAAGTGCTGATTTGCAGGTATTTTAGGTAAGCCCTCTTCCGGACTCGAACCGGAGACCCCCTCCTTACCATGGAGGTGCTCTACCAACTGAGCTAAGAGGGCAAGGCCGACAGTGTAGCCCCGCTTCTGGCGAGACTTAGGGCGTGCTCAGGCTGGGGATCGTGGGATGCGGCGACGTGGCTCACCGCTACGGGCGGACGCTCGCGCCGCACCGGGACGTGCCGATCGTGGCGGTCGCCGACACGGATCCCGAGCGCGCGAAGGCGTTCGTGGATGCATGGGGTGGGGAGGTGCGGGCCACGCTCGACGAACTGCTCGCGGACACGCGGGTGGACTGCGTCGTCAACCTGACGCCGTTCGAGTTCCACGCCGATGTGACGGCCAGGGCGCTCCAGGCCGGGAAGCACGTCCACACGGAGAAACCGGTCGGGCTCGACACCACGGAGGCACGGGCGCTCGTCCAGCTCGCCAGCCGCAGCGGGCTGAGGCTCAGCTGCGCCCCGATCACGTTCATGGGCCACGCGCAGCAGGCGGCCCACCGGACGATCCAGGACGGGCGCGCGGGCGAGATTCGACTCGTGTACGCGGACGTCAACCACGGGCGGATCGAGAGCTGGCACCCGCGCCCGGAGCCGTTCTACGCGATCGGGCCGCTGTTCGACGTCGGGGTCTACCCGCTCACGATTCTCGCGGCGTTCTTCGGCCCTGCGCGGCGCGTCACGGCTTGGGGTGGGAGGCTGCTGCCAAGCCGAGCAACGGTCGACGGGGCGTCGTTCGAGGCAGGCGCGCCCGACTGCATCGTTGCGGTCCTCGAGCTCGAGAGCGGGCCGGTCGCGCGCCTCACCGCGAACTTCTACGTCCAGCACGAGGACAAGCAGCATGGAATGCAGTTCCACGGCGACCGCGGGTCGGTGCTGCTGTCGACCTGGCAGGACTTCGACGCGGACGTCGGCTTCGCGCCTTACGACGGTGCACCGGAGTCGATCGCATACGACAAGCCGGCCGGCGGCGGCATCGACTACGGCCTCGCGCTGCGCGAGCTCGACGCCGCGATTCGCGAGGGCCGGCCGCACGCGCCGAGCGCAGAGCGTGCCGCGCACGTCGTCGAGGTCATGTGCGCGATCCGCGAGTCGGCCGAGCAGGGTCGGTCGGTAGAGCTAGAGCAGCCGGCGCAGAGACTCGGCTGAGCGGGCGGTCGCGTCGAGGGGGTCGCCGGCGTGCTCCTCCTGCTCGACGATCAGCCATTCGACACCCGCGTCGCGCGCGGCGGGGACGATCCGGTCGTAGCCGACCGCACCTTCGCCGATCGGCGCGCTCGTCTCCCGGTCGGCGAAGTCCTTTGCGTGGACGAGTGGGACGCGGCCGGCGTGCATCGCCAGGCGCGCGACGGGGTCCGACCCGGCGACCCATAGCCAGCCGAGGTCGAGCTCCAGCTCGAGGCCGTCGACCTCGGCGAGCACGTCCAGTGTGACCGTCCCGTCCGCGAGGGGCGCGAGCTCATCCCCGTGGTTGTGATAGCCGAGCGGGAACCCTGCTACCGCGACGCGCTCGCGCAACGCCGCGAGCCGCTCCGCCAAGGCCTCGGCGCCGGCGCGGTCGGGAGGACGGTCCGCCCACGGGACGACGAGGCGCGGCACGCTCAGGACTCTTGCCTGCTCGACGACCTCGTCGAACGCGCCGTCGAAGCGCTCCAGGCCCACGTGCCACCCGCAGACCTCGAGCCCGGCGTCGTCCAGTCGTCGGCGGAGAGCACCGGCGTCGTCAGGTCGCGCGTAGAGCTCGACCGCCTCATAACCCTGTGCGGCGAGCGTCGGCAGAGCCGCGAGGGCGTCGATCGTGCGAAGTGTGTAGAGCTGGATCGCGAGTCGCATCAGCCCACCTTTCGTCCGACGCCAGATTTCAGGAAACTCTTAGCGGGACGCGGCACAATTTGGGCCATGAAGATCCTCGTGGTCGACGACGAGCGCGCCGTGCGCGAGTCGCTGCGGCGCGCGCTCGAGCTCGAAGGCTATGACGTGCAGCTCGCCGAGGACGGCGCGCAGGCGATCGAGCGGCTGGGCGGCGAGAACGGCGGCCCGGACGCCGTGATCCTCGACGTCCTGATGCCGGGGATCGACGGGATCGAGGTCTGCCGCTACCTCCGACGCACCGGAAACACCACGCCGGTGCTCATGCTGACCGCCCGCGACGGCGTCGGCGACCGCGTGGCAGGGCTCGATGCCGGGGCCGACGACTACCTCGTGAAGCCGTTCGCTCTCGAGGAGCTCCTCGCGCGCGTGCGCGCGCTGCTGAGGCGCGCTACTCCCGGGCCCGACGAGGTACTGCGCTTCGCCGACGTCGAGCTGAGCCCTTCGCGGCGCGAGGTCGCGCGCGCCGGCGAGCCGATCGAGCTCACGAGGACTGAGTTCAACCTGCTCGAGCTGTTCCTGCGCAACCCACGTCAGGTACTGACGCGGTCGGTGATCTTCGAGCGCGTGTGGGGCTACGACTTCGGCTTCGCGTCGAATTCACTCGACGTCTACATCGGCTATCTCCGCCGCAAGACCGAGTCCGGCGGCAGGCCGCGCCTGATCCACACCGTGCGCGGCGTCGGCTACGCGCTCCGCGCGGAATGAGTTTCAGGGTCCGGCTGACGCTGGTGGCCGCGGCGGCCGTCGCGTTCGCCGTCGTGCTTGCCTCGATCGTCGTCTACGCCGTCGTTCGAGATCAGCTCGTCACCGAGCTCGATGACTCGCTGCGCGATCGGGCCGCCACGATTTCGCGCAGTCACCTCGAGGCGCGCCCCGACTTCAGGGGCGACTTCTTCCTCGACATCCCGGGGCCGCCGCTCGGCGGCGCGGGTGGATACCTCCAGGTTGTTCAGGAGGACGGGACGACGATCCGGGAGGACCGCGATACGCCCGCGATCCCGGTTGCAGACGAGGTTCACGACGTGGCGCGAGGCGACGGCGACGCCTTCTTCTACGACGCGAGGGTGGGCGGCACGCACGTGCGCGTGCTGACCTTCCCCGGCCGGCCCGGTTATGCCGTCCAGGTCGCGCGCTCGCTGACCGAGGTCGACGACTCGCTCGCGCGGATCAAGACGCTCCTGATCGTGATCGCCCTCGCGGGGATCGCCGTGGCCGGCGCGTTTGGATTGCTCGTCTCGCGCGCCGCGCTGGCCCCGGTGACCCGGCTGACCGAGGCGACGGAGCGAGTCACGGAGACAAAAGACCTCTCCGAGCGGATCGACACCACCGGCGAGGACGAGCTCGGTCGCCTCGCGGCGAGCTTCAACACGATGCTCGGCGCCCTCGAGGAGTCGGCGCGCGCCCAGCGCCAGCTCGTCGCCGACGCCTCGCACGAGCTGCGGACGCCGCTCACGAGCCTCCGCACGAACTTCGAGGTGCTCATGAGCGAGCGCGAGCTCGCGCCCGGTGAGCGGAGACGCCTGCTCGACGACGTCGTCGAGCAGATCGCCGAGATGACGACGCTGATCGCCGGCCTGATCGAGCTCGCGCGCGGCGAGGAGCGGGTTCCCGAGCCCGAAGACGTTCGGCTCGACCTGCTCGCCGACTCGGCCGTCGACCGCGCGCGGCGCGACCGGCCGGGCGTGACGTTCGTGACCGACTTCCACGAGTCGGTCGTTCGCGGCGACCGGGCCTCGCTCGAGCGCGCGGTCGCCAACCTGCTCGACAACGCCGCCAAGTGGAGCCCGCCGGGAGGGGAGGTCGAGGTCGGCGTCGACGGAGGCACCGTCAGCGTCCGCGACCACGGGCCCGGGATCGCCGACGAGGACCTGCCTTTCGTCTTCGACCGCTTCTACCGCTCGCGCTCCGCGCGGACGCTCCCGGGCTCGGGGCTGGGCCTCGCGATCGTCAGGCAGGTGGCCGAGGCCCACGGCGGCACGGTCACCGCCGAGCGGCCCGACGGCGGCGGAACGCTGATGACCCTGAAGCTCGCCGTCACCGGGCAGCCGCCCATTCTTAGAGCCTTTTCAGAGGTGACTTAGGGCTGATTTAGGGCCGGCTGGTCTCCTCGGTGATGTGGCAACCACATCACCGAACAAGGAGGCAGGCATGTTCTCGAGCCACAGGAAGAAGATCGTCGCGTTGATCGCCGCGCTCGTCGTCGTCGTCGGCGCGGGCGCCGCGATCGGCGCGACGGGTGCGCTCTCGCCGAAGGAGGAGAGCCAGGCCGTCGTCGACGACGCGGCGAAGCGGCTCGGCGTCCAGCCGAGCCAGCTGACCGCCGCGTTGAAGCAGGCCCTCGAGAACCGCGTCGACGCCGCGGTCGCCGCGGGTCGCCTGACGCAGGCGCAGGGCACGGAGCTGAAGGCGCGGATCGACGCGGGCGACGTGCCGCTCCTCGGGTTCGGCGGGCCCGGCTTCGGCCACCACGGCGGCCCGCACGGGATGCACGCCGGGCTCGACGCCGCGGCTGCCTACCTCGGGATGACCGAGACGCAGCTCCGTACCGCACTCGAAAGCGGGAAGACGCTCGCCCAGGTCGCAAAGAGCAAGGGCAAGGGCGTCGACGGTCTCGTCGCGGCGATGGTCGCGGACGAGAAGGCGGAGCTCGCGGCCGCAGTCAAGGCGGGCCGGCTGACGCAGGCTCAGGCCAACGCGATCCAGTCCGACCTGAAGGCGCGGATCACGGACATGGTCAACAACGCGCCGCCCGTGCGGCGCGAGTTCAAGTTCAGGCCCGGCGACAGCAGCGGCCCGGCACCCGAGCCGGCGTTCGAGGCGGTCGTCGCTTGATCTAGCACGCTGTCCGACCGCCCGTGCGCATCGCGCGGCGCGGGCGGTCGGATTCTTAGGTTGGTCTTAGCGGTCTCTTAGAAACGACTGGTTTCGTTCGCTGCGATGAAGCTCGTCGTCGCACTGCTTGCGTTTGCGCTCGTCGCCGGTGGAGGCGCGGCGATCGCGGGGACCGGCGTGCTGTCTCCGAAGCAGGAGCGCGAGGCGTTCCTCGACGACGCGGCCAAGCAGCTCGGCGTGACGCCCAGCGAGCTCAGCGCGGCGCTGAAGGGCGCGCTGAAGAAGCGCGTCGACGCCGCCGTCGCCGCCGGCCTGATCACTAAGGCCGAGGGCGACCGGATCAAGGCGCGGATCGAGGCGGGCGACGTTCCGCTCTTCCTCGGCCCCGGCCTCGGTCGCGGGCCGGGTGGCTTCCGCCACCACGATCGCGCCTTCGAGCACCGCCGCGGCGCGCAATTGCAGGCGGCTGCCTCGTACCTCGGGCTCACCGTGGAGCAGCTGCACAATCGACTCGAGGACGGCAAAACGCTGGCGCAGGTCGCGAAGGAGCAAGGCAAGTCCGTCGACGGCCTCGTCCAGGCGCTGTTGACGGAGAAGACGAAGGCGCTCGACGACGCCGTCAAGGCCGGGAAGCTTACGAACGCCGAGCGCGACGACCTCGTCGCCGGGCTGAAGGCGCGGATCACCGACCTCGTCAACGGCCGCTTCCCGTCGCACCGTCACGAGTTCAAGGGACGCGGCGCCTCACTTCCCTTCCCGACGATTTAAACCCTCCGAGGGAGGAGCCCCAACGGGACCCGTCCGGGGTCTGACCCCGGACACGGCTCGCGCGGACGCGATAATCAAAGACGTGATCATCGATTGCGCCGTTTACGAGCTGGGTCGGCGCCGCGACGGCCGGCTGCCGCTCGAGGACGCGCACGAGGCCGCCGAGGAAGAGGGCGCGTTCGTCTGGATCGGCCTGGTCGAGCCGAGCGCAGAGGAGTTCGAAGCCGTCCGCGGCGAGTTCGAGCTTCATGAGCTCGCCGTCGAGGATGCAATCGAGGCGCACCAGCGACCGAAGGTCGAGATGTACGGCGACACGCTCTTCGCCGTGCTCAAGTCGGCGCGCTGGAACCCCGAGCGGCGCGGCAGCGACTTCGGCGAGATCCTCGCCTTCCTCGCCGACGACTTCCTGATCACGGTGCGCCACGGCGAGACCGAGCTTCACGATGTCCGGCTCCACCTGGAGAAGAGACCCGACCTTCTCCGCCAGGGCCCGGCCGCCGCGCTCTACGCGATCGTCGACAAGGTGGTCGACGACTATGCGCCCGTGCTCGACCTCCTGGACGCGGAGATCCGGGACGCCGAGGCAGCGGTGTTCTCGCCGTCCAGCGGCAGCCAGGTGCGGCGGATCTACGAGATCAAGCGCGAGGTGCTCAAGTTCGACGCCGCGATCGGCCCGCTCGTCGACCCGCTCGGCGACCTGGCCGGCGGGCGGTACGAACAGATCCCCGAGGAGCTGAGGACCTACTTCCGCGACGTGTACGACCACCTCCAGCGGCTGGCGTCGCACGTCGACGGCTACCGCGAGCTGCTCACCAACGTGCTGGCCGCGAACCTGACGCAGGTCAGCATCCGCCAGAACGAGGACGTTCGCAAGATCTCGGCCTGGGCGGCGATCATCGCGGTGCCGACGCTCATCACCGGCATCTACGGCATGAACTTCGAGCACATGCCAGAGCTGACCTGGCGGGTCGGCTACCCGGCGGCGCTAACGCTGATGGCGCTGGTCTGCCTGGGCCTGTACCGCTATTTCCACAAGGTCGGCTGGCTCTAGACGTGCTCTGTAAAGAGGGGCCGGCTTGCCGGCCCCGGCTGACATTCAGAAGAACCTGTAGAGGAGGGGGCTCGTGGGGGAACCATGGGTTCCCCCACGGTCTGTGGGGGAGAGAGGATTCGAACCTCTGAAGGCGGAGCCAACCGGTTTACAGCCGGTCCCCTTTGGCCACTTGGGTACTCCCCCGGGCGGACGCGGATTGTAGCTCGCATCCGAGGCGTAGACTCGTCGCGGTGGAGCGCTTCGACGCCGTCGTGATCGGGGCGGGGCCGGCCGGCTCGACAGCCGCGTACCGGCTCGTCCGCGGCGGCGCGTCCGTTCTCCTCGTCGACCGCGCGCGCTTCCCGCGGGACAAGCCGTGCGGCGGCGGGCTGACCGATCGCGCGGTCGATCAGATTCCGTTCGACGTCACACCGGTGGTCGAGGACGCCGTGTCGACGTTCGAGCTCGGGCTCGCGTACCGCCGGCGGTTCGAGCGTCGCAGCCGCACGCCGCTGCTGCTGATGACGCAGCGACGCCGTCTCGACGCCTTCCTCGCCGAGCAGGCCGTCCAGGCGGGCGCCGTGTTCCGGGAGGGCGCGAAGGTGACCGAGGTGGAAGCGGCGGGGCAACTGACGGTGGACGGCGTCAGGGTCCGCGCCGGCGCGCTGATCGGCGCCGACGGCGTCAACGGGACGACGGCTCGCTCGATCGGCCTCGACGGCGGCCAGGACCTCGCCGTTGCCCTAGAGGGCAACGCCCGCTTCGAGGCGCTCGACGAAAGCCGCTTCCGGGGGCGGGTCCTGGTCGAGCTCGGAACGGTTCCGGGTGGCTACGCGTGGGTGTTTCCCAAGGGCGACCACGTCAACGTGGGCGTGGGGGGCTGGCAGCACGAGGGACCGCGCCTGCGAGCCCACCTTTCGCGCGTCTGCCGTGAGTACGGCATCCCGGAGGAACGGCTCGAAGGCACCCGCGGCTTTCGTCTCCCGATGCGGAGGGCGGGAGCCGGCGCCGCGACGCAGCGCACCCTGCTCGTCGGCGACGCGGCCGGGCTCGTCGACCCGCTGTCGGGCGACGGCATGTACGAGGCCTTCGTGTCGGCGCGGCTCGCTGCGGAGGCCATCCTGGCGGACAGCCTCGACGGCTATTCGTCGGCGCTTGCGCGCGCGCTGAACCCCCACCTCGCCGCGTCCTGGGGCGCGAAGGTCGCGCTCGAGCGGTTCCCGCGTCTGACGTTCAGCATCGCCCGCTTCCCGCTGACGTGGCGCGCGATCGAGTCGCAACTCCGGTCGCCGAGGGGCAACCGGGAGGGAACGAGCGGCGTCGTCGGACTGACGCTGCGCGTCGTCGAAGGGCTGGCCCGCGCCGCCGGCGACCCGGGTCGGCCCTACCGGCTCGAGGTCACGCAGGCGAGCTGACCCACGGATCCACCACCGCGATGCCGAGTCGCTCGTGCGGCTGAACGTCTCGCGTCACGAGCGTGAGGCCGTGGACGAGAGCGGTCGCGGCAAGCAGCCCGTCGATCGGCGGCAGCGGCGTCACGGCGTTCAAACGGCCCCACGCCTCCGCGATCGGGGTCGTCACCGGCAGCACACGATCGGAGAAGTCGCTTCGCAACGCTGCGAGCCAGGTCTCCAGGGCGTCGGTCCGCCGCGGATCTCGCTGCCGAAGACGCTCGATTCCCTGCCGGATCTCACCCAGTACGAGGACGCTGAGATAGAGCGCGCGGGGCGGGACGCCGTCAATCCAGGCTGCGACGTTGGCAGCGGGTCGCCGTCGCTGAAGCTCGGAGACGACGTTGGTGTCGAGGAGGTAGCTCAGAGCTCGATCTCTCGGGCTGGTTCCGCCGCTCGCTCGATCTCGAGGTCTTCGAGCCCCGGGCCGTTCAGGAGAAAGCGCTTGAAGTCGGGCTCGCCGTCGCGCAGGCGGCGGTAGTCCTCCATGCTGACGAGCACTACAACCTCCTGGCCGCGCCGTGTCACCACCTGCGGCCCGTCCGCGAGCGCACGCTCGACGAGCTCGGAGAACTTCTGCTTTGCCGTTTGCAGCTGCCAGATCATCTGTCTAGTCTGTCTAGATCGTACCAGGCGCGGGGATGGGTCCCTAAAGACCTCTGGAAGGCCTGCCGATGGGAGCCTCGCCCAGCCATGGACCTGAACACGCTGCTCAGAAATGCGGTCGACGCCGGCGCGACCGACATCCATCTCAAGATCGAGATGCCGCCGATCGTCCGCGCGGACGGCTCGCTGAGGCCGCTCGAAGGCCACCCGGCGCTGTCCGAGGGAGACCTCGAGTCGATCCTGATCACCGTGACCGCGACGAACGCGACCAAGCTCGACGCCTTCCGGGAGACCGGAGAGGTCGACACGGCGTACATGAGCCCGGATCTGACGCGCTTTCGCGTCAACGGCTTCCGCCAGCGGGGTGCGACCTCATTCGCCTTCCGCGTGATTCCGAAGATCGTGCCGAGCTTTGCCGACCTGCGCCTTCCGGCCGGCGTCCAGAAGCTCGCCGAGGAGCACCGCGGCCTCATCCTCGTCACCGGGGCCACGGGCTCGGGAAAGACCACGACGCTTGCCGCGATGATCAACCACATCAACTCGACGCGGCCGCAGCACATCGTCACGATCGAGGACCCGATCGAGATTCTCCACGCCGACCGCGCCTGCATCGTCAACCAGCGCGAGGTCGGCCTCGACACCCAGTCGTTCGGCCAGGCGCTCCGCCGAGCCCTGCGCCAGGACCCCGATGTAATCCTGATCGGCGAGCTTCGCGACGCCGAGACCGCCGCGACGGCACTGCAGGCGGCCGAGTCCGGCCACCTCGTGTTCTCGACCATGCACACCATCGACGCCGCCGAAACGCTCGCGCGGATGATCGAGTTCTTCCCCGGGATCAAGCAGCAGCAGATTCGCTCGATCCTCGCCGGCGTCCTGCGCGGAGTCGTCAGCCAACGGCTCCTGCCGCGGATCGGCGGCGGCCGGGTCGGCGCGTTCGAGGTCATGGTCACGAACGCCCGCATCGCCGACCTGATCCGCGAGAACCGCTCCGAGGACATCTCGGACGCGATCTCCGAGGGCGCGTTCTTCCACATGCAGACCTTCGAGCAGGCGCTGATCGACCTCGTCCTCCGCGGCGACGTCGAGCAGGAGATCGCCGCCAACGCGGCCACCAACCGTCACGACTTCCTCGTCGCAGTCGAGAACGCCGCCAAGCGTCAGCGGGCCGCGAACGCCGAGGCCGAGGCCGAGGCGGAGGCGGAGGCGGAGGCGGAGGCTCAGGCCGAAGCCGACAAGGCCGCCGCCGACAACGACATCGGCCAGCTCGAGCCCGCCCCGGGCGAAGCGCCGCTCCAGCTGCGCGTCGTGCCGGCCGCCGAGACAGGCTGATGCGGCGTCTCGTCGTTCTCGCCGCCCCGACGTGCCGAACCGGGCCGGGTCGGTCCGGCTGCCGGAGTCGTTCACGACGCCCGCTCGCGTATCGGGAGGTGCTCGAGAAGAGGGCGTTGGACCAGGGAATGCGCACGCTCTGGGACGACGGGCTCGCCAAGGTGGCTGCCGGCGTCACGGCCCTGGAGGAGGTCGGCCGTGTCCTTCCGTAGCCGCCTCCCCCTTCTGGGCGATGGCTCGACCCGTGGCGCTGCCGATGTCAGCCAGAGCGGGACTCCCGGCGTCGCCGATGAATTGACCCCGCAAGCAGAGAGAAAGGGAGAGATGTCCTCGCTCGAGTCACCAGGTTTCCCGCCGGCCCCCACGCCGACGGTCGAAGGTCACGACGTCCCCGCAGGCGAGCCGTTCGTTCCGCCCGCGCTCGCGCCGCTGCAGCCGTTCGACGAGGTTCAGCCGCTGCAGCCGCTCGAGACCTCGGCGGTCGAGAGCTACCCGCCCCAGCAGGCGGACGCGGTCGGGCTCCAGCCGCCCGTGCAGGCAGTCGAGCCGCTGCAGCCGACGATGCCGCCGCCGCCGAGCCCGGAAGAGGTGGCGAACCTCGGCGTCCCGCTCGGCACGCTGATCTTCCGCTGGGGCCTGCTCACCGACGAGCAGCTCGAGGACGCGCTCCAGGAGGGCGTCCGCTCCGGCAAGCGCCTTGGCGAGGTCCTCCTCGAGGGCGGGCTCATCGACGAGCGCGAGCTCGGCCGGTTGCTCGCCCATCAGAAAGGCCTGCGCTTCGTCGAGCTCTCGCAGCTCGCGCTCGATCCCGCCGCCACCAGGCTGCTCTCCGCCGAGAAAGCACACATCTTTGCCGCGCTGCCCGTCGGCTTCGAAGAAAGCGTGCCGGTCGTCGCCGTCGCCGACCCGTCGAACGAGCTGGTGACGGAGAACCTGCGCTGGGCGCTCGGCAGCGAGCCGCGCCTCGTCGTCGCGTCGCGCAGCGACCTCCACGCGACCATCGATCGCGTGTACGGCACTCCGGTCGAGGAGCCCGAGCCCGTGGCCGCCGAGCCCGTCTTCGAGGCCCAGCCCGAGCCCGTGGCCGCCGAGCCCGTCGTCGAGGTCCAGCCGGAGCCGGTTGCAACACCGGAGGCTCCGCCGCTCGTCGCTCCGGTCGTCCTCGAGCCTGTCGCCCCGGTCGCGCCCGAGCTGCCCGTGACGCCGGCGCCTGAGCCCGCGCCCGAGCCGGAGCCCGCGCTGCGGCCCGTCGAGGTGGCGCACGTGGCGCCGCTCGCCCCCGAGACCTCCGAGGCCGCGGTTGCGCCCGTGACGGCTCCCATGGCCGTGGAGCCCGCGCCGGAGCCGACGTTCAGCCATGTGGAGGCGCCGGAACGCGAGCCCGAGGCCGAGACGGCGAGCGAGCAGGAGCTGCCGTCCGCGATGTCCTACGAGGTCTCGCTGCGTCTTTCCGACGGCGAGCGCGTGCCGGTCGGCTCGTTCGGCGACCCGCAGAAGGCTCGCGAGTACGCGCGCAAGGTTGTCAAGCACCTGGCGGACGAGACGGAAGGCTGGCCTTTCTTCAGCGGCCGGTTCCTGCGCCCCGAGACGATCGTCTCGGTCGACATCGTCCCCGTCGGAGAGCCCGATCGCTGGCTGGGCTCGTCCGCGCGCTCGAACTGGGCATCGCGCCTGAACCGCTAGAGGACGCAGGACCGGGCTTCGTGGGAGAAACCGCGCGCGCTCGAGTATCTCGGCTGCGACTTTGACGCCTGAACGCCGGCAAAGCCGGCATTCGCGGCGACCGACAGCGCTCGCCCCGTCGAACACTTCGGGCCGAGGAACAAAGGCCGGGCGGCTCGCCCCCAGAAAAGAGACCGCCCGGCCTTCGGTTCCCTAGAGTCATTGGTTACCGGTCGTCCCGGCGTCATGCACGGCCGGGGGCAATCCGTACAGAACGCTTACAGGATTCTCGGGCGGCGAAATCTCCGTGCTCGAGCTCACCGCGCTGCCCAGCATCGACGAAGCGCAGTGGGTCCCCGTGGTCGAGGAGACGGACGTCCTGCTGGTCAATGGCGGCGATCCCCTGTATCTGTGCTACTGGATGCGGCAGTCCGGACTGGCGCAGCTCTTGTCATCGCTGCGAGCGGTCTATTTGGGACTGAGCGCCGGGAGCATGGTGATGGCCCGCCGGCATGCAGGTGCCGGCGTACGCGATTGACGATCAGACCGCCATCAAAGTGACCGACGGCACCGTCGAAGTCGGCTCCGAGGGGCACTGGAAGCTGTTCACCCCCACCCCGGAAGCAAGCGAATCGGGCTCATGAGACACGTCGACCTCTCTACGATCCCGCTCGTGAGCACTCGACACGCCGCGTGTAGTTGTGAGCAGCTTCGGCTCACCGTCGAGGGAGAGCCGATCCGAGTCTCGATCTGCCACTGTCTCGCCTGCCA
>Ga0126309_10000543_pt1 | contig 12690 bp, 11 predicted proteins | sample Plot56_FD_92541 | JGI IMG/M metagenome (GOLD analysis project Ga0126309, IMG submission 92541) | Serpentine soil microbial communities from UC McLaughlin Reserve, CA, USA - Plot56 | ecosystem: Environmental > Terrestrial > Soil > Grasslands | place: USA: UC McLaughlin Reserve, Lake County...
GAGGGGGCGGAGCGCGCCTCGATCGCCGACAGCAAGAAGGTGGTCGAGATCTGCACCACCTACGCCCAGAAGGGGATGTTCAACATCTTCCTGGTGGTGTTCTTCGCGACGCTCGCCTTCGCCTGCCTGGAGCCGTACTTCTTCATCGGCTACCTGATCTCCATCGCGATTTTCGGCCTTTACCAGGCGATCTTCATGGCCAATGCCGGCGGCGCCTGGGACAACGCCAAGAAGATCGTGGAGGTCGACTTGAAGGAGAAGGGGAGCGACCTGCACGCCGCCACCGTGGTCGGCGACACCGTGGGCGATCCGTTCAAGGACACCTCCTCGGTGGCGATGAACCCGATCATCAAGTTCACCACGCTCTTCGGCCTCCTCGCCGTCGAGCTGGCGATCGAGATGGACCCGACCCTGCGGGTCGGCCTGGCGGTGGCGTTCTTCCTGATCTCCGCCTTCTTCGTCTGGCGCTCGTTCTACGGGATGCGCATCCCGGTCGAGGCGCCGGCCCACGCCAAGCGCTGATCGGCTCCGCAGGGGCGCCGCACCCGCGGCGCCCGCCCCTCTCCCTTCGAGGGATCTCGGATGCTCCGCAAGCTCTCTCTCAGCTGCGCCTCACTCCTGATCGCGCTGCTCGCCGCCGAGCTGCTGATCCGGATCGCGGGCGCGGCGCCCGAGGTCAGCGTCATCCGCAAGGGGCGCTTCCAGCTTTCCCGCAATCCGAAGATCGGCTTCGAGCCCGTCCCGGGGCTCCGCTACGAGGGGGAGGACCTCTCCTTCTATGACTATGAGGGCGCCAGCAACCGGCTCGGCTACCGCGACCGCGATCACGAGATCGCGAAGCCGGCCGGGGTCTGGCGGATCGTCGTCCTCGGCGACAGCATCGGCGCCGGGCTGCGGGTCGAGCGCTTCGAGGACACCTTCCCGGCGGTCCTCGAACGCCGGCTGCGCGAGCAGGGGGTGAACTCCGAGGTGATCAACCTCTCGGTCTCCGGCTACAACACCCAGCAAGAGGTCGAGACGCTCGTGGAGAAGGGGTTACGGTACCGGCCGGACCTCGTCCTCGTCGCCTACTCGCTGACCGATCGCGAGAGGGTCGACGGCGACATCCTGAAGACGCTCCTCGAAGCCGAACGGTCGCAGGGGGGAGGGAGCGCGCGGCGGGTTCACCCCTGGCTGCTCCAGAGCGCCCTCTATCGCTTCGTCCGCTACCGTGTCGCGCCGCCGCGCCCGGTCCAGGCCTCGGACGCCGAGCTCCAGAAGCTCACCGACCTGATCTCGGGCGACACCGTGGCTCGGTATTTCGCGACGCTCGGCGACCTCGGCAGCCGCGAGGGCTTCCGCGTGATGATCGCGGTCTTCCCGCGCATCGTGCGCAACTTCGAGTCGTACCGGTTCGCGGACCAGCACAGGTATGTGCGGAACCTTTCCAGGGTCCACGGCTTCTTTCACCTCGACCTGCTGCCGGAATTCGCCCGCTGCCGGGAAGCCTCCCCCGAGCCGATCGGCGCCGACAACTATCACCCCTCGGCCGCCGGCCACCGCTGCGCCGCCGAGGCGATGGCGCGGGTGATTCTGGAAAAGGTCCGGCCGCCGCGGCGCGAGCTGGCTCCCTAACGCCCGCAGGCGTAGCGCGACCGCGCCAGCGCTTCCGCGAAGATCGCCTGCGCCCGGGCGTCCGGGTGGGCGTCCGTCGGGCTCACCCAGAAGGCCTGCCCCGAGCCCGGCGGGAACGCGTCCGAGGGATCGATCACCTCGAAGCCGCTGGCGCGGGCGATGGCGGCCAGGCGGGCGTAGACCGGAGCGAAGCTGCCAAAGGCGTGCGGCTCGTGCAGCTCCGGCAGGAGGATCGCCGTCGCCGGCACGCCGTCCTCGTGGAGCACACGCCCGAGCTCGCGGATCGCCTCTTTCTGCCGCTCCCATCCAGGCTGGCCATCCCGATAGAGACCGGAGTAGTACAACCGGTAGTCGCGGAGCTGCACCTCCCGCTTCTCCAGAAAACGGGTGGACAAAAGGCCGGCCAGCGAAGACTGCCAGATCAGCCAGTTGTGCGACGGGACCGGGTCGGGCTCGGCGTCGTTGATGAAGACGCCCAGGATCAGCCAGCTCGGATGGAGGGGGCGGAGGCTCTGCCGGTAACGGGCGAGCTGCATCGACGTGTTGGAGTTGCCGATGCCGGCGTTGTCGACGAGGGCCGGGGGGACCCCTGGGCAGCGGGCCGGGAGGAGTCGCTCGAGCTGGTCCGCGTAGGTCCGCCCCTCGGGAACGCCCCAGCCGAACGTCAGCGAGTCGCCGAGGGCGATGACTGTCCGGCTCGTGCGGCTCCCTGTCTGGCGGCGTGCTTCGGTCGCCGGATCGGGCCGCCGGAAGCCGTGCTCGTCCGTCCGCACCCGCGCGCCCATCAGGAAGGCTTCGGCGTCAGGCCGGTGCTCCTCGATTACGCCGGGCCTGTCCGAAACCATCTTGACCAGCCGGGCGTAGCGCCACATCTCCACGTCGAGAATGCGCAGCCAGTGCTCCGAGGCGAGGCGGAGGCTGAATTCCCCCGCCACCAGGGCGAGCAGAGACGAGACACCGAGAAAGACAGGGGCGGCCAAAACCCTCTTCATCCGGCGAGCTCCCGTGAAGCGTCAGACGTCGAGATCCTCCGGCGCGAGGCCGACCAGCTCCATCAGCTTCAGTGCGTTCGTGGTCGTCGCAACACCTGGGTGCATTTTATAATCAAATGTCATCGCCGTCTCCCCTCCCGGGTGGAGCGTCTCCTGGAAGTGCACCGGCCGGCTGGCCGCGCGCAGCTCCGGGATCTCGGCGACCTGCAGGTCGTGCGAAGAGACCGCGCCGATCGCGCCGCTGCGCAGCAGGTGGAGGAGGACGCGCCGCACCGCCACCTGCCGCTCCGAGCTGTTGGTGCCGCGCAGGATCTCGTCGAGCAGATAGAGGAGGACGCGCCCCTCGGCCCGCGTGCGGTCCGCCGCCTCGACCACGCCGCGGATGCGCAGCAGCTCAGCCATGAAGAACGAGACGCCGCCGGCCAGCGAGTCCTCGACCAGGATGCTGGTCGCCAGCTCGACCGGCGGCATGCGGAGCGCCGCGGCGCACACCGGCCCACCCGCCTGCGCGAGCACCGCGTTCAAGCCGATCGCCCGCAGCAGCGTGCTCTTGCCCGACATGTTCGAGCCGGTGACCAGGAGGAACGAGCCGGGAGGGCCGACCTCCACGTCGTTCGGCACCCGCCGGTCCTCCCGGATCAGGGGATGGCCGAGGGAGCGGGCGGCGAAGCGGTCCTCCGCGGACGCCACGGTGGGGAAGGCCCAATCCGGATTGTCGTGGCGCAGGCCGGCGAACGCCGAGAGGGCCTCCAGCTCACCGAGGGCTTCGAGCCAGCCGCGGGTCTGCTTCCCCACCGCCTGCTGCCACCGCTCCAAGAGGAAGAGGGCGTGGAAATCCCAGAGGAACAGCAGCTCGATCGGCAGACGGAGGATGGGATTGCGCCGGGCGTCGGCGATGCCGATCCGGCTGTCGAGGAGCGCCATCCAGGCGTGGGCGGGCCGCCCTTCCGTCGCGAGAGTTGCGCCGATCCCCTGCAAGGCCGGGGAGGAGGAGCCTCTGGAGACCGCGAGTTCCATGGCCTCTGCATACGTGCGGAGCTCCCGCTCGCGCGCCTCGATCCGGTTGAATGTTCCCTCCAGCCGCTCGCCGAAGCGGTACATCAAAACGAAGCTCACGGCGATCATCAGCCACGCGGGGGAGGCGGGAAAAGGGGTCAGGAACGCGGCGAGAACGAACGTGACCGTGACCGGCGGCAGGAGGCGCGTGAGCCAGACCAGCCCCGGCCGCTTCAGCAGCCAGGGCTCGCCTTCGGCCCAGCGGAGGAACGGCTCGACGTCCGGAGGAGCGCCTTCCATCGGCCGCGTCCGCACCTCCAGCTGCTGCCGGAAGTCGACCTCGGGAGCCAGCTCCGCCACCGCCTCCTGCCGGAGCGCGATTTCCGCCGGCTCGGCCGGCCGGAGGAGCCAGCCCGCGAGGCGGAGCCGTCCCGCCGGGGTATGCGCCGTCCCCAGGAGCTGAAGCATCGACGCGCGGCCGAACAGATCGAGATCGCGCGCCCGATGGTCGCCGGTCAAGTCCTCCGGCACGCGAGGAATCGGCAGCTCATCCCAGTCGCGAGCCAGGCGGCGGAGAGCTTCCTCATTAAGATTGCGCAACGCCGCCGCCCGCCGCTGCCGCTGGACGATCCGGTCGTGCCACGGCAGGACCAGGAGAAACGCCACGAGCCACCCGCCGGCGAGGAGCCACAAGCTCGCCTCTCCCAGGGAAGCACGGAAGATGATCGTCAGAAGGGTGGCGGCGAAGCCGAAGAAGAGCGCGCCGCGCCCCAGGGAGAAACGCCACGAGATCCGCGCCAGCCGCCGCTCCTCGGCGGAGAAGGCCGCGGCGCGCTCGCGGTAGGTGCTGGCAGGAGTGGCGTCGGGCATGGCCCGCCATCTTACATGCCCACCGAGAAACGGGAGGCTCGCTCCCCGGAACGGGCGATCCGCTCCGTGGAATGAGAAGCCGTTCCGCGGAACGAGTGATCCGCTCCTTGGAGCGAGAGGGGCAGACCTCGGAGCGGTGGGGGAAACCGCGGAGCGAGGGCCGCAGAGCTCGGATTGGCAGGTTATTTCGCGGAGCGGGCGGCTCGCTCCGAGGAGCGGAAAGGGTGTTCCGGGGAGCGAGTCGCCCAGCGGGCGCGTTCTGTGGCTTATTGGGCCTTGGCCCGCTCCTGGAGCCGGGCACGGGTCATCCGCTCGCGCAGACCGCCCTCCTGGAGGAATGCCTCCTCGAGACGCCGGATCTGCCGGTCGAGCAGGTAGTTGGTGACCTGGATCAGGCCGATGATCACGTTCGCGGAGATCGCAGGGTCGGGATTTTCGATACCTTTGCGGAAGTCTTCATAGGTGGCATTCGGGATCTGGTTGAGCTCGCGCAGGCGGAGGGCGTAGGCGTGATCTTTGGGCCATTCCTCCAGATTGCGCGTGCGCAGAAAGTCGCGGTAGTCGGCCAGCAGCTCTTCCAGGCTCGCGCGCGCGACGCTGGTCAGCTTGATCTCGGTCTCCTTGGAGGTCGCGGAGGCCATGCTGCCCTCGACGATGTTCTGCTTGCCGGAGCGGGCGGCCTGGACCATCTGGTCGTGTGTGCGGCTGCGCCGGTCGATGAAGCGGTCGCAGAAGGAGACGGTGGCGTCGTAGACGATTTCCGCCTTCTGGTAGGAGCGCAACTTTCTGTAGCCCCCGTGCTTCGGGATGAAGCCGTCGAGCATGCGATGCCTCCGGGGAAAAAGAAAAAAGGCTGAAAGGACGTAAAGGACATAAAGGACCCAAAGGACTCAAACGACAAAACCAGCGGGAACGGTCCGGACATGGTTTTCGTCCTTTGAGTCCTTTATGTCCTTTACGTCCTTTCGTCCTTTACGTCCTTTACGTCCTTGGGAGCTTAGATCCTACTCCACCGTCACACTCTTCGCCAAGTTCCGCGGCTGATCCACGTCCGCCCCCCGCCGGACCCCGGTGAAGTAGGCCAGCAGCTGGAGCGGGATCACGTTCACGATCGGCTGCAAGAGCGGCGAGACCGTGGGGACTTCGATCAGCTCGTCGACGATGCCTCCCAGCTCTTCTTCGTCGCGGTCGGAGAGGGCGATCACCACGCCGTCCCGCGCGTTGACCTCCTGCATGTTGCTCTTCACCTTCTCGAAGATCTGGTCGCTGCCAGTGGCGATGGCGACCACGGGCATCTCTTCGTCGATCAGGGCGATCGGGCCGTGCTTCATCTCTCCGGCGGGATAGCCCTCGGCGTGGATGTAGGAGATCTCCTTCAGCTTGAGCGCTCCCTCCAGCGCGATCGGATAGTTGATGCCGCGGCCCAGATAGAGGAAGTTCTCGGCGCGGTGGAATTTCTTGGCCATCTCGGCCATCGGCTTCTCCTGCCGCCGGATCACCTCGTCCACCGCGTGCGGCAGACGGGCGAGGTCGTCCAGGTACTGCCTTTCGACCCCGCCGGTGCGGACCTGGCGCAGGTAGAGGGCGAGCAGGTAGAGGGCCACGAGCTGGGTGGTGAAGGCTTTCGTCGAGGCGACGCCGATCTCGGGGCCGGCGTGGGTGTAGATCACCCCTTCGCTGATGCGCGTCGCCTGGCTCCCCTCGACGTTGCAGACCGTGAAGAGCCGGGCGCCGCAGTCGCGCGCCGCTTCCATCGCCGAGAGGGTGTCCGCCGTCTCGCCGGACTGCGAGATGCCCACGGCCAGCACCTTCTCGTTCGCGATCGGGTCGCGGTAGCGGTACTCGGAGCCGTAGTCGACCTCGACCGGGATGCGCGCGATGTGCTCGATCAGGAACTTGCCGATCAGCCCGGCGTGCCAGGAGGTGCCGCAGGCCAGGATGTGGATGCGCTCGATCTGGCGCAGCTCGTCTTCCGTGATCTTGATGGTGTCGAAGAGGATGCGGGCGTTCTCGAAGTCCACGCGGCCGGCGAAGGTGTCCTGCACGGCCTGGGTCTGCTCGTGGATCTCCTTGAGCATGAAGTGCTTGTAGCCGCCCTTCTCGGCCTGGATCGGGTCCCAGCTCAGGCGGTGCACCGGCCGTTGGACCGGCTTGCCCTCGCGGTCCTGGATGTCGACGCCGGCCGGAGCGAGCCGCGCCAGGTCGCCGTTCTCCAGGAAGATCACGTCCTTGGTGTGGACGAGGAGCGCCGAGGGGTCCGAGGCGAGGAACTGCTCCCCGTCGGCCAGGCCGATGACCAGCGGCGGCCCCTGCCGGGCGGCGACGATCTCCTGCCCCTCGGTTTCGACGGCGACCACGGCGAAGGCGTACATCCCTTCGAGCTCGCGGACGGCTTTCGCCACGGCCTCGCGCAGGTCGCCATTCAGGTAGGACGAGATCAGGTTGGCGACGACCTCGGTGTCGGTGTCCGAGTTGAAGGTCCACCCCTCGGACATCAGCCGCTTCTTGAGCGGCAGGAAGTTCTCGATGATCCCGTTGTGGATCAGCGCCAGGCGCCCGCGCGAGTCGACCATCGGGTGGGCGTTGCGCTCGCTCGGCGGGCCGTGGGTCGCCCAGCGGGTGTGGCCGAGGCCGTACTGGCCGGTCAGCGGGTGCTTTTCGAGCTTCTCCTTGAGGCGGTCGAGCTTGCCTTCGGCTTTGGCGGTCTGCAACGTGCCGTCCTGCACGGCGACGACGCCGGCCGAGTCATAGCCGCGATACTCCAGCCGCCGCAGGCCGTCCATCAGCAGGGGGACCACCTCGCGATGCCCCACGTAGCCCACGATTCCGCACATATCAGGATTCCTCTCGGGACGTCTTTTTGTCGGTCGTATCGCCGCGGCGGCGCAGGCCGCCGGAGCGGCCGGCCAGGTTCTTCTGGCGCACCCGCGCCACCGCCAGCGCGCCGTCGGGGACGTTCTTGGTGACCACGGACCCGGCCGCGGTCATCGCGCCGTCGCCCACCCGCACCGGCGCCACCAGCATGGTATCGCTTCCGATGAAGGCCCCCCGGCCGATCTCGGTCGGGCTCTTGCGGACGCCGTCGTAGTTGCAGGTGACGACCCCCGCTCCGACGTTCGCTCCGTCGCCCACGGTCGCATCTCCGATATACGCGAGATGCCCCACCTTCGTCCCCTCTCCGAGGACGGAGCTCTTCACTTCAACAAAGTTCCCCACCCGGGCCTTCCGCAGCAAGCGGGATGCCGGGCGCAGCCGGGCGAACGGGCCCACCCGGCAGCCCTCGCCCACCTCGGCGCCGTCGAGCACGCTGTAGGGCTCTATGGTGACTCCGTCGGCGATCCGGCTGTCGCGGAGCCAGGCTCCCTGGTGGAGGACGCAGCCCGCGCCCACCTCGGTCCGGCCGAGGAGCGCCACGTCCGGGTGGATCACCGTGTCGGCGCCGATGCGCACGCCCGGCTCAATGGTCGTCCGGCTCGGGTCGAGGACGGTGACGCCCGACTCCATCAGCGCCGTCAGGTGCCGCTGGATCAGGAGGCGGTGGACGAGCGCCAATTCGGCGCGGTTGTTCACGCCGAGCGCCTCGTCCGGATTGTCGAGGCGGACCAGGCGGACCGGGCGCCCGTCGCGCGCGGCGTTCGTCACGGCGTCGGTCAGGTAGAGCTCGCCCTGGGTGTTGTGGGTGGTCAGGCGCGCGAGGTAGCCGAAGATCTCGGGCGCGGGCAGGGCATAAAGGCCGGCGTTGATCCGTCGCTCGTCGAGCTCGTCGGGCGTGGCGTCGCGCGCCTCGACGATGCGGTCGAGACCGCCGTCCGCGCCGGTGATCACGCGGCCAAGGGAACCGGGGTCCGGCAGCTCGGCGACGGCCATCGATCCCCAGCCGGCTTCGGCCTCCGAGGCCAGCCGGTCGAGGGTGGCGGGCGTCACCAGGGGAACGTCGCCGGAGAGGACGAGGAGGGTCGCGGCGCAGTCCACCTCTCCCTCCACCTGGGCGAGGGCGTGGCCCGTGCCGCGCTGCTCGGCCTGGAGGACCCAGGCGACGTCTTCGCCGGAGATGGCCTCGCGCACTTTCTCGGCGCCGTGGCCGACGACGACCAGGATCTTCGCGCAGCCGGCGGCGCGCGCGGCGTCGACCACCCAGGCGAGGAGCGGTCGGCCGGCGGCCTCGTGGAGCACCTTGGGAAGGGCGGAGCGCATGCGCGTCCCCTTGCCGGCGGCGAGCACCACCGCGATGCGCGGAGCGTTCGTCATGGGTGTGGATCTCCTAGGCGGCCGCGGCGGTTTCGCGCCGGGCGAGATCGAGGACGGCGCGGCCGAGCTTGGCCGAGTCGTGGCGGATCAGGTCCCCTTCGGCGAGGAGATCCGCCTCGTCGACCTGGAGCCCCATGGCCTCCAGGGCCTCGCGCTGGATCTTGACCGGTTCCGAGCCGGTCTCGGAATAGAGCTCCAGGAGGTGCGGCGGGATCGGCGACGAGCTGGCCAGGACGATGTCCACCAGCCCCTTGCCGGCGAGGCGCTCGATCGCCTGCAGGTGGTCGGTGCCCATCATGCCGTCGGTCTCTCCCGGCTGGGTCATCAGGTTGAGCAGCAGGACCCTCCGCGCCCGCGCCTTGCGCAGCGCCTGGCGGATTCCGGGGATCATCAGGTTGGGAATGATCGAGGTGTAGAGCGATCCAGGTCCCAGGAGGATGAGGTCCGCCGCCTCCAGCGCCTGCATGGCCGGCGGGAAGACGGGCGGCGCCGGCGGATCGATCTCCAGGCCGGCGAGCTTCTCGCCAGAGGTGCCCACGGCCGATTCGCCCTCGTAGATCCGGCCGGAGACGCCGCGGCCGCGCAGAACCACGTCCTGGAGCGTCGCCGGGAAGATCTTGCCCCGCACGCGCAGGATCTCCTCGGCCATCAGGATCGCCTGGTGGAAGTCGCCGGTGATGCCGGTGAGCGCCGTCAGGAAGAGGTTGCCGAACGAATGGCCGACCAGGCCGCCGCCGTTAGGGAAGCGGTACTGGAAGAGGCGGGTCAGCAGGTCCTCGTCGTCGGCGAGCGCGGCGATGCAGTTGCGGATGTCGCCCGGCGGCAGGACGCCGAACTCCCGGCGCAGACGGCCGGACGAGCCGCCGTCGTCGGTGACGGTGACGACGCCCGTGATCTGTCGGAGGCCGGAGCCGGCGTACTGCTTGAGGCCGCGCAGGAGGACCGAGAGGCCGGTCCCCCCGCCGATCGCCACCAGAGCGCAGCCGCGCTCAGGAGAGACCGAAGAGCTGGCGATGTTCGGGGTCCCTGCGGAGGTCGGCGAAGTCGGGGTCGTGGAACGCATGGACGCGATTCTTGGCATTGAGCTCGACCGCGCGCGTCAGAGATTTGGCCGCTTCGTCCTTGCGCCCTTCGGCGGCATGGATCGATGCGGCGAGATACGCGAAGCGCTCCTCCTTCTCGCCGCCGTTCTTTTTCACCAAGTCCAGGGCGGCGGCGTAGTTGCCCCGGTTCTTCTCGAAGACCGCCCGCAGATAGGGGTCTTCGTCCGGAGACGGCTTCTCCCCCTGGGCTTTCTGCTCTTGCAAGCGGCAGGCCGAAAGATACTGGCGTGCCCGCTCGCGGAGCTCGGGGACGTCGCTCTCCTGGATCACGCTCTCGAAGAGCTGGGCGGCTTTGGCCCAGCTCCGGCCGTGCAGGGCCTCGAGAGCCTTGTGGAACGTGGCGAGCACCGGGTCGACAGTTTGAGTGGCTTGAGTGGCGGCTTTGGGCATGCTTCCCTCTTCAGCGCTTCTTGAGCTCGATCAGGATCTGTTTGGCCACGGACTTCAACGTATCGAAGACTCCCACGCCGGTGGTGGCGACCGCCTCGAAGGTCGGCTCGCGCTTGTAGTTGAGGATCCGGTACATCTCGTCGACCGGCACCACGGTGGGAAGGTCTCGCTTGTTGAACTGCAGGGCGTACGGAATGGTCGAGAGGTCGAACCCATGCTCCTTGAGGTTCGCCTCCAGGTTGCGGATCGACTCGATGTTGGCTTCCATCCGCGCCTCCTGGCTGTCGGCGACGAAGATCACGCCGTCGACCCCCTTGAGGATCAGCTTGCGGCTCGCGTCGTAGAAGACCTGGCCGGGGACGGTGTAGAGATGGAAGCGGGTGGTGAAGCCGCGGATGCTCCCCAGGTCGAGGGGGAGGAAGTCGAAGAACAGCGTGCGGTCGGCCTCGGTGGCCAGCGAAATCATCTTGCCCTTCGACTCGGGCGCGGTCTTGTTGTAGATGTACTGCAAATTGGTCGTCTTCCCACACAGGCCGGGGCCGTAGTAGACGATCTTGCAGTTGATCTCCTTGCTGGCGTAGTTGATGAAAGTCATCTGTACCTGGCTCCTTCACCCGATCGCCGAGAGGCCTGGCTCCACTACTCTCCGAAGAGAGCGTCGATATCGTCGTCGGTGATTTCGGAGAAGGGGCTCGCGGGACCGCCCGGACCGGCTCCCCTGTCGCTCTTCTGGGCCATGGTGTCGAAGATTTTCTCCAGGTCGACGCTGGCGCGTTTGACGCGCAGGCGCACGAGGCCGAGCGAGGACCGATCGTCGAAGATGACCACCAGGATGGCCCGCTTGGCGACGATGGAGATGTGGATGTGGTCCTGCTGGCCCTCATGGAAGAGCACCGAGAACTCGCGCTCGCCGATGAGCTTGGCGAGACCGTCGGTGGCAGCCACGTTCCCCGCGGTGAGGGAGGCGAGCGAGGTGACGTCGAACTGCTCGATCTCCCCGGCGGAGGCGATCTGCTGTCCATTCTTGTCGATCAAGAAGACAGCTTTGGCATTGGCCTCCTGCCGCAGACGGCGCAGGGCCTCCTCCAGATGTTTGAACTCCTCTTCGTAGAGCACGAAGTCGGCCATGGCTACCCTTTCCGGACCGCGCGAAGATACACCATTGCGGGCGGGTCGTCAAAGCTTTGATTTCACGCGAGTTGTCCCGGGGAGCTCCGGGCTCAGCGGAACAGTCTCCAGCCCTTCAGGATGTCGGCCTCTGCGATGACCAGCTCGTCTCCGTCCACTCTGTGCTCCAGCGGAACGGGGTTGCATCCACCGTGTCCGGCATTGACCTCGGCCAGCCGGAACGCTTTGTCGCACTTGTTGCACACCAGCCATTCCCCCTCCGCCCGGAACCCGCGCTTGGCTTTCGCACAGGGCTCGTTGGCGTCGAAGGCGACCGCCACGTGGCCCGCGCTGTCGCGGCCGACCAGGAAGTGGACCTCCTGGTTGCCGGCGTTCAGGAACTGATAGAAGCGGACCTGCAGCGGCTGGAGCCCATCCAGGGAGATCCGCACCTGGCCATCGCGGCCAGGGGCCACCCGCTGCAGCTGGGTGCTGCCGAGCCTCCCCTCGAACGCAAGCTCAGCGGCGAGCAGCGCTCCGACGGCGAGGACGACCAGGGCGATTCCGTGAATCGGTTTGAAACGGCGCATCGTTTGACCTCGGATGATACATCACGGAAGGGTCCGGCCGCCGCCGAGCATCCCGCAGACCCACCCCGCCATCTCCCGCGCCGCCGCGGCGTGCCCCCGCTCGTTCCAGTGCCCCTCGCCCGGCGCGGTGTTCGGGAAGCCGTGCAGGAAGACGTTTTCGCGCTCGGCGACCCGTTGCAGCGCCGGCGCCAGGGCGAGGACCGGGATCCCTTCGCGCTGCCCGAAAGCGGCGAGCCGCTCGTCGGGATAGGAGAGAGTATCGACTTTCAGCCGTTTCATGAAGGCCCGCCGGACCGCCGGGTCGGGATGGACCTGCATCCCGGTGGTCAGGGAGACGACGGCGAACGGGGTGCGATGGGCCGCCGCCTCGTCGCGCGCGGCGGAGAGGATCGCCTCGGTGGCGTTCCACGCGCCGGTCCATTCGGGGTCCGTGGGCGGCTCGTAGACCGCGTCGTCGAGCCCCAGCTCGGGGCCCGCGGGCCGGGTCTTCACCCCGCTCGCCTTCCAGGCGCCGATCCAGCCGTCCGCGGCGCTCTTCGCCTGCTTGCCGAGCTGCATCAGCCGGGAGTGGTCGAACGCCCAGTAGACGAGCCGCGCCGCCGCGGTCTGGCGGAACCGGTAGCCCTCGGACTGCCGGAACGAGTCGTCGAGCGCGAGCGAGCCGTCGGCCCGCGGCATCAGATAAGGACGCGCCGGGTCGAGCTCCAGCGGGCGCCAGTTGTTGCGCACGTCGTTGCCGCTGTAGAAGGCGAGGAGGACGAGGTCGGGGTCGTACTTCCA
>Ga0126309_10000544_pt1 | contig 12682 bp, 12 predicted proteins | sample Plot56_FD_92541 | JGI IMG/M metagenome (GOLD analysis project Ga0126309, IMG submission 92541) | Serpentine soil microbial communities from UC McLaughlin Reserve, CA, USA - Plot56 | ecosystem: Environmental > Terrestrial > Soil > Grasslands | place: USA: UC McLaughlin Reserve, Lake County...
GCGCGCCGACTACGCGCCCGCGGGCTTCGGCGTCCCGATCGAGGCGCCCGCGACGTCCTGGATGAAGGCCACCTTGAATCTGCGATCGCTGTCCAGCGCCAGCGCCATGAGCCGGTGCCGGCCGGTGACCGCGCTGTAGTCGATCACGGCGCCGGTCCGGTAGGCCCGGGCCACCGGGTCCTGGAAGGCCCCGAGCTCGGCCTTGACGCTGCGGCACGAGGAGTCGCCGAGCACGCCGTACACGGAGTGAGCGAGCCCCCTCACCGCGGCGCAGCCCGGGGCCGTCGGGGCCCCCTGGACGCGGGACACCACGTCGCCGACGGGCTCGACGGGCGTCGGGTCGACGTACCGCGGCGCGGGGCGCGTGGCCGTGGTGCGATCGCCGCCGCCGCAGGCCGCCGACGTTCCCGCCAGGGCGATGGCGGCGACCGCCATCGCCCACACGGCCGGGCTGCGGCGGGCCCAGCGCCTCACGCGCGGTCGGCCGCGGAGCCGGCCGGGCCGCGAGCCGTGACGATCATCGGCAGCCCGTCGCGGGGCGATAGCGTGGGCATCTGGCGGATCCTCAGCCGGTACCCGGGGCGCAGCGCCAGCCGGAAGCGCCGCAGGATGAGGGTGGCGATGGTGCGAATCTCCAGCTGGCCGAAGCGCATCCCGATGCAGGTGCGCGAGCCACCTCCGAACGGCACGTAGGCGCCCTTGGGCAGGGCGGCCCGGGCCTCGGGAGTGAACCGCTCCGGCCGGAACTCGTCGGGCTCGGGGAACACCGCGGGCAGGCGATGGCTCGCCCACGAGCAGTAGTGGACCGGCATCCCGCCCGCAATCACGTGACCGGCGAACTCGAACGTCTCGACCGCCCGCCGCGGGCCGACCCATGCCGGCGGGTACAGCCGCAGGGTCTCGTCGAGCGCCATCTCGAGCTCGGGCAGGCCGCCCATCAGCTCGACGCCGGTCGGCGCCCGACCGCCCAGGACGCGATCCTGCTCGTCGAGCAGGCGGCCCAGCACCTCGGGATGGCGGGCCAGCTCGTAGAACAGTAACGACACCGTCGAGGTGGTGGTGTCGTGCCCGGCGAACAGCAGCGTCATGACCTGGTCGCGCAGCTCGCGGCCGCTGAACCCGACGCCGTCCTCGTCGGTGGCCTCCATGAGCAGCGACAGGATGTCCTCGCCGTGGCGAGGCGAGCGGCGGCGGTTGGCGATCTCGGCGTAGATGACGCGGTCCAGGAGCACGCGCGAGCGATGCATGCGCCGCCACGGCGAGGCCGGGCCCCGGAGGATCTGCATCGCGTAGGGATAGCCGTAATAGCTGAGCGCGCGCTCGAACTCCTCGGCCAGGCCGGGATCGCCGCCGCCGCGCTCGGGGTCGAAGCCGAACAGGGCCCGCATGGCGATGCGCAGCGCCAGGGCCCGCGCCCAGTGGTAGAGGTCGACCTCCGCACCCGCTCGCCAGCCGGCGATCGCCCGCTCCGTCTCGGCGGTCATGGTGTCGACCGTCGCCAGCAGGCGCTCGCGGTGGAAGGCCGGCAGCACGATCCGCCGTGCGCGGCGATGGTAGTCGCCGTCGATCGTCAGCATCCCGTCGCCGAGCAGCGGGATCAGGTCGCCCATGCTGCCATCGCGCCAGCGGAAGTTGTCGGCGTGCGAGACCGTGATGTAGTGGTTGGCCTCGGGACCCAGCAGGAAGACGCCCGAGGCATGGAGGATCCGCATCGAGAAGACCGGCCCGTAGCGCCGGTAGGCGTCGAGCAGCAGCGGCAGCGGGTCCCGGGCGAAGTCGCGGGTCCGCGACCACGAGAGGCCGGTGGGCCCGGGCGGCAGGGGCGCGGGCGCCGTGCGCTCGGTCACGATGTCGCGCGCCAGGCGTCGCCAGGGGCTGAACGAGACCGATGGCGGCGCGGCGACCGACATGGGATGAGGGTAGACACTGCCGCCACTCCGGAGGCAGCGGCGGCCTTGCCATACTTGGCCGACGTCCAGGGGGCGTAGCTCAGTCGGTTAGAGCGCCGGCCTGTCACGCCGGAGGCCGCGGGTTCGAGTCCCGTCGCTCCCGTTTCTCGGTCTGCCCGCAATCGAGCCGGCGCCGCAACCCGCCTTGGCGGCTGCCTCCACCGATCTTCCGGGCTAGAGTCGGTGGAGCATGGTCTCGATCGGGAGGTGCATCACATGAACACCTACGTGATTCTTCGCCGCGGCGGCTGGCGGTCGCCGGACGAGCTGCAGGAGGCCGCGGATCGCTCCGCGAAGGTGGGCGACGAGATGTCCGACGACATTCGCTGGATTCGCAGCTACGTGCTGGAGGAGGACGGTGGCTCGGTCGGGACGGTCTGCGGCTACCAGACCACCAGCCCGGAGGCGATCCGCGACCGCGCCTCTCGGGCGGACCTTCCCGCCAAGGAGATCATTCAGGTTGCCGACAACGTGCTGGTTCGGCCCGATCCGGAGCCGGCTTCAGCCTGACCGCGGCCTCGATCGCGTCCACGACCCGCGGGTCGAACTGCGCGTCGGCGCAGCGGCGCAGCTCCTGCAGCGCCTCTTCGGCCGAGCTCGCCTCACGGTGAGGCCGCGGTGAGCGCATCGCGTGGTAGGCGTCGCAGGCAGCGATGATGCGAGCGCCGAGCGGGATGTCCTCGCCGGCCAGCCCGTCGGGATAGCCGGTCCCATCCCAGCGCTCGTGGCTCGAGCGCACCAGCGGCGCCAGACGGGCCAGAGACGGCGCCGCGCGCAGCATCCGCTCGCCCACGGTGACGTGCTGGCGCATGAAGCTGCGCTCGAGAGAGTCGAGCGGGCCGCGCTTGTGGAGGATGTCCTCGGGCACCGCCATCTTGCCGACGTCGTGGAGCTCGGCGGCGCGCGCCACCTGCTCGACGCTGTCGGGATCGAGCCCCAGGCCGCGGGAGACCGCGGCCGCCAGTGCGGCCACGTCGCGCCCCCGGCTGCGGAGCGGCGGCCTCTGGTCACCGAGCACCTGCAGGACCGCGTCGGGGGCCTGGCCATGCTCGGGCATCCGTCCCGTGGCCTTCTGGGCGTACATCCGGGCGTCGGCGGTGGCCAGGGCATCGCGGACGTCGTCGGCCTCGTCGGGCAGCCTCACCACCCCGTACGAGTTGGTCACCGAGAATCCGTCGCCGTGCTCCTGGAGGGCCTCGTGGGCGATGCCCACGATCGCCCGGGCGGCCTCGCCGGTCCCCTCCACGACCAGGCAGAACTCGTCGCCGCCCATCCGGTAGGCGTCGGCCGGCGCCACCGCGGCGGCAAGCCGGTTGCCCAGCCGCGCCAGGATGGCGTCACCGCTGAGATGGCCGAAGGTGTCGTTGTAGCGCTTGAAGCCGTTCAGGTCGAACAGCGCGAGCGTGAAGGGCGGGGCGGCCGGGCCGCTGGCCAGCAGCCGGGCCAGGTCGCCGTAGAGCTTCTGGCGGTTGCCCAGCCCGGTGAGGCCGTCGGTCAGGGCCTCCCGGCGGCTGCGCTCCAGCAGCTCGAGCGCCGCCGCCATCCGGATCAGCGTCAGGAACAGCGCGATCGCCGCCAGCGCGACCGCGAGCGCGCCGACGTGGGTGAAGGAGGAGGCGATCAGCATGCCGATGGCCACCACGGCGATCCCGATCGGGATGGGCAGCCGCCGAGCCGGGCGGACCATGACCGGCGCCGTGCGACCGGGATAGAAGGCCGCCGTTCCCAGCAGCAGCGCCGAGGCGACGAAGAGCGTGTCGGCGATCGAGCCCCGGTGGAAGTCGCCGGCCGCCACTGCGTGGACCAGGACCACGTCGCCGAGCGTGTTGGCGGTGATCGCCGCCGCGATCAGCATCCACACGCGTCCCGGGCGCCATCCGGTCAGCCCCAGCACGGTGATGACGAAGGCCATCCCGAGGACCGCGCCGACCAGGAACACCCCTGGCGCCCCGGCGCTGGATCCCGGGATCGGCGGTGCGCCCTCTAGCGGCTGGAAGATCAATGCGGCCGCCACCGACGCGCCGCCTGCGCCGGCGATCATGCCGTCGAGCGCCAGGAGCGGATCGAATCGGCGCACCCGCGCCCGCGCGAGCAGTATCAGGGTGGTGTAGGCGAGGAGGAACCCGACCAGGAGCATCGCCTGGCTGGCGGGCGGATACCAGTGCCGTGGGTCGGGCTCGGCGAGGCGGAAGACGACCTCGGCACCGCCCCAGAGGACCAATCCCGCGGTGGCCGCCGACCAGGCGACCCGGGCGTCGCCACGCAGGGCGTGGCGCAGGCAGGCGCCGGCGGCCAGCGCATAGAGGGCGCAGTAGAGCCAGTCGGTCACCAGTCGGTCGAACACGCCTCCCCCGACGGCGCCGGCGGCATGGAGCCCGTGGATGGCGACGCCGGTGGCGGCGAGGACGACGAACGCCAGGGTGAGACGCTGGGTCCGCCGCGAGTCACCGGCGGCGCTCCCCCCTCGACCGACGGCCAGCTGGCCGCCGAGCGGGGTCAGCCCGGTCTGTTCGGGCTGCATATCAGGATGATCGTCACTAATGCCGCTCGACTTGAGGGATGCGGTCGTCGACTCGTCCGATCGCCGAGCGGGTCGCGCGGGCGGTGAGCGCTAGATCGGGATGTCCCAGAGCGGGAACCATCGCTCCAGCTCGGGCTCGACCGGCAGCTCGGCGCCGACCTGCGCCTTGAGCCGCAGCTCGCGCTCGGTGTCTCGCCGCTTGTCGCCGGGCGCCGGCACGAACGGGTAGAAGTAGCCCCGCTTGTAGTTGTAGATCCAGTACCGCGGGGCGCCGCCGGCCTCCTGGAACGGGAAGACCGCGCAGAGCACCCGCTCGCCGTAGCCGCCGCTCTCCAGCGCGGTCGAGACCGCGTTCACGCCCACGACCAGGTCCTCGAAGTCGGGATCGCGCAGGATCATCCAGCGGTAGCCGAACGAGTCGTCGCGGGTCTCGAGCGTGCCGGCCGACTCGCTGGAGGTCGCCTTGACCACCTCCTCCATGTCGCTGACGATCGACCGGAAGTCCGCGGTCTCGAGCGGCTGGAAGACGATGCCGGCCACCCCGCGCGTGCGGATCCCCAGCTCGGTCTCCAGGGTGACGTAGGCGGTGGTCAGCGCGAACAGGCGGTCGGGCGCCGGGCGCTTGAGCTCCCGCCTGCCCCTCAGGACATCGAGCAGGCCCATCTACGCCGTGGTGCCCTGCAGCTGCGCCTCGATCCGCTGCAGCGCGGCGAGCCGCGCCTCCAGCGGGGGGTGGGTGGAGAGCAGGGTGGCCAGCGAGCGCTTCGCCCCCGGCGGGACGATGTAGAAGGCGGCCAGCTCGGAGGAGGCGCGCAGATCCCGCTGGGGGATGCGCTCCATGGTGCCGCTGATCTTCAGCAGGGCCGAGGCGAGCGCGCTCGGCCGCCCGGTGATGATCGCGGAGCCTCGATCGGCCGCGAACTCTCGGTAGCGCGACAGCGCCTGGAGAAGGAAGAACGAGATGGCGTAGACGGCCAGCGAGACCAGGATCACCGCCAGGAACCCGGGGTTGTCGTCATCGTCGCCGAAGAAGAACCCGAACTGGACGATGTAGGAGGCGATCGTGGCGAAGAAGGACGCGATCGTCATCACCATCACGTCCCGGTTCTGGACGTGGGTCAGCTCGTGGGCCATCACGCCCTCGAGCTCCGCGGGAGAGAGCATTCCCATGATCCCCGTCGTGGCGCACACCGTGGCCGAGCGGGGCGAGCGCCCGATGGCGAAGGCGTTGGGCATGCTGGTCTCGGCCACCGCCAGCCGCGGCTTGGGAAGGTCGGCCTGGATGCACAGGCGCTCGATCATCGCGTGCAGCTGGGGAGCCTCCTCCGGGGACACCTCGCGCCCGCCCATCGCGTACAGCGCCAGCTTGTCGGAGGTGAACAGCTGGAGCAGCAGCAGCCCGCCGGCGATGACCGCCACCGTCACGGCTCCCGTCCCGGCGGCCAGGAGCGCGGCGATGAGCGCCGCATACAGCGCTCCCAGCAGGAACATGGTGATCGTCATCCGGACCTGAAGTCCGGTGTCGCGACCCAGCGAGGTTGGACGTGGCATCTGAACGCGCGATCCTGGTGGAGGGCCCCTAATCTTGCCAAACGGCACTCGCCGGCCCGCCGGGCCGGCCGGACGCTCGGGATACATAACTCCGAACCTCAAGTTGAAGGTCAGGGTCCCGCCCGCCTAGACTCCGGCGCCCAATGCGATTCCGCATCGCCGCGTTCGCCCTGCTCGCGCTGGCCCCACTCGTGCTGTTCGCGTCCGCACCGCTCGGGTCGAGCGGTCGGAGCCTGCAGTCCAAGATCGATTCGGCGCAGCACCGGGTCGACCGAGCCAGCAACCGGGAGTCGGTCCTCTCCACCGACGTGGCGGCCGCCTCCAACCGGATCAACGTCCTCCAGAACGACATCACGGTCCTCCGACGCCGTCAGCAGCTGCTCCAGCGCAACCTCGACGTCAAGCGCGCCGAGCTCAACCGGCTCCAGGACCAGCTGCGGGTCGCGCGAGCGCGACTGGCGCAGCTGCAGGCCCGGTTCGCGATGTCGCGCCGGGTGCTGGCGGTGCGGCTGAGCGAGATCTACAAGGCGGACCGGCCCGATGCTCTCACCGTGGTCCTCAACTCCAAGGGGTTCGCCGACCTGCTCGAGCGCAGCGAGTTCATCGAGCGCATCAACGACCAGGACACGCGCATCATCCGCACCGTGCGGATCGCACGGGACGCGGCGCAGGTCGCCTCCGACCGCCTGGCCCGCCTGGAGTCGCGCCAGCAGTCGATCACGACCCAGGTGCTGATCCGCCGCAACGAGGTGGCGAGCGTCCGCATCCGCCTGGCGGCTCGGCGCCACGAGTACGCGCGCGCCCGAGCCGCGAAGGCGGCGGCGCTGGAGAAGGTGAGGGCCGAGAAGCAGGACGCCCAGGAGGACCTCTCCGCCCTCGAGCGCGAGCAGGCCCGGATCCGGGGCGTGCTCGGCGGGGGCCAGCAGATCGACGGCCCGATCCGGCGAGGCTCGGGGCAGTTCATCTGGCCCGTCAACGGCCCGATCACCTCGCCGTTCTGCGAGCGCCGGTCCTGGGAGTCCTGCCATCCCGGCATCGACATCGGCGTCGGTAGCGGCACCGCGATCCACGCCGCGGCCTCCGGGGTCGTGGCCATGGCGGGACCGGCGGGCGGCTACGGCAACTACACGTGCATCCAGCACGGCGGCGGCATCTCGACCTGCTACGGCCATCAGTCCTCGATCCAGGTCAGCGTCGGCCAGCACGTCAGGCAGGGGCAGGTGATCGGGCTGTCCGGCTGCACCGGGCTCTGCTTCGGAGCCCATCTCCACTTCGAGGTGCGGGCCAACGGCGGCGTGGTCAACCCGCTCAACTACCTCTAGGCGCGGCGGACGGACTCCAGGCGCCCCCCGGCCTCAGGCCGCCGGTCTGAGCGACGGGAGCGCGGATGGGCACCGGCTAGGCTCAGGGCGTGCTGCCGGAGATCCAACTCGGGCCGGTCACGCTCAAGACGTTCGGCCTGCTGTTCGCGCTGGCGTTCATCGCCATCGGGCTGCTGGTGGCACGGCGCCTGCGCGAGCTCGGCAAGCCGGCCGACTGGGCCTACGAGATGGCGTTCGCCGCGCTGGCCGGCGGGCTGGCGGGATCTCGGCTGTACTGGCTGATCCAGCACTGGGAGACCACGCGCCACGACCTGATCGGCAGCCTGTTCGGCGGCGCGGGGCTGGTCTGGTACGGCGGATTGCTCGGGGGGGCGCTGGCGGTGGTCGCCTGGGCGCGCTGGCGCGGCATGCTCGGCGTTGCGCTGCTCGACCTGGCCGCCCCCGCCCTGGCGCTCGGCTACGCGATCGGCCGATGCGGCTGCCAGGTATCGGGCGACGGCGACTACGGCAAGCCGTGGGACGGCCCCTGGGCGATGGCCTACCCGGACGGGGTCGTCCCGACCACCCAGCGGGTCCATCCCACCCCGATCTACGAGTCGCTGGCGATGGGCATCGCCGCCATCGTCCTGTGGCGACTTCGCGACCGCTTCCGTCCCGGCGTGCTGTTCGCCGTCTATCTGGTGTGGGCGGGGGCCGAGCGGTTCCTGGTCGAGTTCGTGCGCCGCAATACCGAGGTCGTCGCCGGCCTGACCGCCGCCCAGCTGGAGAGCCTGGCGCTGCTCGTGATCGGGATCGGCTGGCTGCTGGTGCTCAGGGCCCGCGGCGGATGGGCGCCGGCGGACGGGCGGGCCGCCACCGCGTAGGCGCGACCCGCGTCCGCGGTGGCGCGGATCAGGCGGAGGCGGCGGCGCCGTCGGCCCGGTCGAACGCCCGCTGGATGAACCGCAGCGACTCGGCGTGCATCTCGGGATCGTGCTGGATCGAGCGGTGATGCCCGCCCGGCAGCGCGATCAGTCGCTTGTGCGGCATGGGGGCGCCTCGGTACAGCTGGGCCGAGTGCTCGACCGGGATCTGCTCGTCGCCCTCGGCGTGGAGGAGCAGCATCGGGCAGCGCAGGTCCTGGATGGCCAGTTCCAGGCTGTGCTCCAGCAGGAAGCCCTCGAGCGACGGCCGGTCGGCCTCGAACTCGAAGGTGTCCGAGCGCAGCCCGCGCAGGAGGTGGTCGGCGCCGGCGGGGCAGATCGCCACCACGGCCGCCGCCGACAGGCGCGCCGCCGACAGCAGCGCGACGTAGCCGCCCATGCTCGAGCCGCGCAGGGCCAGGGGCCCGGGAGGCAGCAGCGCCGCCATGGCGGCGACGTCGTCGAGCATGCGGCCGTCCAGGGCGCCGCCGCTCTCGCCGTGCCCCCGCTGGTCGTAGGTGACCGCCGCGAGGCCGGCCGCGCGAGCCGCGCGGGCGAAGTCGAAGTGGCTCTCCTTGCAGGAGCCGGCGCCGTGCACGGCCACCACGCCGCCGGCCGGGCGGCCCTCCGGGAGCCACAGCGCGTAGGCCAGCCCGTCGCGCTCGGCCAGCTCGGCCGGGCCCTCCGGGGTCCGATGCGTGACCTTCCAGTTGCGCAGGATCCGGGGCACCGAGCAAGTATCCCGCGCGCGGACCGGCGAGCCGGCTCGCGATAATGGCCGCCATGGCGGCCACCCAGGTCTCCCATGTCTATCCGATGGGCACGCGGCTCGACGCCCGCGGCCGCCTGCAGGTGGGCGGCTGCGACGTCATCGAGCTGGCCCGCGAGTTCGGCACGCCCGCCTACGTGGTGGCCGAGGACGACCTGCGCGCCCGCGCCCGGGCCTTCCGGGACGCCATGGCCGCCCGCCACGACGACTTCGACGTCCTGTTCGCCTCCAAGGCCTTCCCGTGCACCGCCGCGTTCCGGGTCATGGCCGAGGAGGACCTCGGCTGCGACGTGGCGTCGGGGGGCGAGCTGCACCTGGCGCTGCTGGGAGGCATGGACCCGGCGCGCATCCACCTGCACGGCAACGCCAAGTCCGACGACGAGCTGCGGCTGGCCCGCGAGGCCGGGGTGGGACACGTGGTCATCGACGCGCTGGACGAGATCGAGCGGGTGGCTCGGGTCGTCGAGACGGGGCCACCCCAGCGCGTGCTGGTGCGGGTCACGCCCGGGGTCAAGCCCAGCACGCACGACTTCATCTCGACCGGACAGCTGGACTCCAAGTTCGGGCTCGCCGTGGACGACGCGCGTGTGGCCATCGAGCGCGTGCGGGAGAGCGACGGTCTCGAGCTCGTCGGACTGCACGTCCACCTCGGCTCCCAGATCTTCGAGCTCGAGCCCTTCCACCGCGCGGTCGAGGCGATCTCGCACCTCGGCGACTTCGCCACCTACAACCTGGGAGGGGGGCTGGGGGTGGCCTACACCGAGGGCGACGAGCCGCCGTCGATCGAGTCCTACGTGGGGGCGAAGGTCACGGCGGTCCAGGACGTGCTGGGGCCGGGCAAGCGGATCGTCATCGAGCCCGGCCGCGCGCTGGTGGCCAACGCGGGGGTCACGCTCTACTCGGTGATGTCGGTGAAGCGCGGGCTCTCGACCTACGTCGCCGTCGACGGGGGCATGTCCGACAACCTGCGTCCGATGCTCTACGGATCGGTGTACGAGGCGACGATCGCCGACCGCGTGGGCGCCGGCGGCGAGCTCTGTCACGTGGCCGGCAAGCACTGCGAGTCCGGGGACGTGATCGTGCACGATGTTCACCTCCACGCCCCCAGTCCCGGCGACGTCGTGGTCACCCCCGTCACCGGCGCCTACGGACACGCCATGGCCAACAACTACAACGGCGTCCCCCGGCCCCCGGTCATCTTCTGCCGCGATGGCGACGCCCGTGTCGTGGTGCGGCGCGAGACGTTCGACGACTTGGCCCGCCGTGAGCGCCCCTAGCCGCCCGCTAGCCGTCGGCCTGCTGGGCCACGGGACGGTGGGCGGAGCCTTCGCGGAGCTGCTGACGACGCGCGCCACGCACGTCGAGGCGATCTGCGGGCGGTGCCCCGAGATCTCCGGCGTGCTCACCCGCAGCCAGGGCGACTTCGACGACATCCTGGCGCGGTCCGAGGTGATCGTCGAGCTGATCGGCGGGCTCGAGCCGGCTCGCGCGTACGTGCTGGCGGCGCTGCGGGCGGGGCGCCACGTGGTCACCGCCAACAAGCGTCTGCTGTGCGAGACGGGCGACGAGCTGTTCGTCGCCGCGCGTCAGGCGGGGGTCCAGCTGCGCTTCGAGGCGGCGGTGGCGGGGGTGGTGCCGGTGATCCGGGTGCTGGCCGAGTCCCTGGCCGGCGCCGACGTCGAGCGGGTCCACGGAATCGTCAACGGGACCACCAATTACGTGCTCACTGAGATGGCTCGCAGCGGCGTCACCTACGGCGAGGCGCTCGCCCAGGCCCAGCGCCTGGGGTACGCCGAGGCCGACCCCTCCGACGACGTCAACGGCCGGGACGCCGCGGCCAAGATGGCCATCCTGGCCCGGTTGGCGTTCGGCACCCCGGTGGGCCTCGACAGCGTCCGCTACGAGGGCATCGAGCACATCACCCCGGACGACCTCGAGTACGCCCGCGAGCTGGGCCTGGGACTCAAGCTGCTGGGCACCGCCGAGCGGGTGGACGGGGGATTGTCGGTGCGCGTGTATCCGGCCTTCCTCTACGCCGGGCATCCCCTGGCCTCGGTGACCGGCCCGTTCAACGCGGTGACCGTGGAGTCCGAGGCCATCACCGAGGTGACGATGTCCGGTCCGGGCGCCGGCGGCCCCCAGACCGCCAGCGCCGTCCTGGGGGACCTGGTCAGCGTGGTCAGCCCGTCGGCGTCACCGGCCCCGGCCGCCGGGCGACCCGCCGAGGCCCTGCAGCTGGTCGGCGACGTCGAGTCGGCGTTCTACCTCCACCTCGAGGTGGCCGATGAGCCCGGGGTGCTCGCCCAGGTCGCCGAGATCCTCGGCATGCAGGGGGTATCGATCAAGTCGGTGGTTCAGAAGGGGCTGGGCGACGAGGCTCGCCTGGTGATGGTCATGCATCCGGTCCTGGAGTCCCGGTTCTTCGCTGCCTGTGAGCTGATCGGACGCCTGGGGTTCGTGCGCGCCGCCCCCCGCCCCATCCGGGTCATCGAGGAGGAGTTCGTATAGCCGGCGTAATCGAGCGATACCGGTCGGAGCTGCCGTTCGCGGCGGGCGACCCGGTGGTCTCGCTGGGAGAGGGCTCGACCCCGCTGGTTGCGGCGCCGGCGCTCTCGGAGCGTGCCGGGGTGGAGGTCCTGCTCAAGCTGGAGGGCGCCAACCCGACCGGCTCGTTCAAGGACCGGGGCATGACCTGCGCCGTGTCGGCGGCGGTCCGCGAAGGCGCCCGCGCGGTGATCTGCGCGTCGACCGGGAACACCGCCGCCAGCGCGGCCGCCTACGCCGCCCGGGCCGGCCTCGCCGGCGCGGTGATCGTGCCGGAGGGCAAGATCGCCACCGGCAAGCTGGCCCAGGCGCTGATGCACGGGGCCAGCGTCATCGCCCTGCGCGGCACTTTCGACCAGGCGCTCGAGCTGGTCCGCGAGCTGACCGATCGGCATCCCATCGCCCTGGTCAATTCGCTCAACCGATTCCGCCTGGAGGGCCAGAAGACCGCCGCCTTCGAGATCCTGGACGAGATCGGCGAACCCGACGCACTCTGCATCCCGGTCGGCAACGCCGGCAACGTGACCGCCTACTGGCAGGGGTTCGAGGAGCGGGGAGCCGCGCCCAGGATGCTGGGGTTCCAGGCCGAGGGGGCCGCCCCGCTGGTTCACGGGTCCCCGGTGGCCGAGCCCGAGACGGTGGCCAGCGCGATCCGGATCGGCAACCCCGCCCGCTGGGAGGAGGCGATGAGCGCGATGACCGGCTCGGGGGGCGCCATCCGGGCGGTGTCGGACGCGGAGATCGTCGACGCCTACCGCTTCCTGGCCTCCCGTGAGGGCGTCTTCTGCGAGCCGGCCTCGGCGGCTGCGGTGGCGGGCCTGATCCGCCATGGGGCCGGACCGGCGAGGCGGGTGGTGTGCGTCCTGACCGGCCATGGGCTCAAGGATCCCCAGACCGCGCTGGAGCAGGCCGGCGCAGTGGTCCCGTGCGAGGCGGAGCTTGCGGCGGTGGAGCGGGCGGTGCTGGGATGAGGCGCCACCGGCTGGTGCGGGTGCCGGCCTCGTCGGCCAACCTGGGCCCGGGGTTCGACGCGCTGGCCGTAGCCCTCCAGCTGCACCTCGAGCTCGAGGTCGAGGAGACCGGCTCGTTCGCGGTGCACACCGACCTCGACATTCCGCTCGACC
>Ga0126309_10000545_pt1 | contig 12670 bp, 10 predicted proteins | sample Plot56_FD_92541 | JGI IMG/M metagenome (GOLD analysis project Ga0126309, IMG submission 92541) | Serpentine soil microbial communities from UC McLaughlin Reserve, CA, USA - Plot56 | ecosystem: Environmental > Terrestrial > Soil > Grasslands | place: USA: UC McLaughlin Reserve, Lake County...
GTTCGCAACCGTGAACGTCGGTCCCGCCGGCGACAGGTAGCTGTTGGCCAGGCTGAAGCTCATCTGGACGATGAACCCGAGCGGGTAGTAGAGAAACAGGGCCGCCAGCAGGATCGCCGGCGTCAGCAGGGCGAGGCCCGTCAGCCGGTTGCGGCGGTCGCGGCGAAGCTCCGGCGCGAGGCCGGACATCGACAACGAGAGCGGCTCAACAGCCATCGGGTGGTCCTGTCGGTGCGGGAGTCGGAGTCGGAGTCGGAGTCGCCGCCCCTCCCGGCCGGGAGGGGCGGCGGTTCATTGCCGGCCTACTGCCCGATCTTCTGGGCGTAGTAGTCCTGCCACTCCTTCTGGCCCTTGTTGTAGGCGTCCCAGTCAACGGACTTGAACGACGACTGGATCTGCTCGAGGGTCGGGAAATAATTGAAGTAGTCCTTGGCGAACCACTCCGGGACCTGGGTGACGTAGTTCGGGCCGAGGAAGCCCTCGCTCAGCTCGCTCCAGGGTCCGTGGTCGATCGGCCAGTTGTTGGGGAACTGGACCTCCGGGCTGAGCCGCCAGTTGATGAAGATCTGGGCGAGCACCGGGTGCGCCGCACCCTTCGGGATCCACAGATAGCCGTTGACGGGAAAGATCGCCGACGGCAGGAGCAGCGTCGCATCGTTGTTCTTGCCGCTGAAGTACTCGAGGCGGGCGAGGCTGTTCCAGAACGTCACCGCGTACGCGCCACCGGACCGGAGCAGCTGCTGCATCTCCGACGAGTCGGAGGTGTACTTCAGGACGTTCGGGCCGATGTTGGTGACCGCCCAGTCGACGACCTCCTTCATCTGTGCCGGATCCTTGTAGTCCTTGCCGAGCTCCGATGCGAGGCCAAGGAAGAAACCGCCGGCCGTGATGTCGCCGGGGACGGGAAGCGTGACCTTGCCCTTGAGGGACGGGTCCGCGAGGTCCATCAGCTTCTTGAGGTTGGGAGCCTTCGACTTCTCGAAGACGACCGCCGGGAACGCCGTCGACTGGAAGGCGATCGACGTGGGTGCGTGCTGGAACTGGTCGATGACGAGGCTCTGGTTCGGTACCAGGCCCGACGGCAGGTAGCTGTCGACGGCGTTGTTCGCCATCGCCTCCGACCAGTAGTTCTCCTCGATCGCCATGACGTCGTACGGCGCCGGATTGCCGCCCTTCTGCGCGGCGTAGAGGTTGGTCAGGTAGACGCTGGGCGCCTGCGAGCCCTCGTAGGTGAACTGGATATCCGCCCCGTACGTCGCCTTGACGTAGGCCTTGAACTGCTTGACCAGCTCGTCGTTCGCGGTGTACGTCCAGTTCGCGACGACGAGGCTGCCCTCCTTCGCGACGGCCGCCTTGACCTCGTCGGGGGTCATGTCCTTGTTCACGATCGCCACGTGAACCGTGCCGGCCGCAGCGCTGGCGCCGCCCGCTGCGGGGCTGGAGCTCGCGGCACCCCCGCCGGTGCTCGCGGCTGGGCTCGTCGTGGCCGCACCCGACGGCGTGCACGCCGCCGCGAGCATGACCGCTGAGACAGCGAGCGCCGGAAGCCTCAACAGTCTCGAAAGTCCCGTTCTTCGGTGCATGACTCCTCCTCCTCGCGCCGTTCGGCGCTACGACTGCCACTCCCCGAACGTGGCGTAGACCCGGTCCCGGACGTGCTCGACGACGTCCTCGGTGACCGGACGGGCATCCGCGATCGTGTACTCGAAGTCGACGCGCCGGACGTACGACGCAAGGCCCCGCATCGCCATCGCCGCATCGTCCCAGGTGATGCCCATCGCCTCTGGACGGATGTCGACGGCGGCTCGCTTGAGCGCCGACAGGATCATCTCCGGCTCGTTCTCCTGGAGTACGGCGCCGAAGTATGTGCCGAGGCCGACGGCCTGGCCGTGGATGAAGTGGTGACCGGTCAGGTCCTCCAGCCCATAGAGATAGGCGTGATCCACGCCGTCGAGATGACGGGTGTTCCAGCCGGCATTGTGAAACGCGGCGCCACCCCATCGCTGCGCGCCGACGAGCGTCCGGATGCCCTCGTCGGTGACGTCCCTGATTTCGTCGAGGCCGCCAACGACCTCGTTCAGCGCGACCTTCGCCTCGTCGACGAGCTGCTGGTCATATGGCCAACGGCGTTCCTCCCTGCCGGCGTCGTGGGCGAGCTTCCAGTCGAAATGGGCGGTGTGATGGCACAGGACGTCGCCGACGCCGCTCCTGTTGAGCAACGGCGGCGCGCTTCGGATGACGTCGAAGTCGACGTAGACGGCCTCGGGAACGCCCCAGCCGACCACGACCGCGCGGCCTTCGTGGCGAAGTGCGGATCGATGGCCGAACGGCGCATTCGTCGTCATCGCGGTCGGCGCGAGGAACAGCGGCCGGTTCCGGGTCCAGGCAAAGAACTTCGCGACGTCGACGGCCTGACCGCCACCGAGCCCGATGACGCTGCCGAACTCCGGCAGCCCGGCGGCCTGCGCGTCGAGCTCGACGACGTCGAGCGTCGTGACGAAGTGAACCCCGACGAGATTCTCGTCGAACAGGTGCTCGAACCGCGGCCAGAGGTCCGCCATCGTCACGACCAGGTACGGCCGATGGACGAAGTTGCGCAGCTCCCCGACGAGCTCGCGGCCGAAGACCGTCGTGAACTGACGACCCTTCCGCGGCGCGCCGGCGTCGCCCGAAAGATCGGCCACGCGAGACGCCTGCTCCACGATCCTCCTCACAGCGCCGACCCGCCCGTGAGGCGGGGCGTAACGATAAGCCCCCACGTCACGCGAGATCACCGCCCGGGCGACCGTCGCAGTCGCAGCGCCAGGCCCAGCTCGAGGCACCGCTCCGGGTCGTCAACGAACGGCCCGATGATCCCCGCGATCCGGTCGAGCCGGTTGGTCAGCGTGTTGTAGTGGACAAACAGCCGGCGGGCGGCGTCGGCGACGTTGCGCGTCGCGAGGTAGACCTCGAGCGTCTCGACCAGCGTCGTGTGCCGGCGGGCGTCGTAGTCGAGCAACGGCCGGATCGCGGCGTCGACGAACGCGCTCCGCTCGGGCTCGGCGGTGTTGAACAGCAGGCGGTCGAGGTGGAGGTCCTCGAAAAGCGACACGACGCCCGGCCCGCGGCTCCACCGCCCGACGGAGATGGCGCCGCGCGCCTCGCGGAAACTGACGTCGAGCGTCAGGGGATCGTCGACCGGTCGCCCCAGTCCGACGTCAATGACAGCGCCCGCGAGTCGGCGCCCCGCCTCTGCGTGGAGCTCCGCGCCCGATGCCCGGGCGGCGTCGCGACCGCGCGCGGTGGATGCGACCAGGGCAGCGACGCCGGCGGTCCTCTCCCATACGATCGCGGACGGCCCGAGGGCAACGCGGGCCGCGTCGACGAGACGGTGCCGCGCGACAAGCTCCTCGGACGACCCGGCAAGCAGCCCGAAGGGCCGACCGCCGAGCTCATCGATCTCCGCGACGAGAACGGCCCGTGGCGTACTGAGATCCCAGTCGAACGCGGCCGCTCGCTCCATGAGCGCCGCGCGATCCGTGACGTGCCCGGTAACGAGCTCGTCGAGGCAGACCGCCTGGAACCGTCGATCCGCCTCGGCGACCGCGCGTGCCTGCACCTGTCGAAGGGCCGCCACCGTCGCGGCGTAGTCGAGCGCCTCGAGGTCGTCGTCGGACAGATCTGCGAGCTCGGCGCGCACGACGATGGAGCCGTGTCGCTCGGGGCCAGCCTGGATCGGCTGGACGATGACGGCGCCCGCAGACCCGCAGATCGTGGCCGTCGGCCCGCCGTCGGCGGCGGCGTCCAGCGCGGAGGCGGCGGACAGGTCCGCCGCCGCGGCGTCGTCGAATCCCGACGAAGTGGCGACGACGGGGCCCTGGGCGTCGACGATCGCGACGGGGTGCCGGATTGCCTCCGCGAGCGCTTCCGAAATCTGGCGGAGGCCGCCGCCGGTCAGGACGATCGACGTGAAGCGGTCGTGGATCTCCGCGGCTCGACGGAGGCGCACGGATTGCACGTCGAGGATGACGCCGAGCACCGCGCCGATGATCTCGTTGAACGACGCCGGCGCCGGGAGCTCGATGAGCGGGAACCCAAGCCGCTCCGCGTCGTCGAGCATCGCCTGCGGGATCGCGCCGATGTAGCGAGTGGGCTTGATCGCCATCCCCGCGAGGCCCCGCGCGGCGAGCTCGGGGACGAGCCTGGTCAGAGCGGCTGGATCCTCGTGGATGGGATAGGCGGTCGTGAGGAGGAACTCGTCCGCGGTGACCCACTCGAGAATGTCCGGCACTTCCATCACGTTGACCGAGCGAACGACCCGGTCGAGACCGGACGAGCCCGCGGCGACGCGTGCCTGAAGCATCGGCGCGAGATCCAGGATCCGGCGAACAGGAACGCCCTCGAGTGCCCGCCGCTCAGGCGCCGACTGCGGCGCCGTGCGTAGTGCCATCCCTCACCTCAGTCGAGAATCCACAGCGCCAGCGTATTCGGACTGTCCAATTGTTCCAATGACGACTCGGCAACGGCGTTTCTACGATTGATCGGCCCGGGTCACGGGACCCCGGCGCTGGTGGAGGGACATTTGACGCTCGCCGTCACGCGCGTCACGCCCGACGTCGCCGCTCGCGCCGCCGCGTTCCGCGGCCGAGTTCAGTCGGTGCACCGGGCGGCCGCATATCTCGCAATCGAAGACCCGCCGGCGCTGTTCGTCGTTGCTCTCGATTCCGTCGGCGGACAGCCGGGCGGGATCCTCGTCAGCGGAGTCGGCGACATCCGCGACCTGGGGATCCGGGCGGGGATGCCCGCTGTCGCGGGCGACAGCCGGATCGCGATCGCGGACGCCGGCATCCGCCTCGATCTGGCGGGGGCGCCCATGTGGTCGGCGACCCTTCCCGTGTTCGCGGACGTCGTCTCGGCGGAGGTACTGGCCCAGACGCTTCGTCTGGCCCGTGGCGTCGCGCGTCGTGGAGCGTCCGGACGAGGCTTCGCGCCGCTGCTTGTCGGGAGGGACGCGGCGGACGATCCGTTCGTACGCGCCGCGAGGCCGCATCTCGCCGCGATCCGGCGCGCGCTCGACACCGGCGACGCGGAGTGCCTCTGCGAGGCCGCCGTGTCGCTCATCGGACTCGGCGTGGGGCTCACGCCGTCGGGCGACGACCTCCTCGTGGGCCTCATGGCCGGCCTCTTCGCCACCGCGAACCCGCTCGCGCCCATCGTCGCGGCCGCCGTGGAAAGCGCGGCCGACGAGCGCACCACCACCATCGGCGCGGCGTCGCTCCGGCGGGCGGCCGACGGGGAGTTCGCCGAGCGCCTCCATGACGTCGTCCGCGCGATCGGGACGGGAGCGGGGCCGGACCTCGACGCGACCGTGCGGCGTGCCGCCGCTTGCGGCTCGACGTCGGGGATCGACACGCTCGTGGGGCTGTTCGTCGCCCTCGACGGGGCGGTGACCGCGGCCGCGATCGCGGTGGCGTCGTGACAGTCGTCCGCGGTGCCGTCCATCGCAACAGCTACCGTGACTCGGTCGAGCTGATGGGGATCGCCGCCCAGCTCGAGCAGCTCGCCGACGTGAGGCGGGCGGGGCTCGTCATGGCGACGGCCGCGAACCTCGGCGTCCTCGTCGAAGCCGGCCTGTCCGAGGCCGCCGCCGGCGACCCCGGACCAAACGATCTCGTCGTCGCGGTGGCCGCCTCGGACGGCGCGGCTGCGGACGCCGCCCTGACCCGGGCAGCCACGCTGCTGGCGGCCGGCGCGGGGTCGACCGGCGCGACGGTCGAGACGCCCGCGGCGCAGACGCTCGCCGACGGACTGCGCGAGCTGCCCGACGCGAACCTCGCCTTGATCTCGACGCCTGGCACGTATGCGACCGCGGAGTCGCTGAAGGCACTGAAGCGCGGCCTCAACGTCTTCCTCTTCAGCGACAACGTGTCCGTCGAGGACGAGGTCGAACTCAAGACACTGGCGCTCGAGCGCGGACTTCTCGTGATGGGCCCTGACTGCGGGACGGCTATCGTCGCCGGCGTCCCGCTCGGGTTCGCGAACGCCGTCCGCCGCGGGCCGATCGGGCTCGCCGCGGCATCGGGCACCGGGCTCCAGCAGGTCGCGTCGCTCATTCACCGCCTCGGCTCCGGCGTGTCGCACGCGCTCGGCACGGGCGGGCGAGACCTCGACGAGCGGGTCGGCGGCCGGACGATGCTCGCCGCGATCGCGGCCCTGATGGCCGATCCGTCGACCGGCGTCGTCGTCCTCATCTCCAAGCCCCCTGCGGCGTCCGTCGTCGCGTCGATCCTCGACGCCGTCCGTGGGGCGCAGAAGCCCGTCGTCGTGAACTTCCTCGGCGGCGACGCGGCCGCCGTGCGTGCGGTCGGGGCGCACCCGGCGGCGACGTTCGAGGCCGCGGCAGCGATCGCGGTCGCATTGTCGCGTGGCGAGTCCGTCGCGGTCCCGGACCCCGCGACAGACCCGCTGCTCGCCGGCGCCGGTCATGACGCGGCGGCGCGGCTCGCGCCCGGGCAGCGAGCGATCCGCGGACTCTTCTCCGGCGGATCCCTTGCCGGCGAGGCGAAGCTCGTCATCCACAGCGTCCTGGGGCCGGATCGCCACGACGAGATCCTCGATCTCGGCGACGACGAGTACACCGTGGGCCGGCCGCACCCGATGATCGATCCGCGCCTGCGCAACGAGCAGATCGTCGCGACGGCAGGCGATCCGGATGTGGCCGTCGTTCTGCTCGATGTCGTCCTCGGGTACGGGTCGCATCCCGACCCGGCTGACGCCCTCGCACCGGCGATCGCGGACGCGATGGCGCTCGCGACGTCCTCGGGGCGGCATCTCCTCGTCGTCGCGTCCGTCTGCGGCACCGACGACGACCCGCAGGGCCTGGCGCGGCAGGAGCGGATCCTCGCCCAGACGGGAGTGATCCTCGAATCGAGCAACGCCCGTGCGGCAGCGCTTGCGGCCCTCATCGCACGAGCGGCCGCGGAGCGGACCGCCAGCGGCACGATCGCCGCGCTTGCACCGGGTGCGGGCGACTGATGACTGCCACCGAACCGGCCGGCCTTCTCGCCCATGACGTCAGGGCCATCAACGTCGGCCTGGCGGGGTTCGCCGACGCGATCCGATCGCACGGCGCGCCTGTCGTCGCGCTCGACTGGCGGCCGCCGGCCGCCGGCGACCGGACGCTGGGTCTGCTGCTCGCCCGGCTCGACGACGACCCGCTCGACCGTGCCGGCGTGACGATCGCCCGCGGGAACGCGACCGCCGTCGAGCGGATGCTCGGTGCGCAGCCGATGCTCGTCGACGTCCGCGCCGCCGGCGAGGCGATCGACGGTCTGGGCGACCGGATGCTGCTCCACAGCGGCCCGCCGATCGACTGGTCGCGGATGTGCGGCCCGGTCCAGGGCGCCGCGATCGGCGCGTGCCTGTTCGAGGGCTGGGCGTCGACGCCCGACGCCGCCCGAAGGTTGCTCGATGAAGGCGGGGTCCGCTTCGCTCCATGCCACCACCACGGCGCCGTCGGGCCCATGGCCGGCGTCGTCTCACCGTCGATGCCGGTCCTCGTTGTCGAGAACCGCGCCGGTGGCAATCGCGCGTTCGCGACGCTGAACGAAGGTCTCGGCAAGGTCCTCCGCTTCGGCGCATATGACGACTCGGTGCTCGAGCGGCTTCGCTGGTTCGCTTCCACGCTCGGGCCCGCGCTCGCCGGAGCCCTGCGCGCCGGCGGGGACATCGACCTCAAGGCGATCACCGCGCAAGCGCTCCAGATGGGTGACGAGGGTCACAACCGCAACGTCGCGGCGACGTCGCTCTTCACCCGCTCGATCGCGCCGGCGATCGTCGCGTCCGCGGACACGAAGACCGCGGAATCGGTCCTCGCCTTCCTCCGCGGCAACGACCATTTCTTCCTCAACCTCTCGATGGCCGCCTGCAAGTCGGCTCTCGACGCGGCCTCGCGGATCGAGGGCTCGACGGTCGTCACGGCGATGTCGCGCAACGGCGTCGACTTCGGGATCCGGCTCAGCGGCACCGGCGATCAGTGGTTCACGACGCCGGTCGGTGTCCCGGACGGGCTCTACTTCCCGGGCTACGGTCCCGACGACGCGAACCCGGACCTCGGCGACAGCGCGATCACCGAGACGTTCGGCATCGGGGGCTTCGCGATGGCCGCGGCTCCGGCGATCGTCAGGTTCGTCGGCGGCACGCCCGCGGACGCGATCGGCTTCACGCGTTCGATGGAGCGGATCACGCTGACCCGCAACTCAGGCTACGGCCTGCCGTCCCTGGGCTTCAGCGGCACGCCGACGGGAATCGACGCGCGCCTCGTCGTCGAGACCGGGATCGCACCCGTGATCAACACCGGCATCGCCCATCGTCAGGCCGGCATTGGCCAGATCGGCGCGGGCATCGCGCGGGCGCCGCTCGCCTGCTTCGAGCTCGCCCTCCGCGCGCTCGCCCGGACGCTCGACGTCGAGGAGGCCGCATGAGCACGGCGCCGGCGCCCGACCGCCGGGCCGTCGTCGCGATCGGCGGCAACGCGCTCATCCTCGACGGCCAGCAGGGCACGATCGCCGAGCAGTACGACAACGCGATCGAGATGGCCCGCCACATCGCGGCGCTCGTGTCCGACGGCTGGGGAATCGTCCTGACCCACGGCAACGGCCCGCAGGTCGGGTTCATCCTCCTTCGCTCGGAGCTGATCGGCGATTCGGCGCCGATCCCGCACCTGTCGCTCGAGATGTCGTCGGCGGACTCGCAGGGCGGGATCGGCCACATCCTCGCGATGGCGCTCCTCAACGAGCTCGGTGCGCATGCCCTCCGCGACCGCGTCGCGTACGTCCTTACGCACACCGTCGTCGACGACCGGGATCCGGCGTTCACAGACCCATCGAAGCCGATCGGTCCGTTCTATACCGCCGCCCAGGCGGCGACCAGGCGAAAGCGCAACGGCTGGCAGCTGGTCGAGGATTCGGGGCGCGGCTACCGCCGCGTCGTTCCGTCGCCGAAGCCGCTGCGGATCGTCGAGTCGGCGCAGATCAGGACGCTCGTTGACGCGGGCTACGTGGTTATCGCCGTCGGCGGCGGCGGGATCCCCGTCGTCGAGACGCCGCACGGCTACGTCGGCGTCGAGGCCGTCATCGACAAGGACCGCGCATCGGCGCTCCTCGCGGCGAGCCTTGGCGTGCCGCTCCTCGTGCTATCGACCGGAGTCGAGCAGGTCGCATACCACTTCCGGAAGCCCGATCAGCGGGCACTCGCGCGGATGACGGCCGGTGAGGCGGCCGGCTATCTCGCCGACGGGGAGTTCCCGAAGGGCAGCATGGGCCCGAAGGTCGAGGCCGCGATCGACTTCCTCGCGCACGGTGGTCGCGAGGTCCTCATCACGACGCCGGCGGCACTCCAGCGGGCGATTGCCGGCGAGACGGGCACGCGGATCGTGCCGAACGACACAGCCATCCCGCTCGAGCGGATCAAGTGACGCAGGAGGGTGCCATGGGATCAATCGACGCCGAGCCGTACGCCTTCGAGTTCGATCCGGCGACAACCGCGCTCGTGATGATCGATTTCCAGCGCGACTTCGTGTACCCCGGCGGCTTCGGCGAGGCGCTCGGCAACGACACGTCGCCGCTCCTCGACGCCTTGCCGCCCGCCGAGCGCGTCCTCAAGGCATGCCGGGAGGCAGGGATCTTCGTGATCCATACCCGGGAAGGTCACCGCCCGGACCTGTCCGACCTGCCGCCCGCGAAGAAGGTCCGCGGCCACGGCAAGATCACGATCGGCGACGTCGGTCCGATGGGCCGGATCCTCGTTCGCGGCGAGCGCGGCCACGACATCGTCGAGGAGGTCTACCCGATCGACGGCGAGCCCGTCGTCGACAAGCCGGGCAAGGGCGCGTTCTACGCGACGGACCTCGACGCGATCCTGAAGATGCGCGGGATCAAGCAGCTCGTCGTCTGCGGCGTGACGACAGAGGTGTGCGTCCACACGACGGTCCGTGAGGCGAACGATCGCGGCTACGACGCGGTCGTCCTTGCCGATTGCACGGGCTCGTACTTTCCCGAGTTCCAGCGCGTCGCCCTCGAGATGATCAAGGCGCAGGGCGGAATCTTCGGCTGGGTCAGCGACTCGGACCGCTTCCTCGCGGGCCTCGCCGGCGTCACCGGTCGGGCGCCCGTGGCGGCGGGAGCGGCCGTGGGCTGATCGCTGGAGGGAGTGAGGAGCAAAGAGGAGCGAAGGAACGATGGAAACGCGATCGACCGAAACCCGATCGACCGACTTCAAGCCGCGGCTCTGGGTGCCCGGCGACTGGAACGCGTTCTTCGGGCTTGGCACGAATGTCCTGTTGAACGTGCTCGTGCTGTCGGCGCTGGTGCTGTTCGTCATCAAGCTTCCGAACGACATCGTCTTTGGCCGGATCCTGCCGGCCCTGGGCATCGCGCTGCCGATCGGCAACCTCTACTACGCCTTCCTGGCCTACCGATTGGGAAAGAAGGAAGGCCGCCACGACGTCGCGGCCATGCCGTATGGCCCGAGCGTGCCGCACTACTTCTTCGTGACGTTCGTGATCATGCTGCCCGTCGTCATCAAGACGAACGGCGACGTCATCAAGGCCTGGGAGGCCGGGCTCGCATGGGCATTCTTTATCGGGATCGTCGTCCTGATCGGCGCGTTCATCGGACCGACGATCCGGCGCTACACGCCGCGAGCCGCGATGCTCGGGACGCTCGCCGGAATCTCCGTCGCGTTCATCTCGATGAGCGCCGCGTTCGAGATGTGGAACGCGGCATGGATCGCGCTCGCGACGTTCGCGATCGTGATGCTGTCGTGGACGGCCGGCGTCCGCCTGCCGTTCGGTATCCCGGGCGGCCTCGCCGCGATCATCGTCGGCACGATCATCGGTTGGGTGTCGTACTTCGTGTTCGGCTGGCAAGGCCTCGACCCGCAGGCCGTCGGTGACTCCTTCGCGCAGTTCGGGATCCATCTGCCGAAGCCCGGCACCGAAGTCCTGAGCGGGCTCAGCGATGTCGCGCCGTTGCTTGCGACAGCGATCCCACTCGGCGTCTACAACTTCACGGAAGGGATGAACAACGTCGAGAGCGCCTCGGCCGCCGGCGACAACTACAACCTCCGCCACATCCTCCTCGCCGACGGCGCGGGCGCCGTCATCGGGTCGTTCCTCGGCAGCCCGTTCCCGCCCGCGGTGTACATCGGCCACCCCGGCTGGAAGGCCGTCGGCGGCCGGATCGGCTACTCGCTCGCGACTGGCGTGGTCATCGCGCTGATCTGCTTCTTTGGGGTCACGGGGCTGTTCCTCGCAGTCATCCCGCGGGCGGCGCTGTTCCCGATCCTGCTGTTCATCGGCCTCGTCATCGGGTCGCAGGCGTTCCAGACGTCACGCGCCAAGTACGCGCCGGCGATCGTTCTGGCCCTCATCCCGAATATCGCGCAGTGGGCCGGCACCCTCGTCGACAACGCGCTCGTGTCCGCGGGCACGAACGCCAGCAAGGTGGGGATGGACGTGCTCGCCGGCAACGGCGTGCTCTACAGCGGGATGTCGATCCTGGGCTCCGGCGCGGTGCTTGCCGGTTTGATGCTCGGCGCCATCGCCGTCTTCGTCATCGACAAGGCGTACAGCCGGGCGATCGTCTACTCGGTCATCGCGGCCGGGCTCGCGTTCGTGGGGCTGATCCACAATCCCGCGGGCCTGATCCTTCAGTCGACCGGCAGCGGGCTGACGTTGGTCGCACCAAACGAAGTCTGGGTCGGCTACCTCCTGGGCGCCGCCGTCATCTGGGCCGTCGCATGGCGCGAGGGTCGAGCCACGGCGACGGAGATGCGTGAGGCCCTTACGACCCCGCCGGACGCCGAGCCGGTCCCCGTCGGCGCCTGACCCGTCTCTCCTCGCGGCCGGGCAGCTCCCCTCGTTGCCCGGCCGCGTTCCTGTCCTCGTGAGGTGACCGTGAAATCGAGTCTGCTGTTCGTCAACGGAACGCTCATGCGCGGCCTGAAGCTGCACGCGAACCTCGATGGCGCGACGTTCGTCGAGGCGGCCAGGACCGCGCCGCTCTATCGGATCTACTCGATCGGCGACGTGCATCCGGGGATGTTCGAGGTCGGCGACGGAAGTGGCGTGTCCGTGCCCGGCGAGATCTATGAGCTTCCGGACGACGTCTGGGCGCGGGTCGAGGCCGGCGAGCCGCCGGGACTCTACCGCGGGCCGGTCAAGTTGTCGGACGGTCGAAGCGTTCCCGGAATCCTGTTCCCGCGCGAGATGGCGGAGGCCCGCCATCGGGATATCTCGGACTTCGGTGGCTGGCGCGAGTATTGGGCCGCCCGGTCAGCCGAGGAAACGGCAACAGCGGACAGCTAGCGACAGACCACCGAACCAGACTCCCGATCGTCGTCGGCTGCGCCCTCGTCGCCATCTGCCACTTCGCGGTAACCCTGAAGAATCGGATCAAGCTCGACGACGCACTCGACGTGTGGGGCGCGGAAACGGACGAGCGGCGCCCGGGGGACGGGCGCCGCTCAGGAGTCGCGCGAGGGAGGAGGTTCCCGCGCGTCTTCCGTATTCGGTTGTTCTTCAGTTGTCGGGGCCGATCCTGGGCCTCGTCCCCTGTCGATCCTGTTACACCGACGGGCGGTGCGTACACTCGCGCCGTGGTTCGGACCGTCACGGCGACCCGCTACATCA
>Ga0126309_10000546_pt1 | contig 12662 bp, 14 predicted proteins | sample Plot56_FD_92541 | JGI IMG/M metagenome (GOLD analysis project Ga0126309, IMG submission 92541) | Serpentine soil microbial communities from UC McLaughlin Reserve, CA, USA - Plot56 | ecosystem: Environmental > Terrestrial > Soil > Grasslands | place: USA: UC McLaughlin Reserve, Lake County...
ATCCCGAACAGCCCGGCGAGGATGAAGTAGTGCGCCGTGTTCGCGAACGGACCGGCGTCCCGGCCCTCGTCGAGGTGGATCGAGATGTCCCAGTACATCCCGAACACGGCGACGATGAGCGACGTCCCCTGGACGGCGAGTGGAAGGGCGGCCCAGGCGGGAAGGGCCATCCGTCGCTCCGCCCAGGCGCCGACCCGCCGCAGGGCGTTCGCCTCCCCACGCCGATACTTGATCGACAGGAAGATCATCCCGGCGATCAGGAGGAGCGAAACGACGGTGCCGATCACCACCTGGTCGATCGCGCCGCCCCCCGCCGGCGTCGGCGGCTTCGAGTGGGCAGAGGCGGGCACCGCCCATGTGAGCGCGAGCAGCACGGCGGGCGGGAGCGCCCGCGCGCCCGTCTTCCGCGCTCGGGCGCACCGAGCCGGGGCTGCTTGATCGCGATGCACCACCCTCAGCACGGTTCCTCCCCTCTTTGCGTCTCGGTTCGAACGGAAGTTACCCACCGTAACGTTACCGCCGGTATAGCACACGGGTCGGGACATCTCACGCCGTCGTCACTCCGCTCGTTCATAGCCGCGACGCGCCCGCCGCCTGCGCCGGCTCGGCATCGGAGGCAGCGGCGTTCGGCCGCGCGACCCTCGTCCCCTCCCAGTCGTTGCGCAGCGGCATCCCCGCGTCGCCGCCCTCGGTCCTGACCCCGAGGACCTGGTGCAGCTCGAGCGCATCCCGGCGCTCGAAGCTAACCTGTGAGCCGGCGAGGTACAGGCGCCACACACGCGCGCGGCCCTCCCCCACTTCGTGCACCGCCTCCTGCCAGTGGGCCTCGAGGTTCCCGAGCCACGCGGCGAGCGTGCGGGCGTAGTGCTCGCGGAAGTTCTCCTCGTGGCGGAGTTCGAAGCCCGCGTCGGTCATCGCCGATATCATCCGCCCCGGGCCGCTCAGCTCGCCGTCCGGGAAGACGTAGCGATCGATGAAGCCGCCGTGCTCGAACGACGGGTAGACGTTGTCGGGGCGCGTGATGCAGTGGTTGAGCAGGCGCCCGCGCGGGCGCAGCCGCGAGCGTAGGAACGTGAAGTACGCCGGCATCTGCGCCCGGCCGATGTGCTCCGTGAGCCCGATCGAGGAGATCGCGTCGAAGTCGCGCTCGGGCACGTCTCGGTAGTCGAGGTGGCGTATCTCCGCGCGGTCGGAGAGCCTCGCCTTCTCGATCTCCCGCCGCCCCCACTCCGCCTGCTCGCCGGAGAGCGTCACCCCGAGCGCCTCGACGCCGTAGCGGCGGGCGGCGTGCACGACCATCCCGCCCCAGCCGCACCCCACGTCGAGCAGCCGCATGCCCGGGCGGAGGCCGAGCTTGCGGCACACGAGGTCGAACTTCTCGCACTGCGCCTCCTCGAGCGTCGCCTCCGCGTGCGGGTAGACGGCGCATGTGTAGGCCATCGTCGGGCCGAGCAGGCAGCGGTAGAAGCGGTTCGAGAGGTCGTAGTGGTGGGAGACGGCCGTGGCGTCGCGACGCTTCGAGTGGCGGCGCCCGCGGGGGCGGACCTCCTCGGGCGGCGCTGGCGCCGGGCGCAGGAGGCGCGGGCCGATCGTCCGCAGCGCGGCCACGCGCGCGCGCCACGGAACCGTGCCGTCGCCCACCTCCCATAGCCGGCGCAGCGCCTCACACAGCTCGCCGCGCACCTCGAGGCCGCCGGAAACGTATGCCCGGGCGAGGCCGAGGTCGTTGCTCGCCTGGGACAGGTACCGCACCGCCCGCGGCGAGCGCACCTCCACGGTAGCCGGGGCGTCGAGCGGTCCGACGCGACTGCCGTCGTAGGCCTCGAAGGCGAGTCCCGTGCTCCCTTGGGTCACCAGGTCGAAGAGCTCGGCGATGCGCATGGTCCGTACCTCCCCTCTAACCACGCTCGACGCACTTCTCGTACAGGTCGAGCAACCGGCCATTCGGGTCGTACCTCCGCTTGAGCTCCGCGTAGGACGTCCCGTTGTACACGCGCCAGAACTCGTTTCGATCGTAGAAGGCGGTCGAGTACAGCGACTTGTGTCCGCCGAGCTCCTCGACGACCTGCTCGATGCGGCGGTTGTGGGTGCCGTCGGCCTCCCCGTCGGCCAGCAGGACGGTGGACCAGAAGCCGAAGTTGACGTACAGCGTCCCGGGGTCGAGCGTGTACAGCTCCCAGCGCACGGATGGGTCGCGCTGGCGCAGCGGGCAGATCCAGAAGGGCGAGATCGGGACCTCGCGCACGAAGAAGTCGAAGAAGCTCGCGGCGCGCTCGATCGGGATTTCGACGTCCTGGACGACATGCTCCCATGGCGGCCGCGCCCGCAGGCGCTCGAGGCGCTCGCGTGGCCGATAGCGGCGCTCGAGCTCGACGATCCTCCAGTAAGTCGAGGAGCGCAGCCAGCGCTTGGGCACGAGGCGGCGCACGCGCGGGTGCTGGACCCCGAAGGCGCGCGAGCACCAGAACCAGTCGGTGTCCCAGCGCCACAGGTAGTCGCGGACGCTGAGGTGGTCCTCGCGCCGGCGCTGGAGCGAGCGGTAATAGATCTTCATGCCGGTGTAGTCGCTCGTCCGACGGGCGGCGTCGACGAAGGTGCCGAGCGTGAGGTACATCTCTCCCGGGCCGAAGACGGTGCCGTCGACGAAGTCGACCGCCTCGCCGTGGTGCTCGCCGCGGGCGCACACCTCCTCGGTCGCGGCGAACAGCTCCGCGCGGTCGCCGAAGTGGAGGTGGCGCAGGTGGACGTACGGCTTCACCGGCTCGAGCGCGATCTCGAGACGCAGGGTGTACCCGAGCGTGCCGTACGAGTTCGGGAAGCCGAAGAAGAGGTCGCGGTGCTCGTTGTCGGGGCGGGCGGTTACCACGCGCCCGTCGCCCGCGAGCATCTCGAGCTCGAGCACCGACTCGTGCGGCAGCCCGTTGCGGAACGACGACGCCTCGATCCCGAGCCCGGCCACGGCCCCGCCGATGGTGATCGTCTTGAGCTGCGGGACGACGAGCGGCATGAGCCCGTGGGCGAGCGTCGCATCGACCAGGTGCTCATAGGTCGTCATCCCCTGGACGTCGGCGGTGCGGCGCTCGGGGTCGACCGCGAGGACGCCGTCGAACCCGCTCACGTCGAGGCGGGCGGCGGGGCGCCGGCGGGTGCGGAAGAGGTTCGACGTGCGCTTCCCGAGGCGGACCGGCGCGCCGGTCGGGAGGGCGGCGTACTCGGCGAGCAGGCGGCCCTTGCGCTGCTCGTAGGCGGCGCGAGCGTCGGGCGAGCGTGCGCTCGCCGGCGGAGCGACGGTGGTCACGCGCCGACATTATCCCTATACGGCCTCGTATCCGTCAGGGTCCGCGGTTTCGCGCCCGCCGCCGCAGGAAAGGCTCGCCTCATGGGCCGCGCCGTCACCTCCGCCGTGACCAAGGCGCTCGCGGTCGTCGTAATCGCCGTCGTCGCGTGGCTCCTGCTCAAGCTCGTGCTGCACGTCCTCGCGGCGGTGGCGTGGGTTGTCGCCGGCGTTCTCCTGCTGTTCGCCGCCCTCTGGGCGATCAGCACGCTGCGGTCGTAGGCAGGCGCGGCGTCGCGCCGCGACCGGAACGCGGCCAGGTCCCACGCGTCGCCCGAGCGCCCATCGGCGCCGAGCGCGATGATCCCCGCCCCATGGAGACGCGTTCCCCACTCAGCGGTCTCGTGGTCGAGGTGCTCGCCCCGCAGGGCGCGAGCGTGAACGCCGAGGCGCCCGTGCTCGTGCTCGAGGCGATGAAGATGCACCACGAGGTCTCCTCACCGGCGGGCGGGGTGGTGAGCGAGCTCCACGTGGCCGTCGGCGACCAGGTGCGCGAGGGTGAGGTCCTCTTCCGCGTCGACCCCCGCGAGGAGTCGGCGGCCGAGGAGGAGGGTGCCCACCCCGAACGCGACCTCGACGAGGCGAGAGGCGACCTCGCCGCGGTCCTCGCGCGGCGCGCCAAGCTCGCGGACGAGGCGCGCCCCGAGGCGGTGGCGCGCGTGCGCGAGCGCGGCCGACGCACCGCCCGCGAGAACGTCGGCGACTTGTGCGACCCGGGTTCGTTCGTCGAGTACGGCGGCCTGGCCGTCGCGGCCCAGCGCGCGCGCCGCCCGATCGAGGAGCTGATTGACAGGACGCCGGGCGACGGCATCGTCACCGGGCTCGGCTCGGTCAACGGCGCCGAGCACGGCGAGCGCGCTTCGCGCTGCGTCGTGCTCGCCTACGACTACGCGGTCCTCGCCGGAACCCAGGGCATCCGTGGACACAAGAAGACCGACCGCATGCTCGAGCTCGCCGAGCGCGAGCGGCTGCCGGTCGTCCTCTTCGCCGAGGGCGGCGGCGGGCGCCCGGGCGACACCGACGGCTCCGAGCTCTTTCACCTCGTCGTCCCAACCTTCCGCAGCTTCGCGCGGCTTAGCGGGCTCGTCCCGCGGGTGGGGATCGTCTCGGGGCGGTGTTTCGCCGGCAACGCGGCGCTGCTCGGCTGCTGCGATGTGGTGATCGCCACGCCGGACGCGACGCTCGGCATGGGCGGCCCGGCGATGATCGAGGGCGGCGGCCTCGGGACCTATTCGCCCGAAGAGGTGGGGCCGGTAAGCGTGCAGGCGCCCAACGGCGTGGTCGACCTCGTGGTCGGCAACGAAGCGGCGGCAGTCGCCGCCGCGCGGCGCTTCCTCTCTTACCTCCAGGGGCCGGTCTTCGACCCGAGGGCCCCCGACCCGCACCTCCTGCGCGAGGTCGTGCCCGAGGCCCCCAAGCGCGTGCACGACGTCCGCCGCCTCGTCGAGCTCCTGGCCGACGAGGGCTCGGTGCTCGAGCTGCGACGCGACTTCGGGCGCGCGATGTTCACCGCGTTCGCGCGCCTCGAGGGCCGCGCGGTCGGCGTCCTCGCCAACGACCCGCGCCACCTGAGCGGCGCCATCGACTCGGACGCCGCGGACAAGGCGGCGCGCTTCGTCGGGCTCTGCGACGCGTTCGGCCTGCCGGTCGTCTCGCTCGTCGACACGCCCGGCTTCATGGTCGGACCGGAGGCTGAGGCCGAGGGCCTCGTGCGCCACGCCTCGCGGCTGTTCGTTGCGGCCGCCACCGGTCGCGTGCCGTTTGTCGCGGTGGTCGTCCGCCGCGCGTTCGGGCTCGGCGCCCAGGCGATGGCCGGCGGCAGCCTGCACGCGCCGCTCGCCACCTTTGCGTGGCCGAGCGGGGAGTTCGGCGCCATGGGCGTCGAGGGCGCGGTGCGGCTCGCGCTGCGCCGCGAGCTCGAGTCGATCGAGGATCCCGCCGAGCGCGAGCGCCGCGTCGCGGAGGTCGTCGCCCAGGTGCGCGCGGAGAGCACGGCGCTCAACATGGCGACCCACTTCGAGGTCGATGACGTGATCGACCCGGCCGAGACGCGCGCAAAGGTCGTCGCGGCGCTTGCCTCGGTGCCGCATGCGCTGCTCGGCGGGGAACGGCGCAGGACGCTCATCGACACGTGGTGAGCGGCAGAAGCGCCGCCGCGCGCCGGTAGGGTCTCGCCCGCCGTGGACGCGCCCGCCGGCTTCACCCCCTTCCCCGACCAGGGACCGTTCCTCCAGGAGATCGGCCCGATCCAGGTCCACGAGGGGGGCGGCGAGCTCGTCCTCGGCCTGCGCGCCGAGGAACGGCACACCAACCACCGCGGCACAATCCAGGGTGGCCTCCTCTCGACCTTCGCCGACTTCGCGCTCGGACGCGCGATCGAGGCGGACGCCGACGACGACAAGGACCGGGCGACGGTGTCGCTGACCGTCGACTTCCTCAAGCCCGCCAAGCCGGGCGACTGGATCGAGTCGCGCACGCGCGTCGACCGCGTCGGAGGGACGCTCGCCTTCGCCGACTGCTCGCTGAGCGTCGACGGGCGCGAGGTCGTCCGTGCGCGGGCGGTGTGGGTCGTGGCTGGCTGAGACGTGTCGACCGGCGGCGCTCGCATGGGCCGCTCTCGCGCCGAGCGGCCACGTTTTCCTCACCGCGGCCGGGGTAGCCCCAACGGACCGAACGACAAGGAGGACATCGAGATGACCGACGAGACGATCGGCGCCCCGGGCGGCCCGGACAGCGACCACGCGGGCTCGGCGGGTCGGACGCCGCAGGAGGACGAGGGCTCGCGCCAGGGAAGCCCCCACACCTCCGCCCAAACGGGTCACCCGGCCGGCCAGGGCGAGCGCGGCGACCGCGACGTCGGCGGACCGACGAGCCCGGACCAGGAGCCGGATGAGAACGCGACGGGCGGCGCGACCGGCACCCGCGGGAGCGGCCTCCCGCCCGACTCGGACCTCGACGAGGCGGACGAAGAGCAGTAAGGCGCCCGGGCGGACGAGCTCCCTCACGATGACGGGCGACGGCTCGCAGACGCGCGTCGGGCTCGTTGTCCACCCTACGCGCGACATCGACGAGGAGCTGGGAGCGCTTCGCAGCTGGGCGAGCGAGCGCGACGCCGAGATCCTGCAAGTCGGCGGCCAAGAGCGCGAGGTGGCTGAGCGCGCGGAGGCGCGCGACTGCGATCTCGTCCTCACCCTCGGCGGCGACGGCACCATGCTCTCCGGCATTAGCGTCGGCGGCCCCGCGGAGCGCCCGGTGCTCGGTGTCGCGTGCGGCAGCCTCGGCGTGCTCACCGCGGTCGAGGCCGACGCGCTCCCGGGCGCGCTCGACCGCTTCTGCGCCGGCGACTGGATCGCCCGGCCGATCCCCGCGCTCGAAGCCGAGTGCGACGACGGCGCGCCGCTCACCGCGCTCAACGACCTGGCGATGATCCGCAGCGGAGAGGGCCAGGTCACGACGCGCGTCGAGGTCGACGGCGCGCTGTACGCGCGCGTGGTCGGCGACGGCTTCGTGGTGAGCACGCCGGTCGGTTCGAGCGCGTACACCTTTGCGGCCGGCGGGCCCCTGCTCGCCCCGGGAGCCGACGCGTTCGTGTTCACCACGCTCGCGAGCCACGGGGGGAGCGCACCGCCGCTCGTCGTCGGCCCCCGCTCGACGCTCGCCCTAACGATCGACCTCGGGCACAGCGGCGCGCGCCTCGAGGTCGACGGCGACACGGCGCGCGCCCAGCCCGAGTCGCTGAGCGTCGGGCTTCGTCCGGAGATAGCGACGCTCGTCACCTTCGACGACGCCGAGTCGCTGCTCGCCGGCCTGCGACGCCGCGGGATCCTCAGGGACAGCCCGCGCGTGGTGGCCCGCGACGAGCGCGACGACGGCGCGGGCTGAGCGGGAGAGGACGGCGCCGACCGAGGCCGGAAGCTGACCAGGGATCGCCACGCCGACTAAGCCGATCGCCGGGGTGAGCCAGCGCATCCCGTCCTAACATCGGCCGGCGGCACCAGGCTTGAGGACAAGCAAGGCTCACAACGGGCGGGCTCGACCGTCTGAGAGGCATGAGCCCATCCGAGACAGCGGTTCTTCAGCGCCCGCTCGAGACCCTCAGGTCCACTGAGCGCGCACCCGACGCCTCGCCTTCGCAGCACGCGGGCGGGGCCTGCTGCCCTTAGTACTCCGGCTGTTCATCCTCCCGCGGCCTGACCGTGCATCGCCGTCCTGCTCGTCGCCTCTGAAGCATCGTAATCCGCGAGCTCGGCTCTATCCTTTGATCGGCAGCGGGGACGGGCGGGCGGCGAGAACCCGCGAGGTACTACGGTTTCGGCCCGCCCACCCTTATCCTGGCGCCTCGAGGCCCTTGGGTCCCCCGCGTAGCACATGCCCGCCGAGACTCACATTCGCCCCACCGAGCTCCTGGTCGCTGGTGCCGGAAGCCGCGCCGGCTGACCGCTCGTGGGCTCGTCGTACGCGCTCCTCGCGAGCGGCCTCTTCTTCATCGCTGTGGGCGTCGCGGCGATCGTCGTCGAGCAGCGGTGGCCGGGAGGGATTCTGTCGATCCTCGTGGCGGCGCCGTTGATCGTCGTCGCGATCAAGGGGCTCGCCGCCGACGACTCGGACGCCGAGGACGCGTAGCTCGCCGCGCGCTGGGCCCGCCGGCCGTTCGCCCGGCGTATCTTCGCGGCGCCGGGCGGCTTAGGACGACAGACCCAGGCACGAGCGGAGGAGAGAGATGATCGCAGACAAGGCCGCTGCGGGTCTCCTCACCGGCATCGGCGGAGTGGACTGGGGCCTCGCGGGGTTCGACCTGGTCGTTGCGCTGACACGCAACCGCTTGGGCGAGACGATCGCGCTGAGCAGCGTCGTCTACGGGGCGGTGGCGCGGCGGCCGCCTACCAGCTGGGCGAGCTCCTGCGGGCGGCTAAGGCCTAGGCCGGGCGGCGGCCACGGCGTGTGAGGCATTGCGCCGCGCGCCGCGCGCGCCGCGCCGCACGACGCCGCTCAGGCGTGGCACGATCCCGCCCATGCCCCTCGCCGACGTCGGAGACGTGCTGCTCGAGGCGCCGAAGCTCCTGTACGCGCTGCTGCTCGTCTTCCTGCCCCTCGTCTTACTCCCCTCGTGGGTGAGGGCCGAGCGCAAGGCTCGGGACGACGGCGACTGACGCTCAGGCGCTCCCCTCCAACCCGGCCGCCGGCGTTCTCAAGATCGGCTGGACCAAGGCCGATGAGACGGATAGGCGGAGGCTGCGCCCTTCCGTCGGCGACTTTCAGGGAGAGAACCAGGAGATGACGCGAACGCTCGTGCTCAGCGCCCTCACCGGCGCCGTCCTACTCGCCGTGTTCCGGGGCCCGCCTCCGCGCACCACTACGACTACCTGCTCGCGCCCTCGACCAAGTGCGCGAACCAGACGAACACGAGCCTCTCGGCGAGCACCAGGAGCGTGACATGCCGCTGCATGCACTATGCCGGGGCACGGGTCGGTCGCACGGCGCTGCGCGGAAGCTCGCTCCTCCCGACCTCGTCGGACCGCAAGACCGGCGACCTGCTCACCTGCGGCATTAGCCACACCGCGTGCGGCCAGTCGATGCTCTACTGGTTCGAGCGCCTCGGCTCCACGTTTTGCTCGACATGGCGCGTCGGCGAGAACATCGCTATACCGGAGCTGCTGAGCGCACCCCGCGCCGACTGAGGCCGGCGGCGGCGGCCGTCGGGATCGGGTTGCTCGCGGACGGGTAGGAAGAACTCATGCGCTGTCTCGTTTTCCTTGCCACCGCGGCCTGCCTCGCCATCCTCGTCCCGGCGGTGGCGAACGCCCAGTCGCTCGCCACGCGCTCGTCCGTCGAGCAGGCGGCCGCCTCGCTGCGCAGCGACAACGTCTACTCCGACCACGAGGCGCGGCCCGGTCTCTCCGGCGGAGAGAAGAGCCGTCTGCGCAGAGCGATCGCCGCGGCGAACAGCGGGGCAGTGTACGTCGCCGTCCTCCCGTCCGACGCGGTCGGCGAGGCGGGCGGCGACGTGGGCGCCCTGGCACGCGAGATTGGGACGCTCGTGCGCCGTCCGGGGACCTACGCCGTGGTCGCCGGCACACAGATCGGCGCGGCCAGCAGCGTGCTCGAGCGCGGCGTCGCGGGCGACCTTGCGCGCGAGGCGGCCGCCGCCCATCCCGGCGGGTCGCCGGCCGGGGTGCTCGAGGACTTCGTCCGGCGCGTCGGCGAGGCGCGCAGCGGAGGAGGGAGCGGCGGCGGTGACGGCGGCGGAGGCATCGGCGGCCTCGGCTTCCTGGCGGCGATCGCAGCGCTCGCCGCCGGAGCGCTCGGTTTGTCGCGGTGGCGGCGTCGCCGCGAGGACCGGGCGCGCGTCGCCGAGGTCAAGGAGACCGCGTGGGACGACCTCGTCGCCCTCGGCGACGACATCCGATCGCTCGAAATCGACGTCGACATGCCGAACGCCGCCCCCGCCGCCAAGGAGGACTACGGGCAGGCGGTGGCGTGCTACCAGCGCGCCGAGCAGGCGTATCAGTCCGCCGGCCGACCCGAGGACCTCGAGGCCATGACCTCCGCACTCGAGGAGGGGCGCTTCGCCATCACCTCGGCCAAGTCCCGCCTCGAGGGCCGCGAGCCACCCGAGCGCCGGCCGCCGTGCTTCTTCGACCCGCGCCACGGCCCGTCGGTGCGCGACCTCGAGTGGGCGCCCCCCGGCGGGACGGTCCGCACCGTCCCCGCGTGCGCAGCCGACGCCCAGCGGATCGAGGACGGCGAGGACCCGGCCGTGCGCGAGATCGACGTGCGCGGCGAACGGATGCCCTACTACTACGCCCCGGCGTACTACGGGCCGTGGGCGGGCGGCTTCTTCGGCGGCTTCGGCGGGGGCCTGCTCCCGGGCCTCTTCCTCGGGTCCATGCTTGGCGGGGGCTTGGGGCTCGGAGCCGGCTACGGCGAGGCGTGGGGCGATCCGGGCGGAGGCTACGGCGACTTCGGCGGGGGCGACTTCGGTGGTGGAGACTTCGGGGGCGGCGACTTCGGGGGCGGCGACTTCTAGCCCGCGGCCGCTAGACCCGAGGAGGGGCGGCGACGCGCGGCGCTCGGCTACTCGAGCGTCGAGACCACGAACGAGAGCGCGAACCCCAGCACGGTGAGCAGGCCGACCCAGCTCCCCCCGTGCTCGAAGGCCTCGGGCATCATCGTGTCGGCGAGCATGGTGAGGATCGCCCCGCCCGCGAAGGCCTGGATGGTCCCGATCGCGTCGGGCGGTGCGCCTCCGAGCAGGGCGAAGCCTGCGAGCGACGAGACGCCCGAGATCGCAGTCACCCCGGCCCACAGGCCGAGGACGTACTTGCGCGAGTGCCCCGCCTTCTCCATGCCGGTGGCCGCCGACAGCGACTCGGGCACGTTCGACAGGAAGACCGCAGCCACGACCGCGATCCCGACCGTGCCTCGCCCAACCAGGCTCACTCCGATGGCTACCGACTCGGGGATGCCGTCCATGAGCGCGCCGAGCGCGATCGCGGTGGCCGAGCCGTCGGCCTGCTCGCCGCCCGAGCGCTTGCGCTGATTGCCGCCGCGGTGGTCGATGATCCAGTCGCCGACGAAGAAGGTGATCGCCCCGGCGGCGAGCCCGGCGGCGACGACGTCCGCGCCGCCCTGGCGGAACGCCTCGCTCGTGAGCTCGAAGGCGAGCGCGCTGATGAGGACGCCGGCGCCAAACCCCATCACGAGGCCGATCACGCGCTGCGACGTGGGGGCGAGGATCCCGATCACCGCGCCGACGAGCAGCGCTCCCCCGCCAACGAGCCCCCATAGCAGCGCCTCGAGCACGGGGGTGGGCTACCCGAGCCCCGCGCGTGGGCAAACGCCCCGCGGCCTCGAGGCGCTAGCCAACGGTCCGCGGACCACGGCGCCTGGCTTGAATCCGGTCTGCGCGTGGCCGCGCTTGCCGTCCTGACCTTTCGTGACCGCTTCCCGCGGTTCCTCGCGCCCGACCCTCGGCGCGACCGCCGACCGATCCTCTTCTTCGCCGTCTTCGTGGTCCTGCTGCTCGAGGTCCGCGCGGTGGGGCGTTTTCGGCCGCTTCTTCTGATCGAGCAAGGCGACGCTATGAGGCTCACCCTGTGGGAGCGCCGCAGCCCGGGCTACAGGCCGAAGACGACGTAGTGGAGCAGCCCGCCGACGATGCCGAACAGGGCGCCGTGGGCCACGAGCATCCACTCGTCCTCCCTGGTGGCCGAGCGCATGGTCTCCACGAAGTCCTCCGTCGGCATGTTGCTCATGCGCTCGGCCACGAGCTCCCGAATGCGGTCGGCCCGCTCACGGTTGAACTCCGGGTCGGCAAGGGGAGCGAGCGCCGGCTCGACCGCCTCGTCGGCGACCGACTCGCGGGTCCGCTCGTACTCTCGGGAACCGACCGCCGCCCGGACCGCCGGCTGGGCGGCACCGACGGCGCGATCGACTGCCGGCCGGACCGCGGCCTCGATGAGCTCGCGCGTGCGGTCAGCCTTGGGCCCGTACAGGAGTTCGTACCCGAGGTTCTCGAGCGTGAGCACGTCCTCGGCCATGACGTCGCCGTAGGCCTTCGCGGCCTCCTGCTGGCGGCGCAGGAAGAGGCCCTGAAGCTTGAAGGGCCCGATCTTTTTGGGGCCGCGGGGCTCGTAGATCATCCAGATCCCGACCCAGTTCGTGGCGTAGCCGATAACGGCCTGGGCGAGCGGGAGCATCCACCACGTGGGGATGAGCTCCATGAGCGGGATCAACGGGATGCCCATGACGAACGCGAAGACGAACCCGAACCGGATCATGAAGCGGAACTCCCTCTGACCGACCTCGTGGAAGAGGCGGTTGGTCAGCTCGGGGTTCTCCTCGCTGAGCCGGACGACCAGCATCTTGATGTCGATCAGCTCGTCGATGTGGTCGCGGATCTGGACGGTGATGTCGTCGACGACCTGCGCCAGCTGCTCCTCGACGCGCGCGTGGAAGGTCTCGCGCAGGCGCGGAGTGAGGTCGCGCCAGACCTCGGGGTGGTCGCGTTCCATGGTCCGCTCGAAGAGCTCGCGCATGTCCGCGCGCGAGTGCTCGACATGTGACGGGCGAGCCGGGCGGGCTCGAGCTGCTCGAAAAACTCGCGGGGCTGCCGAGGACCTCGATCTGCTTGTCCACGGCGATGCTGCCGAGCTTTCCGGCGCGGGAGGGGATTATCCCCTGCCACCCGAGCCCTCCGTGCCGAACGCCGGGGATCTCTCGGAGCTTCCGGGGGAGCCGCTTGGCCAGCGTGAAGAGGCCGGGGACGTGGATGCCCTTGAAGTGCAGGGGACGGTAGAGCATCCACACGCCGGTCCAGTTAATGACG
>Ga0126309_10000547_pt1 | contig 12633 bp, 8 predicted proteins | sample Plot56_FD_92541 | JGI IMG/M metagenome (GOLD analysis project Ga0126309, IMG submission 92541) | Serpentine soil microbial communities from UC McLaughlin Reserve, CA, USA - Plot56 | ecosystem: Environmental > Terrestrial > Soil > Grasslands | place: USA: UC McLaughlin Reserve, Lake County...
ACGATCGAGCCGAGGTACATGACCGCGATCCGATCGGAGATGTGCCGCACCACCGCGAGGTCGTGTGCGATGAAGAGGTAGGTGAGCTCGAACTCGGACTGCAGGTTCTCGAGCAGGTTGATGATCTGCGCCTGGATCGAGACGTCGAGCGCCGAGACCGGCGCGTCGGCGACGATGAAGTCCGGGTTGACCGCGAGCGCGCGCGCGATGCCGATCCGCTGGCGCTGCCCGCCCGAGAACTCGTGCGCGTAGCGGGTGGCGGCGTCGGCGGGGAGGCCGACGATCTCCAGCAGCTCGCGAACGCGCCGGTTCGCCGTCCTGCCGGACGCGAGACCGTGGACCCGCAACGGCTCGCCGACCATCCGTCCGACGCTGTGGCGCGGGTTGAGCGAGGCGAACGGGTCCTGGAAGACCATCTGCATGCGCCGGCGGAGGGGCCGCAGGTCGCTCTCACCGAGGTTCGTGATGTCCTGGCCGTCGAAGCGGATCGTCCCCGCGGTCGGCTGGTAGAGGCGGATGATCGCCCGGCCGACCGTCGACTTCCCACACCCCGACTCGCCGACCAGACCGAGCGTCTCGCCGCGCTCGATCGTGAGCGTGACGTCGTCGACGGCGCGGACGTCGCCGATATGGCGGTCGAGGACGAGGCCGCTCTTGATCGGGAAGTAGACCTTGACGTTCTCGAGCTCGACGAGGCCGCGGCCGTTCGAGCCGGCCTTGCGCGCGCCCACCGGCTCGGGAGCCGCGGATTCCTCCGACTCCGGAACGGCGGCCTCCTCCGTCTCGGGCCCGGCCGCAGCGCCGCCGTCACGCTCTTGGCGCGGCTCGGTCACAGACGTGTGACCTCTCGAGGGTTACGCTCGCAGCGGGTGGCGGGTGGAACCCCAGCTCCCCACCCAGGGTGGGGACCCGGGCGGGTCACGCGGCGGCCCTCGATCACGCGACCACCGCCTGCCTCGTCTTCTGCCACTCGTCCTCGGGCACGGGGTTGAAGCAAGCCACGAGGTGGCCCGGCTCCACCTCGACGAGCGGCGGCACCTGGCGCCGCGACTCGTCGACCTCGTAGCGGCACCGCGGCTGGAACGGGCACGCCTCCGGGGGCGACAGCATGTTTCGCGGGACGCCCTCGATCGGCTGCAGCCGCGCGCGCCGCGCCGCATCCAGGCGTGGGACGCTCTGGAGCAGCCCCAGCGTGTACGGGTTCCGCGGTCGTGCGAACACCTGCGCCGCCGCGCCGGTCTCCATGAACATTCCTGCGTACATCACGTTCACCCGCTCGCACATGCCGGCGACGACGCCGAGGTCGTGCGTGATCATGATCAGCGCCGTGTCCCGCTCCTTCACGAGCTGGCGCAACAGGTCCAGGATCTGCGCCTGAATCGTCACGTCCAGCGCCGTCGTCGGCTCGTCCGCGATCAGGAGCTTCGGCTGGCACGCGAGCGCCATGGCGATCATCACCCGCTGCCGCATCCCGCCCGAGAACTGGTGCGGATAGTCCTTGAGCCGCATCTTCGCGCTCGGGATCCCGACGTCGTCGAGCAACTCGGCTGTGCGCGCCTCCGCCTCGCCCTTGTCCATGCCGAAGTGCGTCTCGAGCGGCTCGCGGATCTGCCGCCCGATCGTGAGCACGGGATTCAGCGACGTCATCGGGTCCTGGAAGATCATCGCGATCTCCCGCCCGCGGACGGTGCGGAGCTCCGAATCCGAGAGCTTGAGCAGATCACGGCCGCCGAACATCGCGCTGCCGCTGGCGACGCGGCCGGCGCGCGCGAGCAGGCCGAGGATCGCGAGCGACGTCACGCTCTTCCCGCAGCCCGACTCGCCGACGATCCCGAGCGTCTCCCCGGGCGCGATGTCGAACGAGATCCCGTTGACCGCGTAGATCGTCCCGCGCGACGTCCAGAACTCGACGCGCAGGTCCTCGACGGACAGGAGCGGCTCAGGCACGGCCTCTGAACTTCGGATCGAGCGCTTCACGCAGGCCGTCGCCGACGAGGTTGAAGCCGAGCACCGAGATCACGATCGCGATCCCGGGGATCAGGGCCAGGTGCGGCGCGGTCTGCAGGTATCGAGTCGTGTCCGTCAGCATCGTTCCCCACTCGGGCGTAGCGGGATCTTGAGGCCCGAGGCCGAGAAAGCCAAGCCCGGCCACGTCGATGATCGCGGTCGCCAGTGCGAGCGTCGCCTGCACGATCACCGGTGACATCGCATTCGGCAGGATGTGCGAGCCCAGGATCGCCGGTTTGGAGACTCCCACCGCCCGCGCTGCAGTCACGTAGTCGTTCTCCCGGGCCGCGAGGACGGAGCCTCGCATCAGCCGCGCAAAGATCGGTATCTGGGTCACGCCGACCGCGACCATGATCTGCGTGATGCCGGGGCCGAGCATGGCCACGATCCCGATCGCCAGCAACAGGCCGGGAATCGACAGCATGATGTCCATCAGGCGCATCAGCACCGAGTCGGCGACACCGCCGAAGTAGCCCGCGATCGCTCCGAGCACAAGCCCGATCGACAGGCCTACGGCGACCGAGACGACGCCGATCAGCAGCGAGTAGCGCGCCCCGTAGACGACCCTCGAGAATTCGTCACGCCCCTGCTGGTCGATCCCGAACCAGTGCTCGGCCGACGGCCCCGGGCAGCATGACCCTTCGAGCCGCGAGAGGTCGCCCGTCCGCGGGTCCTCTGGCGCAATTACCGGCGCGAAGACGGCGACGAACACGAACAGGCCGATCAAGGCGAAGCCGACCATCGCGCTCGGGTTGTGCCGTAGCCGGTGCCAGGCGTCGCGCCAAAGGCCGGCCGGCGCCTCGAACTGGACTTCTCGGGCTTCGGCTTCGGCGACGGACATCTACGACACCCGGATGCGCGGATTGATCAACGCGTACGAGAGGTCGACGAGCAGGTTCACCAACACGAAGACGAGCGAGACGAACAGGATCCCGCCCTGGAGCACGGGGTAGTTGCGGTTGTCGATCGCCTCCACGAGCCAGGTTCCCATCCCAGGCCAGGCGAAGACGGTCTCGGTCAGCACCGCGCCCGACAACAGCAAGCCCGTCTGGAGCCCGATGATGGTCGCGATCGGGAGCAGCGCGTTGCGGAAGATGTGGCGGGTGTCGACGATGCGCGGCGGCAGTCCCTTTGCCCGAGCCGTACGCACGTAGTCCTCGTTCTGGACGTCGAGGGTCGCCGCGCGCGTGATCCGGGCGACGATCGCGAGCGGAATCGAGCCGAGCGCGATCGCGGGCAGGATCAAATGCTTGATCACGTCCCAGAGCGCTTCGGGGTCGCCGGCGATGATCGCGTCGAGGACGTAGAAGTTCGTCGGGTGCTCGATGTCGATCAGGACCGAGATCCGCCCGACGGTGGGTAAGAGCCCGAGCTGGATCGCGAAGATGTACTTCAGGAGGATCGCGAGGAAGAAGATCGGCATCGAGACGCCGAGCAGCGACACGACGAGGCTCGCCTGGTCGACCGGGCCGCCGTAGCGTTTCGCGGCCACGTAGCCCAGCGGAACACCGAGCACCATCGCGAAGAGCATCGCGGCGACCGCGAGCTCGATCGTCGCCGGGAAGCGTTCCTTCAGCTCCTCCGAGACCGGCCGGCGTGTGTTGATGCTCGTCCCGAGGTCGCGGTCGACCACGGTCGTCTTCAAGTAGCGCCAGTACTGGACGAAGACCGGGTCGTCGAGGCCGTACTGCTCCTCGATCTGCTGTCGCGACTCCGGTGTGAGCCGCTCGCCGAGCAGCGCCTCGGCCGGCCCGCCGGGAAGGGCTCTGATCCACGCGAAGACGAGGATCGAGAGCCCGAGCAGGATCGGGACCAAGAGCAGGAGCCGGCGGATGACGAAGCGCAACATCAGCTCACCCGCCGGCTCGCTACTCGTTGACTCGTTAGTCGCCTCCGCCGATCGAGACGGGCGCGAACGACTCGTTCGTGGTCGGGCTCGGCTCGTAGCCCTCGACGTCCGCGCGGAAGCCGAGCGCCGGCTTCGAGTGCGCGTACGGGACGGCGGGCAGGAAGTCCATGATCAGGCGGTTCGCCTGCTTGTAGATGTCCTCCCGCTTGGCCTCCTCCGGCTCGGCCTCGCCCTGGTCGAGCAGATTGAACAGCTCCGGGTTCCTGAACCCGAACTGCGGCGAGTACGACTGGAAGAAGACCCCGATGAAGTTGTCGGGATCCGCGAAGTCGCCCGTCCACCCGATCAGGTTCAGGTGCCCGGCCGTCCCCTCGTCGACGCGGCCGAGGTAGTCGGGGCTCCACGGCGCGCTGTGCGGCGTGACCTTGAAGCCGGACTTGTTCAGGCTGGCCGCGAACGCCTCGAAGTTCCGCTTCGGGTCGGGCATGTACGGACGTGACACGTCGGTCGGGTACCAGAAGTCGATCGGCACCGGCAGCGTCAAGCCCGCCTTCTGGAGCAGCGACTTCGCCTTGTCCGGGTCGTACTTGTACTCGGTGACGTCGTCGGCGTACCCCATGACCTCCGGCGGCATCATTTCCTTGGCGACGACACCGCGGCCGCCGTAGAAGTTGTTCACGACGGCCTCGCGATCGAGCCCGTAGGCGACGGCCTGGCGCACCTCGAGCTTGTCCATCGGCTTCTGCTTCTGGTTGATCGTCACGTACGCCACGTTGAACGCCGGCCGCTCGAGGATCTGCAGGTTCTCGTCGCCCTCGATCGTCGGGACGTCCTGCGGCTCGACGAGGTCATACCCCTGGATCTCGTCGTTCTGGAGCGCCTGCAGGCGCGCCGCGTTGTCCGCGATCGGGCGGATGATCACCTTGTCGAGCTTGGCCTTCTCGCCCCAGTAGTCGTCGTACTTGGCGAGCACGAGCCGGTCGCCGCGCTTCCACGACTCGAACTTGAACGGCCCGGTCCCGATCGGGTGCTCGGTGCCGAACGTCCCCGTCGGCCGGAAGCCCGTCTCCTCGTCCACGGTGCCCGCGTCGGCCTTGAACTCCTCCAGCGCCTTCGGGCTCGCGATCGAGAACGCCTGCTGGGTGAGCGCGCCGAGCATCGACGCCGACGGCTTCGTGAGCGTGATTACGGCCGTCTTGGCATCCTTGGCCTCGCAGCTCTTGTAGAGCGACGGCGAGAGGTCCTCGCTCTCGTTCTTGGCGTAGCCGCCGAAGAACGACTGCCAGTAGTAGGACGCGCTCGAGCTCTGGAGCGGACCCTTGAAGTTGTACCAGCGGTCGAAGTTGAAGCAGACGGCCTCGGCGTTGAAGTCGGTGCCGTCGTGGAACTTGACCCCGTCGCGCAGCGTGAACGTGTACGTCTTCGCGTCGGGGCCTATCTCCCACTTGGTCGCCAGGGCCGGCTCGAGGTCGGTCGTGCCCGGCTTGAGACCGATCAGGGTCTCGAATATCTGCGTTATGACCCGGATCGACTCGCCGTCCGAGACGAGCGCCCCGTCGATGACGACCGGATCTGACGCGCCGGCAAAGACGAGCGTCCCGCCGGACCCGCCCCCGTCCCCGCCGCCCTCGTCGTTACCGTCGTCGCCCCCGCAGCCGCCCAGGGCCAGCGCGCAGGCAGCGACCAGCAGCAAGAGCCAGCGCCGTTTCCCCACCGTGCTTCCTCCTTTGTAGTAACCCGCCCCCCAACAGGGCGCTAGGAGTATAGGGACGGCGATCCGGCGGCTTTCGGTCCTTACACGCGGCCCCGAAGCTTCGGGTCGAGGGCCTCGCGCAGGGCGTCGCCGATCATGTTGAAGCCGAGCACGGAGAGCACGATTGCGAGGCCGGGGACGACGGCGAGGAACGGGGCGGCCTGGAGGTACTCGTTCACGTCGGTGAGCATCGCGCCCCACTCCGGCGTCGCGGGATCGGGGTTGCCGAGCCCGAGGAAGGCGAGGCCCGCCACGTCGATGATCGCGGTCGCCATCGCCAGGGTCGCCTGGACGATCAGAACCGAGACGGCGTTCGGGAGGATGTGCGAGGCCAGGATCTTGTGCTTTCGCACCCCGACCGCGCGCGCGGCGAGGACGAATTCATTCTCACGCTGGGCCAGCACCGACGAGCGCAGGAGCCTGGCGAAGATCGGCACGTTGACGACGCCGACGGCGACCATGATCTGCCAGAGACCGGGCTGGAGCGCCGCAACGATCGCGATCGCGAACAGTAGTCCCGGGATCGCCAGCATGATGTCCATCGCGCGCATCAGCACCGAGTCCACAATCCCGCCGAGGTAGCCCGCGGTAGCGCCGATCACCATCCCGATCGAGAGCCCGATGAACACCGACACGACCCCGATCAGGAGCGAGTACCGCGCACCGTAGAGCAGGCGCGAGAAGACGTCGCGGCCCAGCAGGTCCACTCCCAGCCAGTGCTCGGTCGACGGCCCGGGGCAGCAGCCGTCGGCGATGGTGAGCAGGTCCGTCTTCAGCGGATCGTGGGTGGCCAGCCGCGGCGCGAAGACGGCAGCGGTGAAGAAGACGAACACGAGGACGAAGCCGATGATCGCGCTCGGGTTGCGGATCAGCCGGTGGAACGCCTCGTGCCACAGCCCGCTCGGCGCCTCGAGCTGGATTTCCCTGGCTTCGGCTTCGGCGAGGGACATCAGCTGTACCGGATCCTCGGGTTGATGAACGCGTACGAGATGTCGACGACCAGGTTCACCATCACGAAGACGAAGGCGAGGAAGAGGATCCCGCCCTGCAGCACGGGGTAGTCGCGATTGAAGATCGCGTCACGGAGCCACGAGCCCATCCCCGGCCAGGCGAACACCGTCTCCGTCAAGACCGCGCCCGAGAGCAGCAGCCCGACCTGCAGGCCGATGATCGTGGAGATCGGCAGCATCGCGTTTCGGAGCACGTGCCTGCGGTCGACCGTCATCGGCGGGAGCCCCTTCGCACGCGCCGTGCGGACGTAGTCCTCGTTCTGCACGTCGAGGACCGAGGCGCGCGTGATCCGGGCGAGGATGGCGAGCGGGATCGAGCCCAGCGCGATCGCCGGCAGGATCAGGTGCTTGATCGCGTCCCAGAGCGTCGCCCAGTCGCGCGTGAGGATCGCGTCGAGGACGTAGAAGTTGGTCGGGTGCTCGGCCTCGATCGTCACGTCGATCCGGCCGACGCTCGGTAACCAACCGAGCCTCACCGCGAAGACGTACTTGAGGATGATCGCGAGGAAGAAGATCGGAACCGAGATCCCGATCAGCGAGATGAACAGGCTTGCGTGGTCGATCACCCCCCCGTATTTCTTGGCGGCGATGAAGCCGAGGGGGAGCCCGAAGAGCGTCGCGAACAGCATCGCCGCCACCGCGAGCTCCACGGTGGCGGGGAAGCGGTCCTTGATCTCCTCGGTGACCTTGCGGTGCGTCGCAACGCTGACGCCGAAGTCGAAGTCCGCGATCGACTGCAGGTACTTCCAGTACTGCTGGTAGATCGGCTCGTCGAGCCCGTACCGCTCCTTGTACGCCGCCACGAGCTCGGGCGTCGCGCGCTCGCCGAGCAGCGACTCCGCCGGGCTCCCCGGCAGCAGCCTGATCCAGAAGAAGATCAGGACGGAGACGCCGAGCAGGATCGGGACGAGGAGCAGCAGCCGACGGACGACGTAGCGCAACATCGTGCTTCGCCGTCCGTCAGCCGCTCGTTGCTATCTGCCTACTGTCCTCCGAACTCCACGGGGAACAGGTCGTCCGACCCGGTCACCGCCGGAACGAAGTTCCTGATCCGCTTCTCCGCGCCGATCGCAGGCTTCGTGTGCGCATACGGCACACCCGGGAGGAACTTCATGATCTCGCGGTTCGCCTCCTGGTACAGCTTCGCCCGCTTGGCGACGACCGTCTCCTGCTCGGCGCGGTTGAGCAGGTTCGTGATCTTGGCGCTCCGGAACCCGAACTGCGGGTTGTACTCCTGGAAGAACGTTCCCAGGAAGTTGTCCGGATCGCCGTAGTCGCCGCTCCAGCCGATCAGGTTGAGGTTGCCCGCAGTACCCTGGTTGACCTCCTTGACGTAGTCGGGCCGCCAGGGCGCGCTCTTCGCGATCACCTTGAAGCCGGACTGCTCGAGGCTCGCTGAGAACGCCTCGAAGTTGCGCTTGGGGTCGGGCATGTACGGGCGCGTGACGCCGGTCGGGTACCAGAACTCGATCTCGACCGGGAGCGACAGCCCCGCCTGGCGGAGCAGCGACTTCGCCCGCTCCGGGTTGTAGGGGTACTTCTGCACGTCCTTCGCCCAGCCGAACAGGCTCGGCGGCATGAACTCGTGCGCCACTTGGGCGCGGCCGGCGTAGAACGCCCGGACCACCGACTGGCGGTCGAGACCGTGCGCGATCGCCCGCCGGACGAGGATGTTGTTCGTCGGTGCCTTCGCCGAGTTGATCGTCACGTAGGCGACGTTGAACGACGGCCGGTTGAAGACCTTCAGCCGGCTGTTGCCCTGAACGGTGCCGACGTCCTGCGGAGCCAGCAGGTCGGCGATGTTCAGCTCCTGGTTCTGCAGCGCCTGGAGGCGAGCCGTGTTGTTCGAGATCGGCCGGATGATGAGCCGGTCGACGCTCTTCGCGTACTGCGCCTTGCCCCAGTACTGCTTGTTCTTCACGAGCACGACGCGCTGCCCGACGGTCCATTCCGAGAACTTCATCGGGCCCGTACCCGTCGGGTGCTTGAACGCGTAGTCACCGGTCGGGTAGAACGTCCCGTTCCGGATCTCGGCATTGTTCGCGCCGTATTTCGCCATCGCGGTCGGGCTCTGCATCGCGAAAGCCGGCAGCGCGAGCGCCATGATGAACGGCCCGTTGCGCTTGTTCAGCTTGACGATCGCGGTGTACTTGCCCTTCGCGCGGCAGCTGTTGTACAGCGGCTTGCTGAGCGTCGAGACCTCGTTGCGCTTGAAGCCGTAGAAGATCGCCTGGTAGTAGTAGGTCGCCGAGGCGTCCTGGAACGGGCCGCTGAAGTTGTACCAACGGTTGAAGTTCGCACAGACGGCGGCCGCGTTGAACGGCGTTCCGTCATGGAACTTCACGCCCCGCTGGAGCTGGAACGTCCACGTCTTCCCGTCCTTCGACGTCTTCCAGCTCTTCGCGAGCATCGGCCGGATGTCGCTGCGGCCGGGCTTGAGATCGACGAGTCCTTCGAAGATCTGCTGCGCGACGCGGAACGACTCACCGTCCGAGACGATCGCAGGATCCAGGTAGGTCGGATCCGCCGCGCCTGCGAAGACGAGCGTGCCCCCCTTCTCAGTGGCGCCCGCGACCCCAAGAGCCATCACGGCGGCGCTGAGCAGGAGGACGAATTTGACCGCTGCTCTGCCCAACTCTCTCTCCTTTCGTCCACCCATAAGTCGTGCTGGGTGCGAGTATCCACCCGCATTCGCGGCTGGGCAAGAGCTAGGACCGCAGCGCGCGGGTTCTGTTAGCTATGCCGCGGCTACGGAAGCGAGGTCGCGCAGCGCGGACAGGCGGGCCAGCGCCTGCGCCTCCAGCTGGCGGACGCGCTCGCGCGTGAGGTCGAGCTCGTGCCCGATCGCCTCGAGTGTCCACGGCTCGCCCTCGAACCCGAAGCGCAGCTCGAGGATCCGCCGCTCCCGCTCGGGCAGGGCGTCGAGGGCCCGCCGTACGCCCTGACGGCGGAGCGACTCCTCGGCCTCGTCGAACGGGTCCGCAGCCTCGCGGTCGGCGAAGAGATCGCCCAGCTCGCCCTCGTCGTCGGCGCCGACGGTCTGGTTGAGCGAGACCGACGCGTGCGCCGCGCCGAGCGCCTCGTCGACGTGCTGCATCGGCAGCCCCGTCGCCTCGGCCAGCTCGTCCTTGGTCGCCTCGCGCCCGAGCTCCACCTCGAGCCGGCGGGCGGCGCGCCCCAGCTTCTGCTGGCGCTCGACGACGTGCACCGGCACGCGGATCGTGCGCGCGTGGTTGGCGACGGCGCGCTGCACCGACTGGCGGATCCACCACGTCGCGTACGTCGAGAACTTGAACCCGCGGCGCCAGTCGAACTTCTCGACGGCGCGGTTGAGGCCAAGGGTGCCTTCCTGGATGAGATCGAGGAACGGCACGCCCAGCCCGCGGTAGCCCTTCGCGATCGACACGACGAGGCGCAGGTTCGACTCGATCATGCGCCGCTTCGCCGTCGGATCGCCGCGCTCGAGCGCCTTCGCGAGCGTGACCTCCTCGGCCGCGGTCAGCAGCTTGTGGCGGCCGACGTCGGCGAGGAAGAGCTGGAGGCTGTCGGCAGACCCCACGACGACGTCGGGGTTCCGCGTGACCGGGGCGGCCTTCTCGGCGCCCTCCGCCTTCGGCTCGCCTACGTCGAGCCCGATCGCCTCGAGCTCGCGCGACAGCTGCTCGACCTCGTCGTCCGCAAGATCGTGCTCGAGTGCGAACGCCTCGAGCTCTGTCTGCTCGACGAAGCCCCGCTCCTCGGCGGCCTCGACGATCGTCCGGGCGCCTTCGCTCTCGAGTAGCTCCTGAAGCTGGTTCTGCGTCAACTGATCCTTTCGTTGCAACGCGTCCGACCTACCCAACTGTAAGACGCGCGCCGGTCGTCAAACCTTCGCAGTCCTCGATGCTTGTCCTTGTCCGTCCAGGGCCTTCCATAGCGATGTTCCGGGTCGCTTCTGCACGTAACGAAGCACCCCGTACCTCTATTCCGCCGGGGTGGCCACTTCGGTTCGCGCATAGCGCTCTCATTACTACGAATGATCACTCGAAAGGTTTGGCCATGCGAGGCCACCTAGTCACAATCGAGTGCCGATTTAACGCAGGCTTAACGCCTCGGCCCGCTACTCCGCCGCCGCGGGCTCGGGCTCCGGCTCCTGCTGCCTGGGGCCGCCGCGCCTCGGCGTCGGGAAGTCGAACTCGACCTTGTCCTCGTCGTTCAGCACCAGTCGGGCCCGGAAGGGCTTGCCCGCACGTGACCTGAACCCCGAGACGACGTCCTTCGTCTTGCGGTCCTGGAGCAGCTGCCGCGCGAGCTCGGGCGTGATCGTCCGGCCGGCGACCCGCTTCCAGATCACGAACCCGCAGCCCGGCTCCTCGCGGCTCTTCCAGCTCGTGCAGCCGTAGGCCCGCGAGTTCTCGCGGATGATCTCGCCCGTCTCGGCGCCGCAACGCGGGCACAGACCGAGCTCGACGCGCTCGGGACGGAGCTTCTCCTTGTCGAGCTCCCTGATCTGGCCCACGATCTCGCCGGTGAAGTCCTCGATCTCCTGCATGAAGGCGCGCCGGTCCTCAGACCCGTGCTCGATGTCGGAGAGCTTCTTCTCCCAGTCGCCGGTGAGCTCGGGCGAGGTGAGCTTGTGCTCCTCGAGCATCCCGATCACCTGCAGGCCCTTGGGTGTGGCCTGGAGGTCCTTGCCGGCGCGCTCGACGTACTCGCGCCGGATCAGCGTCTCGATCGTCTCTGCGCGCGTCGCGGGAGTGCCGAGGCCGCGCTCCTTCATCGCCTCGCGGAGCTCCTCGTCGTCGATCAGCTTGCCGGCGGTCTCCATCGCGGAAAGCAGCGTCGCCTCGGTGTAGCGCGGCGGCGGCCTGGTCTCCTTGCGCTCGCTCTCGGCCTCGACGCAGCGGACCTTCTGGCCCTGCTCGAGCGCGGGCAGCTCGCCGCCCTCGGCGTCCTCCTCGTCCTGCCGCTGCCGGTCTGCGTCCGCCTCGAGCCCGTAGACGCCGCGCCAGCCGGCGTCGAGCGTGACCTTGCCGCGCGTGCGGAAGCGCTCCGCCTCCACGAGCGTCACCACCGTCGTCCGGGCGTATCGGGCCGGCGGGTGGAAGACCGCGAGGAAGCGTCGCGCGACGAGGTCGAAGATTCGCTTCTCGTCGGGCGTGAACGTGTGGACGTCGTGCCGCACGTCGGTCGGGATGATCGCGTGGTGGTCTTCGACCTTGGAGTCGTTGACGACGCGGCCGAGCGGCAGCTGCTCGAGCCCGAGCACGAAACGTGCTGCGCCGGCGTACTCCTGAATCGGTTGCAGCGTCGCCGCGGTCGGCTTCAGCTGCGGCACGAGGTCGCCGGAGAGCCAGCGTGAGTTCGTGCGCGGGTACGTGATCGCCTTCTTGCCCTCGTAGAGCGACTGCGCCGCCTGGAGCGTCCGGCGCGCGGAGAAGCCGAAGCGTCGGTTGGCGTCGCGCTGGAGCGAGGTGAGGTCGTAGAGGAGCGGCGCGCGCTCGGACTGCTCCTTGCGCTCGACCGACTCGACGATCCCGTCCTTGCCCGAGACCTTCTTCGCGATCGCCTCGGCGCGCTCGCCGTCCTTGAGCCGCACCTCGTCGCCCTCGAACCAGAGGCCCTGGTAGCGGGGGTCGAAGCTCGCGTGGACGAGCCAGTAGGGCTCGGGGACGAACGCCTGGATCTCGCGCTCGCGCTTGACGATCATCGCGAGCGTCGGCGTCTGGACGCGCCCGAGCGAGACGACTCCGCCGACCCAGGCCCGGCCGCGGATCGTGGCCGCGCGGGTCGCGTTCATGCCGACGAGCCAGTCGGCCTCGGCCCGCGAGCGGGCGGCGGCCTCCAGCGGACGCAGCTCGGTGCCCGGGCGGAGGCGCTCGAAGCCGTCGCGGATCGCGGACTTCGTCATCGACGAGATCCAGAGCCGTTCGACGGGCTTGTCGACGCCCGACGTCTCGTAGATGTACGAGAAGATCAGCTCGCCCTCGCGCCCGGCGTCGCAGGCGTTCACGACGCGGTCGACCGCGTCGTCC
>Ga0126309_10000548_pt1 | contig 12628 bp, 4 predicted proteins | sample Plot56_FD_92541 | JGI IMG/M metagenome (GOLD analysis project Ga0126309, IMG submission 92541) | Serpentine soil microbial communities from UC McLaughlin Reserve, CA, USA - Plot56 | ecosystem: Environmental > Terrestrial > Soil > Grasslands | place: USA: UC McLaughlin Reserve, Lake County...
CGCGATGGCTGACCTCGACCCCCTTGGGCGTGCCGGTCGAGCCCGAGGTGTAGAGCACGTAGGCGAGGCTCGCGGGAGGCACGCCGACGCCGACGGGGACGTCCGCCCCGGTGTCCGCCTCGGAAAGGGCATCCTCGAACGCCAGGCGGGGCGCCCCATCGGGCCCATTGGAGATACCGGGGAGCGCCGCCAGTAGGTGCCGCGGTCCCACCACGGCGGCCGGCGCCGCGTCCGCCAGCAGCAGCGCCAGCCGCTCGCGCGGATACGAGGGGTCGAGCGGCAGGTAGCCGCCGCCCGCCTTCAGGATGCCCAGGAGGGCCGCCACCATCTTCGGCGAGCGCTGGGTGACGAGCGCCACCCGCGCATCGGGCGCCACCCCCAGCCGCCGCAGGTGCCGGGCGATCTCGCCGGAGCGCCGGTCGAGCTCGCCGTAGCTCATCTCCCCCGCTTCCCAGGAGACGGCGACCGCGTCCGGCCGCGCCGCCGCCTGCTCCGCGAAGAGGCCGTGAATGGTCCGTTCGGGGAAGCCCGACGCCGTGTCGTTCCACTCCGCGACGAGCTGGTGGCGCTCGGCCGGCGCCAGGAGCGGCAGGCGCGAGAGCGGCAGCTCCGGCGCCTCCGCGGCGCCGCAGAGGAGCGTCGCGAAGTGCGCGAGGAGCCGCTCCGCGGCTGTCGCGGTGAAGAGGTCGGCGGCGTACTCCAGGTCGAGAAGCAGGCTCTGCCCGCCGTCCTCCCCCTCGAGCTCGGTCGCCGCCAGCGAGAGGTCGAGCTTCGCCGTCGTTTTCTCGGCGAACGGCAGGTGCGCGAGGTGGAGGCCGCCGCCGAGCGACCGCTCCGGCGCGGCGCCCCCCAGCGAGAGCATCGCCTGAACCAGCGGGGCGCGCGACAGGTCGCGCTCCGGCCGCAGCTCCTCGACCAGCGCCTCGAACGGCAGGTCCAGGTGGGCGAAGGCGGCGAGCATTGTCTGGCGCGCCGAAGCCAGCACGCGGCGAAACTCCGGATCGCCGCCGAGCCGCACCCGGATGGCCAGGGTGTTGACGAAGAAGCCGATCAGCCCTTCGACCTCCGGCCGGGTGCGGTTCGCGACCGGCGTGGCGACCAGGACATCCTCCTGGCCGCCGTGGCGCGCCAGCGTCGCCGCGAAGGCCGCGAGGAGCAGCATGTAGAGCGTCGCTCCTTCCCGCCGCGCCACCTGGTGGAGTCGCGCCACCTCCGGCGCCCCGAGGAGCCGTCGGCGGCTGGCGCCGCGGAGGCTCGCGACCGCCGGGCGTGGCCGGTCCGTCGGCAGCTCGAGGGCCGTCGGCGCGCCGGCGAGCTGCCCGCGCCAATAGGCGAGCTGGCGGCCGAGCACCTCCGGCGGCCAGGCCCGCTGCCAGACTGCGAAGTCGGCATATTGGAGAACCGGCTCGGCAAGGGGCGACGGCGTCCCCGCCCGCGCCGCCTCATAGAGCGCCGCAAGCTCGCGCAGGAGCACCCCCTCCGACCAGCCGTCGTAGACGGCGTGATGGAAGTCGAGGAGGAGGGCGTGCTCCTCGGCGCCCAGCCGGACGAGAGCGGTGCGCAGGAGGGGTCCCGCGGCGAGGTCGAACGGCCTTTCGGCCTCCGCGGAGCGCAGGCTCGCCAGCTCGGCGCTCCGGCGTGCGGGAACCAGGGCGCTCAGATCCAGATCGATCAACGGTAGGGGCAGGAACCCCGGCGCCAATGTCTCCGCGATCTCCAGCCGCGGCTCGCCATCGCGCTCGACGAAGCGGGCGCGGAGAATCTCGTGGCGGCGCACCACCTCGGCGAGGGCGGCGGCGAGCGCCGCCGGCGCGAGCGGCCCGGTGAGGCCGTAGGCGGAGGGTATGTTGTAGGCTGGGCTCCCCGGCGCCAGGCGGTCGAGGAACCAGAGCCGCTGCTGCGCGTAGGAGAGCGGCGCGGCGGCATCCGCGGAGCCGGTATCCGCAAAAGCGCGCGGCGCGAGCGGCGGCAGGGCAGGCCCGGCCGCCCCATCGCCGGCATCGCCGGAGGCCCGAGCCCGAGCCACCGCCTCGGCGAGGCCGGCGATCGTCGGTGCATCGAAGACTTGCTGCACCGTCAGGTCGGCCCCGAGCACTGCGCGCAGGCGCGACAGCAGGCGGATGGCGAGGAGCGAGTGGCCGCCCAGGAGGAAGAAGTCGTCGTCGACGCCGACCGGATGGCCCGGATGCCCTAGAGGGTCCAGACCGAGGAGATCCTCCCAGATCCCGGCGATCACCTCCTCGACGGGATTGCGGGGCGGCGTCCGCGGCGCGGTGTCCGCTCCGCTGGCTGACCGCGCCTCGCCGGCTGGCCGCGCTTCGCCGACCGCCTCGGGCGACGGCAGCGCCCGCCGGTCGACCTTGCCGTTGGCGTTGAGCGGCAGCTCCGCGAGGGGCACGAAGAGCGACGGCACCATGTGCTCCGGCAGGCTCTCGCGCAGGTGGATGCGGAGCTCGGCCGGCGCCGGCCCGTCCGCGCCCCCCCCGTCGGCGCCTTCCGGCACGTAATAGGCGATGAGGCGGTGGCTACCAGCCGCCTCCTTCGCCGCCGTCACCACCGCCTCGCGCACCCCCGGATGCCGCAGGAGCGCGCTCTCCACCTCCCCGAGCTCGACGCGGAAGCCGCGCACCTTGACCTGGAAGTCGCGCCGGCCGAGAAAGTCGAGCGTCCCATCCGGCCGCCACCGCGCGAGATCGCCCGTGCGGTAGAGCCGGTCGCCGGCCCGCGGGTCCCGCGGGTCCGCCGAGAACGGATCCGGCACGAAGCGCTCGGCGGTCAGCGCCGGACGGCCCAGGTAGCCGCGCGCTACGCCGGCGCCGCCCACGTAGAGCTCCCCGACGCAGGCGACCGGCAGCGGCCTGAGCGCGCGGTCGAGCACGTAGGCGCTGCTGGCGGAGATCGGCCGCCCGATCGGCACCGACGCCTCGCCTGGCGCGAGCCCGCCGCGCAGGCGGTGGGTGGTCGAGAACATCGTGTTCTCCGTCGGGCCGTAGCCGTTGAGGAGGTCGACGGCAGCCGGCAGGGCCGCGACCGCCCGCTCGACGTGGGGGCGCGACACGACGTCGCCGCCGGCCTCCAGCAGGCGCAGGCCGCTGAGCGGCGCGAGCCCCTCCTCCACCGCGAGGTTGAAGAGGGCGGACGCCAGCCAGAGCGTCGTCACCCCCTGGCGCGCCACCGCCGCGTAGATGTCGGCCAGCGTGTACGGCCCCGGCGGCAGGAGAACCAGACGGCCGCCGTTGAGGAGCGGACCCCAGATCTCCAGGGTCGACACGTCGAACGTGATCGGCGACAGTGGGAGGTAGACCTCGCCGGGGCCGAACACCGTGTAGCCCGCCTCGCACACCAGTCGCACCACCCCCCGATGGCTGACCTCGACCCCCTTGGGCGCGCCCGTCGAGCCCGAGGTGTAGATCACATAGGCGAGGCTCGTGGGAGGGACATCGGCGGAATGGAAGGGTTCGGCGTCCGCCTCGAGGTCAACGTCCTCGAGCGCCAGGCGGGGCGCTCCATTGGGGAGATCGGGGAGAGCCGCCAAAAAGCGCCGCGGTCCCACCACGGCCGCCGGCGCCGCGTCCGCCAGCAGCAGCGCCAGCCGCTCACGCGGGTAGGTGGGGTCGAGCGGCAGGTAGCCGCCACCCGCCTTCAGGATGCCCAAGATGGCCTCCAACATCTCCGGCGAGCGCTCGACGACGAACCCCACCCTCGCGTCGGTCGCGACCCCCAGCCGCCGGAGCCGCCGGGCGATCGCGCCGGAGCGCCGGTCGAGCTCGCCGTAGCTCATTGCCCCACCCTCCCACGACACGGCGACCGCGTCGGGCCGCGCCCTCGCGTGCTCCTCGAACAGGCGGTGTACGGGGCGGAGCGGGAAGCCCGACGCCGTGTCGTTCCACTCGACGAGCTGGTGGCGCTCGGGCGCGGAGAGGAGCGGCAGGCAGGAGACCGGCAGCTCCGGCGACGCCACCGCCCCGGCGACGAGCGTTCCGTAGTGGCCGAGAAGGCGCGCCGCGTTCGTCGCGGTGAAGAGGTCCGCCGCGTACTCCAGCACCAGGGTGATCTCCGCCTCATTGCCTTCTCCCGGTGGCTCGACCGGCATCTCCATCCCCGAGAGCACGAAGTCGAGCTTCGCCGTCGACCGCTCGCCCCAGGGGAGCCGCACGAGGCGCAGCCCCGCGGCGTCGTCCGCCGTGCCTGCCGTGGCCCGGCCGGCGCCCTGGAAGGCGAAGAGCGTCTGGACCAGCGGGTTCCTCGACCGCTCGCGCTCCGGCCGCAGCACCTCGACCAGCATCTCGAAGGGCAGGTCCTGATGGGCGAAGGCCCCGAGCGCCGTGTCGCGCACCGACGCGAGCAGGCCGCGGAAGGACGGATCGCCGGCCGCCCGCGCCCGGATCACCACCGTGTTGACGAAGAACCCGATCAGCCCCTCGAGCTCCTGCCGCGGGCGGTCGGCGACCGGCGTGCCGACGAGCAGGTCCTCCTCTCCCGTGACGCGCGCGAGGAGCGCCACAAAGCCGGCGAGGAGCAACATGTAGAGGGTCGTCCCCTCCCGCCGCGCCGCCTGGTGGAGCGCTTCCGCCGCCGCCGCCGGCAAGCGGAGCATCGCGCTCGCGCCGCGGAAGCTCGGGGCCGCCGGGCGCGGCCGGTCGATCGGCAGCGGCAGCACCGCGGGCGCCCCCGCGAGCTCGTCGCGCCACCAGGCGAGCTGCCTCCCGAGCACCTCCAGCGGCCAGGCGCGCTGCCAGGCGGCGAAGTCGGCGTACTGCACGGCGAGCTCGCCGAGCGGCGAGGGGTTCCCCGCGAGGGCCGCCGCGTAGAGCGCCGTGAGCTCGGCGATCAGCACCTCCTCGGACCAGCCGTCGTAGACGATGTGGTGCACGGTGAGGAGGAGCGCGTGCTCCTCCTCGTCCAGGCGCACCAGGCCGGCGCGCAGCAAGGGGCCGCGATCGAGGCGGAACGGCCGATCCGCCTCCTCGGTGCGCAGGCGCGCCAGCTCGCCCGAGCGCCGCTCCCGCCCGAGGCCGCGCAGGTCGACCTGCGGCAGCGCCACCTGCCAGGGAGCGCCGATCTCCTGCCGGGGCTCGCCGTCCAGCTCGACGAACCGGGTGCGCAGCGTCTCGTGCCGGCGGACGATCTCGGAGAGGCCGGCGGCGAGCGCCGCCGGCGCAAGCGCCCCGGTGAGGCTGTAGGTGGAGGGTACGTTGTAGAGCGGGCTCTCCGGCGCCAAGCGGTCGAGGAACCAGAGCCGCTGCTGGGCGTAGGAGAGCGCCGGCAGCCCCTGCCGCGGGACCTTCGCGAGCGGCGGCAGGGCGCTGCTCTCCGCCCCCCGCCGCGCCGCGGCGACCACGCGCGCTTGCGCGGCCAGGGTGGGGAACGCGAAGAGCGTCTGCGCGCCGAGCTCCACCCCGAACGTCTGGCGGATGCGCGACAGCAGGCGCATGACGGTGAGCGAATGCCCGCCGAGGTCGAAGAAGTCGTCGTGGGGGCCGACCCGCCGGCTCCTCTCGAAGGCGCTCCTCTCGAAAGGCAGGGCGCCGGCGGCGGCCGGCTGGCGCTGCGGATCGGGGTCGAGCACGTCCTCCCAGAGCCCGGCGAGCAGCTCCATCACCAGATCTCCCAGGTCGGCGGGATCGCGGGCGCCGAGCGCCGTGGCCGGCTCGCCCGCCGCCGGTTCGAGCGCCTCGGGTGCCGGCAGCGCCCGCCGGTCGAGCTTGCCGACGTCGGTGAGCGGCAGCGCCGCAAGCGGCACGAGGACGGCGGGCACCATGTGCTCCGGCAGGCGCGCGCGCAGGAAGGCGCGCAGGTCCTCCCGGGTCGTCTCCGCGCCCGCCTCCGTCACGTAATACGCCACCACGCGGTGGTCGCGGCCGCCCTCGGCGAGCCCCACCACCGCCGCCTCGCGCACCTGCGGGTGGCGCAGGAGGGCTGCCTCGATCTCGCCGGGCTCGATGCGGAAGCCGCGCACCTTGACCTGGAAGTCGTGCCGTCCGAGGAACGCGAGGGTGCCGTCGGGGCGCCATCGCACCAGGTCGCCGGTCTTATAGAGCCTCCCCTCCTCGAACCGGTTGGGGAGGAAGCGCTCGGCCGTCAGCTCGCGGCGGTGGAGATAGCCGCGCGCGAGCCCCGGGCCGGAGAGATAGAGCTCGCCGGCAGAGCCCATCGGCACGGGCGCGAGCGTCGAGTCGAGCACGTAGGCGCGGACGGTCGAGATGGGCCTGCCGATGGTGACCGCTCCCTCGGCCAGCAGGCGGGGCACCCGGTAGGTGGAGGTGAAGACGGTGTTCTCGGTCGGTCCGTAGCAGTGGATCAGCTCGACCTGCGGCAGCGCCGCGAGCGCCCGCTCCAGGTGGGAGCGCGACATGACGTCGCCGCCGACCAGGAGATGGCGCAGCCCCGCGAGCCCCGCCAGGCCCTCCTCGACGGCGACGTGGAACAGCCCGGTGGTCAGAAAGATCGCCGTCACCCCGTGGCGCTCCACCTGCTCGTAGAGGTCGCCGAGCGCGAAGCGCCCGGGCGGCGGCAGCGCCACGCAGCCGCCGTTCGCGAGCGGCCCCCAGAGCTCGAGCGTTGATGCGTCGAAGGACAGGAGCGCTATCTGGAGGAAGACGTCCCCGGGGCCGAAGGGGAAGTATCCCGTCTCGCGTACCAGCCGCACCACCGCCTCGTGGGTCACCTCGACGCCGTTGGGCGTCCCGGTCGAGCCCGAGGTGTAGAGGACGTACGCCAGGCTCTCCGGCGGCACGTCGGCCGAAAGCTCCTCCTCCTCCGCCTCCGCGGCGGGAGCCTGGGCCCCCTCCACCATCGTCCGCATCAGGGCCCGCGTGTCACCGTCGTTGGCGCGGTAGACGCCGGCCAGCCGCTCGACCAACGCCTTCGCCGGCTCGTCGGGGGCGAAGCCAGCGCCGAGCCGGCGGGCGAGGTGCCGGGCCGTCGCCGGATGGACGGCGAGGAGGTCGACCGCGAGCTGCGGCGCCTTGCCGGGCAGCGACGCCAGCGAGCGGGTCGTGCCGACGACCGCCGCCGGCGCCGCGTCCTCCAGCAGGAGCTCCAGGCGCTCCCGCGGATAGGAGAGGTCGATCGGAAGGTAGGCGCCGCCCGCCTTGAGAACGCCCAGGACCGCCGCCACCATCTCCGCCGAGCGCTCCAGGTAGAGGGCCACGCGCGACTCCGGCCCCACCCCCAGCCGCCGCAGCCGGCGGGCGATGCGGCCCGCCTGCCGGTCGAGCTCGCGATAGGTGAACGCCCCCCCGTCCCACACCACCGCCGGCGCATCCGGCCGCGCCGCCGCCTGCTCCTCGAAGAGCTTGTGGAGCGCGCGGCGCGGGAAGGCGGACGCCGTGTCGTTCCACTCGGCCAGCATCTGGTGGCGCTCGGCCTCGCCGAGGAGCGGCAGGCGCGAGAGCGGCAGCTCCGGCGCCGCCGCGGCGCCGGCCAGGAGCGCCGCGTAGTGCTCGAGAAGGCGCGCCGCGGTCGTCGCGTCGAAAAGGTCGACAGCGTAGTCGAGCGTGACGAGGAGCTGCGGCTCCCCTTCTCCACCCTCGACCTCGCGGGCGGAGAAGGCGAGGTCCACCGCGAGCTGCCGCTCGCCGGACGGGAGGCGCGCCGAGCCCACGGCGGGTCCGGCATCCGGCCCGGCAAAAATCACCTGGAGCGGGGCCTCGAATGGCGGATCGGCACTCGCGAGCGCCGCAGAGAGGGCGCTATCCACCACCGCCACCAGCTGCTTGAAGGCCGGATCGCCGGCCCACTGGATGCGTAACGGCAGGAGGCTCGTGAGGCCGGCGGCCCCGATGACGAGCTCCTCGGCGCCGCTGTAGCGCGCCAGGAGGCCGGCGAGGCCAGCGAGGAGGAGCACGTCGAGCGAGACCCCCTCGCGCCCCGCCACCTGCCGCAGGCTCGCCGTCACAGCCGCCGGCAGGCGCAGCGCGCAGGTCGCGCCGCGGAAGCTCGGAACGGGAGGACGCGGCCGGTCCACCGGCAGCTCCAGCCCGCTCGGTGCGCCGGCCGGCTCGCGTTGCAGGTGGAGACGCTGCCGCTCCGGCGGCTCGGCGGTCGCAGGGAGCGCGGGCTCGGGGAGCGCCATCGTGCCGGGCGTTTCACCGCTCACAAGCGGGCTCACGAGCGGGCCTCCAGGGCCTCCCACCGCTCCACCAACTGCAGCGCCACCGATCAACGCGGTGATGCTATCGCCGGTCACGATATAACCCCTCAGGCTTCGAAGCCGAAGCTCCACCGGTCCACCCTGAGACTCGGCATGGGAAGATCTCGCAATCGATGCAGTCCAGGCCGGCAGAATCTCCTCGCAACGGTGCATCTTTGACCTGAGCAGGGCTTCGGCCAGGAACTCCTCGACGGGACCATAGCCAGCTCGGTGAAGAACGAGGTGTCGAAAAAGTCCTTCCCGTATAGCCACGGCACGAGCAATCTTTCGATCCTCCTCGTTCCCGAAAGCCGGAGTCGCGATCCGTTCCCAGGCTCGATGGACGTCAGCGATCGCTCCCTGAAGAGAGTCCAGCCGGAGAAGGAAGCTCTGGGTCTGTTTAGCCCGATCCGTGCAGGCGGAAAGTGCACCAGGCAGGTCAGAGTTCGGCGGCAAGGGATGAGCGAGCAGGACGCTCTCGACGAAGGAGGAAACTGCGTCGTCTTCCAGAAACTCCTGAATCTCCTCCGCTGCGATCTGGCGTGTTTCGGATGGCAAGCTCCCATCCAGGAGGAGCAGAGCGGTGTGAAGGGCGTCCATCTGGGTGGAGGCCAGCTCGAGCCGCCGGATCACCTCACCGACTTCTACATCCTCCAGGAACTGGAGATCTCCGGCATCTCCCAGAAGGAAATGAGCTTCCGCCGGGCTCCGCCGGACGATCTCTCCGGAGCGGCCGGCATGGATGGAGGCCAGCTCTGCTCCATTGACCAGGAGGGCCACGCCCGCCTGGCCGGAGACCACCGCGTTTACGTTCACGGCAGGACCTCCCAGGTCACCCCGACGGCCTTGAGGCGAGCTCCGATCGCGCTATGGGCAGACCTCTGTCCTTTCCGGGGCGCCGACACCACCGCTCGCTCAATGGTACGGATCGTCATCGGACCCCAGACATGGACCTCCACAAACCGGTCCTCGTCGGGCGTGGCCCCGGACTGCAGGAGCAGGCTCGGGAGCTCCACTGGCGTGGTCGTCGACTCGACTTCTCCTCCCAGCTTCGCCACGCAGAGCTTGCCGCGCTCTCCCCAGGTAGCCCTGTGGCCCGGCGGAGGTTCGTAGGCGTGCTTCTTCATCGCGACGGCCGAGTTCTCCTCGTAGACCGAGGCTCGGTGTGCGATCATGCTCTCCTGAAGCACAAAAGTGCAATCGCCGTAGTGCGGCAGCCCGCGGCCGTCCAGGGACAGGGCGGCGAATCGGATGGCCTCCCGGGAGCCGGGGAACAGCGCTTCGTCCGCCAGCCCCCTCAAGCCATCCCACTTGTTGCCGTGGGGGAGGCGGACCTCGCCTCGAATCAACTGGTAGAACGTCGAGACGACCTCCTTGTCCGAAGAGGACAGGCGATCCAGCTCCCGGAATGGGCGGGAGATCACGGCCTTCGAGCCCCTCGCCGCCGTCTCGAATGCCTCGACAGCCTGCCGCGCTCCACGGCTCTCGGCCTCTCGAAGAGTGGCCTGGTATCTGGCCTCCAGCGCCGCACGCTCGGCCGGCACCGCAGCTGCCCGTACGTTCGGGAACAAACCCGGGCGTGCACAATGAGGACAACGCTCCCAGGACAGGGGAACGTCGTACCCGCAGTGCTCGCATGGCGATGAGCTCACGAGCGGGCCTCCAGGGTTTGCGGCATGAAGGCGACCGACGGGCCGTCCAGAGCCCTCGGCGCCGCGGCGAGCGAACGTTCGCTCCAGGAGCGGAGGCGATCCGCCAAGCCGGCGACCGCGGGGGGCACCAGCATCGAGTAGTGGTCTACAGCCATTTCATGAAACCTCGACAGGCTCAGCGACGAGCGCCGAAACCGTTAAACCTTACGCGAAAAACACCAAGTCTCCACGGCCCCCGCGTAGGGTCAGTATATAGAAGTGCGTCGAAGTGCTTGGGCGTGGACAGCTCCTTGGAGTGCCTGATAAAAACGGCGTCGCCGCCCAAAGACCCTCACCCCCTGGCCCCCTCTCCCACCCGCACTCACACCCACGCGGGAGAGGGGGAGAAAGGGCAGGCACAAGGCCTGCCCCTACGGAATGCGGTGTAGGGGCAACCCTTGTGGTTGCTCTGGGCGGGGACGCCCTCTCCCGTGCGGGCGTGAGTGCGGGTGGGAGAGGGTCGGGGTGAGGGTCTTTGGGCGGGGGAAAGCTCCGGCTCCGACGACTTTGACGGGACCCTTCCCTCCTCCTTCGGCGCCTCGCGGCGGGCCGGATGATTGTGCCATCATCGCCCGATGAAACTGCGGTTTGAGAGGAGACGCCATGACGCCCACGGCGCTGAGGACAGTTGAGCTGGGCGCCACCGGTCTCAAGATCACCCGCGTCGGCTTCGGCGCCTGGGCGATTGGAGGCGGTGGCTACGAGGGGGGCTGGGGACCGCAGGATGACGAGGACTCGATCGCGGCGATCCACCGCGCGCTGGCTCTCGGGGTGAACTGGATCGACACCGCGGCGCATTATGGCTTCGGGCACTCGGAACGGGTCATCGGGCGCGCCCTGGCCGGTGTCGAACCGCGCCCCTACGTCTTCACCAAAGGCGGGCTGCCCGAGGGACCGGGGAGGACCAAGACACGGAGCCTCCGGCGCGACTCGCTGCTGCGCGAGGTGGAGGGCAGCCGCGAGCGCCTCGGCGTCGAGGCCATCGACCTCTACCAGATCCACTGGCCGGTCCCCGATGAGGAGATCGAGGAGGGCTGGTCGACGCTCGTCGAGCTGAAGGAGCGCGGGGTGGTGCGCCACATCGGCGTGTCGAACTTCAACGCCAGACAGCTGCGGCGAGCGCAGGCCATCGCGCCGGTGGAGACCCTGCAGCCGCCGTACTCGCTGATCGACCGCCGGATCGAAGTGGAGATCCTCCCCATCGCCCAGCGGGAAGGGATCGGAATGATCGTGTACTCGCCGATGGCCTCCGGCCTGCTCTCCGGCGCGATGACGCGGGAGCGGATCGCGGCGCTGCCCGAGGACGACTGGCGCCGGCACAGCGAGGAGCTCCGCGAGCCCCAGCTCACCCAGCACCTCGAGCTGGTGGAGCGGCTGCGGCTGGTCGCCGCCCGCCACGACACCACGCCGGGGGCGGTCGCGGTGGCCTGGACCCTCCGCAACCCGGCCGTGAACGGGGCCATCGTCGGCTTCCGGCGCCCTGAACAGGTCGATCCGATCGTGGCGGCGGCCAACCTCACGCTGGACAAGCACGACATCGCCACGATCCTGCGGAGGAAGTGAGACCGCCGGGGTGGGTCGCGGGAGCGCGCTTCACGCCTTCTCCGACTTGCGCCGGTAGTGCTGGGAGATTGCGCCCGACGCCAGGCGCTCGGTCGATAGGAGCTCGAGGCGCTTCGAGCGCGTCACTCCCTCGAACAAAGTGGGACCGTGGCCGGCCATGACGGGATGAATGAGGAAGCGATATTCGTCGATCAGGTCGAGGGCCTCGAGCGCGCCGGCGAGCTTGTGTCCGCCGAGAAGAATGCCGCCAGGCGTCCGTTCTTTGATCTTCGTCACCGCCTCGCGGAGATCGCCTTCGACGAGGTGCGTGTTGGACCACGAATAGTCGCGGCGCGAGGTCGACACGACGTACTTCGGTTTGGCGTCGAGCTTGACCGCCCACTCGCGCATCGCGGCGGGTGCCTGGGTGTCGCGGGCGACGGCGGGCCATGCGCCCTCCATCATCTCGTACGTGACTCGGCCCCAGAGCATCGCCGCTCCGCCATCCATCAGCGCCGTCCAGTACCGGTGAAGCTCGTCGTCCGCGAGGCCCTCGCGATGATCGATGCAGCCGTCGAGGGTGATGTTGATGCCGAAGGTGAGGAGGCCCATACGGGCGATACTATTTCATAATGCCGCCGAGAATCAGATCGATCCCGGCGAGGGCGGTCGCGGTGGCCTGGACCCTCCGCAACCCGGCCGTGAACGGGGCCATCGCCGGCTTCCGGCGCCCTGAACAGATCGAACCGATCGTGGCGGCGGCGAACCTCGTGCTGGACAAGCACGATATCGCCACGATCCTGCGGAGGAAGTGAGACCGCCGGGGGTGTTTCACCTCTCGCCGCGGCTGCGCTTCGCGAGGAGCTTCCGTTTGGCCGGCGAGAGGGAATCGAGGCTCCGGACCCGTTGGTCCTAAGCGCACCTAACAGAACCGGTGGCAGACCGGCCCAACGGGCCGGGAGATTCTAGCCCAGGGATGAGGCCGAAGGCCGATTCCCTGGGTGAGAAAGCCCCGTCCACCCAAGCGGCCTGAAAGGTCGCGAGAAATCTCTGCCGGATTACCTCAACTGCGGCTCAGCCGAGCCTCTCGCGGCCCTTCAGGCCGCTTTGATGATTCTCTCTTTCCCTTACCCAGGGAGTCGAGTAGCCAGGGGAGCTTGCGCTCCCCCGGCTCTCACAGAACCGGACTTGTGGGCGCACATCCGGCTCTTCGGGACACCGACGTTCAGGACCGCTCCTGTAGTTCGGTGCCGGTGTTGCC
>Ga0126309_10000549_pt1 | contig 12601 bp, 14 predicted proteins | sample Plot56_FD_92541 | JGI IMG/M metagenome (GOLD analysis project Ga0126309, IMG submission 92541) | Serpentine soil microbial communities from UC McLaughlin Reserve, CA, USA - Plot56 | ecosystem: Environmental > Terrestrial > Soil > Grasslands | place: USA: UC McLaughlin Reserve, Lake County...
TGCGGTCGGCGAGGACGACGGCCTCCTCCTGGTCGTGGGTGACGAAGACGGCGGTGTGGCCGCCCTCGCGCTGGAGGCGCAGGACGAGCTCGCGCATCTCCTCCCTCAGGTTGGCGTCGAGCGCGCTGAAGGGTTCGTCGAGGAGCAGGAGCCTTGGTTCGGTCACGAGGGCGCGCGCGAGCGCCACCCGCTGCTGCTGGCCGCCGGAGAGCTCCTCGGGGGCGCGGTCGGCGAAGCCCTCCATGCGCACGCGCCGCAGGGCTTCCCGGACCTTGCTCTCCGCCTCCTCTCTGGGCGCCTTGCGCATCTTGAGGCCGAACCCGACGTTGCGGGCGACGCTCATGTGGGGGAAGAGGAGAGGCTTCTGAAAGACCATCGCGGCCTCGCGCCTCTCGGGTGGGGTGCCGACGACGGAGCGGCCCCCCACCCGCACGTCGCCCGAGGTGGGGCGCAGGAGGCCGGCCACTACCCTAAGCGCCGTGGTCTTGCCGCACCCCGATGGGCCGAGCAGGGCTACGAGCTCGCCCGGCTCGACCGCGAGGCTCAGGCCCTCCAGGGCCGGGGCGTCCCCGCCGTAGCGGTATGAGACGTTCTCAAGCTCGAGGCGCGCGCCCACTAGACCTTGCCCTGTCCGATGAGGTTCGCCCGTTGGCCCGGCTTCAGGACGCGGAGGGCGAGGACGAGGGCCAGGACGGCCGGCCCGGCGAAGGCGAGGGCCAGGGCCGAGGTCACGACGGGGTCGTCCCCCGAGGCGGCGGAGAACAGGAGCATGGGCAGGGTGACGACGTTGCCGCCCCCGATCAGGAGGGTGAGCACGTACTGGCCCCAGGATATGAGGAAAGCGAAAAGCCCCGCCACAGCCACCCCAGGCAGCACGCCGGGAAGCGTTACGCGCACGAACGCCTGCCACGCGTTGGCGCCCAGGGTGCGGGCGGCCTCTTCTAGCTCGCCCGTCCTCTCGGCGAAGACGCCGGCCAGGATCAGGGCGGTGTAGGGAACCGTGGGTACCAGGTGGACCAGGAACACGCCTGCCAAGGTGTCAGCGAGCCCGAGCCGGATAAAGGTTACGTGGACGCCCATCGTCGAGGCGAGGGGCGGCACCAGGATCGGGAGCAGGATAAAGAAGACAACAACCCCCTTGAACCGCCACTCGTAGCCGCCTATCGCCATCCCGGCCGGCATGCCGACCGCCACGGAGGCCGCCGCCGTCGCGGCCCCTATGACGAGGCTGTTCAGCGCCGCCCTGGGCACCCCGCCGCCGGGCTCGAACAGGTGGGCCAACCCGCGCAAGGACCACGCCGTCGGCAGCAGGTCCGGGAACCGCCACTCCCCCGCGAACGCCCACAGGACGAGCGGCACGAAGGGAAGGGCCACCAGGGCCGCTGCCAAGGCGAGGACCACATCAGACCGGCCGGGGTCCTTACCCACGGCGCCCACCGAGGTCCCTGGCAAGGCGCAGGTAGAGGGCGGCGATCGCCCCTGTGATAACGGCGATCAGGACGTTTATGGCCATCGCCGCCGGCCGCGCGGACAGGTCTATCTCCCTGTACTCGTCGTAGGCCATGACCGGGAGCGTCGTCGGGTAGGACTTGCCGAGAAGGTAGGGAACCTCGAAGGCCCCGAACGTGAAGGCGAAGACGAGCAGGCTCGCCGCCACGACGGAGGGCGAGATCACGGGAAAGACCACGTACCAGAACCGCTGCCACGACCCGGCACCGAGCGTTCGGGCCACCTCCTCAAGCTCGGACGCAACCCCCCTCAACGCCGCCAGCACCACCAGCGCGATAAACGGCACCTCCTTCCACACGTAGGTAAGGATGATGCCGACGGAGTACCTGTCGTAGAGCAGCGCGGGGAAGTCCTCGGGCTCCCCGATCAGGCCGAGCCCGGCCGCGAGCCTGGCGCCTAGCCCCGTCTGAGAGACGACGAGCGCGATGCCCACGGCGGCGACGAGGTGCGGGATCGTGATCGGCAACTGGAACACCACAGACGAGATCCTGCCGCCCGACCGCCTGAGCGCGAGCGCCGCGAGCACCGCCAGCACCGTCGAGACGCCCGTCGAGACCCCCGAGACGTACAGGGTGAGAGAGAGCGTGTCCACGAAGTCCTCGTCCCCGAGGACCTGCCGGTAGGCGTCGAGGTTCGGCTCCGTCAGGCCGATGGCCGGCATGTAGCCTAAGGATTGGACGAAGGCGACGGCGAGGCCGCCGGCGAAAAGGACCCCGATCACGGCCAGGGCCGGGGCCAGCAGCAGCGCTATCTTCAACTGTCCGCCCAAGCGCTAGTCCTCCAGGACCTCTTCCTGCCAGCCCTCCTCGAGCTTCAGCAGCCACTCGGTCCTGGCCTCGGGCACCCGGTTCTGCTGCAGGACGCGCGTGGGCAGCGAGGCCTCACCCTCGGGCTCGGCGAACTCCTTGCGCGCGTCCTCGGGGAGCCTGTCCAGGCTCAGGGCAGTAAGGTCGCCCCAGCCCTCCGGGCCCTGCTTCTCAGCCTGCGCCTCGGGGCTCTCAAGGAAGTTCGCGACCACCTGCGCGCCTGCCTTGTTCGGGCCGTCGAAGGGGATGGCGAGATAGTGGGTGTTGTTGAGGGTGCCGCCGTCGAGCACGTAGGAGCGGGTGCTCCCCGGCCATAGGCCCTTGTCTACCTGGCGCTGGGCGAGCTGGGAATTGTAGCTCATCGTAAGCCAGACCTCGCCGTTGGCGTAGAGCTCGTCGAGCTTCGCCGAGGTCTTGGGGTAGGTCTCACCCCCGCGCCAGAGGTTCGGCTCGATGTCCCGCAGAAAGTCGTAGAGCTTCGGGGACTCACCGTAGAAGACCTCCCCGTCGAAGGGCTTCTGGTAGGCGTCCACCTTCCCTGTTACGTCGTAGAAGGCCTGCTCGACGAAGGCGTTACCCGTAAAGTCCGGCGGGGCCGGGTAGGCGAAGCGGCCGGGGTTCTCCTCCACCCAGGCGCGGAGCTCGTCCATGGTTCGCGGCGGGTCTTCGACCTTATCCGAGTCGTGGATCATGACGAACTGGGCCCTGCCCCACGGGGCCTCGCGGCCCCCAACCGGCTGGCCGAAGTCGCGGTTTATGGATGGGCTCTCCCAGTCGACGAACTCTGCGTTCGGGAGCCCCTCGGCCCACGGCCCGAACCAGAGGTCCGCGTCGGCGCCGGTTGCGAAGTTCTCGCCGTTGATCCAGACGAGGTCTATGGTGCCATCGTCCTTGCCGGCCTGCTTCTCGTTGAGCAGCTTGTTCACCGCGTCGGCTGTGTCGCCGAGCGGCGTGCGCCTGAGCCGTATGCCGTTCTCCTTCTCGAGCTCCGGGATCACGTAGTCGTCAACGTAAGAGTTGATCGCCTCGTCCCCCCCGTACATGGCGAGGTTCACCTCCGTCCCCCTCGCCTCCTTCTTCAGCTCCGAGAAAGGACGATCCTCACCGGCAGGGGAGTCGGCGTCGCCGGCCCCGCCGCAGGCGCCGAGCGCGGGGATCGCAAGCGCCAACAGCGCGACGAGCAGGACCTTGGCTGGTTTTCTGGCTGGCATGGTCACTCCGATGTACCCCATCCTGGACGTTTTCGCTGCGGCCGCACTTACTGCCGCAACTACTACTTGCTAGCATCCGGCTACGCTTCAGGGGCGGGCCCGGATCAGGGACGCGGCCCATCGGGGAGACGCCCCAGCGCCTCTATCATGCCCCCGAGCACCCTCGTTGCGTCCAGGTCAACCACGGCGTCCACCTCGCGGCCGGGCAGCGCGTAGTCGTGGGCTGCGGCGGCGTCCAGGTTCGGGAGCGCGCGGCGCTCGACCGCCACGGAACCCGGGTCCGCGACGGCGGCGACGCAGGCCACGTCCCAGAGGATCTTCTCCCCCACCAGGTCGACGGGGCCGCCGTACTCGGCGACCCACAGCTCCAGGATGTTCGCCAGGTAGGCGGCGATGGGGTTGCCCACGGACCGCAACTCCTCGGCGAACGGGGCCGCCCTGACCGCGAGCTTCGCCGGCGCCGGCCAGCCTGGCACCTGCAGCAGGTCGACGTCCTCCTCGAAGAGGACGCGCCAGGCCGCGATGTCGGCCCGGCCGTTGAGCTCGTGGAACTTGTGGCGCCCGTAGGCCTCCTCGTCCCCGAACCCCCCGAGCCACACGACGCGGACGTTCTCCCGCAGGCCCGGCTCGGCGACGAAGAGCGAGGCGACGTCCGTCGCCGGCCCGGTGGCTACCACGGTTAGCGGCCCGCGTCGGGCCTCGTCGATCAGGAACTCGAGCCCCGAGCTCGGCACGGGCTCGCCCCGGCTGTTCATCGGGCGGTCAGCCCCCGTGATGCAAGGCACGCCGCCCCGGCAGAGTTCCACCACCCGCTCCGCCTCGTCCTGGTACATGTCTCTCGAGCCGGGGCCGTGGGCGGTCGTGTTGTGGACGGAGATCACGCCTCGCACGTCGAGGACACCCCCGGGCAGCCCGAGGGCGTTGGCGATGGCGAACTGGTCGTCCACCTCGTTGGCCGTGTCGCAGTCGAGCACCACGCGCGTGGGGGGCATCTCTTCCTCTCGTCGCGGGAGTACCGGATCGCGGGGATCGTAGCACGGCCACAGGGGCGGGTTACGTATCGTCCCCCTGGCGGCCCGTTCCGTTCCCGCCCTGGCCCCTACTGGTCACATCTCGAACAGCCCCTCCAGGAAACCGGGCTCGAGGTACAGGCGGCTCCTGCTCAGGGTCTCCTCGTTGGAGATCGGCCTTCCGGCCCTGGCCGTCTCTCGTACCGCCCACGCGCACCACGAGACGGCCCGCAGGGAGACGATGGTCTTCATAGCCTCGAGTTGGTTCTGGAACCGGATCCTGTCTGCGACAGGGCAGCGTTCCAGGTAAGCCCCCACGAACTCGCCCTCCTGCGCCTCGGACAGGAGAGCCGCCGTGTCGTCGCGCCAGAGGGTCGTGGTGGGCAGAAGGAAGTGGGCGAGGTCCTGGGTGCGGGGGGCTATCCTTGCCTTCTCCCAGTCGAGCAGCCTCGCCGCGCCGTCCTCGACCACGAAGTTGTGGGTGTTCAGGTCGTAGTTGACGATGGCGAGGTCGTCGCCCTTGAAGAGGCCTTTCTCTTCGAGGAAGCCTTCTATGCGCGTGAAGCCCAGGCCGAGGGCATCTTTGCTCCCGCCCGGGGCGCCATCCCAGGACAGGTAGGGCTCAGCGAGGTTCCGGGACTCTTCGAGGATGGCGGGGGCCGGGTCCGGGTGGACCTGCAGGCGATGCTCCTCCGGGACGCCGAGGGCGTGGACGGCGGCGAGGCAGCGGGCGGCCGCGGGGAGGTCGGTCGGGTAGTCGAGGGGCCGGCCCGTCAGGTACTCCTCCAGGATCAGGGGGTAGGGGAGGCCTACCGGGCTCGGGTCTACGTGGTAGGGCCTCGGGGTAACGCCTGATGGCGCGAGGAGCTGTAAGGCGTGGTGCTCGTAGGGGGCCTGCTCCTCGAGCGGGAGGCCCATCTGGGTGCCCGTGACGAGCCGGGCCACGAGGTCAGTCTCGCCCCGCACGAGGTAGTTCAGGCTGTACTCGCCCCTTGCGAGGAACCCGACGTCTCCGGGGTAGGGGTAGTGCAAGCCTCTCAAGTACCGTTCCAGGTCCGCGCTAAAGTCGTAGTCTGGCACGGCCGTATTGTAGGCGGGTCGACGCGGTTCGCCGACGGGGTGGTGTAAAATTCTCCAGGGAGGAGAGAGGAGCCTGAACCTGGACATCATCTTCTGGGCCGTGCTTGCGGGGCTCGCGTTTGTCGGCGAGCTTCTCTCAGTATCATTCTTCTTGCTGTTCTTCTCGCTCGGGGCGATCGTGGCGCTCGCGCTGGCCTTCGCGCAGTTCGGGCTCACGGCGCAGGCCATCGGTTTCATCGGCGCGTCCGTGCTGAGCATGGTGGTGCTGCGGCCCGCGTTGTTGAACCGGCTCTCCCTGCGGGGCGGGGAGGTCTACGCGGGGCACCGGGGCATCACGGGCGCGAGCGCCGTGGTCACGGAGACCATAGAGTCCGGAGGAAAGGGAACCGTCCGCGTGGGGAGCGGGGAGTTCTGGACGGCCCGGGCGATGTATTCGGGCGAGGAGATAGGGAAGGGCGCCAAGGTGCGCGTATTGGACATCGACGGGCTGACCGCGCTGGTCGAGCCGGTGGAGACCGAAGGAGGAGAGCAATGATCGGGCTGATAGTGCTTGGGATTCTGGCGTTCGTCGTGTTCCTGGTGGCGGCGAGGAGCATCAGGATCATCCCCCAGAGCCGCGTGGCGATAGTGCAGCGTCTGGGCAGGTACCACAGGACCGCCGAGAGCGGGCTCACGCTCGTCGTGCCTGTGGTGGACCGGATGCTGCCGAAGACCGACCTCAGGGAGCAGGTAATAGCCTTCCAGCCGCAGGCCGTCATCACCAGCGACAACGTCGGGATGCAGATCTCCACGGTCGTCTACTACCAGGTGGTGGACGCGAGGGCGTCCGAGTACGAGGTCGTCAACTTCCACCTCGCCCTGGAGCAGATCGCCCAGACCACGCTCCGTAACGTCATAGGCAACCTCATCCTCGACAAGACGCTGACCTCCCGCGACGAGATAAACGGCAAGCTCCGCACGATCCTGGACGAGGTTACGGAGAAGTGGGGCATCAGGGTGACGAGGGTGGAGCTCAAGGAGATCACACCCCCAAGAGACATCCAGCAGGCGATGGAGAAGCAGATGCAGGCCGAGCGTACCCGCCGCGCGGCCATCCTCACCGCCGAGGGCGACAAACGCGCGGCCATCCTGAAGTCCGAGGGCGAGAAGGAGTCCGCGATCCTCCGCGCCGAGGGCGAGAGGCAGGCCGCCGTGCTACGCGCCGAGGGCGAGGCCGCGGCCTACCGCAACGTCCAGGCCGCCCAGATCGAGATGACCGGCGCCCTCTTCGAGCGGCTCGAGAGCTCGGACCTCTCCCCGGAGGCCCTCCGCTACCTCTACCTGAAGGCCCTCCCAGAGATGGCCAAGGGCCCCGCGAGCAAGCTCTTCGTCGTCCCCTCTGAGATTCAGGACCTCGCCGGCACCATCGGCGCCCTCGCCGGCGGCGCGGGTATGGCCTCAGAGGACGTCCCGAAGGACGACGGACCGCGCCGCATCACCGCCCCGAACGGCGAGGCGGCCCGCCGGGCCCTGGAGCGCCGCCCGCCGGCCGAGTAGCCGGGGAACCGGCCGAAGCCTGGCATCTTGCCTGGCAGGCCGCTATGCTGCGCGGGTGGTTTGACGGACGGGCCCGGGCACGCCCCGGCGGGGAGGAGACGAATTGAAGCGGCTGGTTGTTTTGGTGGGTGTCGCGGCGATGGTTCTGGCCGCGGGGGGTACGGCCCTTGCGGCAACGCTCGCGTGCACCGGGGGCAAGTGCGTCGGCGGCGACGGGCCCGACACCATGCTCGGCAGCGGCGGTAGGGACGAGATCTACAGCCTCAAGGGCGGGGACCTCGTCCGCGCCAACGCGGGCAACGACCTCGTGAACGGCGACGGCGGCGACGACAGGCTGGTCGGCGGCCGGGGCGACGACACGGTCAACGGCGGCGACGGCAATGACGTCGTGATCGGGAGCCCGGGCAGGGATCGCCTGAACGGCGGCACCGGCAACGACCGCATAGAGGCCGCCGACGGCATGCGCGACTCCATAGCCTGCGGCAACGGCCCCCGCGACGTCGTGGTCTTCGACGCGGGCCTGGACCACTTCACCGGCTGCGAGGTCCGCCAGCCCCGCTAGGCGGTTGGTGCGGCCTACGCCGCACCGACCACGCCGTCAGCTATCAGACGTCAGCTTTTTGTCCGGGTGACGCGAACGGGTGGTCGATTCGCCCCGCCGCGCGCTGGCAACCGCCGCGGGGCCTTCCGTCTTTTCGGAAGGCCCCGCGACCGGTTATTACCTGATAGCTGACCGCTGATAGCTACTTTTCGCGGGCGTGTTGCTGGAAGAAGCGGACCATCTCGGCCGAGGCGTCGGGGCCCTTGGGGTCCGTGTAGGAGCCGGGACGGCCGCCGCCGGACCAGGCGTGGCCTAGGCCGTGGACGTTCCAGCGCTCGACCACGGATCGTCCTTCGGTGTCCCTGTAGGAGATCCTGGTAAACGCGTGGCCGTCCGGGACCCGCCCCTGGCGGGTCGAGACCTTGAGGGACGACCCGTCGCCTGCGGTGAGGTTGGCGAGCAGTCGGTCTCCGTTGCGCGGGTGGACGGTCCCGTCCCGGTCGCCGTGGAAGACCACGGTCGGTGGGATCTCCGCCCGCCCGTTCGACCCGACTTTGGGCATCGGGACGCCGGGGTTGCCCTGGCGCATGGCCGAGAACGCGGATGGCATGTCGTGGGCTGAGCCCGGGGCGAGTCCCGAGTGGACGCCGACGGCCGCGTATAGGTCGGGGTAGGTGGCGCCCATGATCGCGGCCATAGCCCCGCCGGCCGACATGCCCGCGACGTATACCCTGCCCTCGTCCACGGCGTAGTCTTCGATCACCTGCCGCGTGATCCCCGCGATGATGGACGGCTCACCCTGGCCACGATGCTGGTCCGCGGGCTGGAACCAGTTCCAGCACTTTTGCATGTTGGCGCTGCCGGACTGCGCCGGGTAGGCCACGAGGAAGGTGTGCTCCTCGGCGAGCGCGTTCATGCGGGTGCCGGCCGCGAAGTCGTCTGGGTCCTGGGTGCAGCCGTGCAGCATCACCACGAGCGGCACCGCCTCCCCGGCGTAGCCCTCGGGGACGTAGAGCTTGTACGAGCGGGCGCCGGCCGCGCCGCTGTACGAGCGCGCGAAGAACCGCTCGTCGTCCCCAACGTCCGCCGCCCCCGCGGTCTTCGCGAACGGGCTCCCCGGCGGGTGCTGCACGCCGCGGGTGCGCAGGTTCGGGGCGGTCTGCGCGAACAGGTCGGGTCCCAGGCCCGCGCCCCGCCAGGGGGCCGCCGGACCCTGCTGGGTCCCCCCGACGAGTCGAGAGGTAACGTCTATGGGGAAATCGAAACCGTCGGCGCCGGTGTTGGAGCCCGCCGGTGGGGCGTTGTTCCCGAGGGCGCTCTGGATCATGGCGGTCGCCTCGTTCAGGCGCCCCTCCTGCGTAAGACGCGTGGCCTCGGCCATGCGCGCCTGCATGTTTTCGCTCATCGTTTGTTGCTCCGATCCGGTCACGAGGACCTTATCCTGCCCGCCATGGCGGACTTTACGGCCGGGCTCGCCCTCAAGGCGCCCAGCACCACTATCGAGCTTATGGTCTCCAGAGCCAGCTCGGGGCTCACGTCGTCTTCGATGCTCGCGAGGCCCAAGACCTTGATCTCCAAAGTCTCGCCGGCCTCCCGCACGGCCTCCAGATCCCGCCGGGTGTAGTGCTCGAGCCCAAGAACCAGCGTCTTGCGGGCCACCGTCTGACGGACGACCTCGGCGTGGGTGGAGAGCTGGTTGCGGATCGCCGTCCGGATAAAGTCCGTCCGGTTCGAGTAGAAGCCCTCCTGCACCAGCAGGTCCACCTGACCCAAATCCACAAGCCCCAGGTTGATCGTGATCTTCTCCGTCTCGCTCATCCCTACCGATCCTTGGGTTCCACAGCACATCCACTTAACATCCACATGGATGGTATATGGAAGTTGTAGAGACGTCAAGTGGATGAGACGTCGGTTCGGGGGAGATAGGCGAAACCTTTCGCGGGGTCTCCGGGTATCGATGGTAGTGTCTTGGGCGGGTTTGGCGGTACGGGCCGCGGCGGCTTCTGCGGAGGGTTGGTGCTTGGCAACGTAGGGCAGTGGGTTCTGGACGTGATCGGGGCGCTCGGGTACGACGGGCTCGCCCTGCTGCTCGTGGCCGAGAACCTCTTTCCCCCTATCCCCTCCGAGGTGGTGCTGCCGCTCGCGGGGTTCCTGGTGGGGAGGGGGGGTCTTAGCCTGTGGGGTGCGATCTTCGCCGCCACCTTCGGCAGCGTCGCGGGCGCGCTCGCGCTTTACGCGCTGGGTCGGTGGGGGGACGCAGGCTCGTCCTCCGTTACGGGAAGTGGCTGCGGGTGGACGAGAAGAGGCTCGGGGAGGCCGAGGGCTGGTTCCGCCGCTACGGCGGATGGGTAGTGCTCTTCGCGAGGGTCGTTCCGGTGGCCCGGACCGTCGTGTCCATCCCGGCCGGCACGATGGAGATGCCGGTGCTGCGGTTCGTCCTCCTGACCACCCTGGGATCTGCCGTCTGGAACGCGATTCTCATCAAGGCCGGCGTGGTCCTCGGGGCGAACTGGCAGGCCGTCGAGGGATGGATGGGCTCGTACTCCGACGTGGTGCTCATCGCGGGTGCCGCCGTGGCACTGTTTCTTCTCCTGCGGCATTTCCGTGACGACCGGAAGAAGAAAAACCCCTCCTGAAGCTGAGGCATCAGGCATCAGCAAAACCAAAGAGCCAAAAGCTTACGGCTGGTAGCTCCGCGAGAAATTTGACACACCGCCGGGCGGGTCGGCACGCTACCATGTGGGTTGAGGTGGCGTCCAGCAGAGGAGAGAGATGAACGTCCTGATCAGTGGCGCGACGGGCCTTATCGGGTCCGCGCTCCTCCCGGAGCTGGAAGCCAGAGGTCACACCATCACCCGCCTGAGCCGCTCGAAAGCGGGGGCCGACACCATCCGCTGGGACCCCTCCTCCGGCACCATCGAAGGCGACCTCGAAGGGACGGAGGCGGTCGTCCACCTCGCCGGGGAGAGCATCGCCCAGGGACGGTGGAACCCCGAGAAAAAAAAGCGCATCCGCGACAGCAGGGTGCAGGGGACGCGGCTGCTGGCGGAGAGGATCTCGGCCCTCCCCACCCCGCCGAGGGTAATGGTCTCGACCTCGGCGGTCGGATACTACGGGGACCGCGGCGACGAGGTCCTGACGGAGGAGAGCGGCCCCGGCACGGGCTTTCTGCCAGGGGTGTGCCGAGAATGGGAGGCCGCGGCGGAGCCGGCGCGGCGGGCCGGCATCAGGGTTGTCCACCCGCGCTTGGGCGTCGTGCTCAGTTCCGAATCCGGCGCCCTCGGGACGACGCTGCCCATCTTCAAGCTCGGCGTGGGAGGAAAGATAGGGAAGGGCGACCAGTGGGTAAGTTGGGTAGCCATCGACGACGTCGTCGGCTCCATCGTCCACGCCCTCACCGACGAGGTTGTCGATGGGCCCGTCAACGTCGGCTCGCCAAACCCTATGACCAACGCGGAGTACACGAAGGTCCTCGGCCGGGTCCTCGGCCGTCCGACGGTCCTGCCGCTCCCGGCCCCGGCCGCCAGGATCATGCTTGGCGAGGTCGCCGACGCGCTGCTGCTCGCGAGCCAGCGCATGGAGCCGGCGAAGCTCAAAGCAACCGACTACGCCTTCCGCTACCCGCAGCTCGAGGGCGCTCTCAGGCACCTGCTCGGCAGGTAACCCGGGGCGGTCGGCCAGGAACCGCGGGACGAACGCTCTAGGACTGGACCTCGGCGCCGAAGCCCGCTTCCCTCAGCAACGCGCGCGCCGCGGGGGCGGCCTCCGCGTCGAGGGTAAGGACGAGGGCTGCCCTCTCGGTGTTGGAGTGGCGGACGTAGAGGTCCAGGATGTTTATGTTGTTGGAGCCCATTAGGGTCGTCACCTCGGCGAAGACGCCGGGGCGGTTCTCGACGGGGATGGCGACCTCGGCGTTCTCGCCACTCTTCTCGATAAGGATGCCGCCGAGGGCGTCGTAGGCCTCGCGGGCCGCCAGAAAGCGCCCCTCGATCGCCTCGCGGTCCTTGATCTCGCTCCCGAGCTGCGCCATCGCCCCGGCGAAGTGGGCCAACGCCTCGCCGAGGGCCGGCGCGTTCTCGGCCAGGATGTCAGACCAGAGCGCAGGGTTCGAGGCCCCGACCCGTGTCAGGTCCCGGAAGGAGGGCCCGGCAAACGACAGCGCCTCCGGCGAGATGTCCGAGGCCACCTTCAGTAGCGCCGCGGCCATGAGGTGGGGTAGGTGGGAGAGGGCGGCCATCAGCAGGTCGTGCTTGTCCGGGTCGACGGCCGTTGGTATCGCGCCGAGCCCGCGCACGAAGCCGGAGACCTCGCGGTAGTCGTCGGGGTCGGTGCGTTCGGTGGTCGTCAGGAAGTAGCGGGCGCCGTGGAAGAGCCCCGCCTTCGCGTTGGCGACGCCCGCGAGCTGGCTTCCGGCCATCGGGTGTCCCCCGACGAAGCACAGGCGCTCTCTCTCCGCCACCCGCACTATGGCGCTCTTGGCGCTGGCGACGTCGGTAACCAGGGCCTCGGTTGGGGCGAGCTCGGAGAGCAGCGCCGTCACCTTCGAGATGGGGGCGGCGAGCACCACGAGGTCTGCCTCGCGCACCTCCTTCAGGGTCGAGGCGCGGTCCACCGCGCCAAGCTCCTCGGCCGTCTCCAGCACCTCGGGATGGTCAACGCCGACGACCTCCCAGCCGGCGTCCCTGGCGGCGAGGCCGACGGAGCCCCCGATCAGGCCGACCCCAACGACGCCGAGCGTGCGGCTCAAACGCCCCTCCCGGCGGTCCCGACCGCCTCGACCACCCGGTCGTTCTCACCCGAGTTGCCGACCGTCACCCGGCTCCATCCGGGGTAGCCAAGGGCGCCGCCCTCCCTGACGAGGATGCCGGACCTCTCGAACTCGTCGGCACCGAACCTGACCATAACGAA
>Ga0126309_10000550_pt1 | contig 12583 bp, 9 predicted proteins | sample Plot56_FD_92541 | JGI IMG/M metagenome (GOLD analysis project Ga0126309, IMG submission 92541) | Serpentine soil microbial communities from UC McLaughlin Reserve, CA, USA - Plot56 | ecosystem: Environmental > Terrestrial > Soil > Grasslands | place: USA: UC McLaughlin Reserve, Lake County...
GACCAGCTGCCCTTGTCCGCGGTCAGCGTCTGCCCGTCCTGCGCGCTGCCGCCGATCGTCGGCAGCGCGGTGTTCACGGGCGAGGCGGCGGTGACCGCAGCCGTCTGCGCGGACGTCGCGCTCGCGGAGCCGCCGGCGTTCGTGGCGGTGACCGCGACCCGCAGCGTCGAGCCGACGTCCGCCGCCACGAGCGCGTAGGTGGTGCTGGTCGCCCCGGCGATGTTGTTGCAGCCGTTGCCCGCGCTGTCGCAACGCCGCCACTGATAGCCGTACGAGATCGGAGGTGTGCCCGACCAGGTCCCGGTCGAGGCCGTCAGCGTCTGCCCGTCCTGCGCCGTGCCGCTGATCGTCGGCAGCGCCGCGTTGACCGGCGGCGCCGCGCCCACCAGCGCGGTCTGCGCCGAGCTGGCGGTGCTCGAACCGGCGGAGTTGCTGGCCGTGACGGCTACACGCAGCGTGGAGCCGACGTCGCTCGCGGTGACCGTGTAGCTCGGGTTCGCCGCGCCGGCGATGTCGATGCAGCTGCCGCCGCCGCTGTTGCAACGGCGCCACTGGTAGCTGTAGGTGATCGGCGTGGAGCCGGACCAGGTTCCGGATGAGGCGGTCACGGTCTGCCCGTCCTGCGCTGTGCCGCTGATCGTCGGCAACGCCGCGTTCACCGGCGGGGCGGCTGCGACGAGCGCGGTCTCGTCCGAGATCGCGCTCGCCGAGCCGACGCTGTTCGATGCGGTGACCCGGACAATGATCGTCCAGTCGACATCGGCGGGGGTCAGGACGTACGTCGCGCTCGTGGCGCCGGCGATGTCGTCGCAGGCCGCGTCGACGGGGTCGCAGCGGCGCCACTGGTAGGCGTAGCTGATCGGCGGCGTTCCCGACCAGGCTCCGGGTGCCGCGGTCAGTGTCTGCCCGTCCCTGGCGTTGCCGCTGATTGTCGGCACAGCCGTGTTGGCCGGTGGCGCGGCCACGACCGCAGCGGTCGCGGCTGAGGTGGTGGTGCTGGAACCCGCGCCGTTCGAGCCCGTGACCGCGACGCGAACTGTCGACCCGACGTCGGCCGGCGCGAGCGTGTAGTTCGCTCCCGTGGCGCCGGCGATGTTCGTGCAGCCGCTGCCGGCGCCGTCGCAGCGGCGCCATTGATACGCATACGTGATCGGGTCCGTGCCTGTCCAGGTGCCCTTGTCGGCGGTCAGCGTCTGCCCGTCCTGCGTCGTTCCGGAGATCGTCGGGGGCGCCGTGTTCGTGGGCGGGAGGTCGGTGGTGGTCTCGACGATCAGCTGCGGCGTCGTCGCTGCACCGCCCTCGCGGCTGTCGAGCGAGATAGCGCTGGTGTTCGTTGTGGTGAGCACGAAGCTGACCAGGCCGTTGCCCGTGACCAGCGGCTTCACGTCGAGCGTCAGCCAGACGCCGTTTGCGAACGTGCCCGGCGAGGCCGCGGCCGCTGCGCCGGGCGCCGGCGCGTTGTTGTACGTGATCGTCGTCTCGCCCCACGACGAGGTCGCGGAGCTCCGGACGTCGAAGCCGATCGTCGCCGGGCCCGCCGTATGGATCCGGAGCGTCGCCTTCGTGATCGCGCCCGAAAGGCCGGTGACGTTGAAACGGAGGTACGTTCGCAGAATCGGCGCGTCCTGCACCTTCACAGTCTTCGCCGTTCCGAAGTTGCTGGTCGGGCGATTCTGGCTCACGTACGAGTCGGCGACCACATTGAAGGTCGTCGTCGTCACGGCTGCGTGCGCGCCCGCGAGGAACACCCCCACTGCCGCGACGGCGGCAGCAAGTGCAACGAGGGACAGCGCGATGCCTTGGCGACGCCGCGGGCCCGTATGGTCCACTCCCTTGCTAAGCAAGAAGCCGGCCGAGGCCCCTCACCTCCTCCCCCGTTCACGTCGACCCTGGCGCGCGCAGCCAAAGCCAGCGCGTTTGAATCATCCTAGCGCCCTTTCTCCAGTTTGCAATAGGACGCTGGACGTAAAGACACACTTCGAGAGATTTCGCCCGCGCACTACAGTCTGGAGGTCGTGGGAGGCGGAGGCGAATGAGACTCGAGCGGCTCGGGCCGGATGCGAAAGAGTGGGCACAGATCGACGATCGGTCCGACCGCAACGTCTTCCAGACGCGCGGGTGGGTCTCGTTCGTGGCCGCGACGCAGGGCGCCGAGCCCGTGCTGGCCGCGGTGAAGGACGGCGGAGCCACGGTCGGGTACTTCACCGGCCTGCTGGTCCGGCGCTTCGGCATCCCGATCCTCGGCAGCCCGCTCCCGGGCTGGACGACGCAGTACATGGGTTTCGTCCTCGACGACGGCGTCTCACGGGGTCGTGCGGCCGAGGCGCTCTTGTCGTTCGCTTTCGACGAGCTCGGCTGCATGCACGTCGAGCTGCGAGACCCAACGATTGGCCTCGACGACGTCGGCGGGCTCGGCTTGGAGTTCACGCCCAAGACGAGTCTCGAGGTCGATCTGAGCCAGAGGGAGGAGGACATCCTCGCCGCAATGACGAGCGCCTGCCGGCGCTGCATCCGCAAGGCGGAAAAGGAAGGCGTCACGGTCGAAAAGGCGTCCGACGTGGCCTTCGCCGACGACTACTACGCGCAGCTCGAGGATGTCTTCGCCAAGCAGTCCCTCGTGCCGATGTACGGGGTCGACCGCGTCCGCGCGCTGATCGAGCACGTGCACCCGACGGGGAGCCTGCTCCTGCTGCGAGCCCGCAGCCCGGAAGGCGAGTGCATCGCGACAGGGATCTTTCCTGCCCTCAACCGCACGATGTACTTCTGGGGCGGCGCCAGCTGGCGGGCCCACCAGATCCTGCGCCCGAACGAAGCGCTCATGTGGCACGCGATGCGGTACTGGAAGGCGCGCGGGGTCGAGACCTGCGACCTCGGCGGCGGCGCCGACTACAAGCGCAAGTACGGCCCTCGCGAGATCGAGACGCCGTTCTTCCGCAAGTCGCGTTTCCGGGCGGTCTCCCGCATGCGGGCCCTTGCCAGGCAGGCGTTTCGACAGCGCCAGCGGGCCATGGGTCGGCTGCGGCAGCGGACGACAGGTTGACGACTTTCGTCGAATAGCCCACACTCGTTCAATGCCGGCTCTGCGGAGCCGGCAGTGATTTAAGGCGGGGGATTGTGGCCCGGGGGCCTGACTGAGACCGAGGGGTCGCCCGCTCCGGCGGGCGAGCGGCTCGACGAACTACGAGAGGATGGGAGACGAAGGATGGATCCAGCAACCAACAAGCGCGAGGCTTTGCGTGAGGCCCTGGACGCGCCCGAACCGGTCGTTGCGGTGGGCGCTCACGATGCGATGACGGCGCAGCTGATCGAGACCCACGGGTTCGACGCCGTCTGGGTGAGCGGCTTCGGCGTCTCCACGATGACGCACGCGCTTCCGGACCTGAACCTGGTGACGCTCACCGAGACGCTCGACGCCTCGAGGCGTATCGACGCGGCGACGCGGCTGCCCGTCATCGCCGACTGCGACAACGGCTTCGGCGGGCTCACCAACGTCGTCCGCACGGTCCGCGAATTCGAGCGCGCCGGAATCGCCGGCGTGTGTGTCGAGGACAACACGTTCCCGAAGCGGAACAGCCTCTACCAGGGCGAGTCGCGCCGCGAGCTCATTCCCGTCGAGGAGCAGGCGCGGCGGATCCGCGCGGGCAAGGACGCCCAGGAAACGGAGTCCTTCGTCTTCATCGCGCGCGTCGAGGCCCTGATCGCCGGACACGGGGTGGAGGCCGCCGTGGAGCGCGCGGACGCCTACGTCGACGCCGGCGCGGACGCGATTCTGATCCACTCGCGCGACAAGACGCTGGTCGAGATCGAGTCGTTCCTCGAGAACTGGTCCGGAGTCGGAAGCGTCCCGCTCGTCGCCGTCCCCACGCTCTTTCCGTCCTTCACGGCGGAGGAGCTCGCCGAGAAGGGCTTCTCGATGGTCATCTTCGCCAACCAGACGATGCGAGCCGCCGTTCAGGCGATGGAGGACACGCTCCAGACGCTCCAGCAGGAGCGACGCGCGGCCGCGGTCGATCCGACGATCGCGAAGGTAGACCACGTCTTCGAGCTCGTCGGGACGAAGGAGATGATCGCGCTCGAGGAGGGCGTCGGCGTCGGCTAGCGCCGTTCGCCCGGGAGGTTCGCGATCCTGATCATCGGTCTCATGTATCACGACGTAGGCTTGGAGGCCACGGGCTTCACGGGCGCCGGAGCGGACCGCTACAAGCTCACACGCGACGGTTTCGCCGCACACCTGGACGCGATCGCCGGAGACGGGCGTAAGCCGAGCCTGGTGACCGACTCCGGCGGGGAACGGAGGATCGCGCTGACGTTCGACGACGGGGGGCGGTCGGCGGCGACGACTATCGCGCCGATGCTCGCGCAGCGAGGCTGGCACGGCCATTTCTTCGTCACCACGGAGCGGATCGGGACGCCGGGCTTCCTCGACGAGGACGATATTCGCGCGCTCGCCGCGGCGGGACACGTCGTCGGCAGTCACAGCCATACGCATCCGGTCATGACCACGCTCGCCGACGCGCAGATCGCCGACGAGTGGCTGCGGAGCAAGGCGGTTCTCGAGGACGTGCTGGCGGCGCCCGTCACCGTCCTTTCGGTTCCGAACGGGTTCTACTCGGAGCGCGTAGGACGGGTTGCCGCCGAGGCGGGTTACCGGCACATCTTCACCTCGCAGCCGTGGCTTCGGCCACGGCCGCTGGCGGGCGCGCTCGCGTACGGACGGTTCTCCGTCCTGGCTGCGACGCCCGCGGCACGGGTAGAGGGTCTCTGCCGCTTCTCGCGCCGCGCGGTCGCCACAGAGGCGGCGAAGTGGTACGCGAAAAGCATTCCCAAGCGTCTGCTCGGGCGGCACTACCGGCGTATGCGGCAGGTCCTGCTCGCGCGCGGGGCACGGACATGGAAATCGGAGGAGAGGGAGGCATCACGATGAGTCAGATCGATGCGCGGTCGGCGGCGACCGCGGACAACGGGGCGGCCGGGAGCGTCCGCAACAAGGGGGATGCGCGGCAGATGGCTCCGATGCAGGAGGTCGCTGCGCGGCTCGAACGGGTCCTCCGTGCGGAAGGGGTCCCGGTCGACGACGCGCGGATCACGGCTGCGCACATGGTCGAAGGGACGGCCCGTGGATACGTGTACCACGGCGTCGAGCGGATCTTCCAGCTTCTCGACGGGTTCGATCACGGCACGCAACGGCCGGCGGCGCCGCGCCGCACGGTGAAGGATGGGCCGGGGTTCGCGGTGCTGGAATGCGAAGGCGGTCTGGGGCCACCCACGGCGGAGGCGGCGATGGAGATCGCCATTGGGAAGGCCGACGACGTCGGCATCGCCACGGTCGGTGTCCTGAATGCGGGCCACCTCGGCATTCTGGCTCCGTGGGCGGAGATGGCGGCGCGGGCGGGCAAGCTCGGCGTCGCGCTCACCGCCTCGGAGCCGGGCGTGGTGGTTCCGGGGGGCCGGACGGCGATCCTGGGCACGAACCCGATCGCGTACTCGTTCCCCGTCGACGGCGTCGTGTTGAGCGCCGACTTCTCGACGGCGGCCACGACCCGGAGCGTGCTGCTCGATCACCGCGATCGCGGCGAGCCCTTGCCGCCCGGCGTCGCGGTGGACGAGGAGGGCAAGCCGACGCAGGATCCAGAGGCGGCGCTACGCGGCGGGCTCCTGCCGCTCGGCTACGGGCTCAAGGCGGCGTTCTTCAGCGTCCTGATCTCGGTCATCGCCGGACCGCTGGTCGGTGGGGTCGCGAACCACCACGTCACGGGGACGCGGTGGATGACGTCGCCTCCGAGGAAGGCGGACACGTTCATCGCGATCGACATCGCGCAGCTGACGGACGTGGCGACGTTCACCGACGAGGTGCGCGGCCTGCTCGAGCGCATCCAGGACGACGTACCCGGGTTCTACGTGCCCGGGACGGGCGCCCAGCGCCGGCGTGAACGAGCCGAGCGCGAGGGCATCCCGGTGAGCGCCCGTCTCGCCGACCTCCTCGGCCTGAACAGGAGCGATCGCTAGGCCCAAGGCCTCGGGCTTGTCTCGCCGAGCCGCGCGCTAGGCGCTGCGCGCGGCTCGAGCCGAGACGCGCCGAGCGAGCTCGTCACTCGCGCGGGTGGCCGCGCCGCGTCTCGCCTCGATGTCGCGCTCATGCTCGTCGAGCTCGGTCCGCGCACGCGCGATCGCGTCACGTACGACGGGGGGAGCCGGCCCGCCCGCGACGGCATGCGCGCCGACGAATACGACCGGGTCGAGCGCGGAGCGCACGGTTTCCTCGTCGAGGTCGAGCTCGTAGCCGAGGACGGCTCGCGCCGATTCGTTGACGAGCGCGAGGTCGACGTCGCGGGCATCCTTGCCCTGGCGGAACGCACGCAGGACGAGGTTCGCGACAACGCGGTGGGCCGTGCGAGCCGATAGCTCGCTGCGGCGATGGATCGCCGCGGCGAGCTCGGTGCAGGCCGCGAAGCTGCGCGTCGCGTGCTCGAGCATCACGTCCCGCCGCACCTCGAGCTGCGAGATCCCGCCGTCGAGCAGGCGGAGCATCCGCGAGGCGTCGTCGAGCGTATGGAAGACCGGGGTGACGACTTCCTCCTCGACGTCCTTGAGATCCTGGAAGTTGGCGGCACGCACCGTTCCGAACGCCGACGTCATGTGGCCGATCGCGTGGGCCGCCCGCGCGCGCGTGTATTCGAATAGATAGGGGTTCTTCTTCTGGGGCATCATGCTGCTGGAGCCCGAGTAGTCGTCAGGGACGACGACGAAGTCGAACTCCTCCGTGTGCCAGACCCACAGGTCCTGGCACAGCCGGCTCAGCGTCACCATCGTCCCCGCCACGGCGGCAGCGGTCGAGAGGACGAAGTCGCTCGACGACACGCAATCGATTGTGTTCTCCTGGAGGCCGTCGAAGCCCAGCAGGTCGGAGACCAGCTGGCGGTCGATCGGATAGGACGTCCCGGCCAGCGCTCCACAGCCCAGGGTGCAGCGGTTCACGGTCGCGTACGCCTCGTCCAGCCGCCTGAGGTCGCGCGCGAGCGCGTTCTCGATCCCGACGAGGTAGTGGCCGAAGGTCGAGATCTGCGCGGTCTGGAAGTGCGTCCATTGCGGCATGACCGTCTCCACCTCGCGCTCGGCGAGCTCGAGCAGGGTGCGCGAGAAGCGGACGAGCTGCTCGGAGAGGTCGAGCAGCCGGGCGCGGAGCACGAGCCGGGCGAGGGGTTCGGGCCGCGTGCGGCCGATGTTCAGCTCGCCGGCGACCTCTTCGCCGACGCGATCGATCAGGAAGTGCTCCATGTGCGAGTAGAAGTACTCGTAGCGAGGGACGAACTCGCGCAGCGCGTCCGGGCCGGCGGACTCGAGCTCGATGATGCCTTCGAGCAGCGTTGCACCGGTCTCTTCCTCGACGATGCCGGACTCGACGAGCATGAGCGTCCAGGCCTTGTTCGTCTCGACGAGCGGCCAGAAGTAGTGCTCCAGCATGAAGCGGTAGCTCGGTTCCAGCACCGTCTCGGTGTAGATCTCGCTGGGTGGCGCTTCGAGCCGCTCGCGCGAGATCGTGTCCCCTGTCATCGGTCCATCCTCCTCTTCCGGCGGCCCATCGGGGACCCGCCTGCTCGCCTTCTGACTGCCGCGCCCGATGGCTCCGCGCGCTGCTCGGCGCGTGAGGATACCCGTCTCTTGGAATGATGAGCGCGATGGACGAGACGCGGAAGCTTCGCGTCCTGACGTTGATCAACACCGTCTCGCGAATCGGCGGGGCCGAGCGGCTGGCCGCGAACCTAGCCTTTCGCCTCGATCCGAGCAGGTTCGAGTCGATCATCTGCACGACGCGGCGGCCACCTGGAGAGACGTTCGACGACGAACTGATGGCCGCGGGCGTACAGGTCATCTCGCTCGATCGCACGACGCGGGCCGACCTCGGGGCATGGGCGCCGCTCGTCGCACTCCTCCGTCGCGAGCCGGTGGACGTCCTCCATGCACACAAGCACGGTGCGAACCTCTGGGGGGTGGCGTTGGGCCGGCTCATGCGGGTGCCGGTCGTGATTGCGCACGAGCACGCGTGGTCGTGGGAAGGGCAGCCGTTTCGGCGGGTGCTCGACCGCGAAGTCGTGGCGCGGGGAGCCGACGTCGTGCTCGCGGTCTCGCACAACGCGCGCCGACGGATGATCGAGGAGGAGGGGCTTGACCCGCGGGTCGTACGACTGCTGCCGAACGGCATTCCCGCCCTCCCGCCGCCGAGCGGGCGTGATGTCCGCGCAGAGCTCGGGATCGAGCCGGACGCGCCGGTCGTGGGCACGCTGAGCGTCCTTCGTCCCGAGAAGGCGCTCGAAGTCCTGATCGGCGCCGCTTCGCGGCTCGCGTCGACATTCCCGACCCTGCGGGTCGTGATCGCGGGACGCGGCGACGAGGAGGCGAGGCTGCGCGCGCTCGTCCGCGATCTGCGGCTGGAGCAGACGGTGTTGCTGATCGGCCCTCGGAACGATGTCTCCGACCTGCTTGCCGTGTTCGACGTCGCCGTGTGCTGCTCCGACTTCGAGGGCAGTCCGCTCTCCGTCATGGAGTACATGGCCGCGCGGCTCCCGGTCGTCGCCACGGGGGTGGGCGGGGTGCCGGAGCTGATCGAGGGCGGAGTGCACGGGTTGCTCGTGGAGCCGCGCAACGTCGAGTCGCTGGCAGACGCGGTCGAGAGGCTGCTCCGCGATCCCGGCCTCCGGCAGCAGCTGGGGACGCGCGGTCGCGACCGCCAGCAACGCGAGTTCGACATCGACGCGACGGTTCGCCGGGTCGAGGCGCTCTACGAGGAGCTGTTCCGCGCCAGCCGGCGGAGGCGGGACGATGGTCGGCTCGCGAAGCGGAGCTAGGCTTTTCGTCGCGTTTCGGGCAAGATGAAGCGATGCGGACGACTGCGGCCGCGGCCGGAAGGCTGCGCGTTCTGACGCTGATCAACACCGTCTCCAAGATCGGAGGCGCGGAGCGGCTCGCCGCAAATCTCGTGTTTCGGCTCGATCCCACCCGCTTCGAGCGGATCGTGTGCACGACCCGCCGGCCCCCGGGGGAGACGTTCGACGACGAGCTGCGGACTGCCGGCGTCGAGGTCATATCGCTCGATCGCGGGACTCGGCTGGACCTGGCCGCCTGGGCTCCCTTGTTCTCACGGCTTCGCCGGGAGCCGGTGGACGTCATTCACGCCCACAAGCATGGAGCGAATGTCTGCGGCGTTGTCCTCGGCCGGCTGCTGCGCGTCCCGGTCGTGATCGCGCACGAGCATGCATGGTCGTGGGACGGCCAGCGTCTGCGACGCTTTCTCGACCGCGAGCTGATCGCACGGGGCGCCGACGTGGTGCTCGCCGTGTCTGAGCATTCGCGCCGGCGGATGATCGAGGAGGAGGGGATGGACGCTCGGGTCGTGCGCCTGCTCCCGAACGGAATTCCCGCGCTCGCAGCGCCGAGCGGGCGGAACGTCCGTCAGGAGCTCGGGATCGCGCAGGACAGCCCCGTTCTGGGCAGCGTGAGCGTCCTCCGGCCCCAGAAGGCGCTCCACGTGCTCATCCAGGCGGCTGCGCGGCTCGCACCGCAGTTCCCGGAGCTGAAGGTGGTGATCGCGGGGCGAGGCGACGAGGAAGCGACGCTACGCGCGCTGGTCCGCGAGCTCGAGCTGGAGGAGACCGTCTTGCTGCTAGGCCAGCGGAACGACGTCCCCGACCTGCTCGCAGCGTTCGACGTCGCCGTCTGCTGTTCGGACTTCGAGGGGAGCCCGCTCGCCGTCATGGAGTACATGGCGGCGGGTCTGCCTGTGGTCGGGACGCGCGTGGGCGGCGTACCCGAGCTGATCGAGCAAGGCGTTCACGGGCTGCTCGTCGATCCGGGCGATCCCGATGCACTGGCCAGTGCGGTCGCGAGCATGTTGCGGAATCCCGCGCTGCGCGCAGAGATGGGAGCACGGGCCCGTGAGCGTCAGCGGCGCGAGTTCGACATCGACGTAACGGTCCGGCGGCTCGAGACGATCTACGAGGAGCTCTTCCGCACCAGCGGGAGCGTCCGGGAGGAACGAGCGGCGGCCTGACGGCCGCGCCGGTTACGGCGAGGCCGCTTCGAGCGTCTGTGCCTCGCCGCGGCGATCGCGGAGGACACGGACGCCGTGCCAGACGTCGGCGAAGAACGGCCGCGGGTCGCGCAACGAGAACAGCGCGTCGGCGCGGCACCCACGCCACGAGCGCAGCAAGTCGCGGGCGCCGAGCTCACCCTGCCGCCAGTAGTGCAACGCCGAGCGGACGTCGTTCCTGAGATAGATCCACTTCGCGCGTCCGTAGCGCTGTCGGCGCTCGGCCGGTAGCGGCAGCCCGACCGTGTCGCAGTACATCGTGTAGAGGAGCTCGACGCCGCCCGCCTCCGCGATCGCCGAGCGAACGGTCGGGCGTCCGACGTTCGGCTCGACGATGTAGTGCGCGCCCGTCTCGGCGTGCTGCTTCATCTCGAGGTACGCGAGCCCGTGGAACCCGACGCCCTGGAAGAGCCGTAACGTCTCGTGGAGCACGTCGTCGTTCCTGCACTCCTCGCCCAGGCAGCTCGTTCCGGTCTGAGGTGGCCACTGGCGGAGCTTGCGGGCGACGAACGTGACGAGGGCGTTCGAGCTCGCGTCGAAGTAGCAGTTGCAGGAGAAGAGGTTGACGTCTTCGCCCGGGATCCACTGCTGCGCGAGCAGCGGGCTCGCCCAGCGCGCGGCGTTGTCGTACACGCGCATGAACTCCTCGGCGCTCCAGAGCTTCAGCGCCTTGTCGCGCATGTGCTCGTCCCAGACGTCGGATTTCAGGGGCGGCTTCATGATGCAGGGGTACTCCAGCTCGGCTGCCGCGCGCTCCGCGTCCTCCTGGCTCCACAGGACGAAGGTCTGCGGGATCGGCAGCCCTCGCGGCTCGGCGTACTCGTAGAAGCGCATTTTATCGATCAGCAAGTCCAGGGTCTTCGCATCCGGGAGGACGACGTGGTAGTGCGGCAGCAGGCGCTCGCGCTGGGCCGAGATCTGCCGAACCGCGGGATCGGTGCAGGGGACGAGGACGCCCTTCGCGTCGAGCGTCGGCCCTAGACGCTCGAGCGCCGCGACGACGTCGTCCGTCGCGGTGTTCGCGTAGACGATCTCCCGGCACACGCGCGTCCGGCAGAAGGGATCGTCGGGATCTCGAGCGACGCCGATGACCGGGACGCCGCGCGAAGCGAGAATGCGCGCCGTTTGGAGACCGGTGATCGAATCGAGCCCTACCACGATCGCTGGCGGCTGCGACGAAGAAGCAGGACGTTTCGTCATCCTGCGCTCCGGGTGCGTCTGCCGGCCGGAACCGCGCTTCCTGCCTCGGAGAACTCGCGGATGATCCGCTCGACGTTGCTCGCAACCTCCTCGACGGGAGAGGCGGCGTCGACGACGAAGAAGCGCGGGACGAGCTCGCCGATCCGGAGGTAGTCCTGGCGCCTTGTCTCCAGCCATTCGAGCGTTCCCTCGCCCTTCCGAGCGAACAGGACTTCCGGGGGCGCGTCGAGGTAGATCACGAGATCGGGCAGCGGATACAGGCGCTGCAGCACGAAGCCGTGGATCCTTCGCGTGAGCGACCGCGGCACATCGCTCGCGATGTCATACGCGTGGTAGTCGGCAAAGAAATGGCGGTCGAAGAGGACAATGGTGTGGCGGAGCTTCATGTGATACCAGGCGACGCACTGCCTGAACCACTCCTCCGCGAGCCAGTTTCCGAGGCGAAGCGTCGACTTGAGCGCCGCGGTGGCGCGCCCACTGGACTCCGACGCTGAGCCTCGAGGATCCGTCGACGCCACCATGTCGGTTCGTGCTGCCCCTCGCGCGCGTCTGATCGTGACCACCAGCCGCGTGGTCGGCAACATCAGGCTGCTCGTATCGAGGTTCACGCCCATGTAGATCGATTTGACGCGCAGCGGAGACGCTCGCTCGACGAGGCGAGCGACCGTCGTCTTTCCCGCGCCGTCCGGTCCCACGAGCGCGACGCTGAATCCGCGGCTAGAGGAGAGGCGCGATCGCATCGAAGAGGGCTGGAATCGGAGCTGGGAAGGGGTGGTGCACGACATAGGCCTGCTTTCCCGCGAATACGTGTGGCAGAGCCTCGCGCTCGAGCTCGTCGGCGCGGTCGATCAGCTCGTTCGAGGCGTCCGGAAACGCGAACCGGAATTTCAGATAGTTCGAGATCAGGTCGAGCCGCTCGTACCGGAGCGAGAACACCATTCGGCGCGCGATGTCGTCTGGATCAGCAGGCTCGACCGTTACGTCAGGTGCCTCGTGGCTGACGAGGAAGAACACCTTGTCGAGCCTTCCGGCGCCGGCGCACGAGGACGAGCCGAAGAGCTCATCCGGTCGGACGGTGACGTAGAGCTGACGAGAGGTCAGCCCGAGCGCCCGCGTTATCGTCGACGAGCTGACCACGCGGGCAGGCGCACGTCGCTCGAACGCATGCACGACGCTGCTCGCACGGAGCCTGGACCGTCCCCGCCAGCCGAGGCCGGCGCGGAAAGCGGGGAGATCGTCGAGGTGCCAGTCCCAGAGCGTGATCGGCTGTGGCAGGCCGCACATCTCCTCGCCGTCGGC
>Ga0126309_10000551_pt1 | contig 12569 bp, 10 predicted proteins | sample Plot56_FD_92541 | JGI IMG/M metagenome (GOLD analysis project Ga0126309, IMG submission 92541) | Serpentine soil microbial communities from UC McLaughlin Reserve, CA, USA - Plot56 | ecosystem: Environmental > Terrestrial > Soil > Grasslands | place: USA: UC McLaughlin Reserve, Lake County...
ATGCCCCACGTCCCGACGCGGTAGAACACCGCGTACAGCGCGACGTTCAGCACCAGGCTGGCGAGCGCGGCCCAGGTCGGCGTCCAGGGCGCCTGCAGGCTGAAGAAGCCGCGGTTAAGCATCAGCATCATCCCGTTGAAGACGAGCCCGAGCGAGAAGGCGGCCAGCGCGCCGGCGACGACGGGAGTCTGGTCGGGCCCGAACTCGCCGCGTTCGTAGAGCAGCCGCACGATCGGCTCCGCGAGCACGGCCGAGGCCACCCCGGCCGGAACGAGCAGGAACACGATCTGCCGGAGCCCGAGCGAGACGGTCGCGCGGAAGCCGTCGATGTCGGCCCTCGCCGCGAGGCGCGACAGCGTCGGGAAGAGCACGGTCGCGATCGCAACGGAGAACATGCCCTGAGGCAGCATGTAGACGCGGAACGCCTTGTCGATGGCGTTCGGGGCGATCGTCGGGTCGACCAGCTTCGCCGCGAAGATCGTGCCGATGACCGCGCTGACGTTGATGAGGCCTAGGCCCAGCGTCACGGGAGCCATGTGGACGAACACCCGACGGACGGCCGGGTCGCGGACGTCGAGCGCAAGGCGCAGCCGGCCGTCCAGCCCGTAGAGCCACGGCAACGGCAGCAACAGCTGGACGAGCGTGGCGATGACGATCGACCCCGCGTAGACGTACAGCTCGCCGTCGGCCGTGTCCGCGCGCGGGACGCCGATGACGACGCCGGCGATGATCACGAGGTTCCAGAACACCGGCGTGAGCGCGGGGATGCTGAACTGCTCGTAGCTGTTGAGGATCCCGACGATGACGCCGAACAGTCCGAGCAGCACGACGATCGGGAAGAGGATCTGCGAGAGCGTGACCGCCAGGTCGTCGTAGGCGTCGGTCATCAGCGGCACGATCAGCGGCGTGAGCAGGATGAAGACGGCGGTCACGGCGGTCAGGCCGAGGAGGAGCAGCCAGAAGATCGTCGACGCGACCCGCCAGGCCCGCGCGCGCTCGCCCTTCTCGAGCAGCTCGCTGAAGACGGGCACGAACGCGCCCGACAGCGCTGCATCGGCGACGAGCGCGCGGACGAGATTGGGGATCTGGAACGCGATCGTGAACGCGTTGATCGGGCCGCGCGCGCCGAAGTAGTTCGCGACGACGACCTCGCGGACGAGGCCGAGCACGCGCGAGATCCCGGTGGCGAGCGAGAAGATCGCCGTCGACCACGCGAGCCGCCGGCGCCGGTCCCGCTCCTCCACGCGGCGAGTATAGGAACCCGACCGAACGGCCCCGGCCACTCCGGACTCGTGTCCGGGGCCGGCCTCCACCACCCACCACGATTCAGCGTAGTCGGGAAATCCGCGCGCGTGGGTGACGGGTTCGTGTCGAATCGGCGTCGGGTGTGTCCCCAGCGGGTCGAGCCGCCGGCGACGCCGCACCGGAAGCCGTCAACGGCTCTGGTACCATCTCGCGGCCCGCTCAGCGCGGGCATTTCTACGTATGCCGAACATCAAGCAGCAGAAGAAGCGCGTCCGGATCGCGGCCGAGGAGCGGCTCGAGAACCTGCGCTACCGGTCGACGGTCAAGACGCTGACGAGGCGCCTCGAAGCAGCGGTCGAGCAAGGGGATGCCGCGCGCGTCGCAGAGGAGCACGTCCAGCTCCAGCGCTGGATCGACAAGGCCGTCACCCGCGGCGCGCTCCACCGCAACGCCGGCGCCCGCAAGAAGGCGCAGGCCGCACGCATCGCAACCGGCAGCCCTTCGTAACCTCAGCCGGTCGTCGCGGGATGGCGTGACCGCGTCACGTCGGCGAGCGCGCGTTCGAGCTCGAGCTCCGCGGACAGCCGGCTCGCGCCTTTGATCGCCGCATCGAGCTCGGCGAGACGGACGATCGCCGCGTCGAGCTCGTCACAGGAGTAGTTCTGGGAGTGCGAGAGCGCCTTGCGGGCCGGGAACTCGCTTCGAAGCCCCAGCCGCTTCGCGATCTCGCGGGTGCCGAGACCTTCCTCCCCGAGCAGCTGGGCGGCGCGAACTCGAGTGACGTGCGAGGCGAGCGAAACCGCGATCGAGAACGGCTCCCGTTGTTCGAGGGAGGCTTCACAGGCGGCCAGCGCGGCGGACAGGTCGCGTGCACCCCAGGCGTCCGTCACGGCCCATGTCTCCACCTCTCGTGCGGGCACGGCGATCGCCTCGACCTCCCGGATGCCGACCGGCCGCCCGGCTGCCCAGGTCGCGATCTTCTCGATCTCGCTCGACAACGTCAGCACGTCGTCGCCGACGATGTCGACGAGGGCGCGCGCCGCGTCGGCGTCGACCTCGATCCCCAGGCGCTTGAACTCGCCGGCCACCCACGCCGACGGACTGCGCGGTCTCGGGACATCGAAGGCGAGAACCTTTCCATGCTTGCCCGCGAGGTCGCTGAGCGAGCTGCCCTTCGGCGTGTCGTGCGCCCAGAGCGCGAGAACGGTGCCCGGCGACGAATCGGCGAGGTAGGCAGCCACGCTCTCCACGTCGCTGCCGCGCCAGGTCTCGACCCCTTCGACGACGACGAGGCGACCGCCGCCCGCGAACAGCCCGAGCGCGTTGCAGGCCGCGACGGCGTCGTCGCCGGTCGCGGGCGGGGCAGGAAGGGTCTCGATCGATTCCTCGGGGAAGCGGCCGCGCAGCCTACGGAGCGCGCGGAGGATCTTGGGCCGGTCGCTGCCGGCCAGGAGGTAGACCGGCTGGAGCTCGTCTGCGGCCATGACAGCTCAGGATAGTCAGCGCTCGTCCCGCACCTCGATGCGATGGCCGTCCGACTCGATCGTGATCGCGCCGTCGAGGTCCGTACGATGCACCTCGAGTCCCTCCCGGGCGGCCAGCGTCGCGAGCGTGGACGGCGCGGGATGGCCGTAGTCGTTGCCCTTCCCGACGGAGATCAGCGCGATACGCGGTCGAACCGCCCGGAGGAGCTCTTCGAGGCCCGCGTCGGCCGAGCCGTGATGCGCGACCTTGAGGACCTCAACCTGAGGCGGTCGCAGCGGCAGGGTGACGTTCGACTCCGCATCGGTGGTCAGCAGCGCGTCGACCTCGCCGTACCGCGCGTGGATCACGGTCGCCGCGTTGTTCGGGTCGTCGCCCGGGGCGACCGGTTGCCGGGGCCAGAGCACGCGCAGCTGGAGCCCGCCGAGGCGAAATGTGCGCCCGGCGTCGGCGGGGACGATGACGACGTGCTGTCGGCGTGCGGCAGCGAGGGCAGCTTCCTCGTCGGCGCTCGCCGCCGGAATCCGCGGATCGAGGACCATGTCGACACGCAGCCGGTCGAGGACGCGCGCGGCCCCGCCGACGTGGTCGCGCTGCGGGTGCGTGAGGACGATTGCGGCCAGCCGGCGGACGCCCAGGCGGCTCAGCTGGCCGGCGACGTTCGCCTCCGGCGGGCCCTCGTCGACGAGGACGTTTCCCTCGGGCACCTGGAGCAGGGTCGAGTCTCCCTGCCCGACGTCGAGGGCGGTGATCCGCAGGCCGTGCGGAGGAGGAGGCGGTGGAGGATGCGGCCAGAGCGTCCAGATCGCCGCAACGGGCGCCACGGCGAGCACACCGAGGACGGCGATGCGCGGCCCGCGTGGCCGATGCAGCCGCGGGATGACGACGAGCGCGCACGCCACCGCGCCGAGGCCTCCAAGCGCGAGCAACGAGGTCGCCTGGGCGCCCGGAAGCCCGCCGACGAGGCGCGCGCACGCGGCGACGTACGCAGCGAGCCAGCCGTTCGCCCACGCCATCGCCTCCGCGAGCTGCGGGAAGACGGGATCGACGGCGGTGCACGCGAGCGCGGTTCCGAGCAGCGGCGCGACCGCCGGCCAGGCCAGGGCGTTGGCCGGCACCGAGTACACCGGCACCGAGCCGAACTGCAGCCACAGGATCGGCGCGGTCGCCAAGCCGCAGCCCGCCGACACTGCCAGCACGTCGGCCAGCTTCGCCGGCACGGGATACCCCTCCAGGCGGCGACCGAGCGCCGGGACGGCGACGAAGATGGCCGCGACCGCGGAAAACGACAGCTGGAAGCCCGGCTCGTAGAGCGTGTACGGGTTCCAAGCGAGCAGGACGATCGCGCCGGCGAGCAGGAAGTACCAGCGGTCGCGCGGGCGGGCGGCAAGCCAGGCCAGCGACGCGAGCGCACCCGCCACACCCGCTCGTACCACCGAAGGCTGCCAGCCGACTGCGGCGAGATAGCCCGCGATCGCGGCGAGCGCCCCGAGCTGGCCGAGCCAGCGCGGGAGCCCGATCAGCCACGCGAGGCCGAGCATGCCGCCTGCGACGAGCACGACGTTCTGCCCCGAGACCGCAAGCAGGTGGTACAGCCCGGATGCCCGGAAGCTGTCGCGGAGCTCGTCGGACAGGCCTTCGTCCTCACCGAGGACGACGCCTGCCAGGACCGCGCGCCGCTCGCCCCCCAGCCCGGGTGCGAGCGTGCGAGCCATGTACGCGCGCAGGCTGTCTGCGAGGCTCGGAATTCCGCCGCGGCGCCCCACCTGCCGCCACGACCCGCCGGCGAGCACGACGTGCACGCCGCGGCGGCGCAGGTAGCCGGCTTCGTCGAACCCGTCCTCAGGCGGGCGTGGACGCTCGATCGTGGCGATCGTCTCGATGAGTGCGCCCTGCGGAGGCGAGCGGCCTCGCGGGAGCTCCAGCAGCACGGCTTCGCGCAGACGGACGCGATCGAGCCGCCTCACCTGCGCGGGGACCCGGATCTGGAAGAGCGAGCGCCGCGCGGGACCCGTGACCACAGCCTGCACGCGGGCGATCTCCCCGACGTGCGCGGTGAGCACGCTGCGATCGAGCGCGGCGAGGCGCACGCTTCCCCACCAGACCCCCGCGAGCGCGAGGGCGACGGCAAGGCAGGCGAACCGCGGCCGGCCGTCGGCGAGAACCGCGCCGGCGGCGAGCGCGACGGCCACGGCCGCAACCACCGTCCAGCCGGCGCGCACGACGGTCGCGACGGCGAGCCCGCCGCAGAGCGAGGCGGCCAGACCGTGCGGCGACCAGCGGAGAAGCAACGCGCTCACGGCGCCGCCACCTCGCGAAGCTGCTCGAGCCGCGCTGGACCGATCCCCGGGATCGCGTCCAGCTCGTCGATCGACGTGAAGGCGCCGTGCTCCTGGCGGAAGTCCAGAATCTTCTGCGCCGTGGACGGGCCGACACCCGGCAACTCGTCCAGCTGCTCGAGCGTTGCGGTGTTCAGGTGTAGCGGGCCGGCCGGCGTTTGCGGGGCGTTCGCACTGCCCGAGGCCGCCGCGGGCGCCCGACGTGGAACAACGACCTGCACGCCGTCCGCCACCGGTGCCGCGAGGTTGACGAGCGAGACGTCGGCGCGGCGGGTGGCGCCGCCCGCGCGGGCGACCGCATCGGCGACGCGCGCCCCGTCACGAAGGCGGTACAGGCCGGGCCGCCGGACCGCTCCGACGACGTGGACGACAAGAGCGGCGGGTGCAGCCGCCTCCACCGCCTGGAGCGGCCGCTCGGCCGGCCCCGAGGCACCCGAGGACGCACCCGCGCCGGCCAGGTAGCGGCCGGCGACGAACAGCGCCGCAGCGAGTAAGACGGCGCCGGCCAGCGCCCGCCTGCGAGAGAGCGGAAACGTCGTCATGTCGTCTATGTTGGCAACGCGGCGCGTACAGGTGTGTCACGGGTCCGCGCCGAATGTGTGACGGCGTGTGACGCCGGAGTAGCGTTGCGACGTAGAGGAGGTGCGTGAACGCGGTGACGCCCTCGTGGTCAGTGACTCGCCGACGGCTCGGCGCCGACAGGCGGAGCTTCGCCTCGGTGGCGGAGGAGCACCTCGACGACGTCTACCGCTTTCTCGTCTATCTGACCAAAGACGTGCACACCGCAGACGACCTCACCTCCGAGACGTTCGCCCGGGCGCTGACGTCCTGGCATCGCTTCGACGAGCGCCGCGGCAGCGTGCGTACCTGGCTCTGCCAGATCGCGCGCAGCACCGCGCTCGATCACTTCCGTTCGGAAGAGCGGCGCAGGAAGCGGGAGCGGGCCTACGCGACAACGGAACCGGTCAGCGAGCAACGCGATCCCTTCGCGGCGCTTTCGCCCGCCCTGCACAGGGCGCTCGGAGAGCTCTCCGCGGCCGATCGCGAGGTGATCGCCCTCCGCGTGATCCTCGAGCTCGACGGTGAGGCGGCTGCACGGGTGATGGGAATCGGGCGCACGGCCTGCGCGATGCGTTTGGGCCGGGCGCTCAAGAAGCTCGAGGAGAAGGTGGAGATCGATGCGCTGGTCTGACAGGAACGAGGACAACCTCGAGGCGCTCCTTCGCGGCAACGGCGACACGAAGCTCGGCGCCGCGCTCACGGAGCTCCGCGAGCACAAGACCGAGCCCTCGAACGAGCTGCGAGAACGCATCCGTGAGCTCGCGGCTGGGGAGCCCGAATCGGAGCCCCGACGGCGCGCCGTCTTCGGCTACCGGCCGTCGCTCGCGCACGCCGGCGCGCTCGCGGCCGCCGTACTGCTGATCGCCGTCGCGATCCCGATCGCGACGATGCGAGGCGGAGGGTCGTCTGAAGCGTCGGACGCCAGCTCGTCAGGGGCCGTCGTGAATCCGGACGCGCGCGTTGTCGGCGAGCCGCAACCCCCGACACGGCCCCCGGCCGCGCCTCCGCCCCCGCCAATGGCGTTCGCCCCGCCACCACCGGGTGAAGGCGGCGGAGGTGGCTACGCCGCTCCCAAGGCCAAGCCCATGCCGAAGGCCGCGCTCCGTTCGGCGGAACGCGCCCGAGCCGATGCGGCCGCGCCGCTCCCGTCCACGACGCGGGCGCAGGACTACAGCGCGGACATCAAGCTTCACGTCGGCGACCACGACGAGCTCTCGGACGCCGTCCAGAGCGCGATCCGCACCACCAGGCAGCTCGGCGGCTACGTCACCTATGTCGACTACGACACCAAGGGCAAGGAAGACGGCGCCGCGACGCTCGCCGTGCGCGTCCCCGTGGGGCGCGTTCAGACGGCCGTCGCGCGCTTCTCGCAGCTCGGCACGATCCTCGAGCAGCAGACCGACATCGTCGACCTCCAAGGCCGGATCGACCGAATAACGCGCGACATCCAGCAGCGGCGCGACCGGATCGCGAAGCTCGAGGCCGAGCTCAAGGACCCCACGCTGACCGACGCCGAGCGGAACCCGTTGGAGGCCCGGCTCGTCCAGGCCAAGCGCGGCCTCGCAAATGCCCAGAAGAGCCGCGCGGGCGTCATCAGGCAGAGCCGCTACGCGAAGCTCGAGCTCGCGTTCACGACCGAGAAGCGCAACGAGCCCGCTCCGCCTCCGAGCGACCTGCGAAAGACGCTCGACGACGCGCTCGGGATCCTCGGCGCCGAGCTCGGCGTCCTCCTCTACGTCCTGATCGCGGGGGCGCCGTTCATCGCGCTGGCGATCCTCGCCTGGTTCGCGGCGCGAGCCGCGCGCCGCGCCTCCGGCCGACGCGTGCTCGAGCGGGCCTAGCCCACGACGAGATTGACGAGCCTCCGCGGCACGACGATCGTCTGCCGGATCTCCTTGCCATCCAGGTGGGCCTGCACGTTCGGCAGCTCGCGGGCGCGCGAGACGAGCTCCTCCTCCGATGCCTCGACCGGCATCTGGACGCGGTCGCGGACGCGGCCGTTCACCTGCACGACCAGCTCGAAGGTCTCGGTCTCCAGGAACGCGGGGTCGGGCTCCGGCCACGGGTGCTCCCACAGCCGCTCGTAGCCGAACCGCTCCCACAGCTCCTCGGCGACGTGCGCCGCGTACGGCTGGATCAGCGAGACGGCGGTCTCGGCGGCAAACCGTGCGGCGGGATCCTGCGGCGACCGTGAGATCTCGTTCACCAGCTCCATCACGGCCGCGATCGGCGTGTTGAGCGCGAAGCGGCGGCCGATGTCGTCCGTCGCCTTGGCGATCGTCCGGTGCGCTTTCCGCGCCAGCGGCGTGTCGGGCGCCGCGCCGGCCGGCTTGTCCATCTGCTCCATGACCACCCGCCACAGGCGGTTCAGGAACCGGACCATCCCCTCGAAGCCCTCGTCCTGCCATTCGGCGTCCTGCTCGACCGGGCCGATGAACATCAGGTACATGCGGCAGGCGTCGGCCCCGTAGCGCTCGACGTAGTCGTCGGGGACGATCACGTTGCCCTTCGACTTGGACATCTTCGCGCCGCGGTAGTGGAGCATTCCCTGCGTGAACAGCCGGGCGAAGGGCTCGCGGAAGCCGACCAGGTCGACGTCGTTCAGCACCTTGGTGAAAAACCGCGCGTACAGCAGGTGCAGGATCGCGTGCTCGATCCCGCCGATGTACTGGTTGACCGGTAGCCAGTAGTCGGCGATCGGTCGGTCCCACGGCGCCTGGTCGTTGTGCGGATCGGTGTAGCGGATGAAGTACCAGGACGAGTCGACGAACGTGTCCATGGTGTCCGTCTCGCGCCGGGCCTCGCCGCCGCACTTCGGACACGGCGTCCGCACCCAGTCCTCCGCGGCCGCCAGCGGCGAGCGCCCCTTCGGCAGGTACTCCTCGACGTCGGGCAGCAGGACCGGCAGCTCCTCGTCGGGTACGGGCACGATCCCGCAGCGGTCGCAGTGGACGACGGGGATCGGGGCGCCCCAGTAGCGCTGGCGTGACAGCAGCCAGTCGCGCAGGCGGAAATGGATCGCCGGCCGCGCGCGGTGACGCCGCTCCAGCCACTCGACGATCGCCTGCTTCGCCTCGGGGGCGGGCATGCCGCCGAACTGCGCGGAGTTGACGAGCACTTCGTTCGCGGTGTGCCCGACGAAGGCGGCGCCCTCCTCGACCTCACCGCCCTCGGGAGCGACGACGACCTTGACCGGCAGCTCGTACCGCTGCGCGAACTCGAAGTCGCGCTGGTCGTGCGCCGGCACGCCCATGATCGCGCCGGTGCCGTACTCCATCAGCACGTAGTCGGCGACCCAGATCGGGATCCGCGACTCGTCGGCGGGGTTGGTCGCGAACCGGCCAGTGGAGATGCCGTCGCGCTCCTTCTCCTCGCGCTCGACCGAGGTCCGCGCCGCAGCGTGCCTCGCGTAGTCGAGGACCTCCTCCTCGTGTGGCGTCCCGCGCACCAGCTCCGGCACCAGCGGATGCTCCGGCGCCAGCACGAAGAACGTGGCGCCGAACAGCGTGTCCGGTCGGGTGGTGAAGACCTCGATGTCACGGTCCAGCTCCTCGACGCGGAACAACAGGTCGGCGCCCTCGGAGCGGCCGATCCAGTTCCGCTGCATCGTCAGCACGCGCTCGGGCCAGTCCTCCAGCAGCTCCATCTCGCGCAGCAGCTCGTCCGCGTAAGCGGTGATCCGGAAGAACCACTGCTCCAGGTTGCGCGCCTCGACCTCGGCGCCGCAGCGCTCGCAGCGGCCGTCGATCACCTGCTCGTTCGCCAGCACCGTCTGGTCGTTCGGGCACCACTTGACCGGCGCTTCCCTGCGGTAGGCCAGGTCGCGCTCGAAGAAGCGCAGGAACAGCCACTGCGTCCAGCGGTAGTACTCGGGCTCGTGGGTTGCCAGCACCCGGTCCCAGTCGATCGCCCAGCCCATCCGCTCCATCTGGCGCCGGATCGAGGCGATGTTCCGCTCCGTCACCTCGCGGGGATGGCGGCCCTCCTTGATCGCCGCGTTTTCCGCGGGCAGGCCGAAGGCGTCGTAGCCCATCGGCCGCATGACCGCATAGCCGTGGCGGCGACGGAAGTGGGCGACGATCTCGCCCAGCATGTAGTTGCGAACGTGCCCCATGTGGAGCTCGCCGGAGGGGTACGGGAGCATCTCGAGCACGTACGTCTTCTTGCGCGCACGGGCCTCGACCTCGGCCGGATCCGGGTTGGGAACGTGGAAGGCGTCCTCCTCGGCCCAGATCCGCTGCCACCTCGCCTCGATCATCTGTGGGTCGTATCGCTCCATACCGCCTCCAGAAACGAAAAAGCCTCTCGTCAGAGAGGCCGTGGAGAGCTGGCGCGGCTCCCGCCGCGTTCGCTCCCTGCCTACCCGAGAAGCTGTCCCTTCATCTCGAATGTGACTGTAGCAAGCTGTACCGTCGCCGTCACCCACGCTGGGAGGGAGAGCGAATGGCCGATTACACGGTGCTGAAGGTCTCGGAGGTGGACGACCAGGCTCCCAACTTCGGACTCGAGGGAAAGATGGAGGCGCGCTTCATGCGCGTCGGCCTCGGGTGCGAGAACTGCGGCCTGACCTACCTGCGGATCGCACCGAACTTCCGGATCCCCTTCGGGCACCGGCACAAGGTGCAGGAGGAGGTCTACATGCTCGTCTCGGGCACTGCGCGCATCAAGCTCGACGACGAGGTCTACGAGCTCGAGCCGTGGACGGCGGTGCGCATGTCGAAGGACGTGAGCCGGGGGCTCGAAGCGGGGCCGGAGGGAGCCGAGTTCGTGCTCGTCGGCGCGCCGAACACCGGCCCCGGGGACGCGATCACCGAGGCGGATTGGTGGTAGGCACCTGATCGACCCGCTCGAGCGCTGGCGGGAGCACGGCGAGAAGCCCGACTACGCGGGACTGCTCACCTTCGGCGGGGCGCCCTACACCCAGGATCCAACCGAGCTGGCCGGCGTCGACGTGGCGATCGTCGGCGCGCCGACCGACGACCTGGTCTCGGACCGGCCGGGAGCGCGGTTCGGGCCGCGCGCGATCAGAGCCGCGAGCTGCCCGCCCGGGCCGCACCTGGAGGCCGGGATCGATGCCTTCGCCGAGCTCCGCATCGTCGATTTCGGCGATGCCGCGGTGCTGCCCGCAGACCCCGCTCGCTCGCACGCGGCGATCGAGGCGCTCGTCGCGGAGGTCCTCACGGCGGGCGTGCTGCCGGTGGTGCTCGGCGGCGACCACTCGATCGCCGAGCCGGACATCCGTGCCTGCGCCGCGAAGCACGGCCCGCTCGGCCTCGTCCACTTCGACACGCATACCGACACGGGGAGCGAGGTGTTCGGCGTCGAGTTCTCGCACGGGACGCCGATGTACCGCCTCGTCGAGGCGGGGCTCGTCGACCCCGAGCGCTACGTCCAGATCGGGCTGCGCGGCTACTGGCCGGGACCTGCGGACTTCGAGTGGCAGGCCGCGCAGGGGATCACCGCGCTGCTCATGCACGACGTTCGCGACCTCGGCATCCGCGAGGTCGTGCGCCGCGCGCTGGTGGTCGCGGGCGCCGGACCTGTCTATCTGACGGTCGACGTGGACGTGCTGGATCCCGGCTTCGCGCCCGGAACCGGGACGCCCGAGCCCGGCGGGATGACGCCCGTCGACCTGCTCTGGGCGGTGCGCACGGTCGCCGAGCAGACGGAGCTCGTCGGCGCCGAGGTCGTCGAGGTCTGCCCACAGCAGATCGGCTCGCTCGACCCGACGGCTCTCGTCGCCGAGCGCATCGTCCGCGAGGTCTTGACCGGGATCGCGCTCAGGCGCCGCGGCGTAGCAGCCCGCTGATCTTCTCGAGCCCGCGCTCCGTCCACGTCTCGCGCTCGCGGTCGAAATGGCCCTGGACGGCGCGCGCGTAGGGCGCCGAGACGCGCTGCGCGTACGCGGCGAACCCCTCGTCGGCGATCGGCGTCCAGTCCTCGCGGTACGGGACGAGCAGGTGGTCGCGCGAGACCTTCCCGGCCGAGAGCAGGAACGCGAGCCCGATGCCCTGCGAGACCTCGAGCAGCGAGCGGCCCTCCAGGCTCGCCTCCGCCCGCAACCCGCTGTAGAGCTTCGCGAGCTCGTCCGAGCTCGGGATGTCGGCGGCGTGCTCGCGCAGCTCGTTCACCGACTTCCGCAGCTCCTCGAGCTCGACCGGAGGGATGTCGATCAGGCGCGCAGCCGTTCCCGAGCTGCCCTCGAGCGCGCCGAGCAGGTCATCGACTGAGCCGAACTGCGCTTCGCCGCTGACGACGCCGGCGGCCTTCAGCTCGTTCGTCAGGGACTCCAGATACACGCGCGAGCCGTGGGCCAGGTCGCTCGCGGCGGCGAGCAGCCACAGCGGGGAGAACCCGAACGCGGCGATCGAGCCGAGCTCGACGACGTTGCCCGCGCCCTTCCGGATCGCCAGCTGCTTCGCGGCGGGCGCCTGCGGTTCGTCGGGTGACGAGGCCGGCTCGACGCCGCCCACGAGCTCGATCGAGATCCGCAGGAGGTTCTTCGCGCTCGCCTCGTAGAGCCGCGAGCGGCGGACGAACCGCGGCAAGAGCACCTGCGCCGACTCGTGGACCAGGCCGGCGACTCCCCCGACGAGCGAGCGGATCAGACGCTCGGGGAGCGAGACCACGAAGCTCGCGCGCACGTCCGCACCGTACCCTCCTGTCGATGCTGGAGCTCTTTCCCGAAACGGCGACGATCGAGGACGGCGAGCTCGCCGTCGGCGGCGTGCGTTGCTCGGCCCTGGCCGACGAGCACGGGACGCCGCTCTTCGTCTACTGCGAGGCGACCCTGCGGGAGCAGGCCCGCGCCTACCGGCGAGCGGCGCCGGGCGCGCTGGTCGCCTACGGGTCGAAGGCGTTCCCGAATCTCGCGCTCCTGCGGCTCTTCGCGGAGGAGGGGCTCGGCGCCGACGCCTCGACGCTCGGCGAGCTCGTGCTCGC
>Ga0126309_10000552_pt1 | contig 12557 bp, 15 predicted proteins | sample Plot56_FD_92541 | JGI IMG/M metagenome (GOLD analysis project Ga0126309, IMG submission 92541) | Serpentine soil microbial communities from UC McLaughlin Reserve, CA, USA - Plot56 | ecosystem: Environmental > Terrestrial > Soil > Grasslands | place: USA: UC McLaughlin Reserve, Lake County...
AGGGTGATGTCGCAGCGCGACGGCCGCGCCATGCGGCTAGCTTGACCAGCCATGGAAGCCTGGATGCACACGTTCGCTTTCTCCCATCGCGTGGCGCAGCGTGCTCGCGAGGTCGAGGACTGGGGGTTCGCCGGCCTGCTGGTGGCCGATAGCCAGAATCTCAACGCCGACGTCTGGGTGGAGCTGGCGCTGGCCGGCGCGGCGACCGAGCGCATTGGCCTGGGGCCAGGGGTCACCAATCCGGTGACCCGCCACCCTGCGGTCACCGCCTCTGCTGCGCTGACCCTCCAGCAGGAGACCAGCGGTCGGGCGGTGCTGGGGCTGGGTCGCGGCGACTCGGCCCTGGTGCAGATCGGGCGTGCACCGGTGCCCGCGCGTGAGCTGGAGGAGGCGCTGGTCGCCGTGCAGGGATACCTGCGCGGCGAGGAAGTGGTCATCGACGGCACGCCCAGCCGCATCCGCTGGGCCGGCGAGACCGAACAGCCCAAGGTCCCGGTCACCGTCGCGGCCACCGGCCCGAGAGTGATCGCCCTGGCCGCCCGGCACGCCGAGCGGGTGGACCTCACCGTCGGCGCGGAGCCCGAGCGCGTGGCCTGGGCGATCGGCGCGGCACGGGCGGCCGCGCCGGATCGCCACGTCTCGCTGGGCGCCTTCCTCAACGTCGCCGTCCATCCCGACCGCGCTATCGCCCGGGACCTGGTCCGCGGCAGCGTGGCGATCTTCGCCCGCTTCGCCACCGAGGGCGCTCCGGACACCGGCCTGTCCGACGTCACCCGTGCTGGGATCGAGCGGCTGGCCGGCGACTACGACGAGAGCCGCCACGGCGATGCCGCCGCAGCGCATGCGCGCGGCCTCGGCGACGAGTTCATCGACCGCTTCGCCGTGGTCGGGTCGTCCGACGAGGTTCTCGCGCGCGTGCGCGCGCTGGCCGATCTAGGCATCGAGCGCATCGTCGTGGTGCCCGGTTCCCTGGATGCCGACCCCACGCTGGTGGCCGAGAGTGACGAGCTCTTCGCGCAGGACGTCCTGCCGCGACTGGCGGCCATGGCCGGTTAAGGCGTCCGGCGCTCAAGGCACGGCGAGCCTTGAGCAAAAATCGCTCTGGCACAGTGGCATCCGCAGACGCTTGAGGTGATGACCGGTCCACCGTTCCGCAGAAGAAACAGGGCGCGATCACCGCAATACCTCGACCAAAAGCACCCAGGCCCCCGCCAGGGCTCCGAGGTAGGCCAACACGACGGCTGACGCCCACCAATAGAGCCCGCCGCCCGATTGGAGTACGAGGCTGGTCCCCGCCAGGGCCATGAGCACTGGCACCCCGAGGCCTGAAATACGGCGTTGGAGGACAGTTACACGGGGCATAGAGCTCTTCACGGCGCCTTCGCGAGCTCCACGTTGCAGCGCGCCCACCAACGCGGTGACGGCAGCCGAGCACAATCAGTTCGGTGCCCAAGGCCCAGCGGGACTGGCCTGGCAGCAGCACCGCAGTCGAGGTTGCAAGCACAGTGCCGAGCAAAACCACCGCCTCCGCCGCCCGGCTGACTAGCTGCGGTTCTCGGATTACGGCACGCAGGTTGATCGAGAGGCCGGCGAAGACCAGGCCGAGCAACGCCGCGGAGGCGCCGACATGCGCAACTGCGAAGTCCGACCAAGTGCCATTCGAGTACGCGACCATGTCGTCGCCGAGCGGGTTAGAGGTTGACTGCCGCCATTCCGTCTTCGTCGTAGCGCTCGCCGGCCGCTTTAGGTAGCTCGGCATCGATTCGTGCCAGGTCGTCATGGCTGAGCTCCACGTCGACCGCAGCCGCGTTCTCCTCGAGGTACTTGCGCCGCTTGGTGCCCGGAATCGGCACCAAATCCTCGCCCTGAGCCAAGACCCAGGCCAGCGCCAGCTGAGCCGGGCTGACGCTCTTCTCCTCGGCAAGCTCGGCCACCTTGGCGGCGACACGCTGGTTGGCGTCGAGGTTCTCACCGCTAAAGCGCGGCCCCGAGCGTCGGAAGTCGTCCTCATCCAGGTCATCCGGTGACTTGAAACGCCCCGAGAGGAAGCCGCGTCCGAGGGGCGAGTAGGGGACAAATCCGATGCCGAGCTCGCGACAGGTGGGCAGCACCTCGGGCTCGGGGTCTCGGGTCCACAGGGAGTACTCGGTTTGCACCGCGGCGATCGGGTGGACCTTGTGGGCGCGGCGAATCGTCTGGGGGGCGGCCTCGCTGAGACCGAGGTGGCGGACCATCCCCTGCTGGACTAGCTCCGCCATGGCTCCGACCGTCTCCTCGATCGGCACGTTCGGGTCGACGCGATGCTGGTAGTAGAGGTCGATGTAGTCGGTGCCCAGACGCTGGAGCGAGCCCTCCACCGAGGCGCGGACGTGCTCAGCTGAGCCGTCGAGTGGGCCGAGCGTCGCAAGGTCACCGGGCATGGTCGAGGGCTCGATGCGCCGGGCGAACTTGGTGGCAATGACGTACTCGTCGCGATGGCCGTCGACCGCGCGGCCGACGAGCTCCTCGTTTGTCATCGGTCCGTAGAGCTGAGCGGTGTCCAGGAAGTTGATCCCCAGCTCCCGGGCGCGGTGAATTGTCGCGATCGCCTCCTGCTCGTCGGTGGAGCCGTAAAAGGCCGACATCCCCATGCATCCCAGGCCAAGGGCGGATACTTGGAGTGGACCGAGCTTGCGTGTCTTCATTTGTTCTCCTGGTTGAGGTTCAGCTCGCCGCCGGACCGCTTCCGTGTAGTGCCGGGAGTCTCGACGGGTAAGTCAGTCCTGGCGCACGCGATGGGGATGCAGATGGTCCTCGGCCATCTTCTTGAGCTTGACGCGGTCGATCTTCCCGGTGGGATTGAGCGGCATCTCATGGAGGAAGACGATCTCCTCCGGTGCCTTGTAGCCAATCCGCTCACGGCAGAACACGATCAGGTCCGCGCGTGACGGAGCCTCGGCTCCCTCGCTCAACGTCACGTAGGCGCGGACGTTCTCGCCGTGGACTTCGTCGTGGATACCGACAGCGCCGGCGAGCGCCACTGCTGGATGCTCAACCAACGCGCCTTCGACCTCGAAGGGACTGATGTTGGAGCCGTCGTGGACGATCACCTGCTTCTTCCGCCCGAAGAACCAGAGGTAGCCGTCGTCGTCGGCCCGCGCCAGATCGCCTGAGTCGAGCCAGCCGTCGATGACTACCTCTCCAGATGCCTCGGGTGCCTGCCAGTAGCCCACCATGCGACTGGGACTGCGAATCCAGATTCGGCCCACCTCGCCGGCCTTGAGCAGCCCGCCCTGCTCGTTTCGCAAAGCGATGCTGCATCCGCAGACCGGCCTCCCGATCGAGCCTTGTCTGATCTCGCCCGCGGGCGGATTTAGGGTGGCCAAGCCGACCTCCGTCATGCCGTATCCCTCGACGATCGGGAACCCCGCCTCCGCCGCGAACTCGCTGAGAAGCTCGGTCGAGACCTTGTCGGCGCCGGCGCGGCAAATCCGAAGGGAAGAGAAGTCGCTCGGTCGAAGGCCGTGATCATGGATCACAGCCGAGAGCGCCGCGGGCAGCATCGCCAGGATCGTTGGCCGGTGCTCGCGGAGTAGGGGCAGAATCTCGTGGGCATCCGTGGAGCGCGCGAGCAGTACCTTCCCGCCCACCGAGAGCGTCGCAAGCGCCCACAGAAGGAGCCGATGTGCGACATGGATGAGCCGGGCAGGAAGACGTCGCCCGCGTCGAGCTCGAACGCGGCTGCGGCGCTGGCGATCATCCAGCACAGCGTCTTTGGCGTGTGGGTGACGCCCTTCGCCGGCCCGGTGCTGCCCGAGGTGAAGAAGATCACGGCAGGGGCGGCGGGGTCGGGCGCGCTCCCGGCGCTGGATAGCGGCTCGGGGTCGAGAAGCGCGGCGAAGTCATGGCCCCAGTCGTGGTTGCTTCCGGGTGCGTCCTCGTTGGCGGCCGATTGGGATTCGGGGTCGCGATACGCGATCGTCCCAAGCTCCACCCCGCTCGCGAACTCGCTGGCCGCGATGTCCTCGGCGCGCTCGACGTGAGCGAGAAGGGCGCGGGCGCCGCTCACCTTCAGCGCAGGATCTATTTCGCGCGCGGTGTACCGGTAGTTGAGTGGCGTGGCGACCAGCTGCGCCCGGAAGCAGGCCAGGTAGTGGATAACCAGGTCAATCCGGTTTGGCATCAGCGAGGCGAGGCGATCGCCAGGGCGCAGCCCCAGCCCGTGGTAGCCGCTGGCAAGAGCGGCACTCGCGCGGTCGAGTTCGCGCCAACTCAGCGCGCACTTGGCCGAGACGATCGCAACCTCGTCCGGCGCCGCATCGAGGCCCGTCTTCAGCAGGTGATCAAGCGGCCCAGCCGGGGCGTCGAGCTGGGCGCCATCGATGAGCATCAAGCGGAGATCGTATTGACGCTGCTCTTGCCCTGCGACGCCCTAACCGACCCTCGGAAGCGGTTGCCGCACCAGTGCCCAATGCTCGGTCCTGGTGCAGCCTGGCGGCCAGGCTGCCGCCCGGCTATTGCTCGACGGTGTCGATCACCTCATAGACGCCCGACACGTGCTCGTTCTCGACCAACGCCGACATCTGCGGCCGCGTGCTCGGCGATCTCGTTCGGCGGGAAGTCCTTTAGGAACAGCGCCCCAACCCGCGCCACCGGCCAGGTCGGTGTCTCGGATGGTTTAGCGTCGGCATTGGGATGGGATGGGGGCGTGCCAGACCGGGGCGTCGTCCCATTCGATGAGATGGTTTGGCGGTGCGGAAGGGACCGCTTCTCTCCCTCTTCCGGCGACGAATTCGCTTAGGCTGCGGGTCGCCGTACCCGGTCCAGCCCATCTTCTTACCCGCCATGTTGGAAGAACTGCGCCCTCTTTCGCGTCGCAGCCAGTGACCCGGACGCAGGCCGTCCGCTCACCGTGATCGAAGTGGGGACCCCCAGCCTCCAGAACGAGCCCGAAGCCGTGGCGCAGGCGCCCGAGCCGCGGTCGCTCTGGCAGACCCTGATCCGGGGGCTGCCCGGCCATCCGCTTCACCCCCCGTTCACCGACGCGACGATCGGCATGTTCACGCTCGCCGCCGGATTGGCGGTCGTCGGCTCCGCCGGCCTGATCGGTGAGCCCGCCGGGAAGGCGATGTGGCTGGCGCTGATCGGAGGACTGATCGCGTCGCTTCCCACCGCGGCCACCGGGTTCGCCGACTGGGTGACGATCCCGTGGGGCAGCCCGCGCTGGCGCGCTGCGACCCTGCACCTCGGCGCCATGCTCCTCGCGGTGACGCTGTTCGCGCTGGGGGCCTGGCAGCAGTACGCCGGCTATCGCCAGGGTCACGTGACCGCGGCAGGGCTGTGGCTGACGCTCGCCGGCTTCGCCGTCCTGATGGCGGGGGGCTGGCTCGGCGGGTCGGTGGTGTTCGTGCACGGCATGCGGGTCCTCGGGCGCACCGAGGCTACGGGCACGGCTCCAGGTACCGATTCTGAGAGGAGGACGAGATGAAATGGGCAGCGCTGATTGCGTGGGTGCTGACGGCCGGCGGTGGATTCGTGATGCTCGGGCTGTGGCTCAAGCACGGCGGGCGCCAGCAGGCTCAGCGTTCTGAGCGCCGCATCCGGCCGCCGCTGATCTTCGCCCACTTCGCCCTGGCGGCGACTGGCCTGGTGATCTGGATCGTCTACGTGGCCTCGGACCAGGACACGCTCGCCTGGGTGGCAGTCGCCCTGCTCGTCGTCGTCGCGCTGCTGGGGTTCACCATGCTCGCGATCTGGCTCCAGCAGCGCCAGCAGTCGGCACGCGCCCCGGCCGCTGCGACGGCGCCAGCGGCCGGACAGCCGGCCGAGCAGCGCTTCCCGGTGCCCATCGTCGTGCTGCACGGTGTGCTGGCGGTGGCCACGCTCGTCCTGGTGGTGCTGACCGCGGCGGGAGTCGGGGGGTCCTGACCAGCGGCGGGTGGCCTCCGTCCGCGCCGTCTCAGACGGGGACTTCCGGGGCCTTCCGAGGCCCTCAATCGACCGAGCTACCACTATTCGGAGTGGCTTGGATGACACCGCGACGCACCGGCGTCTTGATCTAAAGGCCGGGGGCCAGGGAGGGCTTCCCCGGCCTATCGCACGTATTGCCGTGAAGCTGGGGGAGCAAGCCTCCACCATCCCCCTTGTCGTCGCCAACCTGCGCGTCCGCGGACGGGGAGGGCCAGCGGGGCCACGTTCGACCTCTCAGCATGGTGGGCGTTCACCCTTTGCGACGGCAGGCTGATCCGGGTCCATGCCTACCTGGACCGCGGTCGGGCGCTCGAAGCCGTGGGGCTGCGGGAATAGGCCGCAGGCGGTAGAGGCGGACGTCCCCGTGTGCGGGTATCGGGAGCGGGGTAATCACGCGGCGAGATCCAACGCCCGATGCGAGCGGCAGCGGCCTGGACGGGTCGCCCAACCGCGCTCAACCGCCTCAGCTCGCGAAGCGAAAGGAGGAAGACGATGGCCAAGGACCACGGTCCCAGCGTGAAGGACGACAAGCAGTACGAAGGCCTGCGCAAGAAGGGCATGAGCAAGTCACGGGCGGCGGCGATCGCCAACACCCCGGACGCCTCCAAGAAGGGCGGAAAGCGCTCCGGTAGGGGCGGTGGCGGCAGCAGCCAGAGCAGTCGCAGTAGCGGCCGCGGCAGCGGCGGCAACCGGGCCCAGAAGCAGGCAGCCGGCCGCAAGGGCGGAAGGAAGTCGAGTTGACCCCCTAGCCGATGGCGACCCAAAAGCAGCGTAAGGCAGCACGGCAGAACGTCACGCGGGCTCAGGCGGGTGCGCGGAAGAAAAAGACGATCACAAAGCTCCCGAGGAAGACGCGCACGGCGCTCGGGCGTGAGGGAGCCAAGGCGGCGGCCCGGAAGCGCGGGGCCTCGAAGGGCACGGGCAGCGGAGCGGGAGCGATGACCGTCCCCGAGCTGCGACGTGAGGCGGCCAAACTCGGAATCGAGGGTCGCTCGAAGATGGGCAAGGCGCAGCTGATCCGTGCCGTCGCTCAGAAGCGGCGCTTCGCTTCCTCTTGAGCTCACAGGGGCTGCCAGCAATGCGGTTTTGCTCGGCCGGCAACGAGCTCGAGACGGTCGCGCGGCTGCGCGAGCGACCTGCTGGTGGGGTCCGGGTTCCCCCCCGCCTAGGGAGACCTTGTCGTTACGGGCGATGGCTCGAAAGAGCGTCCAACGGCTGATCGTGCCTGCGAGCCGCCGGCGAGCTTGACTCCGCACTTGCCGCAGCTGTAGGACTGTCCCATCCCGCAACCGATCGACTTCGCGAGGGGGCGCGGCACGCTTACCGTCGGCCCGGGTGTCCCACATGACTTCCGGTTCGACGCCAGGAGCGGACCATTGGGCGAGAACCCTGCGGGATCGATGTTCGTGGACGGACCCGGCTTCTCGGTACGCGCCCGAGTGACGTGCCTGGCGGTGGACGGCAACCGAGCCACCCTGATCGGGAACCGAACCGGCGGAACCAGTGCACCGGACGCTACCGGCGTCGCCTTCTTCGTCGAGGACGATAGCCCCGATAAGTTCAGCTTCCAGTTGGTCACGTCGACCCAGCCTGCGCCGCCCTGCGTGGCACACTTACTCCCACCACGCCGATCAGCAGCGGCGAGATCGTGGTCCACGATGGACAGCCGGCGAATCCCTAGGCCGTGCTTCGACGAGCATCGCCCGGGTGCACCCGGACCGGCGGACGGCTCGGAAGCTGTCGTGCGCTTGCGATCTTCCCGAGCGTAGTAGGTTCGCGACACTCGCATTACCGTGCCGTCCGTCAGCGCCGACGTCCCGGATCGGTAGTCGCCTCCCGCCCTTAGGGCGCCCGGACCGGATACGCTGCCTTTGAGCCTGAAACCGCCGGTGGGCAGGTTTCGCTCAGGAACTGACCCCGTAGACGAATCGTGGGGTGACTGGGCTTACCTAGGTCCGGCCACTGACAGGGCCAGGTGTCAGCACCGTCAGCGGCCAGGCGGGGTGGCTGATTCGGGCTCCGGCATCGCCGGGCAGAGTTCGGACACGCTCACGTCGTCTTGGGTGTCGCTGTCGTCGGGATGGAGGTTGGTGGCGAGTGAGTAGAACGCGATGAACCGTCCGTCGGCAGAGATCGCCGCGTTGTCCGAGTAGCCATTCCCCTTCGCTCCGGCGCGCCCGGCGCGGCTCGCGAGGACGGTCTGGTCGGTCTGCATATTCCGGACGAGGATGTCCGAAACGGCGTCAGTGTCATCGGGATGGAGGTTAGTGGCCTCTGACCTGAACGCCACGAATCGTCCGTAGCGGGACATAGAGGAGTCATTGGACACGCCGTTCCCCTTGGCCCCCGAGGCCCCGGTGGCGCGGCTCGCGAGTCCCGTCTGATTGGTCTGCAGGTCGCGGACGAACACGTCGTCTTTGGCGTCGGTGTCGTTGGGATGGAGGTTGGTCGCTTGGGACTGGAACGCCAGGAACCGCCCGTCCGCAGAGATCGACGCCGGCCACGAGCTGCCGTTCCCCTTGGCCCCCGAGGCCCCGGTGGCGCGGCTCGCGAGTACGGTCTGGTTGGTCTGTAGATCGCGGACGAACACGTCAACGGTCGCGTCGGTGTCATCGGGGTGCAGGTTGGTCGCGGGCGACTGGAACGCCACGAACCGCCCGTCGGCGGAGATCGACGCGGGTTCCGAGCTGCCGTTCCCCTTGGCCCCCGAGGCCCCGGTGGCGCGGCTCGCGAGTACGGTCTGGTTGGTCTGTAGATCGCGGACGAACACGTCGCTGGTCGTGTCGGTGTCGTCGGTATGGAGGTTGCTCGCCGCCGACCTGAACGCCACGAACCGCCCGTCGGCTGACATCGACCCGAGGCGGGAGCTGCCGTTCCCCTTGGCCCCGGAGGCCCCTGTGGCGCGGCTCGCGAGTGCCGTCTGGTCGGTGCGGAGGTCGCGGACGAACATGTCGACGGTCGTGTCGGTGTCGTCGGGGTGAAGGTTGCTCGCGCCTGAGTCGAATACCACGAGCCCTCCGTCGGCCGAGATCGAGGCGAGCTCCGCGGTCGCCGAGTAGCCATTCCCCTTGGTCCCGGAGGCCCCGGTGGCCCGGCTTACCAGCGTAATCCCGCCACAGGGCCGTGTAACGAGTACAGCGACAAACGCCCCGGCCGCGGCGATTAGAACAAGAATCGCCGCCACAGCAGACGCCAGACGGTAATACATGCCTACCACGGACGGCCCGTCACAAGTGACGTAAACGAGGATCTGAGGCCGGTCACATCTGCCGCCCCTCCTGGTGGGTCAAATTTGCCGCACGCAACGTGGCGCTGCCGACCCCGCACCACGGCCGTCCGCGACGATCCCTCGTTCTGATGCCCGGTTCTTACCGGGCCCAACGGTCAGGGTCAAGCGTCCCGGAGAAACCAATGACTGTCGAGCTTGCGACGTGACCTAGCGGTGTCGCCGACGACCGGCGCGCCTGTACGCAGAGCAGATGTCTGCGCGAGCTTGATTCTGGTGCTCTGCGGCGCGTAGGCTCGGCTCATGGAGTCCCGCCAGCCGCCTCCCGGCTGGTACACCGACCCAGGAGACGCAGCCCGCGATCGGTATTGGGACGGCACAGTTTGGACCGACGAGTACCGAACCGCGCCAACACAGGTGCTCGGGACGCCAGAGCGGGTGGTGGAGGAAGAACGCGTCCTGCCGGAAGAAGACATTCCGCCCGAGGAGCGGGGGGGACTTGCCACATGGTTGGCGGCGCTGGGGGCGGGGGTCGTCGGCCTGCTGATCGGTCTCGCCTTGGGCGGCGGTGGAGACGAACCCGCCGAGACCGTCACCAGCACGGTCGCCGAGACCCACACGGTGACGACGACGGTCACCCGCCACGCCAAGGCGAGAACTATCACCCGGACGATCACCGAGCAGGCTTCAGCGCCCCCTCCCTCCGGCGATGGCGGATCCGGCTGCGACTCCAACTACACGGGATGCGTCCCCAGCGGCCAAGGCGACGTGGACTGTGCGGATGTCAATGGGCCGGTCCAAGTGATCGGCGACGAAATCTACGGGCTGGATCGCGACGGTGACGGGCAAGCGTGCGAGTAGTCGGAGGGGCAGCGATTTCGTTCTTGACGCTAACCCGGCACTGGCAGACTGCGGCGGAGGAGATCGGATGACCGTGCGATGCCCAGCATCACAGCTTGCGAGCCTTGTCTCGCTGGCCGTGTTTGGAGCGCTAGCCATAAGTGGCTGCGCGATCAACATCAACCTCAACCAGTCGAAGTCGGCCACACAGGCTTCTACTAGCGCCGCGCGAACCAGGAACCTCCCGACCGTGGCCCCCACTCAGGATGGTGAGACATCGCCGACTTGACGACCGCCCGGCGTCATTCATTCGGCATGAGTATCCAGAGCGCGAGGTAGGCGAGGATCTGTGGTCCGGGCAGCAGCAACGAGACTAGGAAGACGACGCGTACAAGCGTGGGGCTCACGTCCAATCTGCGCGCCACCCCGACGCACACACCGGCAGCGATGCGCCCACGTCTCGGACGAACCAGGTCCCGGCGGGCGGTCTGTTGTGTCTGGGGCACCCGCTCGTCCACGCCGATGATGCTAAACCCACACGCGAGCTGGCGCGCATGGCTTGGCGAGAACGCGGAGTCCCATCTGGCGTCGGACTCCCACCGCACCCGAGGGGGTGGGGCGGGGGTGTCATGGGTCGCCACGCCGTCTCCACTTCGGTGCGGATCGCTCAAAGGATGCGCGCCACGAACGTCTGCGTTACGTGCGGATACCGATGGAGGACGAGCGTCGGTGCGTTACCGTGACCACACCCGATCGAAGAGCTTCAGATCGAGAGGCACCAGCCATACCTCGGCTGCGCGGCGTGCATGTACCCGGTAGATGCCTGCGGTCCGCCACGAGACGTCTCTCCCGTGAAGGTTGGCGCTTCCATCGACGAGCTGGATGACTGCATCCCGATCGGCGAGCACCGGACCGGGATGCATTCGCATCGTCGCGTGGGCGAGCTCGCGGCGACGCGCGAAATACGCCGCCACGGCCTTGGGGCCGCGGTGGTCACCCGCGATCGGACTCGTGCCGGGCACGTGCCAGACGATGTCCTCGGTGAGGAGCTCAAGGACAGACGCAATCGAACCGCCGGCGTACATCTCGCCTTGGCGGCGGTGAAGCTCGGCAACGAGCTCGACGTTGCGTGCGTTGGGTGTGGCGGCCATCAGATCACGCGTTCTCGCTCTGCAAGCCCTTTCTGGTCGAGCAGCTGCGCGGCTCTATCGGGCTCGATCGTCTCCGGTTGCTTTCGTTAGCCGGCACCGTGAGCGAGTAGTCGAGCCATTCCTCGCGCCGAACACCGAGCCGCTCGTAGAGCGCCTGCGCGCGGAGATTGTCCTTCGCGGTCTGCCAGGTGAGCTCGACTGCACCACGCTCCCGGCAGAGCCCTGCGCATTCGGCGATCAGCGCCTCCGCCACCCGCGTCCACGGGCGTCCTCGGCCACGAACAGGTCGTTCATCACCCGATCTCTCGGGCCCGGAGCGTGCTCCATGTCCAGTAGACGGTGGCGAAGCCAGTGGCGCCGCCCTGGTCGTCGCGGGCGATCAGCTGGACTCCGTGGCAATCGGGGGAGGCTACAAGCGCCCGGGAAAGCGCCAGCAAGGCCTCGTCGGAGGGAGCGGGCTCGGTAGAACTCGCAGTAGCCGCGCGTCAGCGGCAGGAGCTCGGGAAGGTCCTCCTCGGTGATGGGGGCGATCACTCAGGCGGGACGCTAGCGCCCAGGGAGCGGCTTCGGGGCGACCGACAGCTGTAGGGGACTGCAAAATGCGACGCCCCTGCCGCACTCGGTCGTCTAACCGCTGTGCCGCCCATCACTGATGAGAACGGGCCTCGCAAGAACCTCGCCCTGAACCCTGCGTTCGGTCTTTCAGGCCGCGACGCGCCACGATGTTCGGCGATCCCGCCGCCGAGTAACGTGAGGCCGATGAGTGCGAAGTGGACGGCGGCCGAGATCCCTGACCAGCACGGTCGTGTGGCCGTGGTCACCGGCGCCAACAGCGGGCTCGGACTCGCGACGGCCCGGGAGCTGGCGGGCGCGGGTGCCCGGGTGGTTCTCGCCTGCCGCAACATCGACAAGGGCGCTTCGGCAGCCCGCCAGATCCAGTCAACATTGCCGGACGCCCAGGTCGAGGTCGAGGCCCTCGACCTCGGAAGCCTGGACTCGGTGCGGGTGTGTGCGCAGCGGTTCCGGGCTGAGCACGAGGGGCTGGACCTCCTGATCAACAACGCCGGCGTGATGGCGCCGCCGCGCTCGACCACCGCCGACGGCTTCGAGCTCCAGCTGGGAACCAACCACTTGGGCCACTTCGCGCTCACCGGCCTGCTCATCGGCGCGATGGAAGGGCGCGACGACGCGCGGGTGGTGACTGTCACCAGCAGTGCTCATCGCATCGGGCGCATCCAGTTCGACGACCTCCAGAGCGAGCGCCGCTACAACCGCTGGCGGGCCTACGGCCAGTCGAAGCTCGCCAACCTGCTGTTCGCGTTCGAGCTCGCGCGCCGGGCAGCGCTCAACGACCTCGACCTGACGAGCGTAGGCGCCCACCCGGGCTACGC
>Ga0126309_10000553_pt1 | contig 12538 bp, 9 predicted proteins | sample Plot56_FD_92541 | JGI IMG/M metagenome (GOLD analysis project Ga0126309, IMG submission 92541) | Serpentine soil microbial communities from UC McLaughlin Reserve, CA, USA - Plot56 | ecosystem: Environmental > Terrestrial > Soil > Grasslands | place: USA: UC McLaughlin Reserve, Lake County...
ATTCTGGCGAGACCGCCCCAACCGGTGTTGCCGGAGTTGGCGTTGAAGACATAGGTCTCCTCGCCCGAGCTGACCGCGCCGAGATTGAGGATGGTCAGGTTGTTCCAATCGGCGACCGCCTGGCTCGCGGAGCTGGTGGTATTGCGGATCCGCACATTGCGGTCCGCCTGAATCCAGCAACCCCACTGCTTCGCTTCCGCCGCGCTCCCCGCAAGTCCGACGATAAGTAACGTTGCAGCAATGAAAGCCGATTTCCTATTCATGATGATTGCCTCTCCTCCGAAAATGAGCGCACGCCTGTCGCACGCTCAGCGTTTACGGCTAGCGAAAGGACGATTCGACGTGGGTACCAGGACACGTACCCCCAGCAATCGCCGTTGCACAACCCTGAAACCAGAAGGACTCGGCCAGCCCTGCACCGGTCAGAGGGCGGAGCACGAACTACAAGCTCCGTCTCTACCTGGTTAGGTACAGCTGGGAATGAATGCGTGACACAGAAAGTCAAACTTCAGATAAGAAGCAAACGGAAGATGAAGATGCCAAGAGACTTGTTGTCAGGAGAATCCCGACATATGAAAGAGGATCAATTAGCGGAAATGCTGCTGACGAGCGGCGGCGTTCCTCCCGGAGGAGGCGGATCAGCGGGCAGTCGGCCGCAGCCAGAACCGTCGGGTGGAGCTGATGCGGGGGTAGGGGACCCCCTACTTCGCGTAGTGATCGGCGCCCAGGAAGTGGAGCGACACGTAGCGCTCCTCCCCGATGACCCAGCTGTCGTGCGCTGACGCCGGGATGTGGAAGACCGTGCCCGGCGTCAGCTCGAAGACCTCGCCACCGACCATCGCCGCCGTCGCACGGCCGGCCAGCACCATGCCCACGTGCTCCACCTCGCAGAACTCTGTGCCGGTCAGGGGACCGACGTGCTCGGACCATTTCCATCCCGGCTCATAGGTCGCCCGCCCAACGGTGAGCCCGCCGATGTGAATGATTTCGAACCGGCCCTTTTCGAGCTCCCGCACCTCGTCAGGTTCCTCAAACCGCCGCAAGATGACGTCCAGCATAGGTTCCTCTCATGTCGCTCGTATTGGTGCGCAAAGCCCTCGATGGGCGCCTCATCGCAAGTTCTCGGACGGGAATCTCTTGAGCCTCCCGTAGCGGAGGAAGAGCCGGTCGAAAACGTGCAGGTGGAGGCGTGCGGCGAGGAAGCCAGCGAAGCTCATCCCGACGCCGATGGCGATATTTTTGAGCGTGTCGCGCCAACGGATGACGCGCAGGACGTTCTTGCCCTGCTTCTTGCCCACCACAGCGTTGGCGATGGCGGCGAGCACGGCGAACAAGGCCATCGTCAGGAGAGTCATTGCAATATTCTTGAAGGTCAGCTTGGAAGCGACCTTGTCCGGAATGAGATTGAGCAGGTTCTCGTTCCACTGGCTGGAAAAGAGCCAGACAACGCCGGCGAGTGTTGCAAGGACGAGCACCCACTTCAGAAAGATGAGCGCCGGTGACAGCTTCCAGACTTTGAAGGCGAGGCCGCTGCCCACGTCGAGCAGGCGCTCGAGATGATTCCGCCCTGGCTCGTTGGAACGGGGCTTCATGGCGCCTTCGACCTCGAGGAAGCGCCACTCCCCGGTCCCGACGGGCGACGGAAATCCCTCGACGCATCCCTTCTTGAGCTGCTGCTCGGTCATGCGGTAGGCGCTCGCCATCAGAGCGTACGCCTCCGCTTCGCTGAAGGAGTCGAGATCGGTGCGGATTGCCGAGAGCTTCCGCTGCACGTCCGCACTGACGCCGAAGCTCGTCGCATCGCTCTTGCCCTGCCGGCTCTCGAACTCCGACTCTTTCAGGCTGGACGGGCAGTCCTTCCAGGCCACGTTGTCACCCAGCAGGTCCTGCCGGAGATGGATGAACATCAGGCCCCGCAGGAGCGACGCGCGCCGGCGAGAGGCGATGTCCGTGTACTGCGCCTCGCGGACGCGCGCCTGGCTGACGCTGCTCGTCCGCAAAAGGACTCCGACCGGCCCGCCGCCGGGGCTGTTCACCGCGTCCATCTGTCCGCTGGCATCGCTGACGAGCATCACCGTGCAATCCTGTTCGAGCAGGCTGCCGACCCCCTGGTTGTCGCACGCACCGCCATCCACGAGCCGCACACTGATCAGGTGCTCCTCCTTGAGCTTGCCGTCGCCGTCCGGGTAGAGGCCGTCGAGGATGAGCGGCTCGAACAGTCCCGGTACGCAGGACGAAGCGGCGACCGCGTAGCCGAGCCGGAGCTTCCGATATTTTTCGGGCGCGTCCTTGTAGTACATGCGCCGCAGCCGGTAGTTGCAGTCAATCTCCCGGTTAATCGGGACGGGCGGCTCGCCCATGAACGAGGCGGTGAACTGCCAGGTGTGGCCCGTGTTGAGACAGGTCGCGTTGAGAAGGAGGATCGGTGCCTTGTTCTTTCGCCGCCAGTTGTGGCTCCGCGGGTTGAAGTCTTTTTGTCGGGTCCCGCCGGCGAGCTTCGGGTTGATGAAAAGCTCGTTCAGCAGGCGCTCCTCGCGTTTCCAGCCCAGGAGCCGCGCCAGCCGGTCCGGCACCCACTTCGGCCCCTGGAGCGGCCCCTTGCCGTCCGCGCCGTCCTTCACCTTCGAGAACAGCTCGCGCTCGTAGAGCTCACCGACGCGCAGCGTGCGCGAGTAGCCGCCCGAGAAAATCATTCTCAAATTGGTGGTCCACTCCGCCAGGACACGCGTGCGGATGTTGCGCTGCACGCCCGCGAGAAAATCGCGCTCGATGCGTTTGACGATGTCGATGTAATCCTGTGGCTTGATCTCGTCATCGGTCTTCGTCTCGAGCAGGTTGCGCAGCTCCAGGTAATAGTGCGCGCCGATGATCGAGCCCCCGGAGACGCACGAAAGCACCTCGAGATGGCGGAGCACGCCGAGCTCGGCGAGGCGCGCGAGCACGCCAATGTGAAAGAGGGAAGCGCGGAAGCCCCCGCCGGACAGGCCCAAGCCGAGCTTGCCACGGAAGGTGCTCCGCACGGCCTTCTCGTCATCTTTCAGAAACTTCGCCAGCGCCTTGCCGGCCGCGGTCTGCTCGAATTGCTCTTCGGTGATCGCCGGATCGCATTGGAGTCGTGCCCATCGCGCGAGTTGCCGCGCCGTGGACTCATACTCCCATTCGGGGACCTTCAGCTTGGCGGCGGCAGGCTTCTCCACCAGCCATTCGAGGGCCTTGTCATAATGCGCCCGGTCGTGCTCTCCAAGACCGAAATAGGCTTCGCCGAGGGTGGCATAGAACCACCACTCACCGGCCAGCCACTCATTCCCTTCCTTCTCCAAAAGGGGCGGGACCGACCGGATGATCTCCTCGCGGATCAGCCGCGCGCCCACGCGCCTTCCTTCAGCGGCAATCGAGACGAGCCCCGCCCGCCGGGCCTCTCCTTCCTCCTCCTGCGCGAGCAGGTCGAGCACAAAGGCGGAATTGATCCCGCAGTAGCCGCGGTCCTCATCCGCCCACATCTTGCAATCCGGGTTCTCACGGAGGTACTCGATCACGTTCGCGCGCCAAGCCTCGGCTTCCTCCCCCCGGATGCCCAGCGCATAACCGCGGAGATAGAAGAAAAGCGCACGTTCGAGATTCTGCCGCAGCCCGTCCACCTCCCACTTGCGCTTGTAGATCGCACCCGCAAGGCCGAGCGATTCCTGACTCTCCGTCTTTGAGAGGTCTTCCACCTCGCGGAGGATTTCGAAAGCGTGGTCGAGACGCCATTCCAAAGGAAGGTCTGGGTCTTTGTAGGTGTAGAGGGCGCTCTTCTGGTGAATCTCCAGGTAGATCTTGGGGTGCTCGTCCTTCTTCAGTTCCTCCCGGGTGCGCTTCAAGATGCGCCGCGCCAGGCCGATGCGCTTGGCTCCGGCCAGCCGCTTCGCCAGCTTCAGCATCTCGTCCGCGTCCGGAGTGCCGCTGCTGCTCAGAACCTCGCCGGCCCTCGTCTCGTCGGTTTCCACGACGATCTGGGTTGCACTCATGAAGAGATCTCCGATCTCGTGCCGCTTACTTTTCAGGGCGTCTTTCAGGGGAACACGAAGAGTGTAGCAGATACGGTACCTGGCCCGGAGCGCACCGCGCCTACGACGTACTGCATGAATAGCTTCTCCGCGACGGGTCACCGCGGCCATGTTACTGCGGAGGCGTCCAGGGCTGTTGGCATGCCTCGCAGATGTTCGCATGCTGGGCATTTGTAAAGCTGCAGTTCGTGCAGATCCAAGATCCAGTCGGGCTAGGACGGTTTCTTCCAACGAGGAATCGGCCGCGAGAGAAACCAGCGATCGCCCCCAGCGCGATCACCAAGCCAACGATCTCAAGCACTTTCTTCTCCTTATTTCTCGCCCAGCCACCGGCCGTCTTAGTTGGATCATAAAGAGTCTTTAGCTCCGTGACCGTGGGCATTCGGCCTAGCCTCCGGCGTCGGCCCGGACGAATTTCAATGGAGATTTGTCCAGCAACAGCTCGAGCTTCGCCATCTGCTCGCGCGTCGAGTCGGCCATCCATCCCTCTGGGGCGGCGGCGTATGCCGTCTCCAACAGCGCCTGGCCCTTCACTTCGTCACCGAGGCCCAGGTAGGCCTCGCCGAGCGTCGCCAGGACCCAGTACTGGTTTTTCTGCGCCTGGAGGACCGCCTCCGGGCTGGCGCTCGACGCATCCGGAACAGGGTTTGCCGCGAGCCACTGCTCACAGATGGTGAGGACCTCTTTGCGCACGCGGCGCGCCTGGACGAAGTCGGCCACTGCTTCCGCCGGATCCGTCGCCTCCGCGGCCCGGCAGTTGAGAAGAAAAGCCAGATTGATCCCATTGTAATAATCGTTGCGCAGGTAGTAGCCCCTCTCATACCCGCGGATCGCCTCGTCGAGCTGTCCCCGATCCTTCGTCAGATCCCAGAGCCGTTTGTGCACGGAGCCCCAGAGGCCCAGCGTCTCGGTGTCGTTCGAGGTCGCGGGGTCGAGGCTGGCGAGCAGCTCGTGAGCCTCCTTGAGCGCCGCCTCCTCGGTGGGGAACTTGCTCTTGTAGGTGATGAGCGCGAGGCGCTGGATGATGTACGGATTCTCCGGCCGGTTGGGGTCTTTGCCCTTCATCATGCCGCGGATGACCCCGAGGAGGCTCTTCGCCGTCACGAAGTCGCCCCTCTTCTGCGCGTCGTCCACCTGCTGCATCAAAACGCTGTGCGTCGAGTCGTCCGCTTTCGGCGCGCTCTCCGGCGCGCTCTCGGGCTTCGGTCCGGTCTCCACGACAGCCTGCACGGCGGCCTGAACCACGGCCGCCAGAGCCGGCGGGTTGAGCCCGTTCAGGAACGTATAGACGGGACTGTCCTTCGGACGGGGACTCTTCTTGGTGATCTCGACGATGGCCTGGGTCAGGAGCTGGCGGAAACGCATCACCTCGTCGAAGCCGATGTCCTCGCCCAGGTGATGGTACTGCCGGACCGCGACGTGATTCACGTCGAAGGGGAACGTCTTGATGCCGTCCTCGGAGATGACCACCGTGGTGAACGGCCGGAGCGCGTGGCGCACGCCGAGCTCGTAGAACGCGTTCTTGTTGGACGTCGAGAGATCGGCGATCACGACGTCCGCGTTCAGGAGCTGCTCGTACATCGGCACGTCGATCAGGCCGGAGTGCACGATCTCGTCCGCCCGGATGCACTGCAGCCCGGCGGCCTCGACGGCGGGTTTGATCATGTTCCTGTACGACTTGTCGAGGTCGAGCACGCGGCCCGTTTCAAAGTCCGTCTTTTTGCCGAAGCCCATCACCACGAAGCAAGTTCCCTGGGTGTCCGCCATGGTGGTTCCCTCTCCATCTGAAACGTTTGGAAAGAACTCTACCCTTCTTCATCAATCGCGTCAAGCCGCGCGCCGCGACAGGCGGGCGGTCTACTGCGGAGGCGTCCAGGGCTGTTGGCATGCCTCGCAGATGTTCGCATGCTGCGCGTTTGTAAAGCTGCAGTTTGTGCAGATCCAGGATCCAGTCGGGCTAGGACGGTTACGTCCAACGATGAATCGTACGAACAGCGCGACGGCTCCAACCCATCCCCAGGCACACAGGCGTGCGGCGATTTGGGCGTCAGGGGATGATAGAAGAAAATGGCCTGAAAAGTAGATCAAAAGAAACCCGGCCAGCGCAGTCCCAACGGTAAGGACCGGCGACGCTCCCCGGCCGCGAGAGAAACCAGCGATCGCCCCCAGCGCGAGCACCAAGCCAAGGATCTCAAGCACTTTCTTCTCCTTATCTCTCGCCCAGCTACCGGCGCACCATTTCCCGGTCTCTCTCCGTGGCGAGCTTCTCAGGGCACCTCCAAGTCTCCTGACAACGCGTGTCCATGTCAACATCTTGGGCGCCGCTCCCGGCTCCCGAAAACTCCCGGCACACACCTTCCTGAGTAGAAATCGATGTACCTGGCGAGCTGTCTGGCCAGGGGGGGGTCCTTTCCGGCTCGCGGCAAGTCAGCCGCGACCGTCTTTGGGAGTTGGGAGGTACAGATCATGAGCCGTAAGCTCGCTTGGTTGCTGTTGCTCGCCTTCGGCAGCGTGGCCCACGCCGCCCCCGAGGCCGCCGTTCCCACAGCCGCCGGTCATCCGGTGCTCGACGTCAACCGCCTGGACTCCGTCGTTCCGGCGCCGCTGGATCTGGCGCGTCTCGGACAGGAGGATGTGGAGCGGGACCAGCAGGGGCTGCCGCCGCGCTTCGCCGTTCCGGAGCGGGTGAACATCACGCCCGCCACACGCGGCACCTGGGAAGATCTCGGCAAGGGCCAGATGCTCTGGCGCCTGCGGATCATCGGCCGCGAGGGAACGACGAACCTGAACATCGGCTTCACCCGCTTCAAGATGTCGAAGCGGAGCCGCCTGGTGCTGTACTCGACCGACGGCCTCCAGGTCACGCGGGCCTTCACCGCCGCGGACAACGAGGAGCACGGACAGCTGTGGACGCCGGTCGTGGTCACCGACGATCTCATCGTGGAGCTCACCGTCCCCAAAAGTGAGATGCAGGCGGTCCAGTTGAAGCTCGGTTGGATCAATCAGGGCTACCGCGGCTTCGGAACGGTCGCCGGCGATGACTACAACAAGTCCGGCAGCTGCAACCTGGACGTCGAATGCCTGGACCCCGGCGATACGTGGCGCGAGGAGATGCGCGCGGTCGGCGTGATCTCGACCGGCGGCTCCACGTTCTGCACCGGGTCGCTCGTCAACGACACGGCTGGCGACCGCAAGATGTATTTCATGACGGCCAACCATTGCTCGATCACCTCGTCGAACGCGCCCTCGCTGGTGGTCTACTGGAACTATCAGAATTCCTTCTGCCGGGCTCCCGGCAGCGCCGCGAGCGGGCAGACGGGCGACGGCTCGCTCAGCCAGTTCCACACCGGCTCCTTCTTCCGCGCCGCCAATGCCCCCTCGGACTTCACCCTGGTGGAGCTCGATGATCCGCCGGTCACCGCCTACAACCATCACTGGGCAGGCTGGGACCGTTCGACCGGCAGCCACACCTGCACCACCGCGGCGCCCTGCGCCTCGATCCACCATCCATCGACCGACGAGAAGCGGATCACCTACGTCACTTCCGACCTGATCAGCACGAGCTACAACAGCCCGACCTCGCCGGGCGACGGCACCCACCTCTGGGCCCGCTGGGCGACCGATCCTCCGGGTCCCTACACCGTGCCCGGCGTGACCGAGCCCGGCTCCTCCGGCTCGCCGCTCTACAACGCCGCGGGCCGCTTCGTCGGCCAGCTCCACGGCGGACCGTCCTCCTGCGGCGCCACGGGCAACAACCTGTCGGATTATTACGGGCGCTTCAGCGTCTCCTGGACCGGCGGCGGCACGAACAGCACCCGCCTCTCGAACTGGCTCGATGCGGGCAACACCGGCGCCACGACCGTCAGTGGCCTCAACGTCAGCGGCGGCGGTTGCACGCCGCCGGCGGCTCCGACCGGGTTGAGCGCCACCGCCGCGTCGGCGTCGCAGATCAACCTCTCCTGGAGCGCTGTCTCCGGCGCCACCTCGTATACCATCTTGCGCTCGACGACCAGCGGCGGGCCCTACTCGTCGGTGGGGACCTCCGCCACCACTTCCTTCTCGAACACGGGACTCTCCTGCAACACGACCTATTACTACGTCGTGACGGCGTCGAACGGCAGCTGCAGCTCCGGCAATTCGGCACAGGCGCAGGCGACGACCTCGGCTTGCACGGGCAACGTGCTGACGAGCGGCGTTCCGGTGACCGGGATCTCGGGAGCGTCCGGCAGCCAGCAGTTCTGGACGATGAGCGTGCCGTCGGGAGCGTCGAACCTCCAGTTCCAGACCTCGGGCGGCACCGGCGACGCCGACCTGTACGTGCGGCTCGGCTCGGCACCGAGTCTCACGACCTACGATTGCCGGCCCTACACGAGCGGCAACAGCGAGACGTGCAGCTTCCCGACGCCGTCGGCGGGCACCTGGCACGTGATGCTGAACGGCTTTTCGGCGTTCTCGGGCGTGACGCTCGTCGGGAGCTACTCGACGGGCTCGACCTGCAATGCCATCACGGACGTGGAGCCGAACGACAGCACCGCCGTGCCGCAGGCGATCTCGGGGACCTGCAACCAGATCTCGGGGACGTTCTTGAACGACTCGACGACGCAACAGAACGATTACTTCCGTCTGAGCCTGCCGGCGGGCCGGACGGTGACGGCGCTGCTCAACGGCCTCACGGTGGACTACGACCTCTACATCTACAACGCGGCGGGAACCCAGGTGGCGAGCTCGACGGCCGGCGGCACGACGGCGGACCAGGCGACCTGGACCAACACGGGCGCCTCGGCGGTCAACGTCTTCGTCCGCGTCCTCCGCTACTCCTCGACCCGCACCACCTATCAGTTGAGAGTCAGCTACTGAGCTGACCGGTTTCGATGCGCCCGCCCCGGATCGGGGGGCGGGCGCATTTCCACACGTCATGCCTCCTTCGCTTCTCGGAGGTACCTGGTGAAGTCCGTGTTGGGTGGAGTGTGCCCCGGTCTCTCTAGGGTAGTGCTGGAAGTCGTTGCGAATCTGGCCCGGGGCCGGCTCAGCGGCCCTTCTCGATGACCACCTCGACGCGCCGATTCCTCTGCCGGCCTGCCTCGGAGGCGTTGTCCGCCACGGGCCGGCTCTTCCCGGCGCCGCGCGTGGCCAGGCGGTCGGCCGCGATTCCCTCTCGTTCGACCAGCCACCGCTTCACGGACTCGGCCCGGCGGTCGGACAGTCGCTGGTTGTAGGAGTCGTCCCCCTTGGAGTCCGTGTGCCCTTCGATCTCGACCCGCCCGGAGGGGTAGCCGCGGACCAACGTGGCGAGTTGACCGAGCGCCGCTGCTGCATCGGATCGGATGTCCGCCTTGTCGAAATCGAAAAGGACGTCCGCCGGCAACTCCACTTTCACCTCCAGAGCCGACTCCTGGGCGCCGAGAGCCTGCATGGCCTGCCGGACCTCCTGGACTGTGGCGACGATTCCGCTCCCCGATCCGGCAATGCCAGCTTCGAGACCTCGGATCTGCAGCACCACGGGCCGGATGTCCAGGGCGCGCTTCGCGCCAAGCCGGGCCACCGCCGCTGTGGCCGCAGCCTCCACCGCCGGGTCCCACGGACCGGTGGTGGGTGCCTCCGCGGCCTGCGCCGCCACGGCAACCAGTCCCAGCAGGAGACCGAGGAGCGGATGGCGGCGCATCACGCGTCCTGAATTGGCAGGTCTTCGTACGGCGGCAGACCCGGAATCTGGAGCGTCACCGCCTTGACGTCCGGAGGCGGCGCCGGGAACTTCATCCAGAGGGTGTAGGTCTCTCCCGGTGACAACTTCTTATACCACCGATTGTCATAGCCCTGCCGGAGGGCGGCGATGTACGAGCCATTCTCGTCCTTGAGGACCTCGTACTTCTTCCCCGCCCCGAGATCCATGACGTACACCTCGTTGTAGGAGATGTCGGGCTCCGCTTCCGCGCTCCCCTCGTTCCGCAGCACCACCCGGGCAGTCAGGGTCGAGCCCTTGCGGCGGAATTCGGTGACGTCGACCACGACCCCCGGCCAGTTGCTCTGCTGGCTCGCCACGACGGTTGCCGGAGCCGGCGCGGCCGGCTGCGCCGCCGTGGCGGCAGGCGGTGGCGGAGCCGCGGCCTCTCCGGCCGGGGCGGCGGCAGGCGAGGCTGCATCGGCGGGAGCTGTGGAAGACGGGGCGGCGGCGCTCTCCTGAGCGATGTCCTGCCCCTCCGGCTCGCGGGCCTGGCAACCCGCGACCAGCACCAGAAGGACGGCGACGACAGGCAAAAAACCTTCCCTTCGCATATTTCTCCTCCGGCGCGGTTCGGGCGAGCCGAACTGCGATGATGCATTCAATGATACACCTTCCGAGGAGCTCCTTCAGCACCGCGATCTTCCTCGAGCAGAGCATCTTCAACGGCGTCCGGGCCCGGAAGATCTTTAAGCATTATTTCAAAAAAGAGGGAAGTCGGCGAGGCCCCCGGGCTCTATGAGGCTGTATACCGCGCGATGACTACGATGGCAGCGAAAGCGATGATGGCGAAATGCATGCGCATGATGAAGAGAGCCGTGTTCGTGCGCCTGATGTCGAACACCCGCCACCAGGAGAAGGGCTCTGGGAACCCGACAACTGCATCGCGAACGTGGGCGGGCTTATCGGCGAGCCGCTCCCCCTCCTGCTTTTTGGGGAGCAAGTCGTCGCGGTGAAGCCCCAGAAACTCCTCACAGTTATAAACATGAATGATCTTTCGCCGCTCGAGCTTCCTGTGATGCCACGAAATCAACACACCGAACAGCGCCGCAACGATCACCAGGGCGGCTGCCGCGAGCGTTGTATTTAGATCTTTGTGCTGGGCGTCAACCGTCACGAGACCCGCCCCGAGAACGGCTTCAATCTGCAGGGCTCTCCATGTTTGGTCCCGCGCGTGATGATGATCTCGCCACGCGAGATCCATGGCAGCACGAACTGCCTCTGGTGAGACGGGAACATTGGAGCTATCAGCCATAGCCAGTCAACTTACGCCTCTTGCGTACCTATGTCAACGAGGAGGCGCACTCCGAAGCACAGAACCGATCCAGCTCAGCCTCCACATCAGAAATCGATTGAGCGTCAACAGCTCGGCGTCCAGGATAACGCGCCAGGTAGTCGCCGGCCTCCTTGGCCCCGATCTTCTGGTCGCCCAGGTAAAAGATCACGGGGATTCCATACTCCAGCGCGAGCTCGACTTCCGAGCCGGTCCCGGTCCCTCCGGGCAGGACGATCGCGACGTCCGCGGTCAGGACGTTGACGTGGTTGCGGCTGCCCAGCTCTTTCCCGTGCTCCCCGCTCAAGGGCAGATGCGTGTAGATGGGGATCTCGACCCAGTCGTTCACGGACCGGGGCTCATAGGGGCGCAGGTCTCCCGTCGCGTGCTGATCGAATGGCGTTCCTGCCCGGATGATGCCGAGGACCAGACCTTTGCGGGGTTGGGTCTGGTAGAACGCTTCGCTCACCTGCGCCATGACTCCCCCGCCTCCTCCGGTCAGGAGGTGGAAGCCTTTTCTTGCGATGAGCTCTCCGATGGGTGTGGCCAGGGTTGCATGGCGCGACTCGCCGCCTCCGAAGACGCCGGCGATCTTGCGGCGCCTGGCGTAACCCTTCTCGAATTCGGCTTTGTTCATCGCTCCCCCCATGCTATAGGATTCCGCCGGCGTTTCAACGATGAGGTGTTGAGGATGGCTTATCTTCTGGACCTGGAGCGGTGGCCGCGCCGCGCGACGTTCGAGTACTTTCGGGGCTATGACAAGCCGTACTTCAACGTGTGCGCGCCGCTGGAGGCGGGACCTCTCGTGGAGCTGGCCCGCGGGGTGCCGGGCACCTCGTTCTTTCTTGCGTACCTCTATCTGTCCCTCCGCGCGGCCAATGAGGTCGAGCCGTTTCGCTATCGCCTGTCGGATGGCCGCGTCCTGGTGCATGAGCGGATTCATGCCGGGACGACCCTGCTCCTCGAGGACGACCGCTTCGCCTTCGCCTACTTCGACTATACGGAGGACTTCGCCCGGTTCCAGGCCGAGGCGCGCGCGGCGATGGCGCGGGTGCGGGCGGAGGGTGGGTTCGATGCGCAGGATGACCGGAACGATCTGATCCACTACTCGACGCTGCCCTGGATCTCGTTCACGAGCTTCTCCCACGCGCGGAACTGGGGGAAAGAGGATTCCGTCCCGAAGATCGTCTTCGGCAAGTGCGCCGAGCGGCAGGGACAATGGTTCCTGCCGGTGTCCGTCGAGGTGCATCATGCGCTCATGGATGGCCTGCACGTGGGGCGGTACCTCGAAAAGCTCCAGAGCTATTTCTTGGAGCCGACGGCCGGGCTCGGTCTTAGTATGCCGTCAAGGTAGAAGTGACGGATTGCGGTACCTTCCACCGGACGTATGAGCAGCAAACGGCAGATCAAAGCCCCTCAGTCGCACCTCAATGCCAGTCGCCCGCCAAGGGATGCCGGTGATCGGCAGTCCCATGCCAGCGAACAGCAGACCAATGCCGG
>Ga0126309_10000554_pt1 | contig 12536 bp, 12 predicted proteins | sample Plot56_FD_92541 | JGI IMG/M metagenome (GOLD analysis project Ga0126309, IMG submission 92541) | Serpentine soil microbial communities from UC McLaughlin Reserve, CA, USA - Plot56 | ecosystem: Environmental > Terrestrial > Soil > Grasslands | place: USA: UC McLaughlin Reserve, Lake County...
CGCTCTAAGAAGGGTACTACAACGCAGTTACAATCGCGCGTGCCTTGGGTAACGACCTCCTTGTATCCGGCGGCAAGCGATAGGAGGGGAGTGCATACTAGCTATGCTCTTCTGGGTAATCGCGGTGCTCTCGGTGGTAGGCGTTCTGGCAATCGTTTGGGGATTGTATCTGTTGGTTCGGCGCCGGCTTTAGCAGCGAGCAAGGTGAAAGGCCGGGGCTCCGTAGAGGACGACCCCGGCCAAATTCGTTCGACGCGCGTCTTGGCGTTAGGGGAGTGGACGAGGGCTTCGGAATTTGCTGTCCCCTTCGCGCCGGTGGACACTCCCGGAGCGCGACCCTAGGCAGCGTGTCTTCGAGAGAGCTTGCGCGCCCGCGGTGAAGATTGCTTGTGGCGGATCACGGGCGGTTGAGATATCTTTGCCCTGGAGACCCTGGAGACGGTTGGTGAAGAGATGACGTTCGGCAAGAGTAGGCCTCCCCTCGTGCCCGACCCCGGACAGCGGGTGCTCTTGCTGTCCGAAGACGGCTCGCGCATGGAAGGATTCCGTGCCGTCTCGGGGCCGCTCACCACGGAGACGGGTGAGATAATCATCAGGGTGGCGATCGAGGAGGAGTACAGGGATTCTAGGAGGGAGGGCCGCCGCGCCGTAAGCATGGCATGGCCCGCCGCGCAGGTGGAAGTGTTCGTACCCTGGTACAAATGGCAGCGGTGGTTTACGAGGTGATTCAGCATGTCAGCCCGCTCCGGCCTTTAAGGCCTCCGCTGATCAGCACTTCAGCACGGCGGCTCCGCCGCCTCGTCAGCCAGGACCTGCGCAAGCTGAAATGCTGACAAGCTGAAATGCTGATCAGCTGAAGTGCTGACTCTGCAGGTCCTGGATCTCGTGGTGCACACCACGGAGGCTCGGGTAGAGCCTCCCATACACCTTCCGGAAGGCGGCGTCGTAGAACGGGGCTTCGTCTGGGGCCGGCTCGACGGAGCTCTCGTCGTAGCGCAACTCTTCGAGGGCGGATGGAACGTCGGCGTAGACACCGGCGCCTATTCCGCCCAGAATGGCGGCCCCGAGGCTGGTCGCCTCCTCTACCCCGACGACGGTTATCGTCTGGTTCAAGACGGTGGCTTTGATGCGCATGAGCAGGCGGTTCTGAACGCCGCCGCCGATGGCGTAGATGGCCCCGAGCTCGTCTATCCCTGAGTGGTCCAGGAGCGGTTCTAGCGAGTTGCGGGAGTCGTAAGCCAGTCCCTCCAGGACGGCCCGAAATAGTTCTCCACGCTTGACGTCCGTGCTCAGGCCGACGAAAGCCCCCCTCGCTGCGGGATCGTCGTACGGCGGGTTCGCGAGGCGCAGGTGCGGCAGAAAGAAGGCACCGAGAGACCCCGGCGGGACCTCTTCCGCCTCGGAGATCAGGGTGTCGTAGTCGACCCCGCCGAGGACCTCCCGCAACCATTCGACGCTGGCGCCCGAGGTGTACTGGCCGCCGAAGACGTAGTACTGGCTGGCCACGTGGGCGCCCTGGGTGTAACCCTGATGCCCGATGTGGGGGTCCGTTAGCGGGCGCTCGAGCGGCAGGAAGATCGCCTCTGCGGTGCCGAGCGAGTTGAGCATCGTACCCTTCTGCGTGACGCCAACGGCCAGGGCGCCGCAGACGTGGTCGTGACCGCCGGCCGCGACGCCGGCGCTCTCTGGCAGCCCCGTCGCCGAGGCGGCTTCCGGGGTCACGGGAGCGAGGAACGAGCCGCCGCCCCGCAGTGGCGCGAAGAGGTCAGGGGAGATGCCCACCTCCTCGAGCAACTCTGCGGCCCACCGCAGCCCTTGCAGGTCGAGGGCCAGCGTACGTGAGGCCAGGGAGTAATCCGTGGCGGCGACGCCGCACAGGCGGAACGCCATGTAGTCGGCCACGTTCAGCCAGGTGGCGGTGCGCGAGTAGGCGTCCGGCTCGTTCTCCTTGAGCCAGAGCAGTTTGCACAGGCCGAAGATGGGCTGCAATGACAGGCCGGTCAGGCCGAAGAGGCGGTCCTGTCCGACGAGGCGGCCCAGCCGCTCGGCCTGTGGCCCTGCCCGCCCGTCGAACCAGGCGATGATGTCGTGGGTGGGCCTGCCGCGGGAGTCGAGCGGCACGGCCGCCTCACCCATGCTGGCGACGGCTATGCTCGCCACGCGGTCCGGGGCGTCGAGCTTCTCCGTAACCTGGCGTAAGGTCACCGCGAAGGAGTTCCACAACTCCTCGGGGTCGTAGTGGGCCCTGCCCGCTTTCGGATAGCGCGTCGGAGTCGGAGAACTGGCCCCCTCTACCGCCCTGCCGGTCCTGTCGAAGGCCACGACCTTGATATTCGTCGTGCCGACGTCGGCCCCGATCAGGATCAGTTCCGCGTTCATCGAACGGTAGAGCCTTTCGAGGTCAGGGAGCCGTCCTCACTCTCGTCGATACCATCTTGCACGGCTCCTATCATACTGGCGAAGGCCGTCAGGGGCAGCCCTTCTACACGATGTCTGATTCGGCGAGCGCTTCGGCGACGGGACGGCCTTCGTGGATGATGCTGTTCAGGGCGTGGATCATGCCGCGCGTGTCACCGCTCTGCCAGATGTTGCGGCCGAAGACTACGCCGGCGGCGCCGGCTTCGGTGGCGTCTTGTACTACCTGGAGCGTCTCCCTGGCGGTCTCCATCCTGGGTCCGCCGGCGATCAGGACGGGTACAGGACAATTGTCCGTTACCCTGCGGAAGTCCTCCGTGTAATAGGACTTGACGAGGTCGGCGCCGTGCTCGAAGCCGAGGCGCGCGGCCGAGGCCATCGCGTCCGTTGCTTTAGGATCGGGGATACGCTCGCTCGGGCACGGCAGCGCCTCGACCACCAGCGGCAGATTCGCGCGCAGGCACTCGCCTGCTACCCTGGCGACGGTACGGTAGGTCTCCAACTCGACGGGGATACCTACGAACGCCATCAGCACGACGCCGTCGGCCCCGAGGAGGAGGGCGTCCTCGACGGAGTGAAGAAGGCTCCACTCCGTGTAGGCGAGCCAGTCCTCACGGTAGAGGCTCGGGCCGCCGTCCAGGCGGATGATGGTGGGGATGCGGCTTGCGAGTTGCTCGCGGTAGCGCTTCGCGACGCCGAAGGTCGTCATAACGGCATCGGCCCCACCTTCTATGGAGGCTTCGATCACGGCCCCTGGGTCCTCGAGCCCCTCGATGGCGCCGTGGGTGCGCCCATGGTCCATCGCTACGATCAACGCCCTGCCGTCGGAAGCCAGTATCGATACGTTTCTCACCTTCACCCCTGGTTCGAGAAAATTCAAGCGTCGGCCCGATGCTACGTGCAGGCTCTACTCGCTGTCAAGGAGCGCAGATGTTCCTGATCCCATCATGCCTCCCTTCCCTGAGGGCGTAGGCCCGCAGGGTAAATTACAGACGGGATAGTACTGTTTCGGACGGCTCCTGGTCGGTAAGATGGTCGCAAGGGATTTTTCAGGCGGTGCTGGCGGAAGGGAGTCGAGGAGGTCGCGTGGTTCAGCGTAGAGAGGCCAGATCCTCCGGCGAGCCCGGGGTGCCGGACCGGCTGTACGAAGGCTACGTCTTCGATCTCGACGGGACCATCTACTTGGGGGACGAACTTCTCCCCGGCGTGAAGCGTTTGATCCCGAAGCTGCGCGAGCTCGGAAAGCGTGTGATCTTCCTCTCCAACAACCCCACCAAAGACCCGAAGATGTACGCGGAGAAACTCGGCAGGCTCGGCTTGACGACGCCGGCCTCCGAGATAGTAAATACCGTCCGCACCATGACAGAGTGGCTGCTCTCGACCCACCCTGACGCGACGGTCTTCCCCATAAGCGAGGAGCCGCTCAAGAATTCGCTCTCTGAGGCCGGGATCAGGATGTCCGAGAACCCCGAGGAGATCGACATCGTCATCGCGAGCTACGACCGCAGTTTCGAGTACCGTAAGCTCCAGATCGCCTTCGACGCCATCTGGTTCTACGAGCGGGCGATGCTCGTCACGACGAACCCTGACCGTTACTGCCCTTTTCCCGGTGGCAGGGGCGAGCCTGATGCGGCGGCGATCGTCGCGGCCATAGAGGCGTGTACGGGAACGAAGTGCCGGGTCAACGTCGGCAAGCCCGACCCCATCATGTTGGAGACGGTAACGGACCTGATCGGGCTCGATGCAGAGGAGTATGTGATGTGTGGCGACCGGCTCTACACGGAGATCCGCATGGCGAAAAGCGCAGGGATGCCCTCAGCCATCGTCCTGAGCGGCGAAACTACCGAAAAGGACCTGGCCGGGGAGCCAGAGGAGAACCTGCCCGACTACACGCTACAGAGGATAGATCAACTCGTCCCACGCGACTTGTGGGACGAGTTCGGTTGGGAGGATGGGTGAGAGGTACGTCACGGTACGCCAGGCTGGCCCGGCTCGAGAGGGGAGCGCAGTAATGGCCGAGGGTCCTTACCTCATGGGCATCGACCTCGGAACGGGGGGAGCGAGGGTCGGCATCTTCGACCCGGAAGGGACGCCGGTCGTCTTTAGCGAACGGGGACTTACGTTGAAGCATCCGCGCCCGGGGTGGGCCGAGCAGGACCCCGACGAGTGGTGGTCTTCGCTCGCGGGGGCGGTGAGAGGCGCGATGGAAGAGAGTGGCGTACCCGCCGGAGAGATCGTGGGCATCTCGGTGGATGCAGCGAGCAGTACCGTGCTCGCGATGGACGAGAGCGACAGGCACCTCAGGCAGGCCATCATGTGGATGGACGTGCGCTCCACCGAGGAGGCCGGCAGGATCGCCGGCACAGGCGACGACGCCCTCAAGTACAACGGCTACGGGGCCGTCTCCGCCGAGTGGGGGCTTCCGAAGGCGCTCTGGATCAAGGAGAACGAGCCAGAGGTCTACAAGAACGCCTGGCACATCTGCGACTGCGGCGACTGGCTGATCCAGCGCCTCACAGGCGAATGGACGTCCTCCATAAACATAGCCAGCTCGAAGTACTACTACGACCGCGACGAGGGCGGCTACCCCGAGAGCCTCTACGACGCGGTGGACGCCGGAGACTTGCTCGAGAAGTTCCCCGACGACGTTCTGGATCTCGGCGCTGTCGCCGGAGAGTTGAGCGAGGAGGCTGCCGAGGAACTCGGCCTCGAGGCGGGGACGCCCGTGGCCGAGGGGGGAGTGGACGCCTACGTCGGGGCGATCGGTCTGGGGATAGTCGAGCCGGGGAAGATGGCCCTGATCACGGGCTCCTCCCACGTCATGATCGGGCAGACCGCGAGGCCGATTCACGATCCCGGCTTCTGGGGCGCCTACACGGACGCCATGATCCCCGGCCAGTACACCGTGGAGGCCGGTCAAACCTCCACGGGCTCCATCGTGGCCTGGTTCAAGAACCAGTTCGCCGGAGACGCGGCAGCCGAGGCAAAGAAACGCGGCGTGGACACCTACGACGTTCTAACCGAGCTGGCGCGCGACGTGCCCATCGGTTCGGACGGGCTGATCGTGCTCGACTACTTTCAGGGCAACCGCTCGCCCTATACCGACCCTCTGGCGCGCGGCATGATGTGGGGACTGACCCTGAGCCACACTCCGGGACACGTCTTCCGCGCCATCATCGAGGGCATCTGCTATGGCACGGAGAACATCCTGCGCACCATGCGCGGGCAAGACTTCGAGCCGAAGCTCAACGTCGTCTCCGGTGGGCCGGCCAAGAGCGAGTTGTGGATGCAGATGCATGCCGACGTCTCGAACGTGCCGATCTCGTTCACCAGGGTGAGCGACGGCCCCGTCCTCGGCTCGGCGATGCTGGCCGCCATCGGGGCCGGCATCTACCCTGACATCCCTGCTGCCGCCGAGAACATGGTCCACACCGCCGACACCTTGGAGCCTGACCTCGAGCGCCACGAGGAGTACGAATTCTACGTGGATCGCTACCTGGAAGCGTATCCGCAGATGAAGGAGCTGATGCACAAGACGGAGCGCCGCGTCGCCGGCGGGGCACGGTGAGAGAGGCTCGGGAGAAGTATGACGACCGTTAGTATTCTCGGCTCGGGCATAATGGCCACGGCCCTCGCCTTTCCGCTCTCGGACAACGGCCACGAGGTGCGCCTGATCGGCACGCACCTCGACCGTGAGATCATCGAAAGTATCAAGGAGACAGGCGTGCATCCGGGCCTCGATCTCGAGGTCCCCTCTACGGTCAGCGCCTTCCAGCTCGAGGAGGCCGAGCAGGCGTTCGACGGTGCCGGGGTAGTTATGAGCGGGGTCAACTCGTTCGGGGTACGCTGGGCCGGCGGGCGGTTCGCTTCGTTGCTTCGGCCCGGCATGCACATCCTCTCCATCGCCAAGGGGATGGAAGCTACGGATAGCGGCGACCTGCGCATCCTCCCCGAGGTGCTCGCCGAGGAGGTGCCCGAAGGCCTGCGAGAACAAGTCTCCTGGTCTGCTATCGCCGGGCCCTCGATCGCCGGTGAGGTCGCCGTCCGAAGGGATACGTGCGTGGTCTTTGCGGGGCGCGACGCCGGTGTGTTGGAGGAGATGTCGGGCCTCTTCCGAACACCCTACTATCATGTGTGGACCTCGACCGACCTGGTCGGTGTCGAGGTGTGCGCGGCGGCCAAGAACTGCTACGCTCTCGGGGCCGGATTCATGGAGGGTATCCTTGATCGTGCGGGCGAGTCGGAGGCGCGCTACCGCAACTACGATTACGGGGCCGCGCTCTTCGGCCAGGCGACCCGGGAGTTGGGACGGTTCATGGAACTGCTCGGCGGCGAGCCTGATACGCCGTACGGGTTGGCCGGGGTCGGGGACATGTTCGTCACCAGCATGGGAGGACGCAACGTGAAGGTGGGACGGCTCATCGGCTCGGGGCTGCGGTTCTCCGAGGCGCGCGGGCGCATGCCGGGGGTGACGCTCGAGGGGGCGGCGGCCATCGAGGTAATCGGTGGCGCGCTTCCGAAGCTCACCGAGCGCGGTATCATCGAAGCAGAAGACTTCCCGCTGATGCGCCACCTACACACCGTGGTCGGGTTGGACGAACCTCTAGACATGCCCTGGAACACTTTTTTCGGGGGCGAAAGGGAGAACAGAGCAGGGAAAGGATAGAGATGCCATCACGCATACCGCAAGATATCGAGAAGCAGGCCTTCGACCTTATCGTGGTCGGAGCCGGCATCAACGGCGCCGGCATAGCCAGGGACGCCGCGATGCGGGGCTTGCGGGTTCTGCTCCTCGACAAGGGCGATATCTCCAGCGGAACGACGCAGTGGGCGACGCGTCTGATCCACGGTGGCTTGCGCTACCTGGAGTACTACGAGTTCGCGCTCGTAAGGGAGTCTTTGAGGGACAGAGAAGCGATACTGCACATCGCGCAACATCTGGTCAAGCCGCTCGGCTTCCTGGTTCCCATCTACGACAGGAGCTCGCGCGGACCGCTCATGATCCGGCTCGGCATGAACCTCTACGACGTTCTCTCCTACGACAGGAGCATGGACCGCCACAAGATGCTCGGCCGCAAGAAGGTCCAGGATCGCGAACCCGGTCTCAACCCGGAGGGCCTGAAAGCGGCCGCCTTCTACTACGATGCGCAGGTGGAATACGCTGAACGGGTGGCCGTAGAGAACGCCATCTCCGCCCGCGACAACGGCGCGACCATCATTACCTACGCGAATGTGGAGCACCTCATCATAGAGAACGGCGACGTGAAGGGCGTGGAGTTCACCGACGTCTTCGAGGGGGAGCGATACGCGGTCCGCGCCCCTGTAACGGTGAACGTCGCGGGTCCCTGGGTGGACGAGGTCCTCGCCGATCTCAGGCGACCGGGCATCGACGAGAACGTCGGGCGCTTTATGGGCGGCACCAAGGGCAGCCATCTCATCGTGGATCCCTTCCCCGGCGCTCCCAGGGGCGAGGCCCTCTACGTCGAGGCACGCAAGGACGGCAGGCCTTACTTTATCGTGCCGTGGAACGGAAGGTACCTGATCGGCACGACCGACCTTCGCTACGAAGGGGACCTCGACTACGTCAAGGCGAGCGAGGAGGAGATCCAATACCTCCTCGACGAGACCAACTACGTCATCCCCGAGGCACGACTCTCCCGCGAGGACGTGCTATACACCTACGCCGGGGTCAGGCCTCTTCCCTACAATCCTGAAGGTGAGACGGGCGGCGTCACCCGTAGCCACGTCGTCTTCGACCATGCGAAGGGGGGTTCCGCCGCAGGCGGCAAGGTCAAGAGCCAGAGCGGCGAGCTGCCGCAGGTCGGGGGCCTCCTCTCCATTATCGGGGGCAAGCTGACCACTTATCTGAACCTGAGCCGTCAGACGGTCGACGCCGTCTTCGAGAAGCTGGATCGGAAAGCGCCCAAGAGCAGATCGCGCAAGACCCCGCTGCCTGGGAGCGAGACCTCTGACTTCGAGGCTTTCGCAGCCGGCTTCAAGTCCGCAAGCGCCCTACCAGAGGTACTCTGCGACAGGCTCCTCAAGCTCTACGGCGTCAGGGCCGCCGAGGTACTAGATGTGGGCGAAGATGATCCCGAGCTCCTTACGCCCCTCTCCTCTACCGTAAGCGTCGAGACGGCGCTCGTCGGGGCCGAGGTGATCTGGGCCCTCCGCGAGGAGATGGCCCAGACGCTCTCCGACGTACTCTTGAGGCGCACGATGGCGGGTTACGGTTCTAGGGTTGGCCTCGACCTCGCCGACGCCGCCGCCGAGGTCGCGGTCAAACACCTCGGATGGGATGGGGAGCGCGCCGAACGCGAAGTGCGCGAGTACCGCGAGTGGATCGAACGTTACACCCCGAAAGAGTTCAGGGATAGCGAGGCCTGATCGCCGCCTCCGGCGCGTCCCCGGCAGTCCGAAAAAAGAACCCCCCGAATCTTCTTCGAGAGGTTCTCTACGATGCCTGCTTTGTGCTCTCCTCGCCCCGGTCTGTAATACCTTCTGCTCGTGTGTTCCAGAGCTCCTGTGGGCTGACGCCGAGAGCCTTCGCTAGCTTCCTACGAATCTGCATGGACGGATAGATGTGGCCCTGCTCTATCTTGGAGAGCGTCGCCCTGCTTATACCGCTCTCCCTGGCAAACTCTTGCTGGCTACACGCGAACACTTCTCTATGCTCCCTGATCCGGCTAGCCAGAGCCTCCGCCCGCACCAACATCTCTGGGTCGAGCGTGCTAGATCTAGCACCCCCGCCCTCTCGTGTCCGCTCAAGACTCCCTTTCGCAAAACCAAGGTCGCCCTCGACGGTCCCGTGCATGGCCATACCCTTCCTTTCGACGGCAGGCAACGAGTGTAGCGCCCTCTCTCCTGGGGTAGAAAGCCTCTAGTGCGCAAGCCCCAGGGGAAGGAGCGAAGAACATGGTAGATCGAGGAAAAGCCCGTGACGTCAACGAGGCGGCCCGGCGCTTCGCCGAGACCCTCGCCGAGTCTTACAGGCTCGTCTACGCTCAGGCCGCCGAGTCGGGGGAGCGGCAGAGGCGTCTTACCCAGGAGTTCTCCGAGCTCGTGGCCAGCAACCTCAGGGAGCAGGCCGAGGGTGGCCGCTCCGCCGCCCGGCGATTCTCCGAGCAGGCCGACAGGCAGCAGGAGGCCGGACGGACGTTGGCCCAGGAGTCCGTCGGAGCCTACATGGACTTCCTCGACGCCACCTTCTCCCAGTACCGGGCTGGTACCGAATGGGCCGCGGGGAGCGTCCAGGAGGGGGCGCTGGCGGGCGGACGGACCGCTGCAGGCGTGGTCGGAGCGATGACCGACGCCACGGCCCGCACCATGGACGCCGCGGCCGAGGGCGCCCAGCGGACCGCGGAGACGGCCACCTTCCCGATAGCCGGCTACGACGAGATGAACGTCGATGAGATCTCCGAGAGAGTAGACGCGCTCACCGACGAGCAGGTCCGGCGACTCAGAGATTACGAGAGGGCAAACCAGAACCGCAAGACCCTGATAGAGCGCTTCGACAGCAGGTTGAGAGCCTCCTCATAGTTCAGCACTTCAGCACTTCAGCAAGTCAGCATTTCAGCAAAAACAATAAGCTGGCTGACCAGCGCGGATGGCAGAAGGTCGATCCTTCTGCCCCCGCTGTCACGACCACCACCGGCCGAGGAGCGAGCCGGCGAAGACCACGGCCAGAAGCCGCAGCATCTGCACCGCCAGCACCAGTGGCGCGTCGGCTCCGCTACCCAGGGCGACGATCGCCACCGAGTCTATCCCGCCAGGCGTCGTAGCCAGGTAGGCTGTCATCCCATCGATGCCGGTGAGCGCGGCGAGCGCCCATCCCAGGGCGGCGCACGCGAGTACGAGAGCAACGGCTGAGGCGAGTACGACCGGAAACAGCCGTCCCGTCCTCTTCACGGAGGCCCCATCGAAGAGCAGCCCAACCCACAGGCCGAGAACGAGGTAGGCAGCCTGCGGCACGCCAGGGGGCCAGGCGAGGTGTACGACACCGAGTTCCTCCACGGCGACTCCGAGGATTAGCGGTCCCAGAAGCGCCCCGGCGGGCAGCCTGAGGCGTGCCCCCACCCATGCACCCAGCACCGCGACCAGCGCGGTCAAGGCGTAGGTCGGCACAGTGCCCCGGACGAGGAGATCCACCCCTCCTGAGGCTGACTGCAAGCCCTGACCAGAGGCCGGCTGGGGCGCCGTCCCGGCCACGAGCCTGCCAACCAACGTGGCCGAGACGACGACCACGACGACGCGCGTATACTGCATCAAGGCCACGAGGCGCGCATCGGCGCCCAAAGGATCGCTCATCGCGAGCATCCCCGAAGCGGCACCTGGCAGCGTCCCCAGAGCCGTCGTCCTCCGGTCAATGCGGACCAGGCCGGAGAGCAGCAGTCCGGCCCCCAGGCTCAAGAACAGGGTGCCGCAAACCACGAGGCTCACAGGCAACCAGTGGCCGGCGACCAGGGGAAGTACCGAGGGCCGAAAAGTGGCGGCGAGCATGCCGCCTACGACCGCAAGCGATGCTATCCGCCCCCAGCGCGGCACCGTCGGGTGATTCTCCCACACGAGCGCCAGGGCGAGTGCGACAAGCATCGGCCCGACCAGCCACCCCGCCGGCAGACCCATGCCCTGGGCGACCAGTCCAGCGAGCGAAGAACCGACACCAAGGACTGCCCACCCGACGGATGTACGGATCGCCTGTGATCTCCTGCTCGTCACTCTCTAGCGTCGTCTTCCCGTTAGTTCTCTGATGAAGACCTGGAGAGGACGACGGCCCGGTGGGTCCTCAGTCTTGTTCCCCTGGCCTGACATAAGAGTACTACCTGGCTCCGAGGAAGTCCGGGGCCACCTTCCTACCTCCTTCGGACTCGGCTCGCAGGACGCGCGAGCCAGCCCCAGGAGAAGAAGTGTGGAGACATGGACGAGGTGGAAATACTCAATTCTGACTATGTCTCGAAGGCTTTCAGATAACGCTCGGCTAACGGTCGACGTCTAGACTGCCCATACGACTTATCCGACCTCGAACAGGGAGAGAAGATGATCGAGAGCGTGCAAGTCGAGTCGGTGTCGGTGCCGGTCAGTGACCAGGTTCAGGCCAAGGAGTTCTACGTGGACACCCTGGGCTTCGAACTCCAGGTGGACAATACGTGGAGAGAGGGTATGCGTTGGTCAGAGGTGGCCCCGGAGGGCTCCACGACTTCGCTGATGCTGGTGACCTGGTCCGCCTGCATGCTCCCTGGCATGTACCGGGTGGTTGTCGTAGCCACGGACGACATCCGAGCCATCCATGAGGAGCTCGTCGCCAAGGGTATCGTCTTTGAGTTACCGCCTACGGAGACGCCCAGGGGCATGCAAGCGATGTTCCGCGACCCCGATGGTAATGCCCTCGTGCTCTGGGAGCATCGGTAGCGTACGTCGAGGATGTGGCATCTGAGGAAGATTGTGGAGGGGGTGAGATGGTCATGAGGTCAGAAGAGGCGCAGATCGGCAAGCGGGTGAGGGTCAGAGAGGACCATCGCACAGCGAGCTTGCGGGGCCAGGAGGGGACCGTCGCGAAGAGATGGGGGAACCCCGCCTACACCGCCCTCGATGTCTTGCTCGACGATGGCAATTGGCAGCTGTTCTGGTACCACGAGTTGGAGAAGGTCGATGAGGACTGTAGAAGTGCATGACGTCAGAACGGGACCACTGCGGGACCCTAGACACAAGGTCTGTCCTCCGCACGATCCTTATCTGACGGATGACGTCGAGGAGTAGGTACCTCCTTGACCACGGGTCGGCACCGCTGGAGCAGCTACGGTCGAAGCAGAGATACAATTCACTTCCCATCTGGAAAGCTTACTATGACGATCTTCGTAGAACGTCACAGCCTGTTGAAAAACTACCTCGGTACCCGCTTTCGCTCCAGATCGGGCACCAAATACGCCGATTTTGGCGCTCTTCGAGTCCGATTTGTAGTCGCAATGAGCTCGGTGCTGACATTTTCAACAGGCTGACCCCTTCCACGCACTCCGCTGAATAAGCCTCCGAGCGCACACGGGTTCGCTCTTTCACTTACGGGCCGAGGTTCGGGAGCCCCTAGCACGGGTATACAAAGAGGGTTCTGCACGCTATTTATCGGC
>Ga0126309_10000555_pt1 | contig 12523 bp, 12 predicted proteins | sample Plot56_FD_92541 | JGI IMG/M metagenome (GOLD analysis project Ga0126309, IMG submission 92541) | Serpentine soil microbial communities from UC McLaughlin Reserve, CA, USA - Plot56 | ecosystem: Environmental > Terrestrial > Soil > Grasslands | place: USA: UC McLaughlin Reserve, Lake County...
AGGTGACGGGTCAAGGCGCGGGTGTCTACCCCCTCGACGCCCAAGACTCCGTTCTGTTCCAGAAGGGCGGCCAGGGAGAGCTCGCTCGCCCAGTTGCTGTGGTACGGGGTGTACTCGCGCACCAGGACGGCGGCGGCCTGGATTCTCTCCGACTCCTCGTCGCCAGGGATGACGCCATAGTTACCTATAAGTGGGTAAGTAAACAGCACAATCTGGCCGCGGTAAGAGGGGTCCGTGAGAGTCTCCTGGTAGCCGACCATGCTCGTTGTAAAGACAACCTCTCCCGAGACCTCGCCTTCGCCCACGAAGGTCCAGCCCGAGAAAGAAACCCCATCCTCCAAAACAATCAGCGCCCGGCTCTGTCCCGCCAGCCCCGAGTTAAGCCCGTGCTCCAAACTTTGCTCCCATTCGATCGTATATTAACTCGCCGCCGACGACCGTACCCACGACACGCCCCTTTAACCTCTGCCCGAGATATGGACTGTTTGAGGAACGGCTGACGAGCGTATCCCTCTGCACCGTCCACTCTTCAGAGAGATCCATCAGGGCCAGATCTGCAGGCGCCCCCGGGAGGATTCCGTAAGCGTCGCCCCGGACCCAACGTCCCGGAGCCGAAGCCATCGCCTCGACCAGCCGCGAGAGTGGGAGCTTCTCTTGCTGTACCAGCTCCGTGTAAAGCACCGAAAAGGCTGTCTCGTGCTCCAGGTACCCGGGTGCGGCTTCGTCCAGCGGTAGCTCCTTCTCCTCGGTGGCGTGCGGCGCATGGTCGGTCGCCACGAAGTCCAGGATACCACTTGCGAGCGCATCTCCAACCCCAAGCCTGTCCTCCTCCGGTCTCAAGGGCGGGTTCACCCGGTAGAGACCCTGCAGGGTGGCCACCAATTCGTCGGTGAGCGTCAGGTGGTGCGGCGTGGTATCCGCGGTCGCTGATGCAACCGAGAGGTCTTTGAAGAAGCCGACGAGTGCTGCCGAGAGCGCGGTCGAAACGTGGGTTATGTGAACTTTAGCCCCGGTCTCCGCCGTAAGGACCAATGCCACAGCCGTCGCTACATCCTCGGCGCTCGCGGGCGAGCCCGGCACCCCCGCGAGCGCTGCGGCCACGCCGTCGTGAACTACGCCGGTCGCGAGCGTATGATCTTCGCAGTGCAAAATCACCGGCAGCCCGGCAGACTTCGCGTAGAGCATGGCGTTCCTCAAGACTCCGGTGCTCTGCGTACCTAGCCCGTCATCCGAGACGCAGAAAGCCCCGGCCTCTCTCAAGAGCCGCATCTCGGTGAGCCGCTCGCCTTTGAGTCCTTCGTGCAGGGCGGCCGAGACGTAGGCGCGCACCCGAGACTCCTCCTCGACGCGACGCAACAGTCCGGAGACGACCACGGGCCTGTCCACCACCGGGTCAGTGTTGGGCATCATCACGACGCTAGCAAAGCCACCGGCTGCGGCGGCTTCAGAGCCGCTCGCGATGGTCTCCTCGTCCTCCCGACCTGGCGTTCGCCAGTGGGCGTGCACGTCCACGAAGCCGGGGAACAGGTAGAGGCCGTCGGCATCAACGCGCCGTGTACCCTGCAGGTTTTCCCCGACCTCGGCTATGCGCCCGTCCGAGAGGCGCACGTCGGTGGTGCCGTTGAGGCCGCTCGTGGGATCCAATACGTGGCTACCACGTATTACTAGGTCGTTGGGTGTACCCGTCAAGCAGCAACTCTCTCGACGGCGCCCACCGCCAAGGCGAGTACCGCCTGCCGCACGGCGACACCGGACGCGACCTGGTTGGAGATCAGGGAAGCACCTGAGAGCACCACGTCGCCGGAGATCTCCACGCCCCGGTTAACGGGACCCGGGTGCATGACCAGAACACATTCTTTGAGGTGACGCTCCGCGACCCCGTAGTAGCGGGAGTACTCGGCGACGGAGGGAACTAGTGCCCCTGTCATGCGTTCTCTTTGTAGCCGCAGCGTGTAGAGGACGTCGGCACCCCAGCCGAGCGCGTCGTCCACCGAGGAGAGGATGGGGAGGCCCCAGGCTTCGGACTCGCCGGGCAAGAGGGTGGCGGGTGCGACCAGCGCCACCTCCATGCCTGCCGCCCGGAAGGCGGGGACCACGCTGCGAGCCACCCGACTATGGAGGATGTCCCCTAAGATCGCGACCCTTTTGTCCATCAGCTCGTCGAAGCCGCCCAGGGCTTGCGAGAGGGCGTAGAGGTCGAGGAGGGCCTGAGTTGGGTGCTGACCGCGCCCATCGCCGGCGTTGACGACGGCGGCGCTCGTATGCTTGGCTGCGCTGCGGGCGGCGCCCGTCGAGGGGTGCCGGATCACGACAGCGTCCGCCCCCAGGGCGTCGAGGGTCACGACGGTGTCGATGAGAGACTCGCCCTTCTGGATCGCGCTGCCCTTCTCGGAGATCGATAAAACGTCCGCCCCCGCCCTTTTGGCCGCGAGCTCGAACGAGACGGCCGTACGTGTCGAGGCCTCGAAGAAGGCTAGGCACACGGTTTTGCCTTCCAGTGGTCGCCCCAAGAGCCCGGTGTCGCAAGCCCGGGCCAGCTTCAGTATCTCCTTTAGCTCGTCCCTGCTCACGCCTTGCAGGGTCAGAAAGTCCCTACCGTGCAACGCGGACCACCCCTTCCTCACCGTCAATCTCGAGAAGCCTCACGCGGATTGTCTCCCCGCGGCTGCTCGGGACGTTCTTCCCGACATGATCCGCCCTTATCGGTAGTTCTCTGTGACCGCGGTCTACTAGAATAGCGAGACGTATCGCCGCCGGCCGGCCGAGCTCCAGGAGCGCGTCTATCGCCGCCCGCGCCGTCCGTCCGGTATAGAGCACGTCATCTACGAGCACCACCGTCTTTCCGGCGACGCCGAACGGGACGCGCCCCCCCCGCAACTCAGGTTCCTCGCTACGCCTTGTGCCCTGCGTGGTCCGCAGGTCGTCTCGGTGCAGGGTGATGTCTAGGGAGCCGACGGGGACCTCCAAACCCTCGAAGTGCTCAATGTTACGCGCGATCCTGTGCGCCAGCGGGACCCCACGAGTGAGTACGCCGACCAAAGCGAGGCCTTCAAGAGAAGAGGCGTTGCGTTCGAGGATCTCGTGCGAGATCCGCTTCAGAGAACGGTCTATGCCATCTTTGGAGAGTACTTCGGAGAGGGCCGAGCCTTCGGTGGCGACGCCGTTCGCACGGCCGTGCCGACGAGCGTCGGCGACAGATAGTATCAATCTGTTACCTCCTTCGCGCCTCACGGGACGCCGTTAAAGGGGTATGCTGTCCGGACCAAGCTACCAGAGGGGAGAGGGCTCGTCAAGCGGGGAAGCGTGGGCTGAGTGCCCCCGCCGCCTCACACAGATCCTCCGGGATGGGTGATTCGAACTCGAGCCCTTTTCCTGTTACGGGATGGATAAAGGATAAGCGCTCCGCGTGGAGCCACAGACGCCTGCCCGAAACGGGCTCGCCGTAGAGAGGGTCGGAGTAGACAGGGTGCCCGATGGCCGAGAGGTGAACCCGGATCTGGTGTGTCCTCCCTGTCTCCAGGCGCACCGTGAGCATTGTGTGCCCCGCGGCCTCGCACAGAACCTCGAAGTGGGTCACCGCCGGCTTCCCCACGCCCGCGGCCATAAGGGTAGGGTTAGCAGGGTCCCGGCCTACCGGAGAGTTTATCGTTCCCGCGGCTGGCAAGCCCTCGCCTAAGACCAGAGTCCGGTAGATGCGTCCTACGCGCCTCTGGCCGAGCGCCGCAACGAGCCCCGAATAGGCCTCCTCGTTTCTGGCAACGACCATGAGGCCCGAGGTGTCCCTGTCCAAACGATGTACTACCCCCGGCCGCTCTGGGTCCCCACCGCCCGCGATGCCCCTGCTCAACAGAGCGTTGACCAGCGTCCCCGAGCGGTTTCCCGCCCCGGGGTGCACCACGAGTCCTGCGGGCTTGTCCACCACGAGAAGGTGCTCGTCCTCAAACACTATCGGAACGAGGATGTCCTCGCATTCGGGTTTCTCTTCGACGGGCCAGGCTTCACAATGTTCTCCACCACTTAACCTACGAGACGGAGAAAACTCCCTGACGCCATCGACTCGCACCAGGCCTTCCTCTATCATGCGTCGCGTCACGCTCCGGCTTTGGCCGAGGCGCCGGGCGATAAGCCGGTCCAGGCGCTCCCCGGCCTCTTCGGACCTTACCTCGAAGCTGTACCCTTCAGCGGTCAGCGCTTAGCAACCAGCGAGATTCGGGCTCTTCCGGGGATAGCTTTTCAAAGGAGATCGCTTACACGAGCGTAAAACTCGTCCACCCCAAGTCCGCGCACAACGACGAGCTTGTCCCGGCTCTGCGCCCCCTTGACCACGCGGACACCCGAACGAGACAGCCCAAGGAGCCGCGCTAGGTAACGCTCGATCTCCGCGTTGGCCCTGCCCTCTACCGGAGGCGCGGCAACGGAAATCCTGACGGCTCCCTCCCCGTATAGACCTTTGATCCCGGTGCTCTTTGCCCCGGGTGAGACCCGGAGCTTTACATAAACCCCGCCAGCTGCAGTACGAACGAAGTCCTCAGACCCAGCTCTAGTTTCTAGCCTTGGCACCGGCCCTAACCACGCCGGCGCAAAAAGCGGCTCGCCCGGAAGATCCTGCGCTCCTCGGTCTCTTCGGGGGGCTGCTGTGGCCTGCCCTCCGCAAAGAACTCGTCGGCGGCGTGGTTCTCCCCGGCAGCCATGCTCTCTTCGCGGTCTACTTCCTCGTCGATACCGGACCTGTCTGGTGCTGTGGTGGGAGCCTCCGGTGGCCGGCCTTCGATGCTCGCAGGTTCAACCTCCGGCTCCTCGACCTCGGGTTCTGGGGCAGGCTCGCGATGCGGCTCGCCGCTCGGTGTCGAAGGGACCTCTACCCGCCTGCCGCCGCTCTCCGTAACACTCTCCGCGCCTTCGGCCAGCGGACCAGACGCAGCGGGCTCGCTGCGCTCTCCGAGCCCGCGCTCGTCAAGGCCGCGCTCGTCGCGCCTACGCTCGCCTCCCTGTTCTTCGAGTTCGCGCTCTTCGAGCCCATGAGCTTCGGGTGCACGTTCTGTGCTCTCGTCTTGTAGGCCTCGGCTTTCGTCCAGCCCTCGGGTCTCGGCGGCCTGACGAGCGGTGGCTACGGACTCGAGGTCGAGGCGTTCGCGCAGGGAAGCCTCTATCTCCTTGGCGGAGGCGACGTCCGCGTTGTCCATAACGGTAAGGTAACTCTTGAGGAGGTACCTGAAGTCGTTGGCGAAGTCCTGCTTGGCCTTGCGGAGGACTTCGTAAGACTCCTGGACCCGCTCGACCCGGCCCGAGGAGTCGGCTAAGATTCGGTGCGATTGCTCCTTCGCCTCGCGTACAATCAGCTCCGCCTCCTTGCCCGCGTTCCGGCGAAGGTCTTGTGCAACCTGCTGGGCTTGCACGAGGGCCTCTTGGATCGAAGCCTCAAGCTCCTCGAACTGTTGGAGACGCTCCCTGAGGCTCGTTATCTCCTCCAGCATTCGTTGGTTCTCGGCGAAGATACGCTCGAACTCGTCCGCGACCTCGTCCAAGAAGTCGTCAACCTGGTTGGCATCGTAGCCGCGGAGGCCGCTCTTGAACTCTTTGCGCCTGATGTCTATCGGTCGTATAGCCATGAGATCACCCCGTTACAGGTCGTATAAAGTTTCGAATTACCAAGATCACCAAGGTATGTGCAACGTACAGTCCAAAGATGACGATTATTGGAGAGAGGTCCAGCGCGAAACCGCCAAGGCTCAAGGGCGGTATCCGGCTCCGTACCGGCATCATGATCGGGTTCACCACTGCGCCCACGGCATCATAGACTACCTGGAAGAAGCGGTTCGAGGGGTATCCAGGGAACCAGCTGAACAGGATCCAAGCTATTATGAACCCAAGCAATATGTAGAATGCGTAGTCAGCCATCTTCGTGAGTAGCAAGCTCACCTCGAACCCAAACGTCTGCAAGAACAGGGCGAGCAGCGCCTCCGCCGTCACTTTGCCAGCCTCCGGGCCTGCTCGGTGGCGGCCTCTACCCCATCGTAAACCGCCGCGACGAACCCCGCCTTCTCCATGGCCACGAAGGCCGCCGCCGTCGTCCCGCCGGGGGTCATGACTTCGTCCCGGATCTGATGCGCCGCCCTCTCTTTGAGCAATGCCGCGGTCCCGCCTATGGTACCATTTACGAGCCTCCGCGCTATGTCGCGCGGGATACCTTCCCTGACACCCGCTTGTACCAGTGCGTCCGCAAAGAGCGCTACGTAGGCGGGCCCCGAGCCGTGCAGCGCCGTCGCGGCGTCGAAGAGACGCTCCGGCAGCTCCATAACCTCGCCCACGTGCCGGAAAATCTCCATGACCACCGGGAGGTGTGCCTCGCCGGGCCCGTTCGCGGCCACGACCGCCGAGCCCAGCCCCACCGCGGCACACACGTTTGGCATAACCCTCAAGACAGCGGCTCCCTCGGGGAGCCTCGCGGCCATCGCAGAGATCGGGACGCCCGCAGCGACGCTAACCACCGCCTTCTCCTCGTCCTCGATGGCAGGCGAGATATCATCCAGGATCGTTCCCACGTCCCAGGGCTTCACGGCCACTATGATCAGGTCACTCTCCCCCGCGGCCTCCTTGTTCGAGGGGGTGACCCTGGCGCCGTACCCCTCGGCGAAACGCTCTAGCTGCTCTGTGTGTATGTCGCTTATCGTGAGGTCGAAGTCCCCGGAGGCCGAGAGACGCTGCACTAGAGAGCCCCCGATCTTGCCGGCCCCGATGACGCTCACCTTCTTCAAGGTTTAAAGCTGGTTGAAGAACGCCCGCTCGGCCAGACGTTTGCGCTCTTCGGCCGAGACCTCAACGTTGCGCGGCGTGAGCAGGAAGACTCGGTTGGCGACAGTCTGTATCTGGCCGTCCAAGGCGTAGGTCAACCCGGCGCAGAAGTCGACCATCCTACGGCTAAGCTCCCCGTCAGCCTGCTGTAGGTTCAGGATCACGGGCTGTTGGCGCTTGAAGCGGTCGGCCAGAGCTTGGGCGTCATTGAAGCTGGAGGGATCAACGACGCTGACCCGCGCCGGAGGCATCCCCCGGTCGGGGACGGCCCTAAGGTGCGCCTGAGACCCGCCCTGGGCGCCGTGGGAACGCTCCCGGCTGCTGCCCGCCTCGCTGCCGAATAGGTCGCCCAAAGAGGTGCCGAAGGCTGAGGAACGCTCCGACCGCCCGAGCCGTCTGACCGTCGGGCCCGGCTCTTCGTCCGGGACGTCGTCCGTGTAACGGTCTCCGGTTCGGCGCTCCTTCGTGTAAGACCGCCCCTCCTCTTCCTCCTCGTAGTAATCATCCTCGTCTACGCCGAAGCCAAACCAGGCCGCGACGCGTTCCAGACGATCTTTAACTCCCATCCAGCCTCCTCACGAACGGGCCTCTGCGCCCTCCTCGATCAATGCCCGCCCGATCCTCACTATGGTGGCCCCTTCTTCAACGGCGACCGGATAGTCGTTGCTCATGCCCATCGAGAGCTCCGAGAGGTCGAAGTGGGGACTCCAACTACCTCGTAGCCTATCACGTACCGCCCGCAGTTTCGCGAAAACATAACGCACATCCTCTGCCCGTTCAACTAGTGGCGCGAGCGTCGTAAACCCCTGCACCCTCACCCTCCCCTCCGTCCGCGCCGCCGCCTCCAGGAGCCGCTCTACCCCTCCCTCCTCGACCCCGTACTTCGACTCCTCCCCGCTGACGTTCACCTGGATAAGGGCGTCTACCCCCTCCTCCGGCGCCCGCTCAGCGAGCTCTTTTACGAGTCTCTCGGAGTCCACAGAGTGCACGAGCGTAACCCTCCCAACGACCTGCTTCGCCTTGCGGCGCTGGAGATGGCCTATAAAGTGCCACTCGAAGGCGTCCCCGAATATCCACTGCTTCTCCAGTAACTCTTCGGCCCTGTTCTCCCCCATAAGCTTGACCCCGGCCCTGGAGAGCGCGGCTACTTGCTCGGGCGAATAGTACTTGCCGGCTACGAGGATCCTCACCTCGCCCGACCCTCGCCCGCCCTTGCTTAGGGCCTCGGCGACTCGCTCCCTTACTTTCTGCAGCCGCTCCCGAACGAACTCCTCCATCTCCACGTTGGCTCGCTCCGTTTGACTCGTGCTGTAGGGCAAGGAGAACGGGCCTCCCCTGCTCTTCGGCTAACGGCGCCTAAGGAAGGCCGGGATGTCAAGGACGTCACCCTCCTGCTGAGGCTCCTCGCGCGGCTCGGGTATCACCTGCTCCTCGCGACGCCTGGTCGCCATGCGCTGGTCGAAGCCCGTGGCGATCACGGTCACGCTCACCTTGTCCCCGTACGACTCGTCCACCACGGCCCCGAAGATTAGGTTCGCATCCTGGTGAGCCGCGTTGTGCACGATCTCGGCGGCCTCGTTGACCTCGAAGAGCCCGAGGTCAGGACCGCCGGTGATGTTCAGGATGATCCCGGTAGCCCCCTCGATACTCGCCTCGAGCAGCGGGCTCGAGATGGCTAGCTTAGCCGACTCCGATCCTCGGTTCTCGCTACTCGACTCCCCGATACCCATGAGCGCGGAGCCCGAGTTCTGCATAATGGTGCGCACGTCCGCAAAGTCGAGGTTTATGAGCCCTGGTACGGTGATGAGGTCCGTTATGCCCTGGACACCGGCGCGCAGCACGTCGTCAGCCATCCTGAAGGCATCCATCATGCTCGTCCGTTTGTCGGCGACCTGAAGGAGCCGGTCGTTCGGGATAATGATGAGGGAATCGACGTTCTCTTTAAGGCGCTTGATCCCCTCCTCAGCATACGTCGAGCGCCGCCGCCCCTCGAAGGCGAACGGTCTGGTGACCACCCCAACGGTCAAAGCGCCTGCCTCCCTGGCCTGCTTCGCTATTACAGGTGCCGCGCCCGTGCCCGTGCCGCCGCCCTTACCCGCCGTCACGAAGACCATATCCGCGCCTCTGAGAGCCTCCTCTATATCTGCCTTGCTCTCCTCGGCAGCCTCCATGCCAAGCTTGGGATCCGCCCCAGCGCCCAGGCCCCGGGTAAGCTTCTCCCCGATGTGGATCTTCATATCCGCGTCGGTCATCTGAAGGGACTGCGCGTCGGTGTTAACCGCGATGAACTCGACCCCAGAGAGCCCAGAGTTGATCATGCGATTCACCGCATTGGTACCCCCGCCGCCAACGCCGACAACCTTGATTACCGCCAGATAGTTAGTACCCGAGTCCAACATAACGTTCTAACCCCTCGTCGCTTAGCTTCTCCCACCTGCTCCCAGCTACCATCCACGGAAGGCCCACTTCGGACTAAACTCCGAAACCAAACCACTCCTTGACCGCCTTCATAATGCTACCAAAACTGGTAACCTCTGCACCTTTACCTTTTGGTCTAAGGTCACCGTTTTTCGCGGAGAAGTATAGCAGACCTACGGCCGTCGAATACTGAGGCTTCCGTACAGGTTCAGAATCGCCCTTTATGTGCCGGGGCGCTGCGGTCCTGGTGCGCATGCCGAGGATTTTCTCGGCAAGCTCGTTTGTACCCCCCAGAAGTGAACCACCACCGGTCAGCACGGCACCGCCGGGTAGGAGATTTCGAACCCCGGCTTTGTCCAGCGAGTCGCGTACGTACTCGAGGACCTCCCGGGCGCGATACTCGAGGATCTGGCTCATAAAGCGGGCGTTGAAGTGCTTGTCGTCCAGCAAGACGGCGGCCACGTCGTCCACCGTGCTACTAAGGACGGTCCCGTACCGCTTCTTCAGCTCGTCGGCGGTCTCGAAGGGCACCTTTAGGCCGTAGGCGACGTCGGCGGAAAAGTTCTCGCCGCCCAGGGGGATTACGGCGGTGTGGGTCAGGGAGCCCCGCATAAAGGTCGCGACGTCCGTCGTGCCGCCACCAATATCTATTAGAGCCGCGCCCAGGCGACGGTCTTCGTTCAGGAGGCAAGCCTCGCTGGAGGCCAGGGGTTCCAGCACCACGCGTGAGACCTTAACACCACAGTCCTCGACCACCCCGAGCAGGTTCTGGATACTCGAGATAGAGCCGGCCACCACGTGCGCCCGCATCGTCACCTTTCTCGCCGCGAGCCCGACCGGCTGCGTGGCACCCTCGGCGCCATCGAGGACAAAGGAGCGGGGGACAACTTGGATCACCTTCTCTTCCTCACCGAGATCGACCTGCTTGGCTTCGTCCTCGAGCCGCTTGACGAAACGCTCAGTGATCCTCCGGTTACGGCTGCGATTGAGGAGTGAGACCTCTGTGTTGACCGAGGAGATGTGACTGCCGGCGATACCAACGCTCAGCTCGCCGTCGCGGCCACCCCGCGAAATCCCCTCGCAGTCCTCTATGGCTTCCAGGACGGACTCACTCGCCGCCTCCCGATCCACGACGATGCCACGCTTTAGGCCGTGGCTCGGCGCCTCCCCCATGCTCAAGACCTCCACCCACCCCCGCCGGCCGTCTGCCCGACCGGCAATGGCCACGATCTTCGTCGTGCCAACGTCTATGCCGTAGACCAGTTTCGAGGTCAAAGGTCCCCGCTATCTGTCCGAACCCGTCGGACCCGTCACGGGTTCCGTACCGACCTCTTCCGCACCAACCTCTGTAGGGGGTTCTGCAGCCGTCACGACCCTCTCAGGCGAACGGAGGTCAAAGTAGGTGGCTTCGGGTTGCTCCTCCATAAGACTTTTGAGGAGCCGGGCTTGTTCATCCCCCATCTCCCCGGAGAAGAGGATGCGGCGGCCCTCCACGGTTGCCTCGACCCCGCCCGCGTTTATAGCGTCAATCGAGTCCACCACGACCCCATTCTCCTCTAGCAAGTTACCGACCCTCGAGATCCTTTGCAACTGCACCTCGTCGTCCACTCTGACCCGCGTCAGGCGCGCCCCACCGAGCCCCGGAAGCTTCGTACCATCCGCCGCCAGCACTATCCTGCGCCCGTCGAAGTCTCCGTCCAACACTGCCTTTCGTTCTTCAACCTGAACTGTAACTATACCGGACTCCCAATCTTTGATCACCTCTGCACCCTTAACCCAAGGATTAGACTGTATTTGCCTCTCGAGGGCGGCGGTGTTTAGGGAGAGGAGGCTAGCGTGCTCCGGAAGAGCCTCCCAAGCCTCTGACTCGGGGAACATCCGAGCGCCTTTTACCTCGATACCGGTCACGGGGAAGAAGAGGTAGGAGACCGTGAGGGCGACGAGGGTGGTGAGGACGGCCACCGCAGCTGAGATCGCTACGGGCCAGAAGAACTTTAGTGCACTGAGTCTTTGTAGCGGTAGCAGGCTGATCCTCCGGTCTCTCCAGGAGGACAACTAAGAGGGCAACATTTCCAACAACTCGTCGCCCACGCGGGAGATGTCGCCGGCGCCCATGGTCAGGACGGTATCTCTCGGTTCAGCGACCTTACGGAGCACGCCCGGGAGATCATACTGGTCAGGGATGTAGTAGACCTCGGGGCGAGCGCCGGGGCTTACAGAACTCTCGCAAACCGCGTCCACGACCAGCTTACCACTCACCCCGGGTTCGGGCATCTCGCCCGCGCCGTAGACGTCGGTAACGAGGACAGTGTCTGCCAGGGTGAGGGCCTTGCCGAACTCGCGGTAGAGGGCACGGGTGCGCGAGTAGCGGTGAGGCTGGAAGACCGCTATCACCCGGCCATTCTCAGAGCGGGTTGCCCGCGCTACCTCCAGGGTCGCCGAGAGCTCCGTCGGATGGTGAGCATAGTCGTCAACGATCCGAATCTCACCGCGCTCCCCCTTTAACTGGAAGCGCCGCCGGACGCCAGAGAAATCGTTGAGGGTCACGGCGGCCGCGTAAGCATCGTGGCCCAGCCAGCGGGCGACACCCGCCGCGGCCAGGGAGTTGAGGACGTTGTGCCTCCCCACAACCCCGAGCTCGACCGTGCCCCGCTCTTCACCGTCTTCAAAGAAGGTGTAGCAGTTGGGCGAGAGCACCTCCGCGCGGAGGTCTCCCGACAATAAGCCGTAAGTCGTGACCAAACAGGGGGCCAGGCCCGCGAGGCGCAGACAGTTCGGGTCGTCGGCGCAGGTGATGAGGTGGCCATCCGGGGGTAGGGTTTGCACGAACCTCTCGAAGATTGAGAGGACGTCGTCGAGGGAGGTGTAGAAGTCCGGGTGGTCGAACTCGACGTTAGTGATCACGGCGGTCAGCGGCTTCAGGTAGAGGAGCGAACGGTCGCTCTCGTCAGACTCGGCGATGAAGAGGTCGGTGTCCCCGAGCACGACGTTGCTCCCGATATCGTTCAACTCGCCACCGACAATGGCGGTAGGGTCCTCTCCAAGGGCTGTGAGGGCGTGAGCCGTCATGCTCGTGGTCGTGGTCTTGCCATGTGTGCCGGCCACGGCTACGCTGCGACCCTCAGAGAGGATGCGGGCGAGGGCCGCGGCCCGGGGGACGACGGGTACGGAGCGCCGCCGGGCCTCGAGAAGCTCGGGGTTCGTGGAGGGGATAGCGGTGGAGATCACCACCTGCTCGGCGTCCCCGATCTGCTCGGCGGCGTGGCCAATGTATACTGTTACCCCCATCTCCTCTAGCCTCCAGGTGTACGAC
>Ga0126309_10000557_pt1 | contig 12509 bp, 10 predicted proteins | sample Plot56_FD_92541 | JGI IMG/M metagenome (GOLD analysis project Ga0126309, IMG submission 92541) | Serpentine soil microbial communities from UC McLaughlin Reserve, CA, USA - Plot56 | ecosystem: Environmental > Terrestrial > Soil > Grasslands | place: USA: UC McLaughlin Reserve, Lake County...
CGCCGTCGACGGTGACGAACGTGCCCACTACCAACTTCGCCATGGCTCCTCCTCGTTCGATGTCGAAGGAATCGACTCCGAGCGTAGGCGGAACTCATCGGTCAGCGGATCCGCAGGCGTCCTTCGAGCGGCTCGGGGTCGCTGCCGTAGCGGTATTTGCCGCGCGCGAGGCGCAGTGTCCAACTCAACGTTCCCGTGAAGGCCATGCCGGTGTGGCGGTCTACGCCCCGGCCGGCGTGACCGTGAAGCTCTGCTCGCCGACGAACGCAAGCTCCGTTCGGAAGTCGACGGTGCGGGCCCCGGACCCGTCCGCCGACCTCGTCATCTGCTGCGGGCGCTGGGCGACGACACGAGGCTGCGCGCCCTCCGGCTGATCGCCGGGCGGCCTCGCTCGACCCAGGAGCTGGCGCCCCTGGCGGTGCGTCGACACCGACCGGCCGGCGCCCCTCTCGCAGACGCTGCTGGCCTTCCTCGGCGACTAGAAGTCCCCGCCGCCTCCGAAATCCCCACCGCCGCCACCGCCGAAGTCGCCGCCGCCCCAGTCGCCGCCCGTGAGGCCGTCGCCGAATCCGCCGTCGAAGTCGCCGCCGTGGTCGCCGCCGGTATCTGCATAGGCGTCGCCGGCGCCGAAGCCGCCGAACATCGAGCCGAGCAGGAAACCGGGGAAGAGCCCGCCGCCCCAGATGCCGTAGAAGCCGCTCGCGTACGGCATCAGGCCCGGAACGCCCCAGTACGGCGTCCGCCGGCCGGCGACGACGACCTCGCGCTGCTCGGGGTCGCCGCCCTCCTCGACGCGGAGCGCGTCGGCCTCGCACGCAGGCACGAGGCGAGGCTCGCCGCCGGGCGGGGCCCAGAGTACGTCCCGGTCTGACGGGCCGTGGCGCGGGTCGAAGAAACAGGGCGGCCTTCGTTCCGGCGGCTCGCGCCCCTCCATGCGCGCCTTCGCGCTCGCCATCTCGAAGCGGCCCTCCTCGAGGGCGCTCGACACGGCGGCGAGATCGTTCGGCCGCCGGGCGGTGTCGTAGGCGCGGTCGGCGCGGTCGTAGGCATCGACGGCACGACCGTAGTGCTCCTTCGCCTCGCGATCAACGTCCGGCATCTCGACGTCGAGGTCGAGCGCCCTGATGTCGTCGGCCAGCGCGAGCATGTCCTCCTGAGCGACGGCCTTGCCGGTCGTGAGCGCCTCGCGCTCTCGTCTCGCCCGGCGCCGCCGGCGGAGGAGGACGAACCCCGCCGCGCCCGCTCCGGCGACCGCGAGGATCGGCCAGAACGAGGTGTCGTCCGAGCTTCCGTTGCCGCCCGAGCCGCTCTCGGCGGCCGCCACCTCGTCCACGAACGCGAGCAGGACAGCGGCCACGCCCCCGTCGCGGTGCTCGCGGAAGGCGTCGGTCGCCAGTCGAGCCGCTTGGCCACGCTCGAGGATCGTGCTCCCGGCGCGGAACTGGTTGCCGACGACGACGGCATAGGTGCCGGGACGGCCGACCTCGTCGGCGAGCATGCGCAGCCACTCGGTCGCGTCGCCGCCGGCCTCGTTTCGCGCGTCGGCGGGGACGACGGCGATGTAGATCGGCCCGCCGTTCGAGGTCGCGATGCGATCGCGCAGACGAGTTGCGTCGCTGGCCGAGAGCCTTCCGTCCGCCGCCGGATCGACGTACACGGGGTCGGAGCGAAGCGCCTCGGCTGCGGTGTCGAGCGAAGTCGCCGCGGATGCGGTCGGCGCGAACGCCAGCAGGCCGACGACGAGCGCCGAGAGAACGCGGGTCATGCCGTAAGGATGCCCGCCGAGGTCGTGCGTTAGTCGACGTCTACGGGCGGTCGGGCGGGCCGGAGCCGTTCCCGTCGCCGTCGGGCGCCATGAACGGGTACCGGTAGTCCGTCGCGGGGACGAACGTCTCCTTGATCGTGCGCGGGCTGACCCAGCGGATCAGGTTCCACATCGACCCGGCCTTGTCGTTCGTCCCCGACGCGCGCGCGCCGCCGAACGGCTGCTGGCCGACGACGGCGCCCGTGGGCTTGTCGTTGACGTAGAAGTTGCCCGCGGCGTACTCCAGCGCGAGGTGCGCCTCCTCGATCGCCTCGCGGTCGCGCGCGAACACGGCGCCGGTGAGGCCGTACGGAGCGGTCCGGTCGACCAGCTCGAGCGTGTCCTGCCACTTGTTGTCCGGGTACACGTACGCCGTCACGATCGGGCCGAAGAGCTCCTCGCGCATCAGGACGTTGGCGGGGTCGCGCGTCTCGATCACCGTCGGCTCGATGAAATAGCCGTCGTCGTTGCGTGTCCCGCCGCCGACGAGGATCTCGGTGTCGTTCGCCCGCTTCGCGCCGTCGATCGCCTTCTTGTGGCCCGTCCAGGCCTTCTCGTCGATCACGGCGCCCATGAAGTTCTCGAAGTCGGCGACGTCGCCCATCTTCAGCGTCGCAACCTCGTCGGCGAGCCGCTCGCGCAGCTGCGGCCACGCGCTGGCCGGCGCGTAGACGCGCGACGCAGCGGAGCACTTCTGGCCCTGGTACTCGAAGGAGCCCCGGATGATCGCGGTGGCGACGGCGTCGACGTCCGCAGTGGGGTGGGCGACGATGAAGTCCTTGCCCCCGGTCTCGCCGACGATCCGCGGGTAGCTCGCGTAGCTCGCGATGTTGTCGCCGACCGTCTTCCACATGCTCTGGAACACCGGTGTCGAGCCGGTGAAGTGGATGCCCGCCAGCTTCGGGCTGGCGAGGGCGGCGTCGCCGATCGCCGCACCCGGCCCGTAGACGAGGTTGATCACGCCGTCGGGCAGTCCGGCCTCCTGGAGCAGCCGCATCGTCCAGTACGCGGAGACCGCGGCGGTCGACGCCGGCTTCCACACGATGGTGTTGCCCATCAGCGCCGCGCTGGTGGTCAGGTTCCCGCCGATCGCCGTGAAGTTGAACGGGCTGACGGCGAAGACGAATCCCTCGAGCGGCCGGTACTCCATCCGGTTCCAGACCCCCGGCGAGCTCATCGGCTGCTCCTCGTAGATGCGGACGAGGTACTCGACGTTGAAGCGCAAGAAGTCGATCAGCTCGCAGGCGGCGTCGATCTCCGCCTGGTACGCCGTCTTCGACTGGTTGAGCATCGTGGCGGCGTTCATCGTCGAGCGCCACGGCCCGGACAGCAGCTCGGCGGCGCGGAGGAAGATCGCGGCGCGCTCCTCCCACGGCATGCGCGACCACTCGTGCCACGCCTCGCCGGCGGCGTCGATCGCCCGCTGGACGTCCTTCGGCCCGCCCTCGTGCACGTCGGCCAGGACGTGCTCCTTGCGGTGCGGCATGACGGCCTCGAACGTCTTGCCCGTGCGGACGTCCTCGCCGCCGATCACGTTCGGGATCTCGAGCCGCTCGCGCTCCATCTCCGCGAGGCGCTTCTGGAGCTGCGCGCGTTCCGGCGACCCGGGCGCGTAGCTGCGAACCGGCTCGTTCTGCGGCTGCGGGGACCTGAAGATGCCCTGGCGACTCACAGCCTCGATTGTAGATTGGGCGCGATGGCGCCGACGTGTGTTCGCTACGACGCGAAGGCCTGGGGCGTCGGGGAGCTCTGGCTCGAGGGCGATCGGCTGCTTTGGGCCATGCACCCGCGTGCCGGGCTCTCGCTCGAGGGCTCGCACCCGCTCGCCGCGAGATTCGCGGCCTACTTCGCGGGCGAGGAGGTGTCGTTCGACGACGTCGAGCTCGACCTGGAGGAGGAGACCGACTTCGGGCGGCGGCTCGCGGACGCGCTGCGCGCCGTGCCGCGCGGCGAGGTGGTCAGCTACGGCGAGCTCGCCGAGCTTGCCGGCCGCCGCCGGGCCGCGCGCGCGGCGGGATCGTTCTGCGCGCGGAACCGCTTCGCCATCGTGATCCCGTGCCACCGGGTAGTCGGTGTTGACGGGCTCGGCTCGTTCGGCTCGCTCGGCCTGGACTACAAGCGACGGTTGCTCGCGCTCGAGGGATGGCATGGCGCTCTCGGATGAGGTCCGCGACGAGCTCGCGTCGATCGCGCCCCGCCGCGAGTGCTGCCGTCTGGCTGAGCTGTCTGCGCTCTTCCACACCGCGGGTGCCGTTCACTTCCTCGGCCGCGGCGAGGTCTCGGTACACCTCGACGTCTCGAGCAACGCGGTGGCCCGTCGAGCCTTCAGCCTCCTGCGCGAGTTCGGCGTCGACTCGGAGATCCGCACCTACCGCCGCCGGGCGTTCGACCGGACGACCCGGTATCAGCTGCACGTCGTCGGCGGCGGCCGCGCGCTCCAGGTGCTGCACGAGGCCGGCGTCCTGACCTCGACACTGGCGCCGCTCGACCGGCCGCCCAAGCGCGTCGTCGGCCGCAGCTGCTGCCGATCGGCGTATTTGCGCGGGGCGCTCCTCGGTGGCGGCTCGGTCACGGGGCCACGGGCGCCTCACCTGGAGCTCCGCGCGTCGGGAACGCCCGGCGCGGAGTTCATCGTCGCCGTCGCCGCGGCGGAGGGCGTCGCCCTACGTGCGGTCGAGCGGCGCGGGCACGCCTACGCCTACGCGAAGGGCGCCGAGCCGATCGGCGACGCGCTCGCCACGGCCGGCGCGAGCGATGCGGTGCTCGCCTTCCAGGAGCGCGTCGTCATGGGGGACGCGAAGGCGCGCGCGAACCGGCTCGCGAACGCCGACCACGCCAACCTGGTGCGCGCGGGCCGCGCCGCGCACGCCCAGCTCGAGGCCGTGCGCCGCCTCGTCGATCAGGGTCGCCTCGACGAGCTCTCGCCGCCGCTGCGGGAGGTCGCGGAGCTGCGGCTTGAGCATCCGTCGCTGTCGTTGCGGGAGCTCGCGCTCGAGTGCCGGCCGCCCGTGACGAAGGCGTCGGCGCATCGTCGAATGACCGCGCTGATTCGGCTCGCCGAGCGGTAATCACGCGCCGTGTATCACTTGTAACTCCCCTAGTTTTGGGTCGACAGGGTGCGCAATACTCCTCTAGCGGCGGGTCTGTGCTCGTCCGGCGGCGGATTCAGACCCCGTCCGTCGCCAAGGTCCGGAGCGCGGTTCAACTGGAGGGGGAGGTCGTCCTCGGAGCTTCCCCTCCGGCCCGCCGCCTCTCGCCCGCGAATCCGGCCCTCGCTGCGCGAGGACCATGACGAATTACCGCTTGATCCGGAACGGTTTGCTCACGAACGTGGACGCGCGCTTCGCGTTCGTCTCCGCCGCGAGGCGGACGCCGTAGACGTACCAGCCGGGAGCTAGCTTCCGGCTGCGGAACTTCACCTGAGGCGTCCAGTGCGCCTTCGCCGCGCCCGTGGCGCGGAGGACTCCGCCGGAGCGGGCCAAGTATCGGGCGATCCCCTTGCGATCGACCTTGGACGGGCCCGTCACGCGGAAGATCCCCGCGCGGAAGCGGGCGCTCTCGTCGGCACGGACCCTGAAGACCCAGGAACGCCGATTCGCCGGCACGACGTTGCCGCGGGGGAAGAGCGCTCGGGCGCCAGCGACCGTCGTGCTGTGGCGCCAGGGGCGCGTCCTGCCGACGCAGCGCCCACCGGTCTCCGCGAATGTGCTCTTGACTGCGCCGTACGCGGGTCTGCGGGTGCCGTCCGCCCGGACGAGCGCCGCCTGCCAGCGGTCGAGGCTCGGCTCGTCGATCAGGCCGAAGAAGAGCAGGGAGCGGACGCTGGGATCGCAGGCGAGGTAGCGGATCAGGCCGCCGTAAATCTGCGCCTGTGAGGCCTCCTCGGTCGTCGGCACGTTCTCGACACCCTCGTAAGCATGGGCGGCGCTGGCCACGATGCGTACCTGCCAGCCGACCTCGTCGAGCCGGAAGCGAAGCCCGCCGGCGCGGCCGCGCTCGGCGAACGTGGGCTGGCGTGTGCCGTCGAAGGCGTCCCACACCGCCTGCTTGATCCGGTCGAGGTTGGGGACGCCTGCATTCGGCCACTGGTACCCCTTGAGCAGCGGATCGCGATCCGACCTGGGATACGGATGGAAGCTGAGCTCGTCCATGATCGGAAGCCGCCGCGCGCTGCCGCGATACGCGGCCCCGATGTCGCGGAGACAGCGGATCGGCGAGCGCGACACATTGGTACCGGCCTTCGGCGAGTCGTTGCCGCGCGGAGACAGCCCGACCCCGATGACGTTGACACCCCGATCGACCTGCTTGAGCGCGTCGTAGGAGGCGGCGAGCAGGCGCTCGTAGGCGACGCACGCGGCGGGCGAGCCGTTTGCGTTGTACTGGGGCTGCCAAAACCTCGTCTGGTTCGGCTCGTTGCCGACGATGATGTCTCTCACGCTCGGGAACGTGCGGCCGACGTGCGCGGCGAACGCCGCGAAGCTGCCCGCGGCTGCGGTCGAGTTGCCGACGGCGCGGGGGTTCGCGAGGTCGAGCACGAAGAGGACCTTGATCCCGCGAGCCTGCGCGAAGGGCAGCAGACGCTCGATCTCGGGCTGGTCGCGGATCGTCAGCGGCTCGGCGGGATCCCAGAGGATCGTGACGCGCACCTCGGAGAGGCCGACGTCGCTCATCTGGCCGAAGAAGCGCTCGGGGGCGGCGCCCTTCGCCTGGTCGTCGACGACGCCGATCTGCAGGTCGCCGGCGGCCGGGGCTGCGAGGGCGAGCGCTGCGCAGAGCGCGCTGAGGCCGCAGACGGCTCGTCGCTTCACCCGAGCGGGCTTCGGCGCCCAAGCGGGAGGTCCTCCGCCAGAACCAGGCAGTACACTCGCCGCAGTTCCACGGACAGGAGGGCGGATGGCAACACGGGTCGGCATCAACGGTTTCGGGCGGATCGGGCGCAACTTCCTACGTGCCTGCCTCAAGCGCGAGCCCGACTTCGAGATCGTCGCGATCAACGACCTGGCGTCGCCCGACGTGCTCGCGCACATGCTCAAGTACGACTCGACGCACGGCGTCCTGGGTGCCGACGTCACGCACGGCGACGGCGAGATCACGGTCGACGCGGCGAGCTACAAGATTCTCTCCGAGCGGGAGCCCTCGGCGCTGCCGTGGGAGGAGCTCGGCGTCGAGGTCGTCGTCGAGTCGACCGGCTTCTTCACGGCGCGCGACGCCGCGGCCCAGCACCTCGACGCGGGCGCGAAGAAGGTGATCATCTCGGCCCCGGCCACCGAGCCGGACCTGACCCTGGTGCTCGGCGTCAACGACGACGAGTACGACCCCGAACAGCACCACGTGATCTCGAACGCCTCGTGCACGACCAACTGCGTGGCGCCGATGGCGCGCGTCCTGCTCGACGCGTTCGGAATCGAGCAGGGGTTCATGACCACGGCCCACGCGTACACGACCGAGCAGCAGCTCCAGGATCAGATCGCGCTGACGCGCAAGGGCAAGCCCGACCTACGGCGGATGCGCGCGGCCGCGGAGAACATCATTCCCTCGACGACCGGCGCGGCGAAGGCGACGTCGCTCGTGATTCCCGAGCTCGCTGGCAAGCTCGACGGGCTGGCGCTGCGCGTCCCCGTCCCGGATGGGTCGATCACCGACCTGGTCTGCGTCCTCTCGCGCGACGCGACGAAGGAGGAGGTCAACGAGGCCTTCGGCGCCGCGGCCGGCGAGGATCGCTGGCAGGGGATCATCGAGTACACCGACGACGCGATCGTCTCCTCGGACATCGTCGGCAACCCGCACTCCCTGATCGTCGACGGCCAGTCCACCATGGCCAACGGCCGGATGGTCAAGGTGCTCGGCTGGTACGACAACGAATGGGGCTACAGCTGCCGGCTGTCCGACGTGGTCGAAAAGGTCGCGCAGCGGATTCCGGCCGGCGCCTCCGCGTAGCTTGCGGGAGCCGCGCTCGGTTCGCGACGCCGACATCGCCGGCAGGCGCGTGCTCGTGCGCGCCGACCTGAACGTCCCGCTCGAGGACGGGCGCGTCGCCGACGACACGCGCATCCGGGCCGCTCTGCCGACGCTCGAGTCGCTTCTGGAGCGCGAGGCCGCGGAGGTGCGTGTCTGCTCGCACCTCGGCCGGCCCAAGGGCCCCGATCCGGCGTTCTCGATGCGGCCGGTGGAGAACCACCTTCGCCGCCTGCTGTCCGACAAGCGGGTCGAGGTCCTCGAGAACACGCGGTTCCACCCGGGCGAGACGAAGAACGACCCGGCGTTCGCCCGGGAGCTAGCCGACGGCTCCGACCTCTTCGTGCAGGACGCGTTCGGGTCGGTGCACCGCGCTCACGCTTCGACGGTCGGCGTGGCCGAGCTGCTGCCCGCCTATGCGGGCCTGCTGCTCGAGCGCGAGCTGAAAGAGCTCGGCAAGCTGCTCGGAGACGTGGACCGGCCGTTCGTTCTCGTCTCCGGCGGCGCGAAGGTCGACGACAAGCTCGGCGTCCTGCAGAACCTCGGCGGGAAGGCGGACGAAGTGCTGATCGGCGGAAAGATGGCCGAGCAGATCCGGGAGGAGAACCCGTTGCCGTTCGACGTCGTGCTGCCGCGTGACGTCGTCGCCGCGGCGGCGTTCGCGGAGGACGCCGACGCGCGCGTGGTGGGGTACAACGAGCTTCCCGAGGGTTGGCTCGGTCTCGACATCGGGCCGGAGACGCGAGCGGACTTCGCCGAGCGGGTCGCGCGCGCGCGGACGGTGTTCTGGAACGGGCCGATGGGCGTCTTCGAGTGGCCGCGGTTCGCCGAGGGGACGAAGGCGGTGGCGGAGGCCGTCGCCGGCGTCCACGGCTTCACCGTGATCGGCGGGGCGGACTCGGCGCGGGCTCTGCAGGAGCTCGGCTTGGCCGGCCGCGTTTCGTGGCTCTCGACGGGCGGCGGCGCCGCGCTCGAGCTGCTCGAGGGCCAAGAGCTTCCCGGCGTAGCGGCGATCCCGGCGGGTTGAGGCGTGCTGATCGCGGCGAACTGGAAGATGTTCAAGGGACCGCGCGAGACGGTCGACTTCCTCGGGCGGTTCCGGGCGCCGGACGGCATCGACGTCGCGATCTGCCCTCCGTTCGCGTCCCTGCAGGCGGCGGCGGATGCGGGTGCGACCGTCTACGCGCAGAACGTCCACTGGGAGCCGGAGGGTGCCTACACGGGCGAGGTGTCGGCCGCGATGCTGCGCGAGCTCGGCGTCGCAGGCGCGGTCGTGGGTCATTCGGAGCGGCGCCGGCTCTTCGGCGAGACCGATGAGGGAGTGGCTCGGCGCGCGCGCGCGGCGATCGAGGCGGGGCTCGGCGTGATCGCGTGCGTGGGGGAGACGATCGAGCAGCGCGAGAGCGGCGATATGGAGCTGATCCTGAAGATCCAGGTCGAGGCGCTCGCGTTCGCCGTGGGCGCCCACGAGCGGCTCGTGGTCGCGTACGAGCCGGTGTGGGCGATCGGCACCGGCCGGACTGCGACGCCCGAGCAGGCGGCCGCCGCGCATGCGTTCATCAAGCGCCTGCTCGATGTGCCCGTGCTCTACGGTGGCTCCGTGAAGCCCGACAATGCCGAGGAGCTTCTCGGCCAGTCCGACGTCGACGGGGCCCTGGTCGGCGGCGCCTCGCTTGAGGTCGAGTCGTTCACGGCGATTTGCCAGGCGGCGGCGTCCCTCTCGTAGCGCTCGTCGTCCTCGACGGGTGGGGCTGCGCCGCGCCGGGCCTGGGCAACGCCGTCGAGCTGGCCGCGACACCCGTCTTCGACCGCCTCTGGGCGGAGTACCCGCATACGACGGTCGCCGCCTCGGGCGAGGCGGTCGGGTTGCCGCCCGGTCAGATGGGCAACTCGGAGGTCGGCCACCTGACGATCGGGAGCGGCCGCGTGCTCTTCCAGGACCTGATGCGGGTCAACAAGGCGATCGAGGACGGGTCGTTCTTCGCGAACCCCGCGCTCGTGGGGGCGTTCTCTCGCGCGCGCGAGGCCGGAACGAACGTGCACCTGATCGGACTCGTCTCGTACGGCGGCGTCCACTCGCACGTCGAGCACCTGCGAGCGCTGTTGCGGCTCGCAGCGGAGCAAGGCGTGGCCGGCCGGACCTGGATCCACGCCTTCACCGACGGCAGAGACGTGTCTCCGACCTCGTCCGTTCATGACCTGGCCGAACTGCCGGAAGACCGCCTGGCGACGGTGGTCGGACGCTACTACGCGATGGATCGCGACCAACGCTGGGAGCGCACCGACCGCGCACTTTCGGCACTGATTCGCGACGAAGGCGCTACGCAGGCTGCCGGCGTAGCCGAAGTGCAACGCCAATACGCCAGAGGTGTGACGGACGAGTTTCTCGAGCCGATCGTGCTCGCCGGTCGGCCGCGGATCGCGCCCAGCGACCAGATCGTGTTCTTCAACTTCCGCCCCGACCGCGCACGCCAGTTGACGGAGCGGCTACTCGCCTCAGGATTCGAGGTGACGACCATGACGCGCTACCGCGAAGATTTCCCGTGCCCCGTCGCCTTCCAGGAGCAGGTGGTCGGCGAGACGATCGCCGAGGTGCTGGCCGCCGCCGGCGCACCCCAGCTCCATGCAGCCGAGACCGAGAAGTACGCGCACGTCACGTACTTCTTCAACGGGGGCAGAGAGGACCCGTGGCCGGGCGAAGACCGCATCCTGGTCCCCTCGCCGCGCGACGTGCCGTCGTATGACCATAAGCCGGAGATGGCCGCGCCTGAGCTCGCCGACCGCTTCGTCGAGGCGATCGACGGCGGCGCCTACCGCTTCGCCGTGGTGAATTTCGCCAACCCGGACATGGTCGGCCATACCGGATCGATTCCGGCCGTGACGAAGGCGGTCGAAACCACGGACGAGTGCCTCGGTCGCGTCCTCGCGGCGGTCGGGCGAAGGCGCGGTATCGCCCTCGTCACCGCGGACCACGGCAACGCCGAGCAGATGCTCGAGCCGGACGGGGTCAGCCCGCACACGGCGCACACGACAAATCCGGTCCCGCTGGTGGTTACGAAGAAGAATGTGGAGCTCGCGAACGCCGGCGAGCTGTCCGATCTGGCGCCGACCGCGTTGGCCCTGCTTCAACTTGCGAAACCCTTACAAATGACCGGCAAATCACTAGTACGGGTCACAAGCCCCTAGCTATACTCACGCCTCTTGTCGCTGGCTCAGCCTGATCTCGGCGTACTGCGGAAGGCCCAGCGGGGGGATGAGCGTGCCTTCTCCCTGATCCTGCGCGCCTACGAGGTCCCGGTCTACAACTACGTCCTCCGTCTCGTCGGGGACCGGTCGCTCGCCGAGGATCTGACGCAAGAGGTTTTTCTTCGCGTCTACCAGGGTCTGCCGCGCTTCTCGCTCCGCTGCCGCTTCACGACCTGGCTCTTCCAGGTCACGAAGAACAGGGTCCTCGACGAGCTCCGCGCGAACGAGCGGCGTCCGCGCGCGGTCGTCAATCTCGACGACGTTCCGCCGCTCGAGGTGCTGGACGCGCCGTTCGAGCGGATCGAAGCGATGGACGCGGTCTGGCGGGCCGTCGAGGAGCTCAACGTCGACCTCAAGATGGCGCTGCTCCTCCGCGACGTCGTCGGCCTTTCATACACCGAAATCGCCGACTCGCTCGAGATCACGCTCGCGACCGTGAAGTGGCGGATCTACAAGGCCCGCGAAGAGGTGCAGCTCTCGCTCGAGCGCGAAGGCATCACGTTCGCGCCGACGACGCGCCGCGAAGAAGCAACAGTCCCGGGCAACTCGGCCCCGTAGGGCTTCAATCTTTCGCTTGCTCGCGGAGCCAGTCCGCGAGGTTGCGGTAGTCCTGCGCAGGCGTGTCGCCGCGCGGCACCGGCTCCGTCCGGGGCTCGTCGCCCCCGCGTAGCGCCAGGATCCCCACGGCGATCGCTACGGCCGCGGCCGCGAGCACGGCCGCCCAGAGCAACGTCCTCCGTCGGACCGTGACGTCGAAGCGGCGTACCTGCGTCACGGCAGTCGCGGGGCTCGCCGCCAGCAGGCGGGCGAGCTCGGCGGCCGAGGCCGGCCGGGCCTTCGGGTCGCGTTCGAGGCAGCTCATGATCGCCGCGTTCAGGCGCGGCGGAACGCCCTCGAGCCGTGGCGGCGGCCCCGCCTCCCGGCGCGAGAACAGCGCGCCAAGCGTCTCCTGGCCGAACGGAGGCTCGCCGGCGAGCAGCTCGTAGAGGCAGGCGCCGAGCGAGTAGAGGTCCGAGACGGGAGTGACGGCCTCGCCCAGGGCCTGCTCCGGCGGGAGGTAGGCCGCTGTCCCGAGCACTGTCCCGACCTCGGTGACGCGCGTCCCGTCGACGGCGTGCGCGATCCCGAAATCGGCGACCTTGAGCGTCCCGTCCTCGGTGAGGAGCAGGTTCGCGGGCTTGACGTCGCGGTGCACCAGCCCGGCGCGGTGGGCATGCTCGAGTCCCGCGCACGCCTGGACGCCGAGGTCGGCGACGCGATCCGGGGTCTGGGCGCCCTCACGCCGGAGGAGCTCCGCCACCGACTCGCCGTCGACGCACTCCATGACGATGTAGGGTCGCCCGTCCTCCTCGCCGGCGTCGTACACGCGCACGACGTTGGGGTGCGACAGGCGCGCGGCGAGCCTGGCCTCGCGCACGAAGCGCTGCCTGATCTCGGCGTCGTCGGCCAGCGTCTCGGCCAGAACCTTCAGCGCGACGGGACGCCCCAGCTCACGGTCGCGCGC
>Ga0126309_10000558_pt1 | contig 12508 bp, 8 predicted proteins | sample Plot56_FD_92541 | JGI IMG/M metagenome (GOLD analysis project Ga0126309, IMG submission 92541) | Serpentine soil microbial communities from UC McLaughlin Reserve, CA, USA - Plot56 | ecosystem: Environmental > Terrestrial > Soil > Grasslands | place: USA: UC McLaughlin Reserve, Lake County...
GAGACGCTGGGGGGCGACTATGACGAGCTGGTGGAGGCGGCTTCGGGCGTCCAGGCAGGCTCCGAAGGGCTCGTGTTTTTGCCTTACCTCTCGGGCGAGCGGACGCCGCACCTCGACCCCAAAGCCAGGGGGGCTTTCTTCGGGCTCACGTCCCGTCACGGCGTCGAGCACATGACCCGCGCCGTGATGGAGGGTGTGATCTTCTCCCTACGCGACTCTCTGGAGATTATGCGCGGGATCGGCGTACCCGTCGAGGACGTGAGGGCCACAGGCGGCGGGGCGAGGAACGTTATGTGGCGTCAGCTCCAGGCCGACATCTACGGCACCCCCATACGCCGGACCGTCGCCGACGAGGGACCGGCCTACGGCGCCGCACTCCTGGCAGGGGTGGCCTCAGGCACCTACGCCGACGTGGGCCAGGCGACTTCCGTTGTGAGACTGCGAGAGGAGATTTCCGAACCCGATACAGACCGGGCGAAGATCTACGAGGAGCACTACGAGATCTACCGCTCGCTCTATCCGGCGACGAGCTCTGCCATGTCCCGCCTCACTGACCTGGCTGCGGGTTCGACCGGCGAGTAACCTAGTGGCATTGGCCGGTGCCTGAGTCGGTGAAGGTCTCCCCCGCCACTGGGAGGAATTTCCAAGCGTAACTGCCTGCAGACAATCGAAGCCTGAGCACCCCGTAGGCTGTTACCCCAGGGGATATCTCGCTGTCTACCACGCTGTTAGCCGCTCGCGGCGAGGTCATGGGGTTTACGGGTGGGGCTCTCCCGGTGCCGACCACGAACTCACGAATCCCCCTGCTCAGATCTTTGGTCCCGTCCGGGCGTTGGCGGGCGAAGCGCTCGTAGTAGTGGGCATGCCCGCTGAGGATCACGTCGGCGTTGTGGTCGTGGAGGATGTCCCAGAATGGCCTTACCTCGATCGAGGCTGCCCCGGTAGAGGCGAACAGCGGGTGATGGAAGTAGGCCAGGGTGCACTTAGCCGGATAGTTGGTGAGGGTCTGTTTGAGCCAGCTACCTTGAGGAGAGAGTTCGCCGCAGCCGCCCACCTCAGACCAGTTGCTGTCGAGCACGAGAATACGCCAGTTGCCCCGCCTGTAGGTATAGTAGCCTTTGGAGGGGTCTCCGGCCCTGGCGCCGAAGTAGCCGGGTGCGTCCGGCGTGTGGTAATCGTGGTTGCCTGCCGAGGGCTTGGTGCGAGTCTTCTGCACTCCCCAGGCGGGAGCGTAGCAGTTCTGGAACTGCGCAGCGGTGGAAGATCCTCACGGCACCTCCTGAGCGAGGCGCCGGTAGAGAGGGGTCGCCCTCCTACCATCGGACATGCCACCAGGAGCCCGTGTTGTCGGGGAGCCCAACGACGCTGCCCATGGCGTCATGGTGGTAGTAGCGCAGCGCGGTGCCGGCACGCCGGTTCAGGATGCGATCCCCGAGCCCCCTCGTGTGGTGGGTGCTGGAGGTGCCCACGCTCTCCTGGATGACATTGGGAACATCGAAGAGGTGGTTGGTGGTGCCCGCCGTCTCGGAGACCAGGCGCTCGAAGGGGTGCGTGCGTAGATACCGGTTCGTCTGTGGCCGACGGGAGGTTGCCCACGGCATCGCAGGTCCCCTTGACCTGGTTTCCATCGGGACTTGATGAGAGGTGGCAGGCCAACGAGCCAGGTTCTATCGATAGACGTCTTGCCTGGCTCCTCACAAGCTCAACCTTCGGCTCTGGCGGCGCGTCGCAAGAATCTATGCTGTCGCTTTACAAACGTTCGCGAAACCTAGTAACGTGGGTCTTGTGAAGTCCTTCCTGAGCAACGACAGATCGTTGGCCTACCGCTCGATGCTGCTCGTCAGCGTCTGCACGGTAGCGCTTGGAGTGTGGGCTAGGCTGTACCATCTTGGTTTCCCACCCAGGATCCTGTGGGACGAGAAGTACTTTCCGGTCATGGCCAACAAGTACTTACAGGGCGTCTACCAGTTCGACCTTCATCCGCCCTTAGGAAAGTTCATCATAGCCGTCGGCATCTCCCTGCTGGGCAACGAGGCCTTGGGCTGGAGGATAATGCCCACATTATTCGGCCTGGCCCTCTTACCGCTCGCGGCAGTCCTCGGCTGGTATTGCCTCAAGGAGAGGGTTGGTGCCATGCTGGTGGCCACCTTCTTCGCCGCCGAGACGATATTCATAGTCCATTCCAGAACCGGGGTCATGGATATCTTCGTTGTTTTCTTCGTGCTCGCGACCTTTCTTGCGGCGCTGCGAGCCGAGAGCAACAGGCAGGTGATCTGGACCTCCGTACTGCTCGGTCTGGCTATCGCCGTCAAGTGGGCAGCCTTCCCTGTTGCCGCGTCCGTAGGCTACGTTCTCTGGCGCAAGGGACTTTTGCGACCGTTTCTGGGGGGGCTCTGGATCTCCGCGGTCGTCTACGTCGCCGTCGTCTACGTCGGAGCGCTCATTACCATCACCACGAACCCCCTGGAGGCGTGGGTGTGGACGTGGGACTGGCACGTCAAGGCCGCACGCAAGGTCACCGCCGTCATCCCCCACACTTGGGGCTCGCCCTGGTGGAGCTGGCCGATCATGCTGCGGCCGATTCGCTTTTTCTACGGGGTGAACGCGGAGGGATTGCTCCAGGTGATCGTCGCGATCGGCAATCCCATGATCTGGTGGAGCAGCACACTGGCCGTGGTCGTGAGTATCTTCGAGATAGCGCGCAAGGCCGTAGCCAGGAAGCTCTCGGCGGACGACCCGATCATACCGATCGTGCTTGGCTACGTGTTTCTCCTCGCGCCCTGGGTGGCCGGCACCAGGATTCCGTACATCTACAATTACCTGCCCATCTACCCGTTCGCCATCCTGGCGCTGGTCTACTGGCTTTGCAGGATCTGGAATCGTCCACGGTGGGGTCCCTGGGTGGTCGTCGGCTTTACCGCCTGCGCCGTGGCGCTGACCGTATTCTTCCTCCCGCTGGTCCTGGCGCTACCCATAAGCGAGAACGACCTCATGCGCCGCGTGTGGATCGACTACTGGTTCTACTACGAGAGACCGGTTCCTGGGAGCGGGTGTCTCGTTCCCAACCCTGCCCAGCTTTGCCCCCAGTGAACGCTATTCTGTTTCGATGGTGTCGTGCACCCTTATGCTGCCGGCCCGGACGATCTTTGCGCAGATGCCGCCTCGACTCTTGAGGGCCCGCGTCATGCCGGGCTCACTCAGATCCTGCACGTGCCTGCAGGGCGGACGCGGCCGATCATACTCCAGCACGGTCTCCCCGACGCTGAACTTCTTCCTGCGCAGGTCGCCGAGCCTTATGCCACGGGTGATAATGTTGCGCCTGTGCTCGCCGTTCTTGATACTGATGCCTAGCTCGTTCTCGATGTAGTCGAGGTCCTCGCCTTCGATCAGGGTCACCTCGCAAACGTCTCCATAACGCGTCCAGTATCCCGTCCCCGCACAGTAGCGGTCCCCCTCGATACCACACCCCTCGACGGTTCTGACCTCATCCACGCGCTCCATAGCCGCGCTACCTTCTCCGGTAACGAAGATCTCCTCGACGACACCCTTCATTCTTCGTGCTCCCTCCGGTAGGTGAACCCTGGTAAGAGATTAGCAGTTACTATCCCTCGCCAGCACGCCCATAGCCGCCACCGCCGGGCGTCTCGACGGTAACCACGTCTCCCTCCTCCATCTCTCTGCTGACCTTCGGCCCCAGTTCCTCACCGCCCAGGAGGTTGCGGCCGACCCTGCCTGGCTCACCACCATCGACTCCCTGCGGCCCGTGGCGTCTGCGGTCGGTGAGCAAGGAGAGGCTGGCGGGTTCGAGTACACGCACGGCGCGGACGATGCCGTCGCCGCCGCGGTGCTCGCCGTCCCCGCCCGAGCCGTAGAGCAATTCGTAGCGCTCGACGCGCATGGGATACTCCACCTCGAAGGACTCCGTGGGAGTATTCAGTGTGTTGCTCATCCCGACGTGGACACCGGAGGGACCTGGCCCACTGTTGCTCGCCCCCTGGCCGCCGCCGATGGTCTCGTAGTAGGTCCATCCCTTGCCCCCTATAACGAGGTTGTTCATCGTCCCCTGGCCTTGCGCCGGGAGCGTCGCCGCCCCTGAGAGAGCCGAGAGAACGGTATCCGCTATGCGACTGCTGGTCTCGACGTTCCCGGCCACGACAGCCGAGGGACTCCGTGCGTTCACCAGGCTGCCGTCGGGGGCCTCTATGTCGAGCGGGGCGTAGGTGCCAGCGTTGGCCGGGACGTCGCCTGGAAGGAGGACACGCAGTGCGAAGTAGCAGGCCGAGCGCGTCACTGCGAGCGGGCAGTTCACGTTGCCCCTGACGGCGTCCGCGCTCCCTGAGAAGTCTATGCTCATCGAGTCGTCTTTGATGCGCACCTTCGCCCGGATGGGGATGTCCTCGTCCACCGTTCCGTCGCCCTCCATGAAGTCCTCCGCCGAGTATTCGCCGTCTGGCAGATTGCGGACGACCTCGCGGGTACGCCTTTCTGTGTAGGAGATGACCTCGTCGAAGGAGGCGAGCACGGTCTCCTTGCCGCGACGTTCTATGAGCTCACCGATACGTTCTTCCGCGATCTGGTTCGCCGCTATCTGCGCCCTGAGGTCGCCGCGCCTTATAGCCGGCGTGCGGACGTTGGCGAGCAGGAGGTCGAGCACGTCGTCGACGTATTTACCGTCCCGCACCAGACGAATTGGAGGAATGATGATGCCTTCCTGGTAGATCTCACGCGAGTCGCTCGGCGCGGAGCCGGGACGCATCCCGCCAACGTCCGAGTGATGGGCACGGGTAACGGCGTAGCCCAGGATCTCACCCTCAAGGGCGACAGGCGAGACGAGCGTTATGTCGGGCAGGTGCGTGCCGCCAGAGTAAGGGTCGTTGATGGCGAAGACGTCGCCAGGCTCAGGGTCGCGGCGCATGATCGCCGCGACCGCTTCAGGCATCGCGCCGAGGTGGACGGGGATGTGCTCGGCCTGGGCGACCATACGCCCCCGCGCGTCGAAGAGCGCCGTCGAGCAGTCACGCCGCTCCTTGATATTCGATGAGTAGGAGCCCCGGATCAGGACAGCCCCCATCTCCTCGGAGATGCCTGCCAATGCGCTCGCCAGGACCGAGAGGGTTACGGGGTCAAGCCTTCCCTCACTCATCGCTTCTCCAGCACGAGCGTACCCACGTTATCCACTACGCCGCGCCATCCTGGACGGACGACGCAGGTTGACTCCTTGAACTCGACTATCGCGGGGCCCTCGACCTCCGAGCCCTCGCCTATCCGTTCGCGATCCAGGACCGGAACCTCGTAGGAATGGCCCCCGAAGTTCGCCTCCCTGCGCCCGCTCTCAGCGTCGCCCTCCGGCGGGGACTCGACCAGCTCCGGCTTGTCGACGGGCACGGTGGCAATGAGGCGCAGGTTGACCAGCTCGACCGCCTCATCGTCCATCCTGTAGCCGTAACGCTGCTCGTGTGCCGCGTGGAAGCGGTCCTCCAGCTTCTCTAACTCGAAGGGCTCCTCCGCCTCGACGGTGAGCTCGAAGGACTGTCCCGCATAGCGCAGGTCTGCCCTGCGAGTGTACTGAGGACCTTCGAGATCTTCCGCGGCGGCATTCTCCATTTCTTCGAAGGATTCCTCCATCTCCGCGGCCTCGACGTCTGAGAGGTCCTTGAGGGAAGGACGCACGTAGTCCCTGCGCACGTCCGAGATGGCGAGTCCTAGGGCACTCAAGACACCACCTGCCCTGGGGACGAGAACGGTGGACATGCCCAGCTCCTCGGCCAGCGTGCAGGCGTGCATACCGCCGGCGCCGCCGAAGGCGAGGAGGGCGAAGTCCCTGGGGTCGAGGCCGCGCTCGACGCTTATGACCCTGAGCGCTCGCACCATCTCCGCATCGGCGACCCGCACGATGCCGAGAGCCGTCTCCTCGGCGCTCAGGCCGACCTTCTTGCCCAGTGACTCCAGTGTCTTCTCGGAGAGGTCGCGTCTCAGCACCACTTCACCGCCCAGTTCGGTCCCGTCGGCGAGGTAGCCAAGGTAAAGGTTCGCGTCTGTGACCGCAGGCTCCTCGCCGCCCTTGCCGTAAGCCGCGGGGCCCGGCTCGGCGCCTGCGGATCGGGGTCCGACGCGCAGGGCGCCGCCCGCGTCGGCCCAGGCGATAGATCCCCCGCCTGCGCTCACAGTGTGTACATCGACCATCGGGAGCTTTATGGGGACACCGGCGATCACCGTCTCCGTGCTCGTCTGCGCCTCGCCTTCGACGACGGGTGCGACGTCCGTGCTCGTCCCTCCCATGTCGAAGGTCAGGAGGTCGTGGTAGCCACCCAACCCCGCGACGTAGGCAGCGCCAACGACCCCGCCGGCCGGTCCCGAGAGGATGAAGGCCGCGGCGTCGCGTACAGCGTCTTCTATGTTCGCCACCCCTCCCGAGGACTGCATTATCAGGGGTGATGGCATGCCGGCCTCGGTCACCTTGCCGCCAAGGTTTCCCAGGTACGCCGCAAGCCTCGGGGCAAGATAGGCGTCGGCAGCGGTCGTGGAGAAACGCTCGTATTCCCTGAACTCCGGCAGGACCTCGCTGGAGAGCGAGACGTGCACCCCAGGGAGCGCTTCCCGCAGCGCCTCCCCGACCCGCCTCTCGTGCCCGGGGTGCATGAACGCGAAGAGGAGGCAGACAGCGACGGCCTCGATTCCGGCCTCCCGGACGGCTGAGACGGCGTTATTCAGGCTCTCGTCGTCGAGAGGTTCGACTTCACCCTCAGGACCCATCCTCTCCTTCACGGTGAAGCGCAGCTCGCGGGGGACGAGGGCGGGGGGCCTGTCCTGGGTCAGGTCGTAGAGCGAGGGGCGGTTCTGGCGTGCTATCTCCAGGACGTCCCTGAAGCCTTCCGTGGTCACAAGCGCCGTCCTGGCGCCGCGGCGCTCCAGCAGGGCGTTCGTCGCCACCGTCATGCCGTGGGCGAGGGCGGAGAGAGAGCCAGCGTCCACCCCTGAGGCGCTTATGGCGTTCATCACGCCTACGGACTGGTCCCTCGGCGTCGATGGAACCTTCGCTGTGATCAGCTCCCCTTCGGAGAGCGCCACGAGGTCGGTGAACGTGCCGCCAACGTCAACCCCGAGCCGCAACCCGCTCATAAGATCACCCAACCCAATTATGACTCTCCTTCTACTTCGGTCCCGTCTCTCGGCACCGGGCGCGCCTCGTTCGGGCGCTGATGATCTCTCTACTGGCCCTGGCCGCGCTCTCTAACTCTAAGCGGAGATCCCTCCGAGGTCCTCCTGAGTCTTCAGGAGGTCGGTCCCTGCAGTCTCCCTTATCGTCAGGACCACGAGGAGCGTCGCCACGGCGGCGATGATCACGATGAAAGCGGGCGAGAGGGGGCTGCCGGTGCTGGAGACCACGTACTGCGCCAGGTAAGGCGAGCTACCCCCGAAGATCGCGACCGACAAGTTGTAGCCGATGGAGAAGCCCCCGTAGCGCACGCTCGTCGGGAAGAGCTCCGTGAGGGCAGCGATGGACGTGCTTATGAACACGGCCAGGAGCGCCCCGAGCGCAACCTGGGCCAGGATGGCGGCGAAGAGGTTGCCTGTATTCAGGAGCAGGAAGAGTGGGTAGGTCAGCACCACGTAGCCGATACACGAAGCGAGCAGCAAAGGCTTTCGCCCGACGCGGTCAGAGAGGGCACCCAGAGGCGGTATGAGTGCCATCCCGACGAGAAGGGTGATCGTCGTCGACAGAGAGGCAGCCGTCGGTGAGAAGCCGAGCGGGTCCTGGAAGTATGTCGTCATGTAGCTAAGGACGACGTAGAAGCCGACGTTCTGGATGATGACGAGCCCGCCGACCTGCAGGATCTGCTTCCAGTTCTCCGTGATGGACTCCCGCAGGGGCGACCTGGCGACCTCGCCACTCTCCTTCAGAGCCCTGAACTCAGGAGTGTCTTCGAGCCTCAGCCTTATGTATAGACCGACGATCCCGAGCGGCCCCGCGAGCAGGAAGGGTATGCGCCATCCCCAGGAGACCAGGGCGTCTTCAGGGAGTACAGTCGTCAGGAGCAAGACCAGGATCGAACCCATGAGGAAACCTATTAGTGTCGAGAACTCGAGCCAGCTAACCAGGAAGCCCCTGCGGTCGTCCGGCGAGTACTCGGCGAGGAATGTGGACGCGCCGCCGAACTCCCCGCCCGCCGAGAATCCCTGCAGGCACCGCGCGACGACGAGCAGCAACGGTGCCCACACGCCTATCGTGGCGTATGGTGGCAGCAACCCGATCACGAACGTAGAGAGCGACATCAGGATGATGACTGTGGCAAGGACGCGCTGGCGTCCGATCTTGTCGCCCAGAGGCCCGAAGAAGAGCCCCCCGAGGGGACGCACGAAGAAGGCCGCCGCGAAGATCGCGAACGTGGACAGCAACGCGGCGGTCGGGTTTCCTGATGGAAAGAAGACGGCCGCAAGCGTCACCGCAAGGAAGCTGTAAGTCGCAAAGTCGAACCACTCCACGGTGTTGCCGATGGAAGCCCCGACGATGGCCCGCCTTAGAGTCGTCTCTTCGACCTGCGGTACGTCTGGCCCTGCCCCTTGCTCCCGCGAACCCATACTCCCTACCCCCTGTTGTTCCTGCTTTTCCCCTGTCAAACAAGTATAGAGACTGCTAGCGCCTCCTGCTATGGCCCGTCGCATGGAGATACTGCGACTTCGGGCTACAAGGTATGTACACCACCATCTCCTCTACTCTTGTGATTCCTCCGAACGGGGCGTAGGCCTGGCCCGCAGGCGGTCGCCTCTGGATCAGGGGCATAAGAACCGGGCTCTTCGCCTTCTCTCAGGACGACGCCGTAGACCTCGCGGGCGCGCTCCACCGAGACGAGGCCGTTCTCGGCATCGGCGGCGACCAGGGCGGGATCTCGCCCCAAAGGATCCCCGTACCCGCCTCCTCCAGGGAGGCTGAGTACGATCCTCTCCCCGGCCTCTATGCGCTGCTGGCGTTTGGGGTGAAGCTCTCTGCCTTCCGTTGTGCTCACCACTCCCACCCCTCCCGGAGAGCCCCCCTGTATGCCCTGGGCCGGGCAACGGGTACGGTCGTACATGGCGGAGAGGACCCAGGGAGAGTGGCTGCGCACTCCTATCTCCATCTCCTGGCCGAAGCCGCCCCTGTGGCGGCCTGGTCCCTCGGAGTCAGGGCGGAACTCGCGCCTGTGCATGACGACGGGGGAGATATTCTCTATCACCTCGGCGGGCACGCCGCGGATGCCGCTCGGGAAGGCCGTCGCCGAGAGACCGTCTCCTGTCGGGCGGGCGCCCATGCCGCCGCCTGAGAAGAACACGTACGTGAAATGCTCGCCGCTTTCGCGCTGACCTGTGATCTGGGTGTTCCACAGGCTGTCCGCGCCCTGGGCCAATACTTTGTCGGGTATAGCATGTGCCAGGGCGCCGTGGATCACGCCCGGCAGGAAGTGTCCGACGATGTGCCTTGCACCGACCGGCGCAGGATGAACGGCGTTCAGGATGCTGCCTTCGGGTGCTGTGACGTGAATGGGCTGGAAACTGCCGTCGTTGTTCGGGACCTCCGGGCTGATAGCGCACTTTATCCCGAAGGTCGTGTACGCCGCGGTGTAGTTGAGGACGACGTTGATGCCCCGCTCGCTCTGCGGCGAGGAGCCCGCGTAGTCGACGTGCATCTCGTCGCCATCGACCCGGATCGAGACGGCCAGCCGGATCGGCTCGTCGAACCCATCCGTGTACGCCTCGTTCTCGTAGACACCGTCAGGCAACGCTTCTATGGCCTCCCGCATGGCGCGCTCGGAGCGGGTGCAGATCTCATCCGAGAGCGACTCGATGTCCTCAAGGTCGAACTCCTCGATCATCTCGACGAGCCGCTCGCCGCCGACGTCGTTGCTTCCCGCCTGGGCGTACAGGTCGCCGACCACCTCGAAGGGCGCCCTCACGTTGGCGCGGACGAGACGGAAGAGCTCCTCGTTCGGCTCGCCGCGGACGAACAGACGGGTCACGGGAACGAAGAGTCCTTCCTCGTAGACCTGGCGCGCGTCCGCCCCGAGACCGCGTCCCCCAACGTCGAGGGCGTGGCAGCAATTGCCGAAGTACGCGACGATATCGCCGTCGCGGAAGATCGGGGTGATCACGGTGAAGTCGTTGAGGTGGCCCGAAGTCTGCCACGGGTGGTTGGTGATCATGGCGTCGCCCGCTTCGAGGGTCCCAGGGGGGATCTCGCGCAGGAAGTGATGAACCGAGGTCGCCATAGCGTTCACGTGGCCCGGCGTGCCCGTCACAGCCTGGGTGACCATGCGGCCCCTGCGGTCGAAGAGGCCTGCTGAGAGGTCGCCGGCCTCGCGCACCACGCTCGTGAACGAGGTGCGCATCAGGGCCCGCGCCTGCTCCTCGACGACCGAGACGAGACGGGTCCAGAGTACCTCGAGCAGGATCGGGTTGAGCCGCGAGCCGCTCACTCAGACCACCTCACGAGCAGGTTCCTCGCCCCGTCGATCTCGGCCCGGCTCTCCGGGCCGATGACGACCGTAGACTCCCGTTCCTCGACGACCGCGGGACCTTCGAAGGTCGCGCTTGTGCCGAGGAGGTAACGGTCGTAGACCGGGACTGCAAGGAAGCCTTCCTCCTCGGGCACGTAGATCTCACGCTCCCCCTTCCGCGCCTCGCCAGGGTCGCTTTCCTCGCCGTCGAGCTGGATCCGGGGCCTTGGGCTCGAGACTTCGAGTCGCCAGGTGATCGCCTCAAGTGGTACGTCAGGACCTTCCCTGCTGTACAAGCGTCTGTACTCCTTCCTGTAGAGGCTCGTAAGCCTGTCCGCGTCGTCGGGACCGAGGTTCCCATCCGGAAGCTCGACCGTCACCTCGTGCCCCTGGCCGACGTAGCGCATTTCGCACAGACGCCTTACCATGACGTCTCCGTCCGCGACGCCCGATGCGCGCAGGAGGTCGCGACCCTCCTCTTCCATCTCTTCCAGCGCCTCGTTCGCCCCCGACCAGTCGAGCTCGTGCAGGCGGCCGTAGAGGCTGCGTACGAAGTCGAAGGAAAGGGGGGCGCAGAGGAAGCCGAAGGCCGAGGTCGCGCCAGCGCCGAGCGGCGCGATAAAGCCGGGGACGCCGAGGGCTCGGGCAACCCTGTAGCCGTGTACAGGGCCTGCCCCGCCGAAGGCGAAGAGCGGATAGGCCCGCGGGTCTTTGCCGCGCTCGATGGCGTGGACCCTCGCGGCGTTCGCCATGTTCTCGTTCACGACCTGGTGGATGCCCCAGGCGGCCTCGACGGCATCTAGGCCCAGAGGATGCGCGATCTTCCCTTCGATCGTCCTCAGGGCGGCCTCCCTGTCGAGCCGCATCTTCCCGCCGAGAAAGAAATCAGGGTCGAGGTAGCCAAGGATGAGGTCAGCGTCCGTCACCGTAGGCTCGCTGCCGCCGCGGCCGTAGCAGGCAGGCCCGGGTTCGGAGCCCGCGCTCCTCGGCCCGACCTTCGGCAGGCCCAGAGGACCGATGCTGGCGATGGAGCCGCCGCCCGCGCCGATCTCGATCATCTCTATAACCGAGACCTTGATAGGTAACCCGGAACCCTTCTTGAACCGGTAGACGCGGGCTACCTCGAACTCGTTGCTCCTCAGCGGTTCTCCGCCCTCGATCAGGCACGCTTTCGCCGTCGTTCCGCCCATGTCGAAGGAGAGGACCTCGGGGAAGTCCGTCGCCCTGCCGTAGAAGGCGGCTGCAAGGGCCCCCGCTGCAGGACCGGACTCAAGCAGCCGTACAGGGAAACGGCACGCCGTCTCCACGCTTGCCGTGCCGCCGTTCGAGAGCATGATGTAAAGGGAGCCGCCGAACCCTAGCCGCCGCAGCCGATCCTCCAGGGAGCGCAGATAACCCTCGACCAGCGGCCTGGCGTAGACGTTGGCTACCGTCGTCGAAGTGCGCTCGTACTCCCGTATCTCCGGCGCAACCTCGGAGGAGAGCGAAACTGTGATCTCCGGAGCCTCCTCGGCCAGGATCTCCCAAACCCTGCGCTCGTGCGCCGGATTGCGGAAAGAGTGCAGAAAGCTTACGGCGACCGCCCTCACCCCGCGCCCGCGTAGCTCAGTAACGATGGAGCGGACCTGCTCCTCGTCGAGTTCGAGCATGACGGAGCCGTCGTCGAGGGACCGCTCGCGCACGCCGTAGCGCAGGCTCCGCGGCACAAGTGGCTCCGGCTTCTCTATGAACACGTCGTACATGTCGTAGCGGTGCTCTGTGCCGATGGCGACAGCGTCGCGGAAACCATCCGTCGTCAGGAGCGCCGTCGTGGCGCCTTTGCGTTCGATCAGGGCGTTCGTAACCAGCGTCGTGCCGTGGATGATCGTGCCGAGTTGCTCGGTCTCGACACCCTCCTGACCGAGAAGCTCGACAAGCCCGTTCTCGACGGCCTCGGACGGGTCCTCATGGGTGGTAAGGACCTTGCCGACGGCGCGTTGCCCCGTCGCGTCGTCGATGAGGACGAGGTCAGTGAACGTTCCGCCGATGTCGATGCCAAC
>Ga0126309_10000559_pt1 | contig 12505 bp, 9 predicted proteins | sample Plot56_FD_92541 | JGI IMG/M metagenome (GOLD analysis project Ga0126309, IMG submission 92541) | Serpentine soil microbial communities from UC McLaughlin Reserve, CA, USA - Plot56 | ecosystem: Environmental > Terrestrial > Soil > Grasslands | place: USA: UC McLaughlin Reserve, Lake County...
GGTTCTTGTGGCATGCAGCGCTGCGAGAATCCTTTCCCCGACACCTGATACCTGAAGCCTGACACCTTCATCCCTGGCGCAGCTCGACGCGACGGATCTTACCGCTCGTTGTCTTCGGGAGGTCGTCGATGAACTCTATCTGGCGTGGGTACTTGTAGGGGGCCGTGTTCTCCTTGCAGTAGTCCTGGATCTCCTTCGCCAGCTCCTCCGATGCCTCATGGTCCTTGCCGACGACTATGTACGCCTTGACGACGCTTCCCCGGTCCTCGTCTGGCACTGGCACGGCGGCGCTCTCGACGACCGCGGGATGCTCGATGAGGATGCTCTCGACCTCGAAGGGTCCAATACGATAACCAGCAGAGAGGATGACGTCGTCCGAACGGCCCACGAACCAGAGGTAGCCGTCCGCATCCCGGTAAGCCCTGTCGCCTGTCAGGTAGTGGCCGTCACGGAAGACCGTCTCCGTCGCGTCGGGCTGTTCCCAATACTCTTTGAACAGCGCCGGTATGCGCCCGAAGAGGGCGATATCACCAGGCTCGTCCGGCGGGCACTCGTTACCTTCGTGGTCGATGATCTTCACGTCGCAGCCAGGAGACGGTTTGCCCATCGAGCCCGGTCGTACTTCGAGGCCTGGGTAGTTGCCGACGAGCAGGGTGTTCTCTGTCTGCCCGTAACCGTCATAGATAGTCAAGCCGTGGAGCTCTTTCCAGCGCTCGATGACCGGCGGGTTCAGCGGCTCTCCTGCGGAGACGGCGTGGCGGATGGAGGCGAGGTTCGCGCGTTCCAGTTCAAGGGTCTTGGCGAGGAGGCGGTACTCGGTGGGGGCCTGGCAGAGCACCGAGATGTCATAGAGCTCCATCAGTTCCAGGCGTTCGGCAGGGTCGAATCCGCCCTCGTGGAAGAAGATCTCCGTCCCCTGGCTCCACGGCCCCAAGAATACGTTCCAGATGCTCTTGGCCCAGCCCGTACCCGAGGTACACCACAGCCGGTCGCCCTCCTGGAGATCCAGCCAGTACCTGGCCTGCATCCACGCGGCGTGCGTGTAGCCGTGGGTATGCAGAGCACCTTTCGGATGCTTCGTCGTCCCCGAGGTGTAGAGGATGAACGCACCCTCGTCCGCCGCCGTGTCCTCCGCTGTGAAGTCCTCGGAAGCGTCTTCCATCAACACCTCGTAGGATTCCCAGCCCACGCGTTCTCCGCCCAGGAATATAAATTGCCTCAGGCCGGGGGCGTCCTCGCGCATCTGCCCGACCTCTTCGACGCCTTCTGGGCCCGATATCATGGCCACAGAGCCTGAGTGCTCGGCCCTGAACTTCAGGTCGCCGGCCCTGAGTTGCGGGGCGCAGGGGATGGCGATAGCCCCCAGCTTCAAGAGGCCCGTGAGGATAACGTGCCACTCGGGCACCTTGCCGAGGAGGACCATCACCCTGTCGCCGCGCCCTATGCCCATCTCTCGTGCCAGGTTGGCGAACCTGTTCGAGAGGACCGAGAACTGGGCGAAATCAAAGCGGCGTTCTTCGCCGTCCGTTCCGAGCCAGACCATGGCCGCACGGTCCTGCGCGGCCCAGCGGTCCACCACATCACGCCCAAAATTGAACCTCTCCGGCGTCTTCCAGTCGAAGTCTGCGTACGTGCTCTCATAACCGCCGATATTGGCCACAGGTCCTCACCTTTCCCCAAAGGTACCTATCCAGCCCCGCATTGTACTAAAGCGGGTAGAGGAAGGGTCGCCGACCCTTCCTCTACCCGCGCATTTCAGCTGGTCAGCACTTCAGCCAGTCAGCTTTCTGAACTCGCGCAAGCTGAAATGCTCCTACCCATCTGCAACCGCCGATTCCGCGGCGGTTCTGCCGAAGACGAGGGCCGAGGCGAGGCCGCTCGTGTACCCGCCGACGGAGACCCCGCCGACCTCGACCCCCGCGGCGTAAAGGCCGGGGATCGGCCTTCTGTCCGTCCCGCGCAGCACCCTGCAACCAACGTCTACAGCGAGCCCGCCCACCGTGTGCGTTATGGAAGGCGCGACCTTTACGGCCACAAAGGGCGGAACGCGCAAGGCCGGGGCTTGTCCACTCCTCGGAGGGGAGGGATCTGCACCCGCCTCGACGGCAGCGTTGTACTCCTTCAGTGTACTTAGGAAGGTCTCGCGGGGCACGCCGTGCTCGCCGAGCCTGTCCGCCAGTTCCGTGAGACGCGCGGCTTCGATGACGGTTCCGCCAGTGCTCCTGGCCGTCTCGACCATCTCCTTTGCGGTCCGTTCTCGCACGCGCCCTTGGAGACCTCTGGAGTCAAGGACATACCAGGCGTAGAGTCCGGGCTGGTGGGCCGTGGTCCGCGTCAGGGCCGTCTCCGACCAGTCCGCGCCCTCATCGGCGTAGCGTTCGCCGCGGGCGTTTATCGCCACGGCGTAGCGGCCGTAGAGCTGGGAGACCTCCACAAACCGTTCAGGAGCAAACGCGGCCGGGGGAGCGGGCAGGTTGCGGCCGTAGAATTCATCGAAGCCAGAGCTCGCCAGCGCACCCTTCTCCAGGGCCGCCTGAAGACCGTCACCCGTGCTCCTCGGATGAGCCCGAACCAGCATCCTGCCAGGTCCCCCGATTATGTGGCGCCCGACCAGCTCGGGGTCGCCGGCGAATCCCCCGGAAGCCAGGATCACGGCGTCCGCAGCGTGCGTCTCCCCGGAGGATGAAACCCGAACGCCGGTCACGCGCCCGTCAGGACCTTCCAGGAGCCCTTCGAGCGCCGTGCTTAGGAGTATCTCACCCCCTGAGGCCTCTATGCGGTCGACCAGCGCCTGGACCGTTCGTTCTGGATCGAAGCGGGCACCGAACGTGAGGGGGTTCCCCGTCTCGCGCGAGAGTAGCGCCCCCCCTGCGTCCTCCAGCCAGGTCAGGCAGGATCCGAGGCGTTCGAGTATGAGCTTCTGGAGGGTGGCTTCCCCGCCGGGTGCTTCCCTACGGTAGGTCGGCAGGTCCATGTATGACCACACATAGCCGCTGGAGTAGACGAAGGACCCGCCTGGGCTGTCACCCTTCTCTAGCAGGGTGACCCGCGCGCCAAGTTCCGTGGCCCTCAGGGCGGCTATGAGGCCGGCGAGCCCGCCGCCGGCGATGAGGACGCGCAACGGTGTCCTCTAGGTCAAGGAGAACGTAGACTTATGCTCCACGTACTCCACACTCACGCCCTCGGGCCCGCGGACAAAGACGGCGAGAGTGTTAGGACCATCGACGAAGTTCTGGACCTCCAGCCCCCGCTCCTCGGCCTCCTTGCGGTGGTCCTCCGCCGAATCTACAAGGCAACCAACATGGAAGAGCATGCCCCCTCCATTCGCTTCAGACTCAGAGCCGGAGAGGCGTATCCTGTAATCGCCCGCTCTTACGGTGGTGGCTTCGTCTCCCTGGGCGAAGCCCATCTCGACGAAAGTGCGCGCGGACTCCTCGGGCGACCCCGAGCGCAGGCTGAAGCCTTCGAGGTCGTAGTCCGCGAACTCTCCTTCGCCCGAAACCAGGGCGAGCGGGAGTCCTTCGGGGCCCGAGAAGGAGTACCCGCCGTCGCGTTGTTCGGTTTCGGCCTCGCGCGGGAGCCTCGCAGCGGCGACTTCGGGGTCGGCCACACGCACAATTATGCGTTCGATCTCCCCCGGAGAGGGCGCCGTACCCTGCGGGGCGTCGAAGAGGGTGAGCTTGCCGAGCCTGCCACCGGCTCCCACGAGGGTGTAGCGTTCTGTGTGGTCCACGGCGTGGAACCCGAGGTGCGTGGTCAAGAACCCGGCGGCGGCGTCCCTATCGCCCATGTAGAGGGCTATATGATCCAATCTCTTTACCTTCATGGATTCTCCTCTTTATGCCGTTCTCTTCCGAGAAGATAGCATCTAATACGTAATCTGGCGGATCGCTTCTGGTTGAATGTACGCAGCGCCCACCGCAGTGGATTCCCGCTTGCGTGGGAATGACGAGGGGTGATAGGGATGAAGGATGCTCTCATGTCTCGGTTTCGACTTTGCGGTGGGCCGGATCTACGAAACGCGCGTTTCGTCACGGGAAGGCTTAGACTATGGTCGTTGGTCTTCCAGACAGAGGAGTCGCATTGGAACGTACGGTAATCCTCGGGGCGGCGCGGACGCCTTTCGGCAGGTTCGGCGGCACGCTGTCCCCCTTGAGCGCCCCAGAGCTCGGTGGGGCGGCGATCCGAGACGCCATAGACCGCTCCGGCATCGAAGATGGGGACCTAGAGCATTCTATCTACGGGATCGTGGTGCAGGCCGGGGTAGGCCAGATCCCATCCCGCCAGGCGAACTTCCACGCCGGGCTTCCTTTCTCGTTGACCACAGAGACCCTCAACCAGGTGTGCGCCTCGGGCCTGAGGAGCGCGACGCTCGCCGAGACCCTGATCCGGGCCGGCGACTACGCCGTGATCCTGGCGGGCGGCATGGAGAGCATGTCGAACGTACCTTACCTGTTGCCGAAGGCCCGCTGGGGTGCGCGCATGGGGGACACGCCCGCGCTCGACGCCATGATGCACGACGGCCTGCTCGACGCCTTCGAGCACGTCAACATGATCCGCTTCGGCACACAGGGAGCGAAGAAGTTCGATATCTCCCGCGAGGAGCAGGACGAGTGGGCGCTCAGGAGCCACCAGAGAGCCGCCGCAGCGACCGACCAAGGAAGGCTTCCGGAAGAGATAGTAGGCGTCAAGGTTCCAGGCAAGAAGGGGCAGACCAACTACATCGAGGCCGACGAGCCGATCCGGCGCGACACCACCCTGGAGAAGCTCGCCGCCCTCAAACCCATAGATGAGGGCGGCACCGTGACCGCCGGCAACGCCCCCGGCGTGACCGACGGCGCCGGCGCCCTCGTGCTCGCAGGCGAGAGCTTTGCACGGAAACGCGACCTCGAACCACTCGGTACCATCGTGGCCCACGCCAAGGTCGCCGAGGAGCCGCCGAACCTACTGACCGTGCCGGGCAATGCTGGGAAGCTCGCGCTAGAAAAAGCCGGATGGAGCGCGGATGACCTGGATCTCGTCGAGATCAACGAGGCTTTCGCCGGTGTCGCGATCCACTCCACGCGCATACTCAGCGTCGACCCCGATATCGTCAACGTCAACGGCGGCGCCCTGGCGCTCGGCCACCCCGTAGGCGCCTCGGGGGCGCGCATCCTGACGACGCTCCTCTACGAGCTGGGGCGCAGGGGTGGGGGAAAAGGTCTCACTGCGATCTGCTCTGGCGGCGGCCAGGGTGACGCTGTGCTGGTGGAAGTATGAGCGAAGACGAGAGAGACAACGCGGACAATCCCGGTGTGATCGCACCTCCGCCCTTGGTCTACGCCGGCGCCCTCGCCGCCGGCCTGCTGGCGAACCGCCGCTACCGAATCCCTTTCCTGCCGCGTAGAGTCGCGCGGACGCTCGGCCCTCTGCTGGTCGCCTGTGGGCTCGCCGTCGGGTTCCTCGGATCCCGCGAGATGCGCCGGGCCGAGACGAACCTGGACCCGCGCAAACCAGCGACTACCGTGGTCACCGAAGGTCCCTTCCGGTTTACCCGCAATCCCCTGTATCTGAGCATGATCCTGATCTACCTGGGCATCTCGGCGCTCGCCAACGGACTCGCGCCCATCCTGTTGCTCCCCATAGTCCAGCGCCTGATGCGACGCGGCGTCATCGAGCGCGAGGAACGCTACCTTGAACGAAAGTTCGGCGAGGAGTATGTGCAGTACAAGGTAGGGACGCCGCGTTGGATCTAGGTAACCTACTTCCGCACGGCGACACCTTGCCGCAGGTTGCCCAAACTGCCTGGATCGCGCCGGGAGCTTGCGTCATAGGTGACGTCCACCTGGGTGAAGAGTCGAGCGTCTGGTACGGGGCCGTGCTACGCGGCGACACGGAGCCTATCCGTATCGGGGCCAGGACCAACGTCCAGGACGGCTGCGTGCTGCATGCCGACCCTGGCTACCCTGCGGTCGTCGGCGAGGGATGTGTCCTCGGCCACAACGCGGTCGTGCACGGGTGCCAGATCGGAGACGATTGCCTCGTGGGGATGGGGTGTACCATCCTCAACGGCGCGAAGATCGGTGAGGGCTCCATAGTCGCCGCCGGCGCCGTCGTCCCCGAGGGCCGCGAGTTTCCGCCCCACAGCCTCATAGTTGGCATCCCCGCCAAACGCGTCGGTGACGTGAGCGAGGAGCAAGCTGCTGACATAGCCCGCGGTGCTAGCGAGTACATCGAGCGCGCCGCGGCCCACCGGGAGTCGCTGGAGGGCGGAGCTCAGGTACCCTAGGTTCGGGCGGCGGTCTCCACCTCCTCTGGTGAGGTATCCGGGGTGGTTATGAGGTTCCGGATCTCCCGCAGCGCGACCGAGAGCGTGGAGAGGTCGAAGGTGCCGCTGGAGTTTATGTCGGTGAGGACCTGCAGGGTGCGGTCTGCTGGCCCCTCGTTCTCTTCGATCCATGCTTCTATGCGTTCGTCGGCGGGTTTGTCTTCTGGGGTTTCGGAGAGTATCTCCGCGGCGAGCAAGGCGTGCTGGTTGAAGATGTCGTCGCGTAGGGCCGAGCGAGCGAGGGTGCGCCAGCGATTGTCGCGGGGAAGCGCCTCGATGTGGCGGCGCAGCCAGTGGAGCCTCAGCCTGTCGCCCAGGGTGAAGTAGACAGCCGCGGTCGTTTCGAGAGACTCTCCCGTGGAGTTGGCCACGTCGGTAATGTCCAGCGCGGAGAACATCGGGCCGAGGTTCGCGGCCCGCTCCGCCAGATCCGGCGGCACGTTCGCGTCGACCAGGCGCTGGGCCGCGTTCCCTACCGCTTCACGGTCGCCGTCGAGCAGGATCCCGGGGATGAGTTCGGAGAGCTCAGCCGCCCCTTCTGAGAAGTGCGAGATCGTCGCCCCGATATCCAGCGGCGGGCGACGGTAGCGGAGCAGCCAGCGGGTCCCGCGTTCGACGAGCTTGCGGGCGTCGAGCATTATTTTGGTCTGTACCCTTGCTTCGACCGTGTTGTCCAGGGCTTCGATGCCGTCCCACAGGGTACGCATGGAGAAGATCTCACGGGCCGCCATGTACGCCCGCGCGATGTCGGGCGCCGCGGCCCCCGTCTCCTCACCCAGCCTGAACACGAAGGAAGGGCCGCAGCGGTTCACCAGGCTGTTCGTGACGTGGGTGGCCGTGATCTGCCGGTGCAGCCTGTGCTCGTGGATCTGTTCTTTGAACCGGTCTCTAAGGGGTGTAGGGAAGTACCTCTCCAGCTCTCGCGAGAGATAGGGGTCCTCAGGCGCATCCGAGTTCAGTAAATCCCGGTAGGTCGTGATCTTGCTGTACGACAACAGTATGGCGAGCTCGGGCGCGGTGAGGCCCTTGCTCTCGGAGCGCCGCTCGCCGAGCTCCTCATCGCTTGGTAAGAACTCCAGCCCGCGGTCGAGCCTGCCAGCCTGCTCCAGGGAGTGGATGTAGCGGCCGTGCACGTCGACCATCGGGTGCGCGAGGGCGAGGGCCTGGTTTATAGCCTGGGTCTGCTGGTAGTTGTCGCGCAGAACGAGGTCCCCGACCTCGTCGGTCATGCTGGCGAGCAGCTCATTGCGTTGTTTCTCTGTCATGTCGCCGGCCTCGACGATGGCGTCGAGCAGGATCTTGATGTTCACCTCGTGGTCGGAGCAGTCCACCCCGGCGGAGTTGTCGATGGCGTCCATGTAGACTCTGCCGCCCGAGAGCGCGTACTCGATGCGTCCCATCTGGGTGAACCCGAGGTTTCCACCCTCCCCGACCACCCTGCATCCGAGCTCGTTACCGTCTACCCGGAGGGCATCGTTCGCCCTGTCGCCGACCTCGGCGTTGCTCTCCGAGCTCGCCTTGACGTAGGTCCCTATGCCGCCGTTCCATAGCAGGTCGACCTCGGCCTTGAGCATCGCGTTTATTAGCTCGGTCGGCGTCATGGACTCGGCCTCGACGGCGAGCATCTCGCGCACCTGTGGGGAGAGCGGGATGGATTTGGCCGTGCGGGGGAAGATGCCGCCGCCCTCGGAGATAAGGTCCTCGTTGTAATCTGTCCAGGAAGAGCGCGGTAGTCCGAAGAGACGTTCGCGCTCCTCGAAGCTCTTCTCGGGGTCGGGGTCAGGGTCGAGGAAGATGTGCATGTGGTTGAAGGCGCCGAGGAGCTTTATGTGGCGGCTGAGGAGCATCCCGTTGCCGAAAACGTCGCCGGACATGTCCCCGATGCCGATCACGGAAAAGTCCTCGTTCTGGGTGTCGTGGCCGAGCTCGCGGAAGTGACGGCTCACCGACTCCCAGGCCCCCCTCGCCGTTATTCCCATCTCCTTGTGGTCGTAGCCGACGGAGCCCCCGGAGGCGAAGGCGTCGCCGAGCCAGAAGTCGTACTCGGCCGAGATGCCGTTGGCGATGTCCGAGAAGGTCGCCGTGCCTTTGTCCGCGGCGACGACGAGGTAGGGGTCGTCATCGTCGTAGCGCGTAACATCGTGCGGCGGGACGATCTCGTCGCCCGAGATGTTGTCCGTTATGTCGAGCATGCCCCGGATCAGGGTCTTGTAACAGGCTACGACCTCCTCCTGGAGGGCCTCGCGGCCCTCTTCTTGTGGTGGGCGTTTCACGACGAAGCCCCCCTTGGCCCCGACGGGGACAATGACGGCGTTCTTTACGGTCTGGGCCTTCATCAGGCCGAGGATCTCGGTCCTGAAGTCCTCGCGCCTGTCCGACCAGCGGATGCCGCCGCGGGCGACCTCCCCGCCGCGCAGGTGAACCCCTTCGGTGCGTGGGGAGTAGACGAAGATCTCGAATCGGGGCAGCGGCCGCGGCAGGCCCGGAATACTCTCAGGGTCGAGCTTGAAAGAGAGGTGCGGTTTCGGATCCCTATCCGGGGTGGTCTGGTAGTAGTTCGTCCTGAGCGTCGCCAGGGTGATGTCGAGGAAAGAGCGCAGGATGCGGTCCTCATCCAGGCTCACGACCTCCTCGAGGGCCTCTTCGATCTCCTCTTTCAGGCGCTCGCTCTCTGTTTCGTCCTGGCGCGACGGGTCGAGGCGGGCCCCGAAGAGATCCACGATCAGCCTGGCGATGTGCTGGTTGCTGACGAGGGCGTCCTCCATGTAGTCCTGGGAGAAAGTCGAGCCGGTCTGGCAGGTACTTGCAGTAGGCCCTGAGGATCGAGATCTCCCGCCACGTAAGGCGGGCGCGCAACACTAGGCGGTTGAAGCCGTCGTTCTCGACGGCTCCGCGCCACGCGCGCGCGAAGGCGTCCTGGAAGATCTCCTTGACCTCACTGGTCTGCAGCTGCTCACCGGCTTCATGGACGAGGCCGAAGTCGTAGATCCAGACCGGAGGAGAGCCTGAAGGCTTCACCTCGTGTGGGCGCTCGTCGACCACCTCGACGCCCATGTCCTCGAGCAGCGGCAGGATACCCGAGAGCGAGACCTGATCGCCTAGCCTGAACAGCTTGAACCCGAGGAAGTCCTCAGGTTCTTCGATCGGGTGGTAGAGGCTCATCCCCAGGTCGTCCTCGGACTCCAGGGTCTCCATCCGCAGGACGTCCGAGACGGCCGTGCGGGGCAAAAAGCCGGCGCGGTAGCCGGGGGAGAAGGCGTCGCGGTACTTGCGGAACAGTTCTATGCCCTGCTCTTCGCCGCACTGCTCGATCAGGGCGTCGTAGAGGCTGTCCGTCCAGGAGCGGGTCGTCTCGACGATGCGGCCTTCGATCTCCTCCTCGTCGTAGTCTGGTGTCTCGCCCGGCTTCGTGTAGATTATGAAATGGATGCGCGCGAGCACAGACTCCGAGAGCCTGACGTTGTACTCCACGTTCGCCCCATCGAAGGCTTCAAGGAGTATCTCCTGCATCCGCTCCCGGATCAGGGTGTTGTAGCGGTCGCGGGGAACGAAGACGAGGCAGGAGAAAAAGCGCCCGTAGGTGTCTCGCCTGACGAAGAACCTGACGCGTTGGCGCTCCTGCAGGTGGAGTATGCCCATCGCTATCTCGAAGAGCTCCTCCTTGGAGATCTGGAACAGCTCGTCGCGTGGATAGGTCTCCAGGATCTCGACCAAATCCTTCTCGTTGTGGCTCCCCTCGGGGAAACCTGACCTCTCGAGCACGTAGCGCACCTTGCGCCTGACGAGCGGGATGTCGAAGACGCTCGCGCTGTAGGCGGAGAAGGTGTAAAGCCCGAGGAAGCGCCGCTCCCCCGTGACCTCGTTCGACTCGTCGAACGTCTTGATGCCAATGTAGTCGAGGTAGGATGGCCTGTGCACCGTCGCCCGCGAGTTCGCCTTCGTCAAATTCAGGAGCTTGGGAGTGTGGGCGAGCCTCCTCACGTCGGGCGGCAGCTCGGCCAGGCTGTGGGAGACCGGCCCTGAGTCCTTCTGCCTCAGGATGCCGAGACCCGAACCCTCGACGGCGCAGAGGGCTTCTTCGCCGTCTTGCGTGGTTAGGTCGTACTCGCGGTAGCCGAGAAACGTGAAGTTGTCATCGTCGATCCACTCCAGGAACGCGCGGGTCTCGGCCAGGTCCTCAGGGTCGAAGTCGGGCGGGTCCTCTTCGAGCACGGAGACTATGTCCCCGACCCTCCCGCGCATCTCGAGCCAGTCCTCGACGGCGGCCTTCACGTCGGCGAGGGTCTTCTCGATGGACTCTTTCAAGTCCTCGAGCACAGAAGGCTCGGTCTGGCGGTCCACCTCGACGTGGATCACCGACTCGGAGATAGCATCTTCCTCCTCCGTGTCGGGGGGGAGCACCTCGATGAGCCGGCCTTCCGCGTCGCGGCGCACGTTCATTACGGGGTGGAGGATCATGTGTATGGCGTAGCCCTGGCGGTTTATCTCCATCCGCGTCGAGTCGACCAGGAAGGGCATATCGTCGTTGACCATCTCTATGACGGTGTGGGTCGACTGCCAGCCGTGTTCCTCGAAATGGGGGTTGTAGATCCGGACCTTCCGCTCCCCTGGCTCGCGCCGCCCCGCAAAGCTCCAATGGGAGAGTGCGGCCCCGTAAGCGTCTATCGGGGAGCGGTCCTCCAGATCCGCCGCGTCGACCCAACCGTAGTACTGGCGGGCGAACTCCTCGACCTGCGGTGCCTGATCCTCCGTCATCTGCTCCCTGACACGGGCCACGACCTTGTCCAGAAGCTCGTCCTTTACCAGCATCAGTACACTCCTCCAATGCTTCTTATGAGTGAGAACCATTGTAGCCCAACCCGCCGCCCCGCTCGCCCACGATGACCCCGGACGTCCGTCAGGCTTGCTATAGTCAGAGCCAAGACCACCTGTATCCTGGAGGATTCCTTGAACTTCGAACTTTCTAGTGAACAGCAGGAGATCAAAGGTCGCGCGGCGGAATTCGCTGACCGGGAAGTTGCGCCCCACGCAGCCGACCTAGACAGGGAAGACCGTGTCCCTTTCGAGACGCTGGAGAAGCTGGCCGATGCAGGGTTCATGGGCCTGTGCGTGCCCGAGGAGTACGGGGGGTCAGGGGCCGACTTTCTCTCTTACTGTCTCTTGATCGAGGAGATCAGCCGCACGGATGCAGGGGTGGGCGTAACGCTAGCAGTCCACACCAGCGCGGGAACGCTGCCCATGGTGATGTTCGGCACCGAAGAACAGAAGGCGCGCTGGGTGCTGCCGCTGGCGCGCGGAGAGAGGATAGGATGCTTCGCCCTCACGGAACCTGAGACGGGCTCCGACGCCTCCGCGATAAGGACGCGGGCCGAACGGGTCGAGGGCGGCTACCGCATCTCCGGGCACAAACAGTGGGTCACCAACGGACGGATCGCAGGGACCATGATCCTGTTCGCCCGCGCGGAGGGCGGAGCCAGGGAAGGCGTTACGGCATTCGTACTCGGAATGGACGCCGAGGGTATCTCCTTCGGCAAGCACGCGGAGAAGATGGGCGTGATCTCCGCCACCACCGACGACGTGCTCTTCGACAACGTCTTCGTCCCTGAAGAGGACCGGCTCGGGGAAGAGGGGAAAGGCCTTCGCGTCGCGCTAGGCACGCTGGATACGGGTAGGATCGGGATAGCCGCCCAGGCCACAGGCATCGCCGAGGCCGCCTTCCGCTACGCCACGCAGTACGCCGCGGGACGAACCACCTTCGGCAAGCCCATAGCCGAGCACCAGGCGATAGCGTTCAAGCTCGCGGACATGCAGACCAAGATCAGGGCGGCCCGTCTCCTCGTCTACGAGGCTGCGTGGATGAAGGACCGGGGAGAGCGCCACGCCGAATCGGGAGCCCGCGCGAAGCTCTATGCCTCGCAGATCGCGAACGAGGTGGCCTACGAGGCAGTCCAGATACTGGGCGGTCGGGGATACATGAAAGACCATCCCGTGGAGCGGTACTACAGGGACGCGCGGGTAACGGAGATCTACGAGGGGACCAGCGAAATACAACGCTTCGTCATCTCCCGCGCCATCATGAAAGAACACGCCGAGCTCTTCGAAGCCCCCGGCGGCGTCGAACAGTCGCGGCCCGTCGTCGGGTGATCTCCCGCTTATGCTACAGTTTTGGCGCAGGGATTAGAGACGCAGGAGGAGCAC
>Ga0126309_10000560_pt1 | contig 12503 bp, 12 predicted proteins | sample Plot56_FD_92541 | JGI IMG/M metagenome (GOLD analysis project Ga0126309, IMG submission 92541) | Serpentine soil microbial communities from UC McLaughlin Reserve, CA, USA - Plot56 | ecosystem: Environmental > Terrestrial > Soil > Grasslands | place: USA: UC McLaughlin Reserve, Lake County...
CACATGAACGGTCGCGAGGTCTTCAAGTTCGCCACCCGTGTACTCGTTTCGTCCGCGGAGGCTGTGCTTGCCGAGTGCGAGGCCACGGTCGACGACGTGGACGTGTACGTGCCGCACCAGGCGAACGTGCGCATCATCGACCACGCCGTGAAGAAGCTGGGCGTCGATCCGAAGCGCGTCGTCGTCAACGTCGACCGCTACGGCAACACGTCTTCAGGTTCAATTCCGCTCGCGCTGGCGGACGCCCAGACGGACGGCCGGCTTCATGAGGGACAACTGGTGCTGATGACGGGGATGGGCGCGGGCCTCACGTGGGGCTCGGGTTTGCTGGAATGGACGGCTACGAACGGAGCGAGATGAGCGAAGGAAACGGAAAGGTCGCGTTCTGCTTCCCCGGCCAGGGGTCGCTGGAGTCAGGGATGGGACGCGACATCGCGACCGCCGTCCCCGAGGCGATGAGCGTCTTCGAGCGCGCAAGCGAGGCATCGGGTCTCGACCTCGTCGACCTCTGCTTCAACGCGCCGCTCGACGACCTCGTTCAGACCGAGGTGCAGCAGCCCGCGCTCGTCGCGACGAGTCTCGCCGTCCTCGCGGCGCTGAAGGCCGAGGGGATCGAGCCCGACTTCGTCGTCGGCCACTCCGTCGGCGAGTTCGCCGCTTTGGCTGCCGCCGACGCGCTCGGCGACGCTGAAGCGGTCGCGCTGGTTCGCGAGCGAGGTCTCGCGATGGCCGAGGCCGCCGAGCGCCATCCCGGTTCGATGGCCGCGATCCTCGGCCTCGAGGACGAAGTGGTTGAGATGCTCTGCCGCCAGATCATCGGCGTGTGGCCGGCGAACTACAACTGCCCCGGACAGATTGTGGTCTCGGGCGAGACGCCGTCGGTGGACGAGTGCTGCGAGGAGGCCCAGGAGCGCGGTGCGCGGCGCACGGTGAAGCTGCAGGTTTCCGGCGCGTTCCACAGCCCGCTTGTCGCCAAGGCCGCAGACCGCTTCCGCCCGGCGCTCGAGAAGGTGAAGTTCAGCGAGCCGATGGCGCCGTTCATGTCGACGGTGACGGCGAAGATCGAGCCGGCGCACCGGTTCGGCACGCTCCTCGTCGAACAGCTGACTGCGCCCGTGCGCTTCACACATGCAGCGAGCGAGCTCGCCCGTGGCGGCGTGCGCACGTTCGTCGAGGTCGGGCCGGGCAACGTCCTCTCCGGTTTACTGAAGAGGATCGACAAGAGCGTCAAGGCGATCCCGGTCAACAACGTCGCGGGGGTGGAGAAGGTGAAGGAAGCCCTCGGACGCGCGTCCGCGTGACGTTCTGCTCATTGGAGGGCAAGCGGGCGCTCGTCACCGGAGGGTCGCGCGGGATCGGACGTGCGGTTGCGCTCGAGCTGGGGCGGGCAGGAGCCGACGTCGTCGTCGGCTACCGATCCGAGGCAGGCGGGGCGGAGGCGGTGGCATCAGAGATCGGAGGCCGCGCGGTTCAGGCCGACGTCTCCGATCCCGAGGAGGCAAAGGCGCTCGTGGACGAGGCAGGCGACATCGACGTGCTCGTCAACAACGCAGGCACGACGCGGGACGGCGTGCTCGCCCGTATGCTCGACGACGACTGGAGGACCGTGCTCGAGACGAACCTCTCCAGCACCTTCTACACCTGCCGCGCGGCCGCCCGTGGGATGATGAAGCGGCGCGGCGGCGCAATCGTGAACGTCTCGTCGATCGTGGGCGTGCACGGCAACTGGGGGCAGACGAACTACGCCGCCTCGAAGGCGGGGATCATCGGTTTCACCAAGTCGCTCGCGCGCGAGCTCGGCAGCCGCGGCGTACGCGCGAACGTCGTGGCTCCCGGTTACGTGAAGACGGCGTTGACGGATGCGATTCCCGACGAGGCGCGCGCGACGATGCTTGGGAACACGCCGCTCGGCCGGCTCGGCGACCCTGAGAACGTCGCAGCCGCGGTTCGCTTCCTGGTTTCCGACGAGGCGTCCTTCATCACCGGCGAGGTGCTGCTCGTCGACGGCGGGCTGGCGATGTGATGAGCCTCAACGGCAGGAGACGCGTCGTCGTAACCGGGCTCGGAGCGGTCTCTCCGCTCGGCAACGACGTCGAGACGACGTGGACCAACCTCATCGGCGGCGAGTCCGGCGCCGGCACGATCGAGCAGTTCGACGCGAGCGAGTACCCCGTGAACTTCGCGTGCGAGCTGAAGGATTTCGACCCCGCGACGTGGATCGAGCGCAAGCAGGCGCGCCGAATGGACCGCTTCGCGCAGATGATCGTCGCCGCGGCGCGGCAGGCCGAGGCGGACTCGGGCATCCAGATCGAGCATCAGGCGGACCGCGTCGGCGCATCGGTCGCGACCGGGATCGGCGGCCTGAAGGCCTTTCAGGACTGCTACGACATCTTGATCGACCGCGGCCCCGATCGGGTCAACCCATTCTCGATTCCGCAGATCATCCCGAACATGGGCGCTGCCTGGGTCTCGATGGAGCTCGGCACGCGCGGGCCGCTGTCGTCGCAGTGCACGGCGTGCGCTGCTTCGAACATGGCGATCGGCGAGGCGGCCGACGCGATCCGGCTCGGCCGCGCCGACGCGATGCTCGCCGGCGGCACGGAAGCCGGGATCACCCGCGTCGGCATCGCCGGGTTCAGCGCGATGCGCGCGCTGTCCCGCCGGAACGGCGACCCGAAGGCGGCCTCGCGACCCTTTGATGCGGCAAGGGACGGCTTCGTGATGGGCGAGGCGGGCGCGGTAGTCGTGCTGGAGGCTCTCGACGTCGCCCAGGCGCGTGACGCGAAGATCTACGCGGAGTTGATCGGCTACGGCCTCTCGTCGGACGCCACGCATGTCACGGAGCCGGACCCGACCGGCGAGAACCCGGCCCGCGCGATGACGATGGCCCTCGCCGATGCAGGCATCGGCCCGGACGCGCTCGGCTACATCAATGCGCACGGCACGTCGACGCCGCTCGGCGACGCCAGCGAGACCCGCGTGATCAAGCTCGCGCTCGGCGAGGAGAACGCGCGCAACACGCCCATCTCCTCGACGAAGGGCGCCACGGGCCACTGTCTGGGCGCGGCCGGCGCGCTGGAGGCGATCTTCACGATCCTCGCGGTCACCCGCCACATGCTGCCGCCGACGATCAATTACGACGAGGCCGATCCCGAGTGCGACCTCGACTACGTCCCGAACGACGCGCGCAAGTCGGACCTCACGATCGGCGCGTCGAACTCCTTCGGCTTCGGCGGCCACAACGCCTGCGTGATCTTCAAGAAGTTCGACGACGCCGGTTAGCCCGTGGACCGCTGGGCGACGTTCGACTGCTACGGCACGCTGGTCGACTGGAATGCCGGCATCGGCTCGATCCTCGAGCGTCTCTGGGGCGTCGAGCAGGCACCGGCGCTGCTCGAGCGTTACCACGAGCTCGAGCCGGGGATCCAGGCTGAGGGATACCGCAGTTACGCCGAGGTCCTGACGCTCACGCTCGAGGCGCTCGCCCGAGAGGTCGGCTACGGGATCCCCGAGGGCGAGAGCGGCATCCTCGCCCAGTCGCTGCCCGACTGGCCGCCGTTCGACGAGGTCCCGGAGTCGCTCGCCGAGGTGCGGCGGCGCGGGTGGAAGCTCGCGATCCTGTCGAACTCGGACCGCGACCTCATCGGCGCCTCGATGAAGCGGCTTGACGTGCCGTTCGACCTCGCGATCGTGGCCGAGGACGTGCAGTCCTACAAGCCGGCGCACGGGCACTGGGAGCGGTTCTACGAGGTCACGACGGCGGATCGCGAGCGCCACGTCCACGTCGCCCAGAGCCACTTCCACGACATCGTCCCGGCCACCGAGCTCGGGCTGACGTCCGTGTGGGTCAACCGCGGCGGAGAGCAGGCGGAACCGCCGCCGACTCGCGAGATCGCCGACCTGACCGCGCTGCCAGACACCCTGGACGAGCTCGTCCCGGCTTGACCGAGCTGATCGTTCGCCCGCCGACGCTCGGCGACATCGACGCGGTGGTCGAGCTCGGCAACGCGTTCGAGCGGGCGTTCCTCGGCATCGCGAGCTTCACGATCGAGGAAGTCGCCGACGCGTGGAAGGGGTTGGACCTCGAGAAGGATGCCTGGCTGATCGTGGCCCCGGGCGATCGCCTCGCCGGCTACGCGACCCTCGAGCAACGCGGGGAAGGGCAGTTTCAGTCGGACGGCTATGTCCATCCGGAGCTGCGAGGTTCGGGCGTCGGTGGCAAGCTCGTCGACCTCGCCGAGGAACGTGCCCGGGAGCGACATGCCGTCTCCGTGCAGAACGCGATCGTCTCCCGTGACGAGGCGGCTCGGCAGGTACTCGTTCGCCGGGGGTACCAGCCGGTGCGGCATTTCTACCGTATGGCCATCGAGCTGGGAGACGACCCGCCCAAGCCCGAGTGGCCCGACGGACTGCGGAACGAGCCGTTTCGTGAGGAGGACGCCCTCGCATTCCACGAGGCGGTCGAGGAGGCTTGGCAGGATCACTGGGATCACAGCCCACGGTCGTTCGAGCTCTTCCGCGAGCGGATCATGGAGGGCGCGCTGTACGAACCTGCGCTGTGGACGGTCGTTTGGTCCGGAGACGAGATCGCGGGCGGGACCATCTGTGAGCCAGAACACAACGAAATGGGCTGGATCAGATCGCTGTTCGTGCGCAGGCCGTGGAGGCGGCGCGGGCTCGGAATGGCCCTCCTCCTGAACGCTTTCCGCCAGTTTCACGAGCGCGGCCAGCGCAGGGTCGGCCTCGGCGTCGATGCCGAGAGTCCGACCGGGGCGACGCGGCTTTACGAGCGAGCGGGGATGAAGGTGGTCGAGGAGCTTGCGATCTACCGCAAGGAACTTGCATGAGCCGGCTCAGAGCCAAGTGCCCCGAGTGCAGGACGTACACCGCGGTTGCCCTTGGTCCGGAATACGAGTGCCACGTCTGCGGCCGAACGTTCGCGGCCGGGCTCGTGCGCGTCCCGCGCGCCTGGGGCAAAGGCGGCGAGGCGATGGCCGAAGCGGCCCTGCTTCCGTTTCCTTTTCCCGAGGCGGCTGTCGTCGAGGAGGACTCGCTGCACGAGCAGACGCTGGCGATCGCAGCCGAGCTCCCGGCCCGACCGCTCGTGCTCGGTGGCTGCTGCTGCGCCCACATCGGCGCGGTGACCGGGCTCGCGTCCCGGCACGATCGCATGGCGGTCGTTTGGGTCGACGCGCACGGCGACCTCAACACGATCGAGAGCTCGCCGTCCGGCAATCCGTGGGCCACGCCGCTCAGGACCCTCATCGACGCCGGCATCGTCACCGCGGACGACGTCGTGCTCGTCGCAGCCCGCAACCTCGATCCGCCCGAGGAGGACTTCATCGCCTCGAGCGGCGTCCACGTCGGCGCAGACGGCCTGGAGCGGGCGCTCGACGGCGTCAACTACGTGTACGTCGCCTTCGACTGCGACGCGCTCGCGCCCGACGAGTTCGGCTCGTTCATGCCCGAGCCGGGCGGCCCGACGCTCGCCGAGGCGGAGAAGTTCCTCGGCCACGTTCGCGAGCGTGCATCGGTGCTCGGAGCCGGGTTCAGCGCCTTCCTCCCGGACGAGGCCAACGTTCCCAGGCTCGAACGGCTGGTCGCAGCACTCGGTTTAGACTGACCCGACCGTGGCCCGGATCGACGTCTCGATCGAACACAAGAACCTGCCCGAGCCCGACAAGGGCAAGCCGCATCCCAACACCTGCCCGGGTTGCGGATCGCACTATCGCGACGACGAGCTCGACGAGCACCTGCGCGTCTGCCCGCAGTGCGGCCATCACTTCCCGGTCAAGGCCCGGGCTCGCATCGAGCAGCTCGCGGACGGTGGCAGCTTCGTCGAGGAGCACGGTGAGCTGCGGTCCGAGGATCCGCTGCAGTTCTTCGACCTGAGGCCCTACACCGAACGACTCGCGGAGGCGGAGATGAGCACCGGCCTCGGCGATGCCATGGTGGTCGGCAGGGCGACGATCGAGGAGCAGGCCTGCCAACTCGCGGTCATGGACTTCTCGTTCATGGGCGGATCGATGGGCAGCGTCGTCGGCGAGAAGTTCGCGCGCGCCTGCGACAGCGCCGCCGAGCGCGGAGTGACGCTCGTGTCGGTCACGGCCTCCGGCGGCGCGCGCATGCAGGAGGGAATCCTCTCGCTGATGCAGCTGCCGAAGACCGTCTGCGCGGTCGAGGACCTGCGTGATGCGCGCTGTGGGTTCATCAGCGTCATGGCGCATCCGACCACGGCGGGCGTGCTCGCAAGCTTCGCGAGCCTCGGCGACGTACTCGTCGCCGAGCCCGGGGCCCTGATGTCTTTCACCGGCCCGCGCGTGGTACAGCAGACGACGCGCGAGAAGCTGCCGGCCGACTTCGGCCTGTCCGAGTCCAACCTCCGCTTCGGGCACATCGACGCGATCGTTCCGCGACCCGAGCTACGCGCATACGTCGGTCGCCTCCTCCGGCTCTTCGACCATGCCTAGCGAGGCCGAGCTCCGGCTGCGCGAGCGCCTCGGCCGGCTCAGGAACCTGCGCCTGCTCGGAGGTGCCCGTCTGTCGGGCGAGCTCGAGCGGCTCCAACGGCAACTCGACCGCATCTCGGAGGAGCCGAGCGACGAGGAGATCTGGCGCTCGGTCGAGTCGGCTCGTCATGACGAGCGGCCCTACGTGCTCGACTACGTCGAGCGCATGCTCGACGAGTTCGTCGAGCTCCACGGCGACCGCGCCCGCGCCGAAGATCCTGCCCTCGTCGCGGGCCTCGGGACGTTCCGCGGCCGGACCGTCGCATTCATGGGCACGCAGAAGGGCCGCGACATCCATGAGCGCACCAAGCGCAACTTCGGGATGACGCACCCGGAGGGCTACCGCAAGGCGATGCGGATCATGGAGATCGCCGAGCGGCACCGCTTTCCGGTCATCTCCCTGATCGACACTCCCGGCGCCTATCCGGGCGTCGCGGCGGAGCAACACGGGCAGGGCGGCGCGATTGCGCGCTCACAGGCATTGTTGGCGCGGTTGAGCATTCCGATCGTCGCCTGCGTGATCGGCGAGGGCAGCTCTGGCGGCGCGGTGGCGATCGGGCTCGCCGACCGGGTTTTGATGCAGGAGAACGCGATCTACGTCGTAATCTCGCCCGAGGGCTGCGCTGCGATTCTCTGGCGCGATGCGGGCGAGCGCCAGAAGGCCGCCGCCGCCTTCCGCCCCGACGCGGTGCACTCACTCGAGCTCGGGATCATCGACGCGATCGTCCCCGAGCCCGAGGGCGGCGCCCACGCCGACTACGACGCGGCGGCCCAGCTGCTGGCGACGTCGCTGGAGGCGTCATTGAGCGAGATCGAGGGGATTCCGAGCGACGAGCTGCGGCGCCGCAGGCGGGATCGCTACAGGGCGTTGGGCGTCTTCGCCGAAGCGGTCGCGGCGCCGCAGCGCGCATAGGCTTTCTCCACAGCATCCACAGCGTTTTCCACCAACGAGCCTGTGCCATAAAGGTAGGCAAACGATAAATCCCTGCGAAACCTGCTGTTCTCCGCTGTGGACACCGTTGCCGTGAGGTTCAGAACCAAGGAGGCCCGAGAGGGCTGCGGCTCCATCCCGGGCCTCTGGAGCAGACGTACCCACCCGCTACCGTATGGAAACGGTGAGCGGCCACGCCTTGGTCGAAGATCAAAGTAGGCGTGTCTGCACCGACACATTTCGGTAAGTAGTCAACAGCCATGGCGACTCTGCGCGAGTACCGCAAGAAGCGTGATCCGAAGGCCACGCCCGAGCCCTTCGGCTCCAATCAGGGTGGCGAGGAGCCGATCTTCGTGGTGCAGCGCCATGACGCCCGACGGCTCCACTACGACTTCCGGCTGGAGCGCGACGGCGCGCTCGCGAGCTGGGCGGTACCGAAGGGGATTCCGCTCGAGCCCGGCCAACGCGCGCTCGCCGTCCATGTCGAGGATCACCCACTCGACTACGCCGACTTCGAGGGCGAGATCCCGAAGGGCAACTACGGCGCGGGGACGGTCGAGATTTGGGATCGCGGCACCTACGAGCTGCTCGAGGAGAAGAAGGACGGCGGCCTCACCGTCCGCCTTGACGGAGAACGTCTGCAGGGGACGTGGGCGCTCGTGCCGGCCAAGCTCGACGGCGACCCGAAGAACTGGCTGCTGCTTCGCAAGCGCGAGCAGGAAGCCGCCGCCGAGCAGCCGCGAGGTCGCCACCGGTACAAGCCCATGCTCGCGACCTTGGCCAAGGAGCTACCGAGGAGCGGCCACTGGCTGTACGAGGTCAAGTGGGACGGCTACCGCGCGATCGCTTACGTCTACGGCGGCGAGGCCCAGTTCGTGAGCCGGAACGGCAACGATCTGACGCCCCGCTTCCCGAGTGTCAGGCGCGCCCTCGAGCGCGCCGTGAGGACGCCGGACTGCGTCCTCGACGGGGAGATCTGCGCGCTCGACGAAGAGGGACGCGCGACGTTCTCCGCCATGCAGCAGGGGAAGCCGGACACGCGCTACATCTACGTCGTCTTCGACGTCCTCGAGGTCGAGGGCGAGCCACTCATCGAGCTTCCGCTCGTCGAGCGGCGGGAGCGGCTCGAACAGCTTCTCGACCGGCGCAAGGCGGACATCCAGGTCTCCGAGACGTTCGAGGACGGCAAGGGCCTCTACGAGGCGGCGAAGACGCAGAGGTACGAAGGTGTGATCGCCAAGAAGCCGGACTCACGTTACGAGCCGGGCCGGCGAACGAGCCAATGGCTCAAAATCAAGACGCACAACCGGCAGGAGTTCGTCATCGCCGGCTACACGAAGGGCCAGGGGCGACGGTCTGGGCGGTTCGGCTCGCTCGTGCTCGGCGCGTACGAAAGTGGCGAGCTCCGCTATGTCGGCAACGTCGGCACCGGCTTCACCGACACCGAGATCGAGCGACTGCTCGCGAAGCTGAAGCCGCTCGAGCGCACCGAGCCGCCGTTCGCACACGTGCCCAAGATGCCGAAGGTCCGCAAGGGGGACGTCGTCTGGGTCGAGCCGAAGCTCGTCGCCGAGGTCGAGTTTGTCGAGTGGACGCACGACGGCCACCTCCGTGCGCCGTCCTACCAGGGGGTGCGCGAGGACAAGGCGCCCGAGCAGGTGCACCGCGAGGAGCCGCTCGCGAACGAGATCCGAAAGGGCAGCCGCGTCCTGCGGCTCACCAACCTGGACAAACCCTTCTGGCCCGAGGAAGGCATCACCAAGGGCGACCTCCTCCGTTACTACCGCGATGTCGCGCCGGTCCTCGTGCCCCACCTCAAAGACAGGCCGTTCACAATGAAGCGCTACCCCGACGGCTGGAAGGGGAAGTTCTTCTTCCAGAAAGACGCGCCGACACACATGCCCGAATGGATCAAGCGCGTCGGGATCACCGTGACGACGCGCGACTCGCCGCGCCAGAGGAGGCGCATCCAGGCGCCGGTCGTCAACGACGAGCTCTCGGTGCTCTGGATGATCAACATGGGCTGCATCGACTGCAACACCTGGTATTCGCGGATCGACAAGCCCGAGCGGCCCGACTTCGTGCTCTTCGACCTCGACCCCTCGCCCGACGTCGGCTTTACCGAGACGGTCCAGGTGGCGCTCCTGGTCAAGCAGGCGCTCGACGCGCTCGGCCTCGTCTCGTTCCCGAAAACGAGCGGCTCGGAGGGGATCCACGTGCTCGTCCCGATCGACCGCCGCTCCACGTACGCGGACACGCGTCGCTTCGCTGAGATCGTCGCCGGCGCGATCGCCCGCGCGCATCCACGCCTCGCGACGACGGAATGGACGAAGGCGAAGCGGAGGGGCGTCCTCATCGATGCGAATCAGAACGGGGAGGGCAAGACGATCGCATCGGTGTACTCGGTGCGGCCGAAGGCCGGCGCGCCGGTATCGACGCCGCTCCGTTGGGAGGACGTCGACGAGTCGCTCGATCCTGCCGCCTTCACGATGGACGTCGTGCTCGACCGCGTGAACGCGGACGGCGACCTCTTCGAGGGCGTCTTGACGACGAAGCAGTCGCTCGCGCAGGCCCTGAAAGCGCTCCGGTGAGGCTCGGCGAGCTCGTCGGCGAGCTCGAGCGCTACTTCCGCATCCCCCAGGTCGAAAACGACGACTGGTCGCCCGCCTTCGAAGCTGTCTACGACGAGGCGTACTGGCGCGACTACGTGGAGCCGAGCTACGAGGGCAAGTGGAACGGGCTCATGGTGCGTGGCGCGGGCGAGGTGAAGAGGGTCGTGACGTGCGTCTTTCCGAGCGACCGGATCGTCGCCGGCCTCGAGCCCGGCACCTTTCTCTTCTCGGAGCACCCACTCGATTTCGCGGACGAGCCCGGCTTCCTACCGCTCTCCCGCGAAAGCTTCGAGACGCTCAAGCGGCGAACCTGCGGGTTCTTCCATGCGCACGCCCCGCTCGACATGCACCCCGAGGTGTCGCCGTCACGCCTCTGTGCGCAGGGCGTGGGCCTCGAGGCGCTCGAGGAGTACTACCCGATCGCGGACGGGATTCCGGGCGGAGCCGCGATCATCGGCGACACCGGGCTCTCGCTCGAAGGCCTCGCGGAAGCGTTCCGCGCTTACCTGGGACCCGAGATCCAGGTGCACGTGATCACGCGGCCGCGGTACGAGGCCGGGCGGGTCGCCGTAGTGGCAGGAGGCGGCGCCGACGCGGACATCCTCCAGGCGTCGATCGATCGCGGCTGCCGGACGTACGTCACGGGAAACGCGGCGACGACCTGCAGGATCGACTGGGTGCAGGACAAGGTGCGCGAGTTCAGGCAGGTGGCCGAGGACGCCGACATCGCGCTGATCGACGCGATGCACTACGGGATGGAGAAGCCGCCGCAGCTGGAGATGGTCAGCTGGTTTCGGCGGCTGGGGTTGCCGGCCGAGTTCGTGCCGGACGGCCCGAAGTAGCGGGTTCGCTGCTCGGCTCCGGCATCACCGAACGCTCCGCCGCGAGCACTTGCTCGAGCGCGTCGACGCAGGTCGCGTCCAAAGTGCTGCCTGCTTCCCTGCCGAGCAGCGCGAGGGCGTCGTCGTGCGACCACGCGTCGCGGTAGACACGGGCCGAGATCAGCGCGTCGTAGACGTCGCACACCGCGAGGATGCGCGTGTCGGCCTCGAGCTGGTCGGAGGAGAGGCCGCGCGGATAGCCGCTGCCGTCGAGCCGCTCGTGGTGGTCGCGCAGGAGCCGCCGCACTGAGGCCGTGAAGCCGCCGAGCTCGGAGACGAGCCGCTCGCCCCACTCCGGCTGTCGGCGGATCACTGCGAACTCGTCGTCGTCGAGCGCCGCCGGCTTCTTGAGGACGGAGTCGGGAACGCTCAGCTTGCCGATGTCGTGCATCAGGCCGCCGATCGCCAATGCACGCAGCCGCCCGGGAGGAAGTCCGAGGCGCTCGCCGACCTGAACGGCGCGCAGCGCGACTCGGCGCGTGTGCTCCTCGGTGTATTCGTCCTTCTGCGCGAGGCGGACGGTGAGGGCGCGGACGTGCGAGCCGAGGAACGCCTCCTCGGCCGCAACGAGCTCGGCGGCGTGGAGGTCGCCCACGAGCGGGCGGGACTGCGCGGTGCGGAAGAGGTCGACTGCGACGGGGACGCCGACGAGTACGAGGCCGACGAGCTCGAAGCCGTGGCCGAGCCACCAGCCCAGGTCCTGGTAGGTGAGCAGGAGGGCTGCAGGTAGCGCGGCGGCGAGCCACGCGATCCCGATCGCGACGGCGAGATCGTTGGCGCGGCGTGTGAGCGCGAACGTCCCGAGCGCCCGCAGGCCTACGAGCAGGTAGAAGCCGGCCCCGGCCGCGAGCGCGGCGAGCGCGGGTGGGCTGCCGGCCTCGGGAACGGCCGGGACGAGGTCGGGATTGAGCAGGCCGACGGTTCCGAGCCCGAGGATCGCGAGCATCAGCACGAGCTCGAGCGCGATCAGCGGCTTCAACCGTCGCGGGCGGCGAAGGCCCGGAAGCGCGGAGAGAGCAAGGATGGCGCCTCCGACGGGAAGGGTCGCTGCGCCCGTGAACGCCACGACGCCGTTCATCTCCACGATGAATCCGGGCGTCGCCAGGCCGTGCAGGCCGAGCAGCGCGGCCATGGCCGCGAAGGCCGTGCCCACCAGGACCGTGCGGCCGTCGTTTCGGCGTGCGCCGGCAGCCGTCAGCAGCAGCGCAGCGAACGCGGCGGCGAGCGCGGACATCCCGACGCCGAAGAAGTGCCAGCCGCCGGCGATCACGGCGCTGTCGCGGCCGAAGAAGTGCAGTAGCAGTGCCGGCAGCGCGGCAGCCGATCCGCCGAAGGCGAGGATCGGGGCAGCGCGCTCTCTGAGGCCGTGCCGCACGTCTGCTCCATCGGCACCGGCGGCCAGAACGATTAGGACGGATTTAGCAGCAGAAACGCGAGCTCAGCGGTCACGGAGCCCGCGCGGCCGGCCGAGGCCCCCCAGCTCGGCGAGGTCGCGGCGGAAGAACAGCGCGAGCGTCCAGTCCGCGACGACGCGCAGTTTCCGGCCAAGGAGCGGCAGCTGGTAGAGGTG
>Ga0126309_10000561_pt1 | contig 12494 bp, 16 predicted proteins | sample Plot56_FD_92541 | JGI IMG/M metagenome (GOLD analysis project Ga0126309, IMG submission 92541) | Serpentine soil microbial communities from UC McLaughlin Reserve, CA, USA - Plot56 | ecosystem: Environmental > Terrestrial > Soil > Grasslands | place: USA: UC McLaughlin Reserve, Lake County...
GACGATTGGGACGGATGGAAGGCGCTCACCGATTTGATCGGCGGCAAGTGCCAGCTGGTCGGCGACGATCTCTTCGTCACCAACGTGAAGCGCCTGTCCGAGGGCATCGCCAGGGGCGTCGGCAATTCGATCCTGGTCAAGGTGAACCAGATCGGGACGCTCACGGAGACGATCGCGGCGGTGCGGCTCGCGCAGGAGCACGGCTACACGGTCGTGATGTCGCACCGCTCCGGCGAGACGGAGGACACGACGATCGCCGACCTCGCCGTCGCGCTCGGCACCGGTCAGATCAAGACCGGCGCGCCGGCACGCTCGGACCGTGTGGCGAAGTACAACCAGCTGCTCCGGATCGAAGAGGAGCTCGGTGCGCGCGCGACCTATCCCGGCTGGGGCGCGTTCCCGCGCGCGAACCAGTAACGCGGAGGGGCGTCGACAACAGCCGGCGCTACGCTTGGCTCGTGTCCACGTTCGAGCCGCGCCGGACGAAGATCGTCGCCACGATCGGCCCGTCCTCGGGGACGAAAGCGGGGATCGAGGCACTCGTGCGCGCGGGCATGGACGGCGCGCGGCTCAACTTCTCGCATGGCAAGCACGAGCAGCACGCGGAGTGGGCGCGACTCGTACGGGAGGTGCAGGAGGAGGTCGGTCGCCCGCTCGCGCTGATCGCCGACCTCCAGGGCCCGAAGCTCCGGATCGGCGACCTCGAGCACACCGTCGAGCTCGACCGAGGCCAAGACGTGATCATCGCCGGCGGCTTGCAGCCGACCGACGGCTGCCTTCCCGTCAGTCCCGCGGTGATCGGCGAGGTGCTCCGCCCCGGGCACGAGGTGTTGATCGACGACGGGCACGTGCGCCTGCTCGTGCGCGACGTCGAGCACGGCCGGGCGACGTGCACGGTGCTCGTCGGCGGGCCGGTCACCGCGCACAAGGGCGTGAATCTTCCGGGCGTGCCCGTGCCGATCCCCTCGCTGACCCGCAAGGACACGGAGGATCTCGAGCTCGCGCTGTCGCTCGGCGTCGACTTCGTCGCCCTCTCGTTCGTCCGCTCCGCCGCCGACGTTCGCGACCTGAAGAGCCTGATCACCCAGTCGAACTCGCACGCGCACGTGATCGCGAAGATCGAGAAGGCGGAGGCGGTCGACGCCCTGGACGACGTTCTGCAGGAGGCCGACGCGGTGATGGTCGCGCGCGGCGACCTGGGTGTGGAGATCGGCCCCGCCTCGGTGCCGCTGCTCCAGAAGCGGATCATCCAGCGGTCGCTCGACCGCGGGAAGCCCGTGATCACCGCGACGCAGATGCTCGAGACGATGATCCACATGCCCGAGCCCACGCGCGCGGAGGCGAGCGACGTGGCGAACGCCGTGCTCGACGGGACGTCGGCGGTGATGCTGTCCGCGGAGACGGCAACGGGCGAGTATCCCGTCGAGGCGGTCGCGTACATGGATCGCATCGCGCGTGCGGTCGAGCCGAGCCTCGGCTACCGGCACCAGCTGCCCGAGGCGGACGAGCAGCCGACGATCGGGCAGGCGATGTCGAACGCGGCTTGCGACCTCGCAGAGGCGCTCGGAGCCCGCGCGATCGTCGTGCCGACGTACACCGGGAGAACGGCGTCGGTCGTTGCGCGCCTCCGGCCGCGACGGCCGATCCTCGGTCTGAGCCACCACCAGTACGCGCTGCAGCACATGGCGCTCGAGTGGGGGGTGACGCCGTGGGGGATCGCCGAGACGCAGAACGTCGAAGACCTTTGGGACGTGTCGCTCGAGGCGGTTCGCGACAGCGGGCTCGTCGTCGAGGGCGATCGCGTCGTGGTCACCGCCGGAACGGCCGTGAACATCCCCGGCTCGACGAACGTGATCAAGGTCGACGTCGCGTAACGCGACTTCACGCGTTGCGACAGGCCCGCGGCCGCGGCCGCGAAGCCGACGCCTTTAGGGATTTTGCGCGGCGCGGGTTCGCGCGGCGAACCCGCGCCTTGCGCGGAGGCAGGCAGGACGCGAAGGCCCTGTCCCGAACGACGGCGCGTGGCGAAGCGTTCGAGAAAACCCGCCCGCTCGAAGCTCGTGCTGCGCTGGTCGGCGATCGGCGCGCTCGTCCTCGTCGGGCTCCTCTACTACCGCCCGGTTCGCACGTACCTCGAGCGGCGGGACGCCGTGGCCGACCGACGCCTGCAGGTCGAGGCGCTGCGGGCGCGGCACGAGGCGCTCCGCAGCCGGCTGAGGTACGTGACGAGCGCCGCCGCCGTCGCTCGCGAGGCGCGGCGCCTCGGCTACGTGAAGCCGGGCGAGCGTCTGTTCATCGTGAAGGGGATTCCGGCGTGGCGGGCCCGCGGCAAGGGCGGGGCTACGATCGCCGGGCGTGGACGATAGGCAGATCGTCGAACGACAGCTCGGGCGACCGCCCCGAGCGTTCCGTCGAGTGGCCGTCCGCTGTCCGTACGGGCGGCCCGCGGTCACCGAACAGCACGCCTACGACGAGCACGGCGCGCCGTTCCCGACGACGTTCTACGTCACGTGCCGGCACCTCGTCGCAGCGCTCTCCCGGCTGGAGGCGACGGGCGGCGTCGAGCGGTGGAGCCGCGCCGCCGAGCACGACGCGAAACTCGGAGCCAGCGTCGCTGCAGCGCACGAGGAGCAGCGCGCGCTGCGCCCCGAGCTTCCGGGCGGGATCGGCGGCGCGACCCGCCCCGGGAGCCTGAAGTGCCTGCACGCCCACGCGGCGTTCGCGCTCGCGCGGCCTGGCTACGAGCTCGGCGAACGGATCGTCGCGGAGCTGGACCCGCTCTGGCCACCCGACGGCTGCTGCACGAAGCTCTAACCTTCGCCGCCGTGCCGTCGGTCGAGGTCGAGCTCGCGCGGAGCGAGTGGGAGGACGGAAACGAGCGGTTCGACGAGGTGTCGCAGGGTGACGCGCGGATGCAGGAGTTCCTGCTCGCGGCGCTCGAGGCCGTCACGGACGAGCTGCGCAAGCGGGTCGGGCAGACGTTCACGCTCGACGAGCTCGCCGACGCCTACGGACGCGCCGACGAGTGGGTCCGCGAGACGATCGCGGAGCACGCACCGTTCCCGAACTGGCCGCGAAACGCGACGACGGTCCAGGACGCCGCGTTCCATCACTACGCGCGCGGCGCCTCCGACTACACGCCATGACACGCGCGACGCTCGCCCGCGTGCTCGTTGTCGTGGCCGTCTTCCTCGTCGGGCTCGCGCTCGGGGCGGCGCTCGACGACAACCCGGCGCCGGCCACGACGACCTTCGAGCGCACGCTGACGATCTCGACCCGCTGAAGTGGGGTCTGCCGCGACGACGCGAAACACACCGCGCAAGGAATGGGCAATTTTGGGTAGATTCCCGCTCCGATGGCGTTTCAGCGACCCGAACCGCGCCGCGCGCCGGCGACCGAGCCGGACTGGCTGACGCTCGGCCAGGCCGCGAAGTACCTCGGCGTCGCCCAGAGCACGATCCGCAAGTGGTCCGACCAGGGGCGCGTGCCCGCCTTCTACACGCCCGGCGGGCACCGGCGGTACCGCCGCGCCGACCTGGACGTCTTTCTCGAGCGGTCGGGGCCGGCGGGACGGGAACCGGCTGGGCCGCGCGTCCTGATCGTCGACGACGATGACGCGATCCGCGCCTTCGTCCGCGCGAACCTGGAGCTCGAGGGGTTCGACGTCCGCGAGGCCGGCAGCGCGGAGGAGGGTCTGAGCGCGCTCGAGGAGGAGTCGCCGGACCTGATCCTGCTCGACGTGATGATGCCGCAGATGGACGGCTGGGAGATGCTGCGGCGGGTGCAGGAACGGCACGGGACGATCCCCGTCGTGATGTTCAGAGGGAAGGGGGAGGAAGAGCACGAGGCCGCGGAGCGGGGCGCGAGCGGGTTCATCGGCAAGCCGTTCGACCCGCAGCAGCTCGTCGACCGCGCGAAGCAGATCCTCGGCGCGCGGACGGGCTGAGCAGCCTCGATCAGTACCTCGACCGCCTGGTCGTCGAGCATCGGGCCGGCTGGCTGAACCCCGTCTTCGTCGGGCTCTCGCTCGCGGGCTCGCGTGCGATCGTCTGGCTCGTCATCGCGTTCGTCGCCGCGCTGGTGTACAGGCGGCCGTGGATCTTCGTGCAGGTCGCCGCGGCGGCGTTCGTGACGCAGCTCTTCGTGACGGGAATCAAGCTGGCGACGCAGCGGGGCCGTCCGCCGACGACGCTCGTCGAGCCGAAGGCGCTCATCGAGCTTCCCTCCACGTCGTCGTTCCCGTCAGGGCACTCTGCGACCAGCTTCGCGTGCGCGTACGTGCTCGCGCACGCGTTGCCTCGGTTCGCGATCCCGCTCTACGTGCTCGCGGCGCTGATCGCGTTCTCGCGCATCTACGTCGGCGTGCACTACCCGCTCGACGTGCTCGCGGGATGCCTGCTCGGCCTCGCCGTCGCTATAGCTCTTCGCTGGCTTCTAACAGCCCTGCCACGATCACGGCGATCGCCGCCGCCAGGCTGATCCAGATCCCGATCCCGCGCCCCGTGAACGGGAAGAACTCGTCGGGAACGGAGATCAGGCGGATCAGCACCAAGGTCGTCCCGAGGGCACCGAGCGCGATCAGGATCAGACTCTCCGGGATCGTCGCCGGCAGCTCGATCCCCGCCTCGCGAAGCGCGTAGAGGGCGAGCACCGCGAGGCCGACGAAGAAGACCGCCTTCCCGAGCACCCCGACGTGCCAGCCGATCACGGCGATCGTGGGGCCGTCGTCGGACCCGGAGTACCAGCTCATGAAGGTCGAGAGCGCGAGCAGGGCGCCGGCGGAGCGGCTGATCCGCTCCCCGAGCAGCCAGTAGCCGCCGCCCGTCCTCGCGGCGACGTCCGGCCGGAAGAGGCGGCCGCGCGTTGCACGAGGGCTCGGCGGGGGAAAAGGCTCGGGAGTCTGCACCGCGGGGTGGAGTATTCAGCCTCCGACGAGTAAAGTCATCTCAACCACCCAGGGGGGTCAGGATGAGCAGCATCGGCAAGGGGTCTGTCGACAGGTCGCCGGACGGCTATGTCGACTTCTCGTCGACCGGCGACCGAGTCAAGGGCGACTACCACTGTGCGGAGTGCGGGTACGGCGTGACCGTCTTCAGCGTGCTCCCGCGCTGCCCGATGTGCGGGGGCGGCGCCTGGGAGCAATCGGCATGGAGTCCGATCGCACGAGCAGTCGAGCGCGCGTAGATCGCGCGCGCGACCCTCTCTGGACAGCGGCTCTAGAGCCCGAATAGCCGCTGGACTTCGTTCCAGACGCTCGAGACGAGGAACACGAGCCCGCCCGTCAAGAGCACCAGCACCAGGAGGAACCGGAGCCGCGCGAGCCGCTGTTCCTGCGCGCGGCGTTCGCGCACGCGTCGTTTCGCGCGCTCGAGCCGGTACGCCCGTCTGACCGCATTCGGGTCGACCGGCGGACCGATCCGCCGGGCCGGTTGGGCCATGCGTGCAGTCTAGTCCGCCATACTGACGGGCGGCCCCGGATGGCGGTTCGCCCTCACTCGAAGGCGCTCGACGCGCTGGCGGACGCGGCGCGCGCCGCGGTGGTCGGCGCGCCACCGGGTGAGGTCTTCGGGGCGTTCGCCGAAGCCGTCGCGCGCGGGACGGAGGCCGAGCTCGTCGTCGTCCGGATCCTCGATCGCGAGACGGGGGAGCTCGTCGCGCGCGCGCTCTCGGCTCGCTCGCCGGCGGCCGCGGCAGAGGTCGACGGGACTCGGGTGCCGGTCGCGTCGGTCGCGGCCGAGACCGAGCTCGCAGCTGCGCCTGCCGCGGTCCGCAGCGCTGCCGAGCGGGTCGGGGCGGAGAGCGCTCTCGTAGTGCCGGTCGCGGTCGGCGGTGAGGTCGTCGCGACGATCGACGTTCTGTGCGAGCGGCCGGAGCTCGACCACGAGCAGCGCGAGCTGACACGCCTCGCGGCGGCCCAGCTGGCGCTCGTCCTCTCGCTGCCGGGCCACGTCACGCCACGCGAGACGGGCGCGGACGCGCTCGCGGTGAGGCTCGCCGGCGACGGTCTCGCCGCCGGCTCCGATCTCGCCCGGACGACGGGCCACGTCCTTCGGCTCGCGCTCGAGGTTTCAGGCGCGGCGAGCGCACTGCTCTGGAAAAGCAGCGAGGACGGGCAGCTCGTCCTCGACGCGGCGGTCGGCGCCGAGGCGGGCGACGTCGACAGCGGCGAGGCGCGCGACCTCGCGGCGCAGGCGTTGGCCGACCACGAGGCGCCGGTGGGCGAGCTCGCGGGCAGGCCCGTCGCCGCGCTGCGGCTCGGCGAACCTCCTCTGGGAGTGCTGCAGCTCCTCTACGACCAAAACGACGGCAGCGATCCGCCTGCCGTCGAGCGGCTGGCGGCGTTCGCGGGGCGTGCGGCACACGCCATTCGCGCTACCGATCGCGCGCGCGAGGTCGCGGGCGAGCTCGAGCAGACGCGCGATCTGCTCGCGGCGATCGGCGAGGCGAACGCACAACTCTCGGTCTCGCACACGCTCGAAGCCGCGACGTCGCGTCTCGCGGCGCGCCTTCGCGTCGAACGAGTCGCCGTCTACCTGCGCGAGCAGGGACGTCTCGCGATCGCGTCCGCGAGGGGTCTCGCGGGGCCTCATCTTCCGGTGGCGGAGGCGTTGTTCGAGCTCGCGCTCGGGCCGCACCGGGGGCGCGGGATCGTCGAGCTCGCGGACGCCCGTGCCGAGCCGCGGCTCCGCGGTGTCGTCGACGCGCTCGGCGAAACGGAGATCGAGGCCGCCGTCGCGCTCCCGCTGCTCGTCCGGGACGAGGTGATCGGCCTGCTGGCGATGTACCCCGCGCACGGGCGCATGCTCGCGCCGAACGAGCGAGCGCTGCTGCTCGCGCTCACTGCGCAGCTCGCGGTCGCGGTGCAGAACGCGCGGCTCCACGAGCAGGCGACGCTCCTCGGCGCCGAGCTCGAGCAGGCGCTCGCGTCCGAGCGAGAGGCTGCCCGCAGGCTGCGTGCGCTCTACGAGGTGTCGCGATCGTTCGCGGAGCGGATGTCGCTCGGCGACACGATCGACGCAATCGTCCGCGCCGTCGTGGAGCAACTCGACGTCGACGCCGCCGTGATCCACGTGCCCGACGCGAGGCGCGAGCTGCTCGCGCCCCAGGCGATCCACATCGCGGAACCGCGGCTCGAGCCCGCGCTCCGTTCGGTTCTCTTCCGGCGCCAACAGCTCCAGGGGTCGGCCGTGGCCGAGGTGTTCGAGACGAGGCGGCCGCGGATCCTCGCCGCGGCGGACGTGCCCACGCTCGCGCCGTTCCTCGAGACGGGCTCGTCGGCCGCGGTCGTCCCGCTCGCGACGCCGTCGGCCGTGGTCGCTGCGCTGACCCTCGTGTCGCTGCGTCCGGGCGAGCCGCTGGGGGCGCAGGTCGTGGACGCTGCGGTCGCGTTCGGCGCGCAGGCGGCGCTCGCGCTCGACAACGCGCGGCTCTATCAGCAGCAGAAGGACTTCGCCGACGCGATGCAGCGCTCGCTGTTGCCGCAGGTGCGCCCACAGGTCACGGGCCTCGAGGTCGGCGCGATCTACGCGGTGTCCGCGCGGATCGAGCTCGGCGGCGATCTCTACGACTACGTCGAGGTCGGCGAAAAGCTCGCGGTCGTCCTCGGCGACGTCACCGGCCATGGCGTCGACGCTGCGGCGGACATGGCGATGGCGAAGTTCATTTTCCGTTCGCTCGCGCGCGAGCACCCGTCGCCGGGCGAGTTCCTCGCCGCTGCGAACGAGGTCGTCGTCGGCGAGATTCAGCCCGGCAAGTTCATCACCATGGTCTATCTCCTGATCGATCCGGCGACCGGCGACGTCGTCAGTGCGTCCGCAGGGCATCCCCCGCCTCGCATCGTGCTCCCCGACGGGACGATCGAGCCACTGGGGACGTCGGGGCTCGCGCTCGGGATCGAGACGGACCAGGCATACGAGGAGGTGCGCACGATGCTCCCGCCCGACGGCGCCGTCGTGCTCTACACCGACGGTGTCGTCGAGGCGCGGCTCGGCCCCGAGCTCTACGGGTTCCAGCGGCTCGACGAGCTGCTCGCGCGCCGGCGCGCGCTGAAGCCCCAGGACGTCGCCGCGTCCGTCATCCAGGACGCGCGCCGCTTCACCGGCGGCGACCTGCTCGACGATTGCGCAGTCGTCGTGGTCAAGCGCACGGGATGACCTCTCGCAGGCGGCTCTACACCCTCGTCTTCCTGGCGGGCGTCGGAACGCTGGCCACGGAGATCGGTGCCTCCCGGCTTCTCGCGCCGTACTACGGCTCGTCGACGATCGTCTGGGCGAACATCATCGGCCTCGTCCTCGCCTCGCTCAGCGTCGGGTACTGGCTCGGGGGGCGAATCGCGGACCGGAGGCCGTCGGCGCGCCTGCTCGGCCGCCTCGTCCTCCTCGCCGCGCTGCTCGTCGCGGCGATCCCCTTCGTCGCCCGCCCGCTGCTCGACATCGCGGCGAAGGGCCTCGACGAGCTTTCGGTCGGCGCAGTCGTCGGCAGCTTCTTCGCCACGCTGTTCCTGTTCGCGCCCCCCGTGATCGTCCTCGGGATGGTTGCGCCGTTCGCGCTCAGGCTCGCGCTCCACGAGCTCGCGACGGCGGGCGAGGTCGCCGGACGGTTGTACGCGCTCTCCACGGTCGGGAGCCTCGTTGGCACGTTCGTCCCGGCGCTCATCGCGATCCCGCTGCTCGGGACACAACGGACGCTCCTGGCAGCTGCGGCGCTCCTCGCTGCCGCGGCTGCGACCGTTCTCGGCCGCCGCTGGGCGGTCGCGGCCGTCGCGATCGCGGTGCTCGCGGGGATACCGCCGGGAACCGTGAAGCCGACGGGCGATCGCGTCCTGTTCGAGGAGGAGTCCCCGTACCAGTTCGTCCAGGTCGTGCAGGACGGGGTCGCGCGGCGCCTGTACCTGAACGAGGGGATCGCCGTTCACTCGGTCTGGCGGCGCGACACCGTGCTCACCGGCGGCGTGTGGGACTCGTTTCTCGCTGTTCCGGCACTCCTGCCCGCGGCCCCGCGGTCCGTTGCCATTCTGGGCAACGCAGGCGGCACGATCGCCCGCGCGTTCCGCGAGTTCTGGCCCCAGGCGACGATCGACGGCGTCGAGATCGATCCCACGGTGACGCGTGCGGCGAGGCGCTACCTCGGGCTGCGCGAGGGCCCGAGCCTTCACGTTCACGACGCCGACGCGCGACCGTTTCTCCGCCGCTCGGATGCGCGCTACGACTTGGTCGTCGTCGACGCCTACCACCAGCCGTACGTGCCGTTCTACCTCGCGACGCGCGAGTTCTTCCGCCTCGTCCGCATGCATCTGCGCCCTGGCGGGATCGTTGCGCTGAACGTTGCCGTCACCCCCGACGACCGCGCGCTCGAGCTGGGTGTCGCCGGGACGCTCGCCGCCGAGTTCCCGCTCGTGAAGGTCTGGCCCGTACTGCGGTTCAACCACGTCGTGCTCGGCTTCACCGCCCCGCCGTCGATGTCACAGTACGACGAGCGCCTCGCGCCGCTCGTCGCCTTGCTCACGCGGCAGTTGACCCCGGCCGTCGCGCCGTCCGCTCGGCCGTGGACGGACGACCGCGCGCCGGTCGAGTGGGTGACCGACCGGATGATCCTCGGCTACGCGGCGACGGGCGGTCGGCTCGACGAGGACGAGCTGCCGACGGCTCCGTGAGGATCCTCCGCGGCGACGGGCCCGTGATCCGGATCGGCCATCGCGGAGCGGCCGCGCTCGCGCCCGAGAACACGATCGAGGCGATGCGGACGGCCGTCGCACTCGGGGTCGACCTGGCCGAATTCGACGTGCTGGCCGACGCGGAGGACGTGCTCGTGCTCGCGCACTCGCGGCACGAGCTGCCCGCGGAGCGCGCGACGCTCGACGACGCGCTCGCGTACCTCGCGGAGACTCGGGTTGGCGCGCACGTCGACCTCAAGCAGCGCGGGCTCGAGCCGCGGCTCGCCGCAGCATTGCGGCGGCACGGGCTGGTCGAGCGGTCGCTCGTCAGCTCGCTCGACTGGGCTGCGCTGCGCGACCTGCGCACGGAGGAGCCGCGGCTTGCGGTCGGCCTCTCGTACCCGGAGGACCGCTATGGGGTCGCCGGGCGACCCACGCTCGCGCCGCTCCTCGCCGGCGGCCTGTTGGCGCTTCGACGCGTCGTGCCGGCGCTCGTTCCGCGCTGGCTCGCCCGCGCCGGCGCGTCGGCGCTCGTCCTCCACCACCAGCTCGTCACACCCGCGGCGATCGCGCGCTGCCACGGGCTCGGCGCGGCGGTGTGGAGCTGGACGGTCAACGACGCTTCGACCGCGGCGCGCCTTTCCGAGTGGGGTGTCGACGCTATCATCACCGACGACCCGAGGATCCTCGCGGGGAGCGGTACGTGAAGCGCCTTTCCACACTCGTCATCGCGTTGGCAGCGCTCGTCTGCGCGCCCCTCGGCGTCGCGGAAGATCCGCCCGCGCCCGCGACCATTCCCGAAGGCGTCGTGATCGGCAGCACGCACGTCGGCGGCGCGACGCCGCAGGCCGCCGCCGAGCTCGTCCGCGCCGAGTACGCGCTGCCGCTCGTCCTGACCTACGGCACCTACCTCTTCGAGGCTTCGCCGGAGACGCTGGCCGTGCCTTCGATCCCGAAGGCGGTCCAGCAGGCGTTGGTCGCGGCGCCCGGGGCGGTCGTGCCGCTGCAGGTGACGGTCCGCAAACCGGCAGTGAAGTCGTACGTCGCCGACGTCGCACGACGCTTCGCTCGCGCACCTGTCGACGCGCGCCTCTTCCTGCGCAAGCTCAAGCCGTGGATCGCGCCCGAGCAGCCGGGTCGCGAGATCGACCGGACGCTCGCGGAGCGCGCCGTCGCAGCCGCGCTCGTCGCCGGCCAGCGCGGGCCCGTCGCGTTGAAGGCGCGCGTGCTCAAGGCGAAGGTGACGCGGAAGTCGTTCGGCCCCGTCGTCGTGATCCGCCGCGGGTCGAACACGCTCTTCCTCTACCGCGGCATGACCTACTGGCGCTCGTTCGGCGTCGCCACCGGCCAGTCGCGCTACCCGACGCCGCTCGGCCGCTTTCGGATCGTCGTCAAATGGAAGAACCCGTGGTGGTATCCGCCGAACTCGGACTGGGCGCAGGGTCAGGAGCCGATTCCGCCCGGACCGAACAATCCGCTCGGGACGCGGTGGATGGGGCTTTCGAGCCCCGGTGTCGGGATCCACGGGACGCCCAATCCCGCGTCGATCGGCTACTCGCTCTCGCACGGGTGCATCCGGATGCGAATTCCGGAAGCCGAGTGGTTGTTCACGCACGTGCCGATCGGGACGCCCGTCTTCATCGTCTCGGCGTGAAGCCGCTGAAGATCGCGCTGCAGCTCGGCGCGGTCGCGCTCGTGCTCGCGCTGCTCGGCCTGTTCGCGTGGAAGGTCTCGCGCGGCTCGGAGGTCGACGCGCGGGTCGGCGAGCCCGCCCCCGCGTTCGACCTCCCCGCGCTGAGCGGGTCGCAGCGCGTGAACATCGACCGCTACCGCGGGCGGCCGATGTTGATCAACTTCTGGGCGACGTGGTGCGGCCCGTGTCGCGACGAGGCGCCTGCGCTCGAGCGCGCGTGGCGCCGCTACCGCTCGCAAGGGATCGTGTTCATCGGCGTCGACATCCGCGACTTCACCGGCGATGCGCGGCGTTTCGTGGACCGCTACTCGCTCACCTACCCGATCGCGTACGACGGGCCGGCGAAGCTCTGGGCCCAATGGGGGCTGACAGGTCTGCCCGAGACGTTCCTCGTCGACCGCGACGGCCGGATCGTCGAGCACCGCATCGCGCCGTACGACAGCGAGATCGACCTGCACGCCGCGATCGAGAAGGCGCTCGCGTGAGGCTCGTCGTCGCAGCGCTGCTCGCGCTCGCGTTCGCGCCCTCGGCGCTCGCGAGCGAGCGGCACCCCACGCAGGCCGAGCTCGAGGGAGAGCTCGTCTGCCCGACGTGCCACACGACGCTCGACCAGTCGAACGCGCCGGTTGCGATCCGCATGAAGCAGTTCGTCGCGCAGCGGATCGCCGCGGGGGACACGAAGAGCGAGATCAAGGAAGCGCTGGTCGCGCAATTCGGGAAGGGCGTGCTCGCGGCCCCCGAGCGCCGCGGCTTCGACCTCCTCGCCTGGGCGCTGCCGCTCGCCGGCCTGTTCGTGGGCGGGGTCGTCCTCACGCTCCTCCTCTGGCGCTGGACGCGGCGCGCCGAGGAGGAACTGCCGCTGCTCGAGTGACGACGCAGCTCGCTGCGGCGTTCCTCGCGGGGCTCGTCTCGGTCGCCGCGCCGTGCGTCCTGCCCCTCGTCCCCGGATACATCTCGTTCGTCGCGGGTGGCGCCCCGGCGTCGCCGCGGCGCGTGCTCGTCGGAAGCGTCCCGTTCGTCGCCGGCTTCACCGTCGTCTTCGTCGTCCTCGGAGCTGCGGCCGCCGCGCTCGGATCAGCGCTGCCGCAGGAGCGGCGAGTCGAGCTCGCCGGGCTACTCCTCGTGGTGTTCGGCCTCGCGTTCGCAGGC
>Ga0126309_10000562_pt1 | contig 12471 bp, 10 predicted proteins | sample Plot56_FD_92541 | JGI IMG/M metagenome (GOLD analysis project Ga0126309, IMG submission 92541) | Serpentine soil microbial communities from UC McLaughlin Reserve, CA, USA - Plot56 | ecosystem: Environmental > Terrestrial > Soil > Grasslands | place: USA: UC McLaughlin Reserve, Lake County...
CCCTCAGGAGTTCGAGGAGTTCCTCGACACCATCCCGGCCAAGCGACGCGCGCTCAGCCTGATCCACATGGAGCTGCCCCATGAGCCCTGGCGCTACTTCCCCAGCGGCCGCAACTGGGACGGTCGCGACATCTCGAACCTCAACACCGACAACGCCGCCCGCTGGGCGGTCGGGTCGGCCGGCATCGCGACCGCCCAGCAGCGCCACCACCTCCAGACCGGCTACGCCGACCATCTGGTCGGCCAGATGATCGATCGCCTCCAGCGGACCGGCATCTGGGACGACGCCCTGGTCGTCGTCACCGCCGACCACGGCATCTCGTTCACGCCCGGCATCCCCCGCCGTACGGCAACGGCGACCAATCTGGGCGGCGTCACCAACCCGCCGCTTTTCATCAAGTACCCAGGTCAGCGGCGAGGGAAGGTCTCCCAGGTCCACAGCCGGACCATCGACATCCTCCCGACGATCGCCGAGGTCCTCGGAATCGAGGTCCCCTTCGACATGGAGGGTGAGCCGATCTCCCGGCGCCCGCGCGGCGGCAGGATCGAGATGCTGACCGGCGGCGACAAGCAGCTCTCGGAGCCGCTCTCGCTGATGATCGCGCAGCGGCGGGCGATCGTCGCCCGTACCGCCTACCGGCTCGGCACCCGCGGCATCCTCGACCTCGGCCCGGCCTCCTACCTGCTCGGGATGCCCGCGCCGCCGCTGTCGATCGGCCTCGACCCCGACCGCGTGGCCGGCGTCGAGGAGCTCGGCTCCTACGAGGACATCGACGCCGACGCCGAGGAGCTGCCCGCCTTCGTCGCCGGGACGCTCGAGGGAATCGACCCCGGGACGCTGATCGCGATCGCCCTGAACGGCAGGGTGGAGGGGACCGCGCGCGCGTTCCTCGACGACGAGGAGGTCCGGTACGGCGCCGTCCTGCCGCCGAGCGCCTTCCACGAGGGAGCGAACCCGGTCGGGATATACGAGGTCAGCGGGACCGCGCTGATCCCGCTTGGCGGGAGTTGAGCCTCAGCGGGGGCGGATCGGCTCGTTGCGGATCGCCGGCGCGCCGGGCTCCGGCAGCGGCGGGGCAACCGCCCGGCACTCTTTGCCGACGCAGCCCTCGAGCCGGTTGATCAGGCGCTTGAGGTAGCGCTGAATGCGGTCGTAGGCGCGAGCGCGATGCCGTGACTGGAGCTCCTCGGGGTCCTTCGAAAGATCGTAGAGCTCGCGGTCACCGGTCTCGTACTCGACGTACTTGTAGGGGCCGATCCGAACGCCGAGGTAGTTCTCTGGCGGCGCCGCGATCGAGGATCCGGCGCGCCCGGTCACCTGGCGACCGTCCGGGATCCCGTCACCGTCGATGTCGGTGGCCTTCGCGAACGACTCGAGGAGGATCGGCCGGCGGGTGCGTCGCTTGGTATGGAGCCAGAACGGGACCAGGGAGCGGCCGTCGACGCGGCGTGTCGGACGTACGTTCGCGAGGTCGAGGATCGTCGGCGCGATGTCGGCGTTCGTCGCCAGCTCGCCGCTGCGCGTATCGCGGCGGACCCCGGGCCCGGCGACGATCAGGGGGAGGTGCACGGCGGGCTCGTAGGGGAGAAACTTCGCTCGCTCGAGGCGGTGCTCGCCGAAGAAGAAGCCGTTGTCGGAGGTGAAGAAGACGTAGGTGTTGCGGAGCTCGCCGGTGAACCGCAGCGCATCGATCACCCTGCCGATGCCCTCGTCGACGGCGCGGAGGCTCTCCAGCGTCTTCTGGTACTCGCGCCGGATCCTCCGGATCGTGATGGGGTCGAGCGGTGGCGCCGCGTCGCGGATGAAACTCGGCTTGTCGGCGATGTCGCCCTCGTTGAAGTTGGGGGGGCGGGGGAGGAAGGTGTTGATCGCCGTGTCGTAGTGGCGCGGCGCGGGCTCCGGCCCGATCGGCGGCTGGCGGTCGCCGTGGGGCGCGATGTAGTCGAGCATCAGGAACAGCGGAGCGTTGTCGTTGCTCGAGGCGCCGATCTGCTCCAGCGCCCGCTGGGTCATCGCGTCGGTCTGGTAATTGCAGGTCGCGAGCACCGGGGGGGCATCCGGGCAGCCGGGGTCGTCGCGCTGCCCCGAGTTCCCGTAGTCGGCGTCGCCGAAGGGCCCCTGGATCTGGCCGTTGACGTTGAGGCGGTAGCCGTAGAAGAGCCTGGTCGAGTTGTCGGTCGCAAGGGTCTGCCAGTTCGACCAGCCCGGTGGCACCTCGGTCTCCGGTGCGTCGAGGGCGCCGTAGTTGTTCATGAACTTGCCGAGGTGGACCGTCCGGTAGCCGGCACCGCGGAGCCAGGTGGCGAGGTTGTTGTTGAAGATCGCGTGGCTGCGGAAGCCGGCGTAGTAGCCGCCCCGCGGGGCGTCGTTCGACAGCACCCCGTTGCCGTGGGCGTAGCGCCCGCTGAGCAGGGTCGCCCGCGAGGGGCAGCAGAGCGGGTAGGAGACGTAGTAGCGGTTGAACGTGACGCCCCGGCCCCGCAGCTCGGTGAGCGTCCGCGGCATGGTCAGGGTGTCGATCCCTTCGGAGTTGGTCCAGGTCGAGTAGAGGGACTTGAGCGTCTGGTCGTCGGTCTGGATGATCACGAAGTTCGGCCGCCCGGCGCCGGGGGCGGTCGAGCCGCCGGAGGGGACGAGAGCGCCAAGCGCAAGCAACGCCGCGATCAGGCAGGCGAGGACCCGGCCGCGGCGGCCCCTGGCGTCCGGCCCTCGCCGGGTGTGGATGTCTGCGACTGGCGGCATCGGATGGCTCCCGGAATCCGTTCCGTGGTACCCGCCCGCGGTTGCGGGCGAACCCCCGTCCTCCTTCCGGAACCGACCCGCCGGGTCCAAGTTTCGGCCGGGCCGGCCCCCCGGGCCCGGCGAGCCTAAGATCAGCCGCGCGTGAGCCCCGATCAGGAGCCCCGGTCCGGGGCGGAGAACGGCGGGTCGGACCCGTCCCTGCTGACCGGGGCGGGCCACCTCGCGGCGCTCTGGGCACTCGCGTTCGCACAGCCCCTCTTCGACCTGCTCGGGCGCAACCCGGATTTCTTCGTCGCCCGCGGTGACACCGGCGGCGACATCGTCGTCTTCGCCCTGGTCTTCGTACTCGTTCCGCCCCTGCTGATGCTCGCGGCGGAGGCGGTCGCGTGGCGGGTCGACCCGCGGGCCCGCCGGGCACTCCACGTCGGGCTGGTCGGCCTGCTCGCCGTCGCCCTGGCCCTTCAGATCATCAAGGAGCTGATGACCCGGCCGGCGGGGGTGATGCTCGCCCTCGCGCTGCTCGCCGGGGCCGGCGTCGCCTGGCTCTACGTCCACGAGCGCTTCACGCGGGCCCTGCTCGACGTCCTGATCGTCGCGCCGGTCGTCGTCCTGGCGATCTTCCTCCTGTTCAGCGAGGCCTCCCGCCTGGTCCTGCCCCAGGAGGAGGCGAAGGCCGCGGATGTCTCGATCCCCACCCGGGCGCCGGTGGTATTCGTCGTGTTCGACGAGCTGCCGCTCGGGAGCCTTCTGACGACCGAGGGGAGCATCGATGCCGCCCGGTTCCCGAACTTCGCCGAGCTGGCCCGTCACGCGACGTGGTACCGCGGCGCGACCGCGGCCGCAGACTCGACGCCGATGGCGGTGCCGGCGCTCCTCTCCGGGCGGACGCCGGACCCGGACCAACTGCCCGCCGCCACCGACCAGCCGCACAACCTGTTCACGCTCCTCGGCGGCACCTACCGAATGCGGGTGAACGAGGAGGCGACTCGCCTCTGCCCGGAGGATCTCTGCCCCGACGAGGAGCGCGAGGGCGCCGGAGACCGGCTCGGCTCGCTGTTCTCGGATCTGCGCGTCGTCTCCGAGCACCTCCTGCTGCCGAACGCCCTCCGCGAGGGCCTGCCGGACGTCGACCAGACCTTCGGCGGGTTCGCCACCGAGGTCGGTAGCGTCGAGGCCCCGCGGTTCGCGGTCAACGACCGGCTTCAGCTCTCGACCGCGCTGAGTGGCGACGAGTCCGACGAGGAGCGCTTCGTCTCCTTCCTCCACGGCATCGACGGGCGCGACGGGATGCTCGACTTCCTGCACCTCGAGGTGCCGCACTATCCGTGGGTCCACTTCCCGGACGGGCGCAGGTACTCCGAGCTCGAAAGCGAGTTCAAGCCGTTCTTCGACGACGCGGGAAGGTTTCAGGCGCCGCTCTACGTGACGAACGCGGCGCTCCAGCGACACCTGCTCGAGACCGGGTACGCCGACACGCTGCTGGGGGCGGTGATCGAGAAGCTCCGCCGAGTCGGGGCCTGGCGGCGGGCGATGGTCGTCGTCGTCTCCGACCACGGCGCCGCCTTCATCCCAGGGGAGTTCCGGCGCGCCGCGACGCCTGGAAACCTCGGCCAATTGTCTCCCGTGCCGCTGTTCGTCAAGGAGCCGGGCAGGGTCAGGGGCAGCGTCGTCGACCGCCATTTCTGCCTGACCGCGCTCCTGCCGCTGATCGCACGGAGGCTGGGCGCCGAATATCCCTGGGAGCCCGAAGCGTGCTCTCCGCGGCGGGTCAGGCAGAGCCGGATCGGGAACGAGGAGCTCGGGGAGGGCTTCACGACGGCGTCGTTCGCCCGGGTGCGACGGGAGCTCCGCCGGTTCGTCGCCCGGATCGATCGGCTCTTCGGCTCCGGGGGGTGGGCGCCCCTCTACGCGCTCGGGTCCGCGCGCGGGCTGGTCGGCACGCCCGCGGCGGCGGCGCGGCTCGCCGGGGGCGGCGGCCCGGCTCGCTTCGAGGACGCGGACAGGTTCGGATCCGGGCCGACCCCGGAGACCCTCCTGCGCGGGGAGGCATCGGGGGTCGAACCGGGCACACCGCTGGCGGTGGCGGTCAACGGCCGGTTTGCGGCAAGCGATGTGGCCTTCGAAGCCGACGGCGCCGCAAGGTTCTCGATCCTCTTTCCGCCGCGGGCTCTGCGCCACGGCCCGAACGTGGTCGAGCTGTACGCGGTCCGCCGGGCGGGGCCCGACCCGGTCGTCACGCTGCTGGGGTCGGCCTGATGCGCCCGCCGGTACAAGTGCGGGTTGCCCCCCGGCGGGAGGCGGGCGAGGTGGCGCGGCTGCTGGGCGGCTTCCGCGACTACTACGGCCAGGCGGACCCGCCGGACGACGTGATCGCCGCGGCGGTCGACCGGCTGATCGGCGACCCGGCCACCGAGTTCCTCCTGGCCGGCGAGCCCGCCGCGGGCGTCGCCCAGGTCCGGTTCCGCCTCTCTGCCTGGACCGGCGTCGAGGACGCCTGGCTCGAGGACGTCTTCGTCGAAGACGACGCGCGCGGGAGAGGACTCGGCCGGGCCCTGGTCGAGGCGGCGGTGGAGCGCGCCCGCAGCCGCGGCTGCGCCCGGATCCAGCTCGATGCCAACGAGCGCAACGAAGGCGCCCTGCGGCTCTACCGGGCCCTCGGCTTCGAGACCGGCTCGCCCGAGCGGTGGGACGGGGGGAGGGACCTCTACTTCACGCGGTGGCTGAGATGACTCCGGCCCCTGAACCCGCTTGCGTGGCCCGTTCCCCTACATATGTCGGGGTTTCGGGCCACGGAACGGGCTGGATCCTACTTGGCGCCTAGTTTGGCGGCGGCGTCGCGGAAGTTCTTGACCTCCGCGCTCGGGGCCTTGCGGCCCTCGAGCTTCTCGCCGTGGCGGTTGACCCAGATAACGGGCACGTTCATCTTCAGCACCGGCGCGACGTCGTTCTCGTAGCCCGCTCCGATGTGGACCCAGCCCTTCTTGCCGCCGATCCGCCGGGCCGTCTCCTTGAAGTGGGTCGGTTCGGGCTTGTAGCTGCGGACCTGCTGCGCGGTGACCACCAGGTCGAGGTCGGTGCGGAGGTGCCGGCGTGAGACGCCGAGGAGCTTGTCGTCGATGTTCGAGACGATCCCCACCTGGTAGCGCTTGGCCAGCCGGTCCATCGCCGCGTTCGCCTCCCGAAAGGGCATCCAGTAGGCGACGCTGTCGGGCAGGTACTGGGCCCGCGAGGGCTCGATCTCCCAGCCCAGCTCGCCGGCGACCTTGACGATCGTCCGCCGCAGTACCTCGGCGTAGAGCTCGTAGGAGCCGGCCATGATCTCCGCCTGGACCTCCATGAAACGGTCCAGGAAGGGCCGGTCCTCGAAGCTGAAGCCGTCCTTCTCGGCCTCCTTGCGGGTCGCGTCGAGGATCCCCTTCTCCCAATCGATGAGGGTGCCGTAGCAGTCGGCGGTTACCCATTCGATGTTCTTCAGGGCAGGTAGAGGCATGCGAGGAGGCCCCCCTTTCGGGGGGCGGGCATTATGCCCTATTGGGGTAGGCTGCCGCCGCCCCATGGACCTGCTCGAGTATCAGGGCAAGGAGCTCTTCGCGCGGCATGACGTGCCCGTGCCGACCGGGCGTCATGCCGGCACGGTCGAGGAGGCGGTCGCCGCCGCCGACGAGGTCGGCTACCCGTGCGTGGTCAAGGCCCAGGTGGCGATCGGCAAGCGCGGGAAGCACGGCGGGATCAAGCTGGCCGCGGATGCCGATGAGCTGCGTACCCACGCCGAGGCGATCCTGGGCATGGACATCCGCGGGTTCACCGTCCACGAGCTTTGGATCGAGGAGGCCTCGCAGATCGCCGACGAGTACTACGCCTCGATCATCCTCGACCGCGGCGAGAAGAAGCTGCTCGCGATGCTCTCGCGGATGGGCGGGATGGACGTCGAGGAGATGGCCGAGAAGGACCCGTCGGCCCTGGTCCGCCGGCATCTCGACCCACGCGCGAGCCTCGGCAAGGACGTCGCCGCGGAGATCGCCGCCGAGGCGAAGATCGACGAGGACGTGCAGGAGGGCGTGGCCGACATGCTGGTCAGGCTGCACGACGTCGCCTGGGCCGAGGACGCGACCCTGATCGAGGTCAACCCGCTGATCGTCACCGAGGACCGGCGGGTGGTGGCCCTCGACGCGAAGGCGACGATCGACAACAACTCCCTGTTCCGGCACGAGGACCTCGCCGGTCTCAAGGACCTCTCCGCCGAGGACCCGCTCGAGGCGCAGGCGAAGGAGAAGGGGCTCACGTACGTCCGCCTCGACGGCAACATCGGGATCCTCGCCAACGGCGCCGGCCTCTGCATGTCGACCCTCGACGTGGTCGCCCAGGCGGGCGGCAAGCCGGCCAACTTCCTTGACGCGGGCGGCGGCTCGAAGGCCGAGGTCATCGTCGATGCCCTCGAGGTGATCACGTCGGACCCGAACGTCGGCGCGATCCTCTTCAACATCTTCGGCGGCATCACCCGCTGCGACGAGATCGCCAAGGGGATCGTCGAGGCCTCGAACCGCGTTGAGCTGACTGTTCCGCTCGTCGTCCGCCTCGACGGAACCAACTCCGAGGAGGGGTTGGCGATCCTGGCCGAGGCCGACCTCCCGAACCTCCACCAGGAGAAGACCATGCTCGGCGCCGCCGAGCGGGTCGTCGAGCTCGCGTAATGTCGATCGTCGTCGGCGAGGAGACCAAGCTGGTGGTCAGCGGGCTGACCGGCCGGGAGGGCTCGTTCCACGGCCTGCGCAATCGTGACTACGGGACCGACCTCGTCGCCGGCGTCACTCCCGGCAAGGGCGGCCAGGACGTCGACGGCGTTCCGGTCTTCGACTCGATCGCCGACGCCGTCGCCGAGACCGGCGCCAACACCTCGATGGTCTTCGTCCCCGCCCGCTTCGCCGCTGCCTCGATAGACGAGGCGCTCGACGCCGGCATCGGCACCGTCATCGCGATCACCGAGGGCATCCCGGGTCTCGACATGCTGAAGACGTATTGGAAGGCGCGCGAGGCCGGGACCCGCCTGATCGGGCCGAACTGCCCCGGCGTCCTCTCGCCGGGCAAGGCGAACGTCGGGATCATCCCGGCCCAGTTCTTCGACCCCGGCAGGATCGGCGTGGTCTCCAAATCCGGGACCCTGACCTACCAGATCGGCAACGAGATCAAGCAGGCCGGTGAGGGCAACTCGAGCATCGTCGGGATCGGCGGCGACCCGATCGTCGGTTCGGACTTCATCGACGTCCTCACTCTCTACGAAGAGGATCCCGAGACCGACCTGATCGTCATGGTCGGAGAGATCGGCGGCGACGCCGAGGAGCGGGCCGCCGACTTCATCGCCGAACGGATCGCCAAGCCCGTGGTCGCATACATCGCCGGGTTCACGGCCCCGCCCGGCAAGCAGATGGGCCACGCCGGCGCGATCATCTCCGGCTCCTCCGGCACCGCCGAGGCGAAGAAGGCGGCGCTGGAGGCCCGCGGCGTCCAGGTGGGGACGAACCCGACCGAGACCGCTCGGATCGCAGTCGAGACCCTCCGCACCCGAGCCTGATCCGCTCCCGGTCGGAATGGCGCGCTGCTCTACGCGCTCGCTAGGTTGAGGGCGGTGACGAGCAGGCGATCCGACACCGATGCCGATTGGAGTGGAGCTGCCCCCGAGTTCCGGCAGGCCGGCCGTGGCGACGTCGCGACGCCGGACAGCCAGATCGCGACGCCGGATGGCGGCCCGATCCGCGACCTGATCGACGGCGTGCTGGTCCGCGAGGCGCGGACGATCCCGGACGATCGCGGGACGGTCTGCGTGATGTTCGACCCACGCTGGGGGTTCACCGAGGAGCCGCTCGCCTACACCTACCAGGTGACGATCAGGCCGGGCGCCGTCAAGGGCTGGATCCGCCACGCGACCTACGACGACCGGCTCTTCCTCTCCAGGGGGAGCTTCAAGTGGGTGCTGTTCGACGATCGCGAGGCCTCGCCGACCAACGGCCGGCTCAACGAGCTCTACTTCGACGCGCACCACCGCAGCCTGCTGCGGATCCCGCGGGGCGTCTGGCACGCCGTGCAGAACATCGGCATCGAGGACACGCTGATGGTCAACCACCCGACCCGTGCCTACGACTATGAGAGCCCGGACAAGACGCGCCTCCCGCTCGACACCGAGCGGATCCCCTACCGCTTCGATTAGCGACGCGCGGCGCGCCGCCGCCCTCGCGCGGGCCGGTTTGAACGCGGCCCGCCCGGCGCCGGCCGTCGCCGACCCGCCGCTCGTCAGCGTCGTCACCGCGACCTACAACTGGTCCTCGGTGCTGCGCTACGCGATCGACTCGGTACGCGGGCAGTCCTATCCCCGTTGGGAGATGGTCGTCGTCGGCGACGCCTGCACCGACGATTCGGAGGAGGTCGTCCGCTCCTTCGGCGACCCCCGGGTCCGCTGGCACAACCGGGAGGTCAACTCGGGCAGCCAGTCGATGCCGAACAATGACGGGATCGCCCTCGCCCGCGGTGAGTTCGTGGCGTATCTCGGGCATGACGACCTCTGGTCCCCCGACCACATCCAGCGTCTGGTGGCGACGACACGCCGCAGCGGCGCCGACGTCGCGTTCTCCCTGTGCGAGATCATCGGGCCGCCGGGAACCGGGTTGCGAGGGCTTGCCGGCACCACGCCGCGCGGCGGCTACGCGGGCGGACACCTTCCGCCGAGCTCGGTCCTCCACCGCAGGTCGATGAGCGAGGAGATCGGCGGCTGGCGCGACTATCGCGAGACGGAGGCCGGGCCGGACGTCGAGTTCATGGAGCGGGCGCTCGCGCGGGGCATGTCGCTCGCGTGCTCCTGGGCCCTGACGGCCTTCAAGCTGCCCGCCGTGATGCGCCCGGGCGTCTACCGGCAGCGCCCGTGCGGCGAGCAGCGTGAGCTGGCCCGGAGGATCTCCGCGGAGCGGGGCTTCCGGCTGCGTGAGCCGGTCCGGATCGCGATGTCGTGGGCGAGGCACCCGCGGGGAGCGCTGGCCAGCCATTCGCCGACCGTCCCCGCGGGCGCTGGGAAAGGCGCGCTGATCAGGGAGGGGAGGCGGATCCGGGGCCTCGAATAGCCGTTGCTAGGCTCGCCGACATGGCCGCCGAGATGATCAGCTTCGCCCGTGGCGCGCCCAGCGCCGACCTGCTTCCCGCCGCCCCCGTCCGCGAGGCGGCGGCGCGGGCCCTCGAGTCCGACTGGGAGCGCGCGCTCTCCTACGGCACCGGCGCCGGCCATCCCGGCCTCCGGGCCTGGATCGCCGAGGAGCTGCACGGGATCGAGAGCGACCGCGTCATGGTCACCAACGGCTCGATGGACGCCGCGGCGTTGCTCTTCCGCCACCTCGTCGGGCCGGGCGACCGGGTGATCGTCGAGCAGCCGTCCTACGACCGCACGCTGCTCCTCCTTCGCCAGGCCGGAGTCGAGTTCGTCCCCGTACCGCTCGAGGCCGACGGCGTCGACCTGGCGGCGTTCGAGGCGGCCCTCTCGGAGGGGCCGGTCAAGCTGGCCCACGTCATCCCCAACTTCCACAACCCCGCCGGCTGCACCCTCTCCGAGGCGAAGCGCCGGCGCCTGGTCGAGCTTGCCGGCGAGCACGGATTCTGGCTTTTCGAGGACGACCCGTACCGGCTGATCTCGTTTGAGCCGGGCGACCAGCCGACGATGCTGTCGCTGGACGGGGCCGACCGGGTGATCCACGCCTCCTCGTTCTCGAAGACGGTCAGCCCCGGCGTCCGGGTCGGCTACCTCGCCGGTCCGGCGGCGGAGATCGCGGCGCTCGCCAAGCGCGGCAACGAGAACTACATCTCACCGAACATGCTGGCGGAGTCGATCGTCCTCGAGCTCTGCCGGTCCGGCGTCCTCGAGCGCAACATCGAGTTCGTCAACGGCGCTCTGCGGGATCGGCGTGACGCCCTGGTCGAGAGCCTGCGCGAGACGCTGCCCGACGCCCGGTTCGGTATCCCCGGCGGGGGCTATTTCCTCTGGGTGGATCTGCCCGAGGACGTCGACACGGTCGCCCTGCTCGGCGCCGCCAAGGAGGAGGGGGTGGCGTTCATCGCCGGCCCCGACTTCATGCTCGAGGGCGGTCAGAGCAGCCTGCGGTTCTCGTTCGCGAGCGTGCCGTCCGACCGCATCCCGGAGGGGGTCTCCCGCATCGGGAAGGCCCTCGAGGGCCTGCGCGCCGGCTCCCCCGCCTGACCCCAGGTCAGACACACTGGACGCTTGCGCCCTCGCCGGCCGTCGCCCGGGTGGCCCCGCGGGCGGGCTAGCGCCCGTAGCGGTCGCTTGAGACCTGGAGCGCCTCGGGCAGCGGCGCCCGCGGCGGGGGCGCCGGGTCGGCCCGGACCGAGACCGTCTCGGCGACGCTGCGCGTGACCTCGTGGCGCCCCTCCGGAGACACGACGACCACGGAGTCGTCGTCGCTCGTCTCGACCTCCCCGTCGAGCTCCGGACGGAGGCCGGTCTGCTTCAGGTAGTGGAGAAGCTCCTCGGCCTCGTTCTCGAACCGCAGCACATGCACCGCGGCCCCGGCCTCGACGTCGGCCAGGAGCGCGCCCCGCTCGCGGGCGCCCTCGGTGATCGGATGGCCGTGGGGGCAGGTCTTCGCGTCCCCGATCGCGGCCAGCATCCGCTCCTCGAGCACGGGCGACATCGCATGCTCTAGCCGCTCCGCCTCCTCGTGGACCTCGTCCCAGGGGATCCCGAGAACGTCGGTGAGGAAACGCTCGATCAGCCGGTGGCGGCGGACGATCTCCTCGGCGTGGCGCCGGCCCTCCTCGGTGAACGTCACCGAGCGGTCGTCGTCCCTGGCGACGTAGCCGTCCTGTTCCAGCCGCCCGAGCATCTCGTGCACGGTCGGGGCCGAGAGCTGCATCGCCCGGGCGATGTTGGCGCCGGTGATCGGCAGCCCGGCCTCGAGCAGCCAGTACATGATCTGGAGGTACTCCTCCTCGGCGACGGTCGCGTGCTCCTGCGCCAAGCTCGGCTCCTTTCGGGGTGGGCCGTCCCGATACTAATGAGAGGATCCAGGGGTGAAGATCGGCGCGGAGACGAAGGCGCTGGTGACCGGGGCCTCGCGGGGCATCGGCCTGGCGACCGCGGAGGCGCTCGCAGAGCGAAGCGCCACGGTCGGGCTCCTCGCCCGCTCGGGCGAGGAGCTCGAGGAGCACGCCGCCCGCGTACCCGGCGCGGTCGCCGTGGCCGCCGACGTGACCGAGCTCGAGTCCCTGCGTGGCGCGGTCGACGGCTTCCGGGCCGAGGCAGGCGGCCTCGACCTCGTCGTCGCGAACGCCGGCATCGCCCACTACGGCCCGTTCGCCGACCAGCCGGTCGAGCAGGCCGAGCAGATGGTCGCGGTGAACGTGCTCGGCACCATCTACACCGTCGCCGCGGCGCTTCCACATCTGCTCGGGCAGGCGAGCGGGCACGTCGTCGTCGTGTCCTCCGGCGCGGGGCTGCGCGCGTTTCCGTGGGGCGCGGTGTACGGGGCGACGAAGGCGGCCGGCCGCGGCTTCGCCGAGGCGCTGCGCCACGAGCTCTCCGGCACCGGCGTTTCGGTGTCGGCGGTCCTGCCCGGGGAGATCGAGACGCACCTCCACGACCACCAGAGCGAGCGGATGCCCGATTGGCGCGATTCCGCCAACGCCCTGCCGGCCGACCGGGTCGCGGAGGCGATCCTGGCCGCCGTGGAGGAGGA
>Ga0126309_10000563_pt1 | contig 12428 bp, 13 predicted proteins | sample Plot56_FD_92541 | JGI IMG/M metagenome (GOLD analysis project Ga0126309, IMG submission 92541) | Serpentine soil microbial communities from UC McLaughlin Reserve, CA, USA - Plot56 | ecosystem: Environmental > Terrestrial > Soil > Grasslands | place: USA: UC McLaughlin Reserve, Lake County...
AGGCGATCATGGGCATGGAGCTCGACGTGCTCTGCCCCTGCGCCGCGGGCGGACTGATCGACGAGGCGCTGGCAGGCTCGATCGAGTGTTCGGTGGTGGCGGGAGCCGCCAACAACCCGCTCACGAGCCGCGCGGTGGCGGGCGCCCTGGCCAATCGCGGGATCCTCTATGTGCCCGACTTCCTCGCCAACTGCGGCGGCCTGATCCACGTGGCCCGGGAGTGGTACGGCGACCGCGGGCCCGGCGAGCAACGCTGCATCGAGCGCGCGATGGAGCGCCTCGATGACGCGATCGCCGCCGCCGAGGCCAGCGACCTGACCCCGCACGAGCTGGCCGAGCGCCAGGCGCTCGCACGCGTGCAGCGCGCCCGCGGCGCGGCGTGAACCCCGCGCTCCCGCTGCAGGAGCGGCGCTATGCTCGCGCCGGTTTGGAGCGCTCGTTCGGCCCGGTCTCGACGCGCCGCACCTTCGAGGAGGCTGTGCAGCAGATCGCCGAGAAGATCAGGTCGGGTGACCTCCACGTGGGCGACCGGCTGCCCTCGGAGCGGGAGCTCGCCGCACTGATGACGATCAGCCGCCCGACTTTGCGGGAGGCCGTCAAGGTGCTCCAGGAGGCGGGCGTGCTCGAGGTGCGCCGGGGCCAGGGCGGGGGCATCTTCGTGGCCAGCGAGCTCGTGCCCCGCGAGCTGTTGCGCACGCGCTGGGAGATGCGGGTGGGAGAGGTGGCCGGCGTGCTGGAGGCGCGGCGGCTGCTAGAGCCACGCGTGGCGCAGCTGGCGGCCGTGCACGCGGCGGAGGAGGACTTCGGCGCCATGCAGGGCACGATCGAGCGCCAGCGCGAGCTCGCAGCGCGGGACGACTTCCTGCGCCACGAGGACCTCTTCCTGCAGCTCGACTTGAAGTTCCACCTGGCCATCGCCAGGGCCACGCGCAACTCGACCGTCGTGTCGCTGATGCGCTCGCTGTTCAACCGGCTCGAAATCGCTCGCGACATGGCGGTGCACGCGCCGCTCGTGCCCGAGTGGGTCATCGACATCCACGAGCGCACGCTCGCGGCCGTGCGGGGCGCCGACTTCCCGTTGATCGACGAGGTGATGGACGAGCACCTGAGCCAGCTGGAGCAGATCTGGGAGCGCGAGACCGGCCGCGGCCTGGTGCGCCCCCTGCCCGACTTCCTGCAGCCGGTGGCCGAACGCTCTCGTGCGATGTGGCACGAGGCCCGATGACGGGTAGCGATTTTCTATGCGAGCACGGCGATGGATCGCCGCGCTGGTCACGCTGGCCTGCGCGGCAACGGCGGCAACGGCCCCGGCGGCGAACGCCTGGGCCCCGGCGGACAGCGCGAAGGTCCGCCCGGGCAACATGACCTATACGGACGGCGCCCAGTGCACGTCCAACTTCGTCTTCTCCGACGGCGCCGCCACCTACATCGGACAGGCGGCCCACTGCTCCGGCACCGGCGGCGCCACCGAGACAAACGGCTGCGACTCGGGCTCCCTCCCGCTCGGCACCAAGGTCGAGGTCGAGGGCGCCGGCCAGCCCGGCACCCTCGTCTACAACTCGTGGATCGCGATGCAGCAGGCCGGCGAGCGCGACGCGAACACCTGCGACTACAACGACCTCGCGCTCGTGAGGCTGGAGGCGGGCGACGCGGCCAATACGAACCCCACGATCCCGTTCTGGGGTGGCCCGACCGGAGTCACCGACAGCACCGGCCAAGGCGACAAGGTGCTCTCCTACGGCAACTCATCGCTGCGCGGCGGCGTCCGTCAGCTGAGCCCCAAGGAGGGTGTGAGTCTCGGCACCGAGGGCGGCGGCTGGTCGCACAGCGTGTACACGGCCACGCCGGGGATCCCCGGTGACTCAGGCAGCGCGTTCATCGACCGCCAGGGCCGGGCCTTCGGTGTGCTTTCGACGGTGCAGCTGGCGCCCAAGGCGGGCAGCAACGGAGTGGGCGACGTCAGCCGCGAGGCCGCCTACATGCACTCCCATGGAGGGCCCACCGCGAACATCGTGAACGGCACCGAGGCCTTCCAGGGACCGCTGCTGCCGTAGTACCGCCAGGACCGCGCCCCTTACCCGCCGATCGCCGCGGCCACCACACCCAGATCGACGGTGAACGCCTTGCGCTCCGCGACCCGGGCGTGCTCGTCCGGGGCGCGCAGGATGGCCGACGGGTGGATCGTGGCCGACACGACCGGCGCGAGCTCCGACTCGAGCAGGCGCCCGCGCTCGCGGGTGATGCGAAACGACGAGCCGAACAGGGCCTTGGCGGCCGTCGCGCCCAGGATCACGAGGGCATCCGGCTCGACCTGGCGCAGCTCCTCGTCGAGCCACGGCCGGCATGCCTCGATCTCGAAGCGCTTGGGCGTCTGGTGGATGCGCCGCTTGCCGCGCTCCTCGAACTTGAAGTGCTTGACCACGTTCGTGATGTAGGCGTCGTCCCGCGCGATGCCGACGGCCTCGAGCCCCTTGTCCAGCTCGCGCCCCGCGGGTCCCACGAACGGCCGGCCCTGGCGGTCCTCCCGGTCGCCCGGCTGCTCGCCCACGAGCATCACCCGTGAGCGCTTGAGCCCCTCGCCGAAGACAGTCTGGGTGGCGGGCCGCCAGAGGTGGCAGCCGCGGCAGCCCGCGGCGGCCTCGCGCAGCGCCGACAGGCCGCCTACAGCGGGGATGAAGGGGCGGGCGTCGTTGGGTTCCGCCATCATCATGCCCGGTATACCCGGTCGAGGAGCAGTCATGGGACTGAAGGACAGGATCAGCGGACGGATCAAGAAGGCGGCCGGCGACCTGGCCGGCGACGACGGCCTGCGCCGCGAGGGGGCCCGCGAGGAGGGCAAGGCCGACGCCAAGGAGGATCTGCAGCGCGCCCACGAGCAGGTCGAAGAGCAGGCCGCCCGGGTGCAGGAGTCCGAGCGCGCGGCCGAGCGGGAGCGCAGCCGCCGGCGCTAGCCCGGACTCAGCCTTCCCAGCTCAGGTCGAGCTCGCCGCCGAGGAAGCCGGGCAGCCGCTGCGCCTCGCGCTCGGCGGCCGCCCGGGCCCACCTCGGGAGCTTGCCGAAGGGCTCCAGACGCACCGTCAGGCGCTTCCCCTTGCGCTCGTGGCGCCAGACGCCTTCGATACGCCCACGCACGAGAATCACCGGCGAGAACCAGGCCGACTTGCGGAACACGCGCGGCCGGAACCTCTTCTCGATCATCGCGTCGGTCTCGCGCGAGCTTGCCACCACCCACTGGTCGAAGGCGGGCAGCAGGTTCACCGTGCGCGCCGGCTCGGCGGCAAGCGCGTCGTCCACCGCGCGGCCGGGCAGCCACGCCCGCAGCCCCTCCAGGTCGACCTCGGCCAGCTCGTCGCCCAGCGCCTCGAAGCGCCTCTGCGCCTGCGCCGCCGTGACCCCGCCCCACCAGCGCGCGTAGTCCTCACGCGTGGCCGGCCCGTGCGTGGCAAGGAAGCGGCGGGTGATCTCTCGCAGCGCGTCCTCGGGGTCGTGCTCGTCGTATTTCGGCAGCCATGAGTGCGGGTCGGTGAAGCGCACGTACCGGCCGTCGTTCGGCGCGAAGCACAGCCGCCCGCGCCAGGCCACGGGCTTCAGGAAGGAGCCCCATCCCGAACGCAGGCGCTCGGCGATGTGATCGTCGCCTTCCCGCGCAACCTGCGCGACCAGCTGCTCGCGCGTCAGCTCCCGCCCGTCGAGCGCCCGGGCCACGTCGGCGATCAGCTCCTCCAGCTCTTCGGCGCCGATCTTCCACGCCTTCAGCCACGCCGGCTTCAGATAGTGGTCGTAGGTCGAGAGCGCGGCCTGCCAGAGCGGGAAGTGCTCCGCGGCGAGCAGGTGCAGCGTGCCGCGGAAGGCCCAGGTCTTGACGAGGCTGCGCCGCTGCCAGAGCGCGCGCGACACGTCGCCGGGCTCGATGCCGTCGACGCGCGCCCACAACGTCAGCTCAGCCGAGGACATGAGCTGAGCGTGCAGGCCACAGAGCTCGCCCGCCACCGCCAGCGCCTCGTCGCGCCGAGCGCGGCCGGCCAGGCGGTGGGTCCGCATGCGCCAGCCGATCGCCTGCTTCCAGGAGAGCTTCGGGACCGCCACCGGCGGCAGGGTAGTGTGCCGCCCGTGCGGACCCGATACGCCCTGGCCGCCTTTTGGGTATTCGCCGGCGCGATGCACTTCGTGATCCCGCGCCAGTACGAGGCGATCATGCCGCCGCGGCTCAGGCGCTGGAAGCGCGAGCTCGTGATCGCGAGTGGCGTGGCCGAGCTGGCGGGCGGAGTCGCCGTCCTGCCGGAGCGGAGCAGGCCCGCCGCGCGCTGGTGGCTGATTGCCACGCTGGTCGCCGTCTTCCCGGCCAATGTGCACATGGCCCTCAACGCCGAGGACTTCCCGAAGGTCCCCGAGGCCGCCCTCTGGGGCAGGCTTCCGGTTCAGGCGCTGTTCGGCTGGTTCACCTGGCTTGGGACGCGCTGACCCCGTGGCCGGGCCGCTGCTCGTGGTGGACGCCCCGTCGATGCTCTTTCGCGCGTTCTATGCGCTCCCGACGTCGATCGGCGACAAGGAGCGCAAGCCGGTGAACGCGCTGCTCGGCACCGCGAACCTGATACTCCGCGAGGTAGAGCAGCACGAGCCGCGGGCGGTGGTCCTCTGCTTCGGTCCCGACGCGGCCGACTACCGCGTCGAGCTCTTCGCCGGCTACCACGCCGACCGCATCGACATGCCCCCCGAGCTGGGCCCGCAGTTCGAGGCGGCGGGCGGGTTCTTCGAGTCGTTCGGCTGGCTCGTGGCCACCCACGACTCCCTCGAGGCCGACGACCTGCTCGGCGCCTACGCCCGGCGGGAAGCCGAAGCCGGCGGCAGCTGCCTGGTCATGACCGGCGACCGTGACCTCTTCCAGTGCGCCGGCGAGCGGGTGCAGGTGCTGTACGTGAGCACCGGCAAGCAGGGCGGCCAGCGCGTCGGGCCGGCCGAGGTGCGCTCGCGCTACGGCATCGACCCCGAGCTCGTTCCCGATTTCATCGCACTGCGCGGAGACCCTTCCGACGGCATCCCCGGAGCGAAGGGGATCGGCGAGAAGACGGCAGCCGAGCTGCTGCGTCGACACGGCTCGCTCGAGGCGGCGCTGGCGGCGGCCGTGCGCGAGTCGAAGCCGAGCGTGCGTGCCGCGCTGCTCGACGGGCGCGAGGAGCTGCGGCGCTTCAAGGAGATCGCCACGCTTCGGGACGTCGCGCTGGAGCTGCCGCCCGACCGCGCGACCGACTACGAGGGCGCGGCGGCGGCCGCGCGCGAGCGCGGTATGGAGCGGCTGGCGAAGCGGCTCGAGGGCGCCGGACGCTAGGTACCTCGGGCCGCGCGTACCATCCGGGGCCGCATGGCCTCCCCGCGCCGGATCTCCCGCCTCGGCGTGAACTGCTTCCTCGTCGAGGAGGCGGACGGCCTGACTCTCGTAGACACGATGCTGCCGCGCAACGCCAGGCGGATCCTGGCGGCGGCGGACCGACCGATCGTGCGCATCGCGCTGACGCACGCGCACGGCGACCACGTCGGCTCGCTGGACGAGCTCGCCGGGCAGCTGCCGCACGCCGAGGTCTCCATCTCGACTCGCGACGCCCGTCTGTTGGGCGGCGACATGTCGCTCGACTCCGGCGAGCCGGAGGATAAGCTGCGCGGCAACTACCCGGGCGCCGACAGGCGGCCGGATCGCACGTTCGAGCCGGGCGAGCGGGTCGGCTCACTCGAAGTCGTGGCGGCCCCCGGCCACACGCCGGGCCAGGTGGCCTTCCTCGACACGCGAGACCTCACGCTCTACTGCGCCGACGCCTATTCGACGCTGGGCGGCGTGGCCACGAGCGCGAAGCTCAACCCGCGCTTCCCGCTGCCGGCACTGTCCACGTGGCATCGCCCGACGGCGCTCGCGACCGCCAAAGCCCTGCGCGCGCTGGACCCGGCGCGGCTGGCTCCCGGCCACGGCAAGGTGGTCGAGAGCCCGGGGGCCGCGATGGACGCCGCGATCGCCAAGGCGTCCTAGAGATGGAGGCGGCCGGTTCTGCCCCGGCGTCCGCGGAACCACATCCCGATGCTTGCTACGAGCGTTCCCGTCGGAATCTGAATCTCGGCGATCCGGGTCGGTCGGTCCGCGGGATACGTTCCCGGCGCCATACCTTCCTGTTGATGTCCCGCTCCGGCCGAAGGTGCTGCCGGAGAGGTAAGCCCGCTGGTTGAAGCCGCTACCCGGGCCGCGGGCTGCCCGGAGCGACTGCCTCACCGACTAAGCGGCGAGAGGCTGAACTCGATGAGAGTCCGCACTTATGGTTTCCCGGGGGAGTTTTACGAGGCCAACCCGGGGTCCTCGACTCGCTACATCAGGACGCTGAGCTCCACGTCGAAGCTAGTACGCCCCCTTTGTGTCGCCCCAGAGTCTAGCGGGGCGGTTGCCACACTTAGAGGCGTGGAAGCGTCGTCGCCACCCGCATACGCGCCAGAGCGCAGGCCGCCGCTTTGGAAGCGGCTCGGCGGCGTCATCGCCACCGCGGCCCTGCTGCTCGTCAAGTTCGGGGCCAAGGCCAAGGCGCTGCTGCTTCTGCTGCCGAAGCTCAAGCTGTTCACCACCTCGGCTTCGATGCTCGTGTCGATCGGCGCCTACACGCTGATCTGGGGCTGGCGCTTCGCGGTCGGGTTCGTGCTGCTGCTGCTGGTTCACGAGCTGGGCCACGTGATCCAGCTGCGGCGCGAGGGCATCAAGGCCGGCGCGCCGATGTTCATCCCGTTCCTCGGCGCGATCGTGGCCATGAAGGAGATGCCGAAGGACGCTGCGGCGGAGGCGCGGGTGGGCCTCGCCGGCCCGGTGCTCGGTTCACTGGGCGCGCTGCTGCCGGTCGGGCTGTATGCGCTCACCGGCAACGAGCTGTTTCAGGCGCTCGCCTTCGTCGGCTTCTTCCTCAACCTGATCAACCTGCTGCCGGTGCTGCCGCTGGACGGCGGGCGCGCCATGGCCGCGCTGGCGCCATGGATGTGGTTCGTGGGCTACGCGCTGCTGGTTGCCGCGACGATCGCCTTCCCGAACCCGATCATGCTGCTCATATTGCTGTTCGGCGGCATGGAGACCTGGCGCCGCTGGAGAGCACGCAAGTCGCCCGAGTCACAGGCGTTTCACCGCGTGCGCCCGGCCACGCGCGTGGCGGTCGCGGCGGTCTACCTGGGGCTCGCCGGCGCGCTGGCGGTCGGCATGGACCTGACCCACCTGGCGCGCGACTTCGGCGACGTCTAGGCGAACCGCGAAGAGCTCAACGCTCGCTGAGCGCGCGCTCGATCTCGCGCTTCTGCTCGCGGTCCTTGATGGAGCGGCGCTTGTCGGCCACGTCCTTGCCCCGCGCCAGCGCCAGCTCGACCTTGGCACGCGGGCCCTTGAAGTAGACACGGGTCGGCACCAGCGTCAGGCCCTTCTCGGCGGTCTTGCCGATCAGGCGCTCGATCTCGCGCCGGTGCATGAGCAGCTTGCGGGGCCGCTCTGGCTCGTGGTTCTCGCGGGCGGCGGGCTTGTAAGGCGCGACGTGCATGTTCTGCAGCCAGACCTCGCCGTCGCGCAGCTCGGCGTAGGAGTCCTTCAGCTGCACCCCGCCCTCGCGCAGCGCCTTGACCTCCGAGCCGCGCAACTCGATGCCGCACTCCCACTTCTCGAGCAGGTTGTAGCGAAACGAGGCCTGCCTGTTGGTGGCCACGTCGCCCGGCGCCGCCTTGCGCTTGCCCTTCTTGGCCATCAGCCCGAGTATGACCCAGCCGGGCTGAGGTCCACTCGTCCGCGCGGCGCCTCCACGCGGTCGACTAGCACCTCCACCGGGTCGCCCAGCCGCAGGCGGCGCCCGGACCCGGTGGCCACGAGCGCGGTGCCCAGTTCGTCGAGGCTCCACCACTCCCTCAGCCGCCTGACCGGCAGGAAGCCCTCGAAGCCCTCGTCGCCGAAGCGCACGAACGCCCCCTTCTCGACCAGCCCGACCACCTCCCCGTCGAAGGCCGGCGGCTGAACGGGGTCGGAGTCGGCCAGCCGGCGCTCGAGCAGGAACGCCAGGCAGACGTCGTCGGCGTCCCGCTCGATCTTCATCGCATCGCGCTCGGCGGCCGATGTGAGCTCACCGGCCTGCGGCAGCTCGTGGGCGGGCAGGGCGGCGCGGTCGATGCCGAGCCCCTGCAGCAGCGCGCGGTGTGCGATCACGTCGGGCCAGCGCCGGATCGGCGAGGTGAAGTGGCAGTAGCGTGGGCTGGCCAGGCCGGCGTGACCCTGGTTGCGCGGCGAGTAGTAGGCCTGCTTCAACGCGCGCAGCACGAGGATGCGCGGCGCCAGCCGCCCGCCCGCATCGCGCGCGACCAGCCGCGAAGCCTCGGCTGCCACGTCGGCGGCCTGCTGCGGGCTCATCCGGTCGGGCGCCGGCGGGGTGGCGAGGTCGAGGCTGTGAAGCTGCTGGAGCAGGAGCTCCACGGCGCTCGGGCCGGGCCGCTCGTGCACGCGGTAGAGCGTGGGCAGCCTGCGGCCCTCCAGGTAGCCGGCCACCTGCTCGTTGGCGAGGATCATGAGGCGCTCGATCAGCCGGTGGGACTCGGTCTGCGGCTCGTGGCGCACTCCGGTCACGTGCCCCTCGCGGTCGAAGTCGAACACGAGCTCGGGCGAGCCGAGCTCGAGCGAGTCGCGCCCTTCCTGCAGAGCGGCGGCGGCCTCGCGCGCGGCCGCGAGCGAATGCCCCCAGGGCTCGCGCGCCCGCTCGCCACCGCCAAAGACGGCGTCGACCTCGCCGTAGGTGAGGCGAGCGTCGCTGCGGATCAGCGAGCGGTGGAAGAGCGTCCGGCGGACCGCCGCGCCCGCCAGCTCGACCTCCACCGTGACGGCGTGGCGCTCCTCTCCCGGCCGCAGGCTGCAAGCGCGGTTGGACAAAACCTCGGGCAGCATGGGCTCGACGGCGCCCGGCACGTACACGCTGGTGCCGCGCCTGTATGCCTCGCGCTCGAGCGCGCCGCCAGGCCGCACGTAGGCGGTCACGTCGGCGATGTGCACCCAGATCCGCAGGATGCCGTCGTCCTCGCGGCGGGCGGAGATCGCGTCGTCGAAGTCCTGTGCGTCGTCGGGGTCGACCGTGAACGTCGGCAGCTCGGTGAGATCCACCCGAGCGTCGCGGGCGTACGGCTCCCCCACCGCGAACTCGGCTTCGTCGGCCGCCTGGCGCGCGTACGCGCGGCGCAGCCCGCGGTCGATCATCAGCCCCTCCAGCACGTCGCGAGCCACGTCCGGCCGCCCCAGCTCGCGCACCACACGCGCGCCGCGCTTGCCGGACCCGACGAGCACGAGGTCGCCATGCCGCGCTCCACGCGGGTCCACGGCGGTGCGCGGGCCCCGTCCGAACAGCGGCTCGGCCACGATGAAGCGCCCGCGCTTGCCCAGCAGGGCCACCATCGGCGCGGCCAGCCTGTCCGCCGGCCGCCCGCGCGGCGGGCTCACTTGGCCTTCGCGGCCAGGATCTCGAGCGCCTTCGGCAGCGCCTCGTCGCGACCGGTGCGCGGGTTGTCGCGGGCGCGCACCTGTGGCCTGATGCCCTTGCTGGTGATCGTCTCGCCGCCCGGCAGGTAGTAGTTGGCCACGGTGAGGTCGAGCACGCCGCCGTTGGAGAGCGGCTCGACCTCCTGCACCAGACCCTTGCCGAAGGTGTTCGTGCCGACCACCGTGGCGCGGCGGCGGTCGCGGAGCGCGCCGGTCACGATCTCGGATGCGCTGGCGCTTCCGCCGTCCACGAGCACCACCAACGGCAGCTTGCCGGCGATCGCGTGGCCCTGGGCGTTCTCCACGTGCTCAGGCCGGTGGCGGCCACGCACCGACACGATCCGACCGTTCTCGACGAAGATGCTCGATACGAGCACGGCCTCGGTGAGCAGGCCCCCGCCGTTGCCGCGGAGGTCCAGCAGGATGCCGTCGGCGCCGCGGCGCTCGACCTTCTGCACCTCCCGGCGCAGCAGGCCGTGCGCGCCGCTCGAGAAGCTCAGCAGCTGCACCAGCGCCAGCTTCCTGCCGGCGCGCTTCACGACACGGCTCCTCGCCACCGGGACCTCGATGCGGCGGCGGGTGACGCGCAGCTCGCGGCGCTTGCGCGTCTCGGGGGTGATCACTTCGAGCTTCACGCTGGTGCCGGCCCTGCCCTTGATGCGCCCGGTGGCCACCTCGCTGTTCACCCCGGCCAGGGAGCGCCCGTTCACCGACACGATCAGATCGCCCTTGCGGATGCCCTTCCGCTTGGCCGGCGAGCCGTCGAACACGTTGAGCACTCGCAGGCCCCGCCTGTCCTCCTCCACGGTCATCCCGACACCCTCGAACGCGCCGGAGACCGACTCCTGGAACTGCTTGGCTTCGCCGGGAGTCAGGTAGTGCGAGAAGGGGTCGTCGAGTGAGCGCACGATGCCCTTGAGCGAGGCGTCGTCGAGCTTACGCTCGTCGACCGGCTTGTAGAAGTTGTCCTCGATCGTGTCCACGAGCTCGGCGCGCAGCGCCCGGTCGCTCTCGACGAAGGCGTCCCGCAGCGGCCCGGGCAGCGCCTGCGGGTGGCCGCCCAGCCAGAGCCCGGCGGCGAGCGCGAGCACAGCGGAGATGACGACGGTGAGGGAGGTGCGAAGCATGGAATACGCGGGGGTATCTGGGCGGAGCCGAGTGTAGGGAGGCAGCAGCCCCCTGGCGCCTAGATCCGAAGGAAGCGGCGCAGGGTGATGCCGCTGCCGAGCGCCGACACCGCGACGCACGCGAGCATCAGCAGCGCGGCCAGCAGGCGAAAATCGATCGTGTCCGGCGCCGCCAGCAGCGCGAAGCGGTCGGAGAGCGGGTCGATGAAGGTCTCCTTGGCGATCGTCAGCAGCAACACCGCAAGCACGCCCGCCATGAAGCCCACGATCACGCCCTCGATCACGAACGGCCAGCGGATGAACCAGTTGGTGGCGCCTACCAGCTTCATCACCTCGACCTCGCGCCGGCGCGCGAAGACGGACAGACGGATCGTGTTCGCGATCAGCGCCACCGAGGCGAACAGCAGCAGCGCCGCCAGGCCGGCGGTCAGGATCTTCACGAGGCCGGTGGCCGAGAGGATCTTGTCGGTCTCCTCCTCGCGGTTTCGCACCTCGTCGACCGCGGGGAGCGTGGGCTTGCCGTTCGCCGCCAGCCGCTCGACGATCGCGCCGAGCTCGTCCGGGTCGACCGGTGTCACGCGGAAGGAAGCCGGCAGCGGGTTGGCGCCGAGCAGGTCGGACCCCTGCTCGAATGCCCCCGGGTTCCTATCCATGGCGCGCTCGAGCGCCTCCGCCTTCGAGATGAACCGCACCGACTTCACGTTGGCCGTGCGCCGGAGCGCCACGCGCAGCTGCTCGCGCTCGGCAGGGGTCGCGGAGTCCTTCACGTAGACGTCCACCACCACCCGGCCGCGGACCTCGTTGGCCGTGCCGGTGGTGGCCTGCACGATCGGGATGAACACGCCGAGCACGAGCGCGGTGAGCAGCACCGTGAGGAGCGCCGCGAGGGCGGGCGCCGAGCTGCGCGACAGCCCCCGGAGCGCCTCCTTCAGGAAGAAGCCGGCGCGCACGGCTAGTTGGGGTGGCCCTCGGCGCCGATGCCAAGCTCGCCGCGCAGGCGCACCGCGAACTCGGTGGTGGACTCGTCGGGCCGGTAGAGGCCGGAGCGCTCGTCTCGGATGATCCGGCCCTGGCGCAGCTCGACGACGCGCCGGCGCATCTTGTCGACCATCTCCTTGTCGTGAGTCGCCACCACGACGGTCGTGCCGGTGCGGTTGATGCGATAGATCAGCTGCATGATCCCGATCGAGGTCTCGGGGTCGAGGTTGCCGGTGGGCTCGTCGGCCAGCAGCAGCGGCGGGTGGTTCACGAAGGCGCGAGCCATGGAGACGCGCTGCTGCTCGCCGCCCGACAGCTCGTCGGGGAAGTTGTGCAACTTCGTGGAGAGGCCGACCAGCCGCAGGACGTCCGGCACCTTGCGACGGATCTCCTGGCGCGGCTCGCCGATCACCTGCAGGGAGTAGGCGACGTTGTCGTAGACCGTGCGGTTGGGCAGCAGCTTGTAGTCCTGGAACACCGTGCCGATGTTGCGGCGCAGGAACGGCACCTTGTCCCGCGGGACGTCGTTCAGCTTCTTGCCGGCGATCAGCACGTCGCCGCGCGAGGCCTCGAGCTCCTTCAGCAGCAGCCGGATGCAGGTGGACTTGCCGCAGCCGGTGGGCCCGACCAGGAACACGAACTCGCCGCGAGCGATCCGGAGCGAGGCCCGGTCGAGGCCCACCGAGCCGCCGTCGTAGACCTTGGTCAGCTTGCGCAGCTCGACCACCGGCACCTGGGCGCCGGGCGCCCGGTTCTGTCGCTGGGGCGGCAGGGTCTTAGTGCGAGTCGCTGCCATGGGCAGGGCTTCATAT